>Ga0335069_10008313_pt1 | contig 14851 bp, 10 predicted proteins | sample Lox_Sample_11_FD_206714 | JGI IMG/M metagenome (GOLD analysis project Ga0335069, IMG submission 206714) | Soil microbial communities from Loxahatchee National Wildlife Refuge, Florida, United States - Lox_Sample_1.1 | ecosystem: Environmental > Terrestrial > Soil > Wetlands | place: USA... | reverse complement strand
CCCATCGAGCGCTACTGGCGCGACGCGCGGCTCACCAAAATTTTCGAAGGCACGTCGGAAATCCAGATGCGGATCATTTCCGACCATCTGCTGGGGCGCCCCAAGCGGCGGGACGATCGATGAAACCGTCGCGCGAGCAACTGACGGGTTCCAAAAACTATTTCGAAGACTTCAACGTCGGTGACGTTTACGAGCACGCGCGCGGCAAGACGGTCGGCGAAATCGACAACGTGCTCATCACCAACCTGGTGATGAATACGGCGCAGGGTCATTTCAACGAGGACCAGATGTCGCGCACGCCGCTCAAGCATCGCATCACGTTCGGCGGCGTCACCGCGGCGCTCGTGATCGGGCTCGCGATGCAGGATACGGGCGAGAACGCGATTCGCGAGCTCAAGCTCGACAAGATTCGCTTCAAGGTGTCGGTCTTTCACGGCGACACGCTGTATGCGTTCACCGAGGTGCTCGAAAAGCGCGACTCAGACGAACCCGGCGCGGGAATCGTGCGCTTCCGCCATCTGGGATTGAATCAGAACAAGCAGGTCGTCTTCGAAGGCGAACGCGAGGTGTTGGTCCGGCGAAGGGTGAAGTAAAGCCCCGCCCAAAGAATCGACGGATACTTTTCAGCGTTCAGAGCCAGGCTCGAAGGAAGGGCTTTCACTGGTGCGCTAAACAGCGCAATATCTTCGCTCAGGCGACGACCACTTCGAAATCGATTTCTTGGAATCCGGCACTTTGAGGGGCTGACAATCTCGTGAAGGCGAATCCGAAGACCAAAGCGCGATTATCTGTCGGGCGCCAAGGCATCCTCATAGCAACCGAAACAACTCAGCAGAAAAATGGTCTGTCGTCGGCAATGTTGGATGACAACCGCTCGGGCGCTGGATATGAGCCGCTGAGCAGCGTTTGGGAGGGCAGCGACGGAGAACTAATCGAAGCGATGCTGCGCTTCTATGCGACGATCGAGCCCGAGCCGATTCTCGACTCTACATACAACGCTGGCCGCTTTTGGAGGGATTCAATACGTACCGTCGTCTCCATGGATATTGATCCGCGCCACAAGCCCATGATCGTGGCCGACAATCGTGAGATGAAGGGAGTCCCTTCCGGAGCCTTTGGTACCATCGTATACGATCCTCCCCACGTTGGGCCGCAAGGTCGGGACAAGAGTAGAAAGCGATTTGACGTTGACTTCGGAGCCACGGTGGAATGCGGCAAAGATCAGGACTGGAACTTATCCTACCTGTACCCGCCGTTCCTGAAACAAGCGAGAAGGGTGCTGAAAGCCGACGGACTTCTTCTCGCGAAGATCACCGACATGGTCAACAATCACAAGTCAAAGTGGCCGCACTGTGACTTCATGCGTATGGCGGAGGAAGCCGGCTTTACTGTGTGCGATCTAATCATCAAGGTTCGGAAGGGTCCCATGGTGTCCACGAAGTGGAAGGAGGCGCATCACGCGCGCAAACGGCACTGCTTCTGGATCGTTTGTCGAAACGGGGACGATTGTGAACGAATGACTAACGGTGCTTAGGGAACTGTTGATCCCACCTGCTAACGCGTTGCGTTCCCGGACGCCCCACTCCCGGCACCTTGCTACCGAAGCCGCTCGCGTTCCATTCAGGGTTGTAGTGCGAAATTAGCGCGAACTCGGCAGCGAATACCCACCACTCACTCGAAAACGTTAGATACCGGCATTTGACGTCTGCGAGAGAGATGTTCTCCCGCCCACTGATTTTACCGACATGTTCGTTCAGCCGGGAGCGGAGAGTCCGCCGGCTCTTGGTCGTGCCGCTGGATGCTTTTCCTATGTAACTTGGATTTTCTCCACGGAAATACAAAGCGTAGACCCCGCTTCTTACCGGGGCGACGTTCTTTTCCAATCGAAGAAGCGGACTGTTTTCAAGCTTCTCGACCACTTGGGAACGTGATTCCTCGATCGAGATCAAAATCGAAGTGATGAGGGTCGTCTTCGGACATAGGCATTGACCGCGAATGCTAACCCGTATTTTTACTATCCGAAAGCCTTTGGCCAATCGCCGTTCGGACGCGCGTAGGAGCGCATTCCCCATCATCCCACCTCCCGATACACTGGCGGCGTGGCGGAGAATCGATCGAATGTCGCGAGCATCGGAAGACCGCGCGAGGTCGCGACGCCCTCGTGGTTTGCGGCCGATGCGCTCGCGGCGCGCGCGATGCTCATCTTGGGCATCACGATTTTCTTTTGCCATATCGGCGCATACGGACTCTGGGAGCCTGACGAGGCCCGCTATGCCGAAATCGCGCGCGAAACGGTTTCCGGCGGCGGATGGGTCGTCCCGCATCTCAACTACGTCGCTTACGTTGAAAAGCCTCCTCTCCTTTACTGGCTGACCGCAATTTCGTTCTGGATGGTCGGCGTTCACGCCGTCGCCGCGCGCGCGATCTCGGCGCTTGCCGCCCTCGGCGGACTCGTCGCGACGTTTTTTTTCGTGCATCGAACGTTCGGGCGACGCCATGCGCTGGTCGCGTCCGCGGTCCTCGCGACCTCGCCGCTCTATGCCGTGATGGCGCAAGTCCTCACGACCGATATGCTCCTGTCAGCGTTCGTCGCGTGCGCGCTGTACGCGTTTTACATGCATTACCTCGAAGGCGGGCGATGGTGCTGGTGGGGATACGTTGCGATGGCGGCGGCGGCGATGACGAAAGGCCCTGTCGGAATCGTGCTGCCGGTCGCGTCGGTGGGATTGTTCCTTCTGTGGCAACATGAATTAAGCGGCGCAATCGCCCGATTTCACGCGATCGCCGGCGCGGTATTGGTCGCGATACTCGTCGCGCCCTGGTTCGTCGCGATGAGTGTCATGGTTCCCGGCTTCGCGGATTTCTACTTCATCGGAGAGCATTTTCGACGCGCCCTCGATCCAAATTATAGTCACGGCGAAGCGATCTATTACTACGTGCCTGTTCTGCTTGTCGGGATGCTCCCGTGGTCGATGCTGGTTCCGCTGCTCGCATGGCGCGGCATGAAACCGAATCCTGCGCGACGTTTCTGCGTGTGCGCGTCGGTCGTGATCGTCGGCGTTTTCACGCTCGCAAGCTCGAAGCTGATTCCCTATGTGCTGCCCGCGATCGCGCCGCTTTCGATCCTGATCGCCGACGGAATCGTCGCCTGCGCGTGGCCGGACGAAGGCGGACGCGCTCCCTTGCGATCGCCCGACACGCGCATCCTCGCCGAGGCCGGGCCGCTCCTCATCGCTCTCGGAATCGGAGTCGCGGCAGTAGCGTTCGAATCGGCGCTGGTGCGAAGTCCGTATGTGGCGGCGGTGCGCTTTCCGATGTACGCGATTGGCGCGATTCTTATCGTCGGCGGAGCGCTGATCACGTCTGCATTCTTCATGCGACGAATGACTGCAGGACTGACGATGCTGGTGCTGACGATCGCCGCAGCGCTGGTCGCGGGAACGTGGGCGCGAATCGATGCGGAGCCGTTGCGCTCATATGCCGCACTGAGCCGCGTCGTCGCCGAGCGAACCCCTGACGCGAGGATGATTTGCTTCCGGCGTTACGTCCAGGCGCTGCCGTTCTATACGCACAAGCGCGTGATCGTGATCGGCTCCCAGGGCGAACTCGAATTCGGAGCGTCGCGGGCTCCGGACGCATCGCGCTATTTCATGAACAGCGAAGACGATCTGATTCGACTCTGGTCGCAACCGGAACAGACCGTCGTAGTGATCGACGCTCCTGATCTGGCGCGACTCTCGGACCGATTGGGGGCGTATACGCTGATTGCGTCCGAACACACCAAGCGCGCGATCGTGAACTCCGCTCTTTCGCGTGACACATCAGATGGCCAGCGATCGCAAACGCTGGCGTCACCACCTCGGCGTCACTCAGACATTTCGAAGGAATTGGGTTTCAACCTCTTTGGACGTCATCCTGAGCGAAGCGAGATTTTTCCGACCGAAGTCGAAGGATCTCGCCCGGTCCTCGGGGCGTTTTCCGAGAGCGATTTTGACGCGCGGCAAACCCGCGCGAGATCCTTCACTCCGGCAGCCTTCGTTCAGGGTGACGATCAAAAGAGACGCTTGGCTTCTGATTTTCTCGCAAAGCTCTTTGGGCAAGCTTCGTGCGCGAAAATCTGCGAAAAGAATGACGCGCTTGCCGGCAATTGAGGAAGGCGCCGCACGCGCGGCAACGACGGGTCATCCGTATCGATCATGGATGATCAGATTCGGCGCGGGCGTCGCGATTCTCGCAATTATTCTGTGGCGTTTCGATGCGCGCCCTGCATTGCGCGTGCTGGCTCGCGAGCAGTTACGTTGGTTTCTCAGCGCGACCGCGCTTTATCTGACCGGACTCGTGCTCTCGGCCTGGCGATGGCAGGTTCTGACCGCGATCCTCGGCGTTCGCAGCCGGTTTCTCGATTGCCTCACGTACTATTTCGTCGGCGCGTTCACGAACCTGTTCGCACCCGGATTGGTCGGGGGCGACGCGGCGCGCGCGTTTTACCTCGGCCGCAAGACGCATCGGATGGGCGAGGCTATTGCGTCCACGATGGCCGATCGCGGCTACGGACTCCTCGCACTGTTCTGGCTGGCGGCCGCGATCGCGGCGACTCCGGCAGCATCGGCCCTGCCCGCGCGCGTCAGAACTCCGACGGTCGCGATCGGCGCGCTGACGTTTCTCGCGTTCGTCGCCTCTCCGCTTATCGCGCGCATGATTCATCTTGCGCCGCGTCCTATCCGGCGCGCGTTGGGAATCGTTGCGCCCTACCTGCACCATCCGGTGCGTCTGGCGCTTCCGATCGCGCTGTCGCTCGCGCTGCAAATCCTGATCGCGGCCGGGCAGTGGATGATCGCGATCGGGTTAGGCCTCGACGCGCCGCTTTCGATCTTTCTCGTGATCGTGCCGATCGCCAATGTGTTCGCGAGCATGCCGGTGACACTGGGCGGTCTCGGCGTCCGCGAGACGGCATACATCTTCCTTTTCGGGATGGCGGGTATCGGTCACAACGATGCGATCGCGCTGGGCCTTTTGTGGTTCACTGTGACGACGATTGCCGGGCTGACGGGAGCTATCGCGTTTTTGACAACGGATTTGCCCCCGATTCGAGGCGAAGCAGAAGCGAAAATCGAGGAAGCAGCGGCGACCGGCGTTTAAGAAAGATTCAGCGCCAGCCACCGACATAAGAATCGCCGTTTGAAGAACGAAGACCTGTGAGAAACTTGCCCCGCGCGGTCGACTTAAATATATTGTTGGCCTAACCAATCGGACAGGCGTCCGGGCACCGGTGATTACATGGATTTTATGAAAACAATGTTCCTGAATCCGCCTTCCTACGATGACTTCGACGGCGGAGCAGGTTCTCGATATCAGGCTACGCGCGAGGTCTGGTCATTCTGGTACCCGACCTGGCTGGCCTATCCCGCCGGTATGATTCCCGGAGCGCGCCTGCTCGATGCGCCGCCGCACGGTTACGACGTCAAGAAAACGATTGACGAGGCGAAAAACTATGACCTGGTCGTGATCCATACCTCGACGCCGTCGCTGATGATGGACATGCGCACGGCTGAGGCGATCAAGGATGCGAATCCGAACTGCACGATTGCGTTCGTTGGCGGTCATCCGACCGCGCGCCCCGAAGAAGTTCTCAAGCTGGGAAAGGCGGTTGATATCGCCGGGCGCAAGGAATTCGACCATTCGATGGTCGAAGTCGCGCGCGGGATGGATTGGGCGCAAATCGGTGGAATCAGCTATCGCCGCAACGGCGCGATTCATCACAATCCTGACCGTCCGATTCTGAGCGACGAAGAACTCGACAAGCTGCCGTTTGTGAGCGAGGTCTACGAGAAGAATCTCGATTATCTCAAGTACAACAGCCCGTACTGCCAGTATCCGTACGTCTCGATGTACACGGGGCGCGGATGTCCTGCGAAGTGCACGTTCTGCCTGTGGCCGCAGGTCACCCAGGGTCACAAATATCGCGTGCGCAGCCCGGAAAACGTGCTCGAAGAGGTGAAGGATCTCAAGCGCAAGTTCCCCAAGATGAAGGAACTGTTCTTCGACGACGATACCTTCACCGCCGATCCCGCTCGCGCGCGTAGAATCGCTCAGCTGCTCAAGCCTCTCGGAATCACATGGTCGACGAATTCGCGCGCGAATGTCGATTACGAAACGCTCAAGATAATGAAGGACGGCGGCCTGAGATTGTTCGTCGTCGGCTATGAGAGCGGCAACGCGCAAATTCTCAAGAACATCAAGAAGGGCGTCGGACTCGACCGTGCGCGTCGCTTCACGCGCGATTGTCACGAGGTCGGAATCCTGATCCATGGCACGTTTATCCTGGGACTACCCGGCGAGAACAAGGAGACGATCGAGGAATCGATCCGGTTCGCGCGAGAGATGGATTGCGAAACGGTCCAGGTTTCGCTCGCATCGCCGTATCCGGGAACCGAACTGTTCGAGTACGTCACGGCGAACGGTTTTCTCGCAGTCGATCCGCTGCTTGACGAATCAGGCTATCAGAAGTGCACGATCACCTATCCGGGCCTGACCAACGATGAGATTTACGGGGCGGTCGAGCGCTTCTATCGCAGCTTCTACTTCCGTCCGCGCTACATTCTGAAGTCGGTCCGCAAGATGGTTACCTCGGCGGAGGAATGCAAGCGGCTACTTAAAGAGGGCAAGCAGTTCCTGTCAACGATGCGTCAGCGGCGCCAGCAGCTTCGCGCCCACGGCCAGCACGCGACCGCTTGACGACCAGGTAAATAATCCAGAGCGCCTGCATGGGCGCCTCGAACTGCGCGCGCACCTGAACGACGCCATCCCGGCATGACTATCGCTCATATCGTTCGCGTCGTTAGCGGGGCAGGCGTGGCGGCATCGCTCTTCTACTACGTTTGCGCCACGCTGACCGCGTTGCGCTTCGCCCGCAAGACGCGGGAACCTGCACCGCCGCTTCCGAAGATTCCTCCGCGCGTTGCGTTTCTGAAGCCGCTGTCCGGATGGTCGCAGCGGCTGACAGGCAACCTCGTAAGCCACCTGGAAATCGCCTATCCGCGGGTCGAGTACATTTTCGGCGTCGCGAGCTATGACGACCGTGCGATCGAAGTCCCGGTCGGCCTGCGTGCGCCGTATCAATTCGCGCAAATCGCAGTGAGCGTCGGAGAAGAACCTGACTGCTCGAATCACAAGGTCGCCAAGCTGATCAGGATGGCCGAGCGCGCGTCCGAGAAAACGTCGATATTCGTGCTAAGCGACGCTGACGTGACGGTCGAGCGCGATCTCCTGCGCCGCCTCGTCGGCCAACTGTGCGCGGACGAAAACCTTGGCGTCGTCACCTGCGTGTACCGCGGGATTGCCGAAGAATCGATCGCGGCGCGGATGGAAGCGTTGTTCATCAACACCGACTTTGTGCCGCAGATTATTCTGTCCGAAGCTGTCGAGCCGATGCGCCATGCGCTCGGCGCCACGATCGCGGTGCGGCGCGAGGCGCTCGAAGCGATCGGCGGCTTTGCTGCGCTGAGAAATCTGCTCGCGGACGATTTCTACCTGGGCCGCAAAGTCGCGGATAAAGGATGGAAGGTCGCGCTGTCGAGTTCGATCGTCGCTATCGTATGCGAAGAGCAGACGTTCTCTGATTTCTGGACCCATCAGCTAAGATGGGCGCGCACCTATCGCTCGGTGCGTCCGGAGAGTATCGCCGCGATTATCATCCATGGCTTCTTCTGGGCGATCCTTTACACGATCGCCAGTGCGTTCAGCCTCCCGGCTATGATCGTATTGGCAGCGACAGTAGCGGTCCGAGTCGCGATGGCCTCGGTGATTACCGCCAAGGTGCTTCGACTGCCGGCGCGGATGCGCGATTGGTGGCTCGTCCTGTTCAAGGACCTTGTGATGACGGGAATCTGGTTCGTAAGTATCGCGGGCAACACGGTCGTATGGGGCGGCAAGCGCTTCCGCCTGCTGGCGCATGGCGAGATGCGCGAGATCGGCTGAACGGTCGTGGCTTTATTCTTCTCATTGGCAATCCTCTCCAGCGCTTTGCTCGCGTTCGGCCTGCTCATGATGAAAAGCCGCGCGCACGCACTACCGCCCGCGCACGGATGGGACATATTGCGGGCCGTCATCGCATGGATTCGTGATCCGATTTGGATCGGCGGACTCGGCGTTCAGACGCTGGGCTACGCGCTCTATGTCGTGGCGGTCGCGGGTGCGCCGGTCTCGATGGTTGCGGTGATGATGCAGGGCGGGATCGCGCTGTTCGTGGTTTGTTCCATCATTTTCCTTGGCGAACGAGCGAGGCTTACGGAATGGGCTGCCATCGGCGCGATCGTAGTTGCGATGGCGCTGCTGTCGATTTCGCTCAGTGCCGGCGCCCCGGTTGAAAAGGTCGAGACAGCAGCGCTGGCGATACTTTCAATATGCGCGGTGGCCCTGGCGGCGAGTCCGTTCGCGATTCCCTCGATTGTCGGTCGCGCGGCGGCATACGCGATTGCATCTGGAATCGCTTTCGGCATGGGCGCTCTGTACACGAAGGCGATGGCCGACGCGTTTCTTAGCGCCTCGGGCGTTGCGCTCGCGGGGCGCATAGTCGGTAATCCGTTTGTTTACGGAGTGATCGTCACCAACGTTGCGGGAACAATCCTGCTTCAGAACTCATTTCGCGACGCTCGCGGAATAATCGTGGTGCCCATTTCTTCGGCACTCTCGAACGTGGTGCCGATCGCCGGCGGGATAATCGCATTTGGCGAGCATCTTCCACCGGATTTCGGAGCCGCCGCTATGCGGGTAGCTGCGTTCGCAATGACGATCGGCGCGGGCGCGATGCTGGCGACGGCAGAGGAAGAGACAGTCGAGCATGCCTCGTCGGGCGAGACACGCTGATTCGATTGGAATCAATGTGTCCGCACTGACGCCGAACGCAACACGCCAAAACCGACATCGTCGCTGGAAAAACGCGGAAATTGAGGCCTTTGGTCTGGCATGTTTCTAGCGATAGGTCCCATTCGTCTGACAAAGCCGCCGCGATTCGGAGCTTCGATCAACGGTATGCGGTAAGAAGTATCGATGGATACGAGTCGCGGTGAAATCGGATGTGTTGGCCCAAGGAGGGTTTCTTAGAGGCCCACAGTAAAGGTGACCCGAACTTCTATGGGGCACAAAAGGTGTTGCTGCTGATCGCTATCCCGGCGGCGCGGTCGGCCTTAGAAAAGTAACGCTTCCCGTAGAGGCACAGCGTGGAGCGGCGGGTGCAATGCCTGCCGCTCCCGCATCTTTTTGTGTATCTAACAGAATCCGCGAGCGAACGCCAGCGGCGCGCGCCGTCTTGTCAGCGAAATTTTCTTATTTGAACTCAAGCCTCGCGATCCGCGAGGACTACTAATACTTCGCTTTTGAAGCCTCGCCGTGCCGCTGCCGCCGCAGGATTCTCAGACGGGCACATCCGCGAGCGACTGTTACACCGTCGCGGGTTGCGATCTCCCCTTCGACTGTGGCGTCTCGCTCATCTTTCTTTACGATCCGTGTAGTGGCGCATAGCGGTCCAACCGGCGCGGGCTTCAAGAAAGTCGCATTCAACTGAACCGTCACTGCCGTCAACTCGGCGGGAAGACTGGCCATCATGGTTGCGCCGGTCGCGGAGTCAAGCATCGCGGCGAGGATGCCGCCTTGAACCGTGCCGTGGCGATTGGCGAATTCGGGCCCGGCGAGGAATTCCAACGATGCCGTCCCCGATTCCGCTTCGAAATGCAACAGGCGGCGACCCAGCATACGAGCGGCGCGCGGGATCTCTTGCGATTGCGCCTGCGGTCGACGACTCACTTTCGACCACTCAACCGCTAGAATTTCGCCTTCGGCACTTTGAGTCCCGGGATGTCCGCGCGAGCGCGGAAAACTGTGCCTTTGCGCGATTCGTCTTCAGTGTTGTCCGCCGTCACGACGTAGAGGTCCATCACGTCGGCGCCGCCGAACGTCACGCTGGTGACCATCACAGCGGGCATCTTGATACGCTCGCGAACCGTCCCATCCTTTGCGAAATGCACGAGTTCGCCGCCGCGTGCCGCCGCGACCCAGACGCCGCCTTCAACGTCGACGGCGAGACCGTCCGGGACGCCCTGGGGCATCTTCGCGAACACGCGACGATCTTTCACGCCGCCGTCCGGGGTTACGTCGTAAACCCAGACTGACAGCGTTGTGGAATCGGAATGGTAGAGCAGCTTGCGATCAGGGCTGAAGCCTAGACCATTGGTCAACTCGATTCCGTCATAGAGCTTGGTGACTCGCGCAGGCGGGTCGATGCGAAACAGACTTCCAGGAATCGGTTTGCCGCTGCCGAACGGATCGTGATTGAGCGTGCCGACATAGACGCTGCCGTTGTCGCTGACGGTGAGATCGTTGAGGCCCATCAGGGGCTTGCCGTCCCATTCGGTGAACAGGTTGCGGCTCGTGCCGGTCTTATCGTCGTAAAGAATCAGCGAGCGGCCCGTCATCACGATTCCGCCGCCCTCGTTGAACATCATGCCGCCGACTCCCCGACGCTTGGGCAGGACAGTATCGACTTTGCCGCCGGGATTGAGGCGATAGACGCCGCCGTTGGGAACGTCGCTGAAGTAGAGCCGATTCTGCTCGTCGACGCGCGGCGCCTCGATAAGCCCATAGCCGTAAGCCAGAGTCTCAAACCGCATCGCTCGATTCCTCCTGATTCTGGTCGGCGATTATGTATTGGAACAGGCGCCCGCGCCAAACGGGGAATACAAGGCGAGAATCGGCAGGGTCTTCGCTCGTGAGATCGCCGGCAAGGCGAGGCGGCGTCGGACCATTTTGAAGAACTACGAACCTTCTGCGTGAGGCCACTCCGACTTCGGTCAAACCAACGCGCGCCTTCTTCACGCCTTCTTGGGCTTGGGAACGCCCCAAACACCAAACCTCAGAGCGCGTCCCAGCCGCGGCAGCAGCATCGGCACCCGCGTTCGATACTCACGATAGGCGTCGCCGATCAAGTGCGCCAAGTCGCGCTCCTCCAGCTGGATCGCTATCAGAATGTACATCGTGCTTGCGAGGGCGAATAACAAGTGCCCTACAGACATTGTGGGGGTCGCCCAAAAACCGATCACAAAGCCGAGCATTATCGGATGGCGAACGTAGCGATATGCTCCGTTGGTCATGAACGGGGGATGAGAGTATTTGCTGCCACTAAAGTTGAGCCACACCTGTCTAAGACCGAAGAGATCGAAATGATCGATCATGAAGGTGGACGTCAACACCGTCAGCCAACCCGCGCAAAACAGCGCCCACAACACTACTTGTCCTGCCGGACTGTGAACCTCCCACACCAACGCCGGGATCGGACGCCACTGCCAATACAGGAGAATCAGTACAAGACTGCTCACGAGCACATAAGTGGTGCGTTCGACGAATGCCGGAATGATTTTGGTCCACAGGCGTTTAAAAGCGGGCCTCGCCATCAGGCTGTGCTGGACGGCGAAGATTCCGAGCAACACCAAATCGATGAGAAGCGCTGTGGAAAGCGCCTCCACATTACCCGTGTCGATCGATTTGGGGACCAGGATGCCGCCTACGAAGCCGATCGCGTAGAGAAAGCTCGCCAGGAAAACCAAGTACGCGAGGCCGCCGTAGATCAGCCCGATTACAGCCATTTGCCCACTCCCGGTGTGAGATTCAGCTGCCAGCAGGAATCTAACAAAGCGCCGTCGATAACTCCATCCGGCCGTCCCGGGGCAAACCGAGCATTCACAATCGGCGGCCTCGGCTCAAACCGTCCCAGGTCGCGAAGCGGCGGTCACCTATTCCAGCGCAAGAGCGAGCCCACCGCCGGACTGGCTCAACGCCAGTCGATGCTTCTATTGCGGCGAAACGGTTCGCGTGGCGGATTCGTTGCGTCGCAGGCGCCAGTGCATCAGGTAGATGAGCGAAGGCTGCAGCATACGCGTGATCACCGCGATCGCAAGGCATCCGCCTATCACGACGATCGCCAGCGGCCGCTGCGTCTGGGCTCCAATTCGGGTTGAGAGCGCCGCCGGCAGCAATCCGAGCGCATCGACGAGGTCGGTCATCATTGTGGCGCGCAGGCGGCGATCCGAACCCATGAGAATCGACTCGGCGAACGGATGGCCCTGTTCCCAGAGTTCGCGGATGTAGAAGCTCAGCAGGACACCGTCCATCACGGCGATGCCGAAAATCGAAATGAAACCGACCGCAGCGGAGATGCTGAACGGCGTGCCTGTGATTACAAGTCCGATCAGTCCGCCCAGACAAGCGACCGGGATCTGCGCCATGATGATGAACGTATCGATTAGCGAAGTGGTTGCTGCGTATAGGATTCCCGCGATCAGCAATAGCGCAAACGGCACGACGACCATCAGGCGGCGGTTCGCTGCTTGAAGCTCGCCATATTCGCCCGCCCACGAAAGCGTCACACCCTGAGGTAACTTTACGTTCGCCGCTATCTTGCGCTTCGATTCTTCGACGGCGCCCTGTAGATCGCGTCCACGCACCGCGAATCGCAGCGCGACAAACCTGCGCAGGTCTTCGCGGTAGATGAGCGAGGCGCCCTCGGCGCTTTTGATTGATGCGACCTGACCGAGAGGAATCGTCCCGCCGGAGGGAGTCGATATGCGAATTTCGCGAATCGCGTCCTCGCTCTTGCGATACTGCGGCAGCCATCGCACGACGAGGTCGAACCGGCGATCGCCTTCGAGAACCTGCGTCGCAGCCTGCCCTCCGATCGCCGCCTGCACGACGGCGGCAACGTCGCCTACGTTCAAACCATAGCGTGCGCACGCGAGCCGATCGGGAGTTATCAAAAGATTGGGCTGCCCGGTCGATCGGTAGACGGCGGTATCCACGATCCCGGCAATGGTATCCATGATCGCCTTGACCTGGTTGGCGACGCGCTCATCTACTTCGAAGTCGTCGCCAAAGACTTTGACCGCATCGGTGCCTTTCACTCCGGAAAGCGCTTCGTTGACGTTGTCTTCGATATTCTGAGAGTAGCCGAAACTCACGCCGGGGAATTCGCGTGTCAGCTTCGAATCGATTTGCCGCACCAGTTCCTCTTTCTCAATTCCGGCCCGCCATTGGTCCTGAGGCTTCAGGTCCACCGCGAACTCGATATTGAAGAAACCGGTCGTTTCTGTACCGTCGTCCGGTCGACCCAGCTGCGACACGACATGGCGAACCTCGGGAAACGTGGTGAAAATCCGCCGCATCCGGTTGGCAAGCAAAGCGCCGTGCTCGAGTGAGATCGTCATTGGCATCGTGGCGCGCGCCCAGATGTTTCCTTCTTCGAGCTTGGGCAGGAACTGTCCGCCGAGCATCGGAAACGTGCTCAGCCCGCCGATGACAAGAAGACCGATAAGCAGGAGCGTCAGCTTCGGCCATCCGAGCACCCGCAAAAACATCCAATGATAGAAGCGCGAAATAACCGACCACAGCGGATTGTGCGCTTCGTGGAGCCCGTGCGGGAACACGTAGTTGGCAAGGACGGGAGTCAAAGTGACGGCGAGCAGGATCGCGGTGCCGAGCGCGTACGCATAGGTATGCGACATCGGCGAGAAGATTGCGCCTTCGACCCCGCGCATCGTGAACAGCGGCAGGAAAGCGACCACGAAAATCGCCGTCGAGAAGAACATCGGACCGCCGACTTCCTGCGCCGCATGCAGGATGCGCATGCGTACGCTTTCGTGAACCATCTCGCCCGAGGACAGCGTGCGATGGATATTCTCCATCACGATAACGGTCGTATCGATGATGATTCCGAAATCGACCGCGCCGAGCGAAATCAGGTTGGCGGGCGTGCCACCTACATGCATCAGGATGAACGCGCCGCACAGCGCCAGCGGGATATTGATTGCGGCGATGATCGCAGCACGCAAATTCCCAAGAAAGAAAACCAGGACGAGAAAAACCAGCGCCATCCCGATCGAGAGATTCTCGATCACCGTGCGCAAAGTGGTTTTCACCAGCGTCGTGCGGTCGTAATAGGGAACGACCTTGTAGCCCGCGGGCATAATCCCCGACCTGTTGAGCTCGTCGACCTTCTTTTCCACGCCGTCGAGGGTCTTGAGCGTGTTGCCGTACTTGCGCATCAAGACGATTCCAGTGACGACCTCGTCGCGATGGTCCATCCCGACGATTCCCAGACGCGGAGCGTATCCGATATCGACATCGGCGATATTCGATACCCGAATCGGTGTCGCCTTGTTGGTTTGGAGAACGATGTCGCGGATATCGTCGAGCGAGTGGATCAGTCCGATACCGCGAACGTTAAAGGCCTGCTCTCCAACGGTGAGATAGTTGCCGCCGCTGTTGATGTTTGCGTTGGATATCGAACTGATCAGAGTCGCCAGCGGAATTCCGTAATAGGCCAGCTTCTGAGGGTCGACGTCGACGTGATATTCCTTCGTCAAACCGCCGAATCCTGCGACATCCATCACGCCGGGAACGGTCTTGAGTTGCTTTTCGAGAACCCAGTCTTCAACTTCTTTTTCGCGAATCAGATCGTGAACGGGACTTTCGACCGTGTAGCGATAGATCTCCCCGATCGAGTTCTGAGGCGAAATTCCCGCGGTAATTCCCTGGGGGAGGCTGATCATGCCGAGGCGATTAATCGTCTCGACGCGGTCCTGCCAGTAATCGCTGTCCCACGAGAAGTAGCATCGGATGTCCGAGAGGCCGAACAGCGAGATCGATCGCATCGATTCGAGCCCGAGCATCCCGCTCAGGCCGTATTCCAGCGGCACGGTGACGAGCTTCTCGACTTCTTCGGCGCCAAGCCCGTTGGGAAGAGTCAGCACCTCGACCATCGGTTGCACGGGGTCGGGGTAGGCCTCTATGTCGAGCTGGGAGAAGG
>Ga0335069_10008312_pt1 | contig 14852 bp, 12 predicted proteins | sample Lox_Sample_11_FD_206714 | JGI IMG/M metagenome (GOLD analysis project Ga0335069, IMG submission 206714) | Soil microbial communities from Loxahatchee National Wildlife Refuge, Florida, United States - Lox_Sample_1.1 | ecosystem: Environmental > Terrestrial > Soil > Wetlands | place: USA... | reverse complement strand
GGTCAAGACGCACAAGAAGACCGGCGTGACGCTCTCGATGAAGAACCTGATCGGCATCAACGGCGACAAGAACTGGCTGCCGCACTACCGCGCGGGGTTCCCGGCGCGCGGCGGCGACGAGTTCCCTTGTCCCGACCCCTACGCGCGCGTGCGGCGCGTCGGGGCCGAGATCGCGCGCACGCTGCTCAAGCGCGGCATCGGCGCGCCGGTGTTCCGCCGCCTCCGTGCCGTCGAGAACGCGGCGGGCCTGGGAGCTCGGGCCCGCAACGGCAACTGGTGGGGAAACGACACCATCTGGCGTACCACCATCGACCTGAACAAGATCTTCTACCTCGCCGATGCCCGCGGTGCGCTCGGCGCGCCCGGCGGCATCGGCCGCCGGGTGCTGAACGTCTACGACGGCATCGTGGCGGGCGAGCGCGACGGGCCGATGGGCCCCGACGCGAGACCGCTCGGTCTGCTCGCGGCTGGCGAGGACGGCGTCTCGGCCGACGTGGTCCTGGCCTGGATCATGGGCTTCGACTGGCGTCGCATCCCGGTGCTGGCCCGCGCGATCGGCGAGCTCGCCGGCGGCGTGCGGATCACCGACTTCGAGGGCGACCCCGAGGCGCTCGAGGTGCAGTGGATCGACGAGCGCGGGGAGCGCACGCTGCGACTGTCGGAGATCGATCTCGATCTCGCCTTCGAGCCGCATCCGGGCTGGAAGGGCCGCATCGAGCGCGCGCGGCCCGCGGGTCAGGAGGAGCCGCCGGCGAGCATCCGCTCCAGGTAGGCGGAGAGCTCGGCGGCGATCACCTCGTGGCCGGCCGGGGTCCAGTGGTCGCGGTACACGGGGTCGCCCGCCGCCATGCGCGCGGCCAGCGCGGCGCTCGGATCCAGGAGCGGGATGCCGAGCTGCCGGGTCGCGCTCTCGAGCGCCGGCAGCCACGTGTCGTCGCGCGGGATGGCACCGCGGAGCTGGCTCTCGCCGCGCGGGACGTAGAGCACGAGCAGGCGAACGCGCTGCGCCGCGGCCTCCTTCTTCCAGTCGGCCAGGACCAGGTCGAAGAGCCGCTCGGCGCGCTCCCGGTACGCCGGGGGCCAGGTGGCGGGGAGGTCGTTCGCGTCGGGCAGCGCCCCGGACGCCTTCGACATCTCGACGTCGGCCCGGTCGGCCTGCACGCGCACGCCTCGGGTGCGAAGCAGCGCGAGGCGGTCGCGAATCACGTGGGACACCAATGAGTGTCGCTGCAGGAACTTGGCCGCCGCGTGCCACCAGGGCTCGTGCCCCGGCTCGGTCACCCAGCGGACCCGGTACGCGGCGCCCCCGTCGACCAGCTCCGCGTACGGCATCGCCGAGCCCGCCGACTCGCTGTGCGACGCGATCTCGTAGTCCTCGTCGCCCGGATCGTTCTCGACGAACACGTAGACGGCGACGTCGAGGCCGTAGCGGGGTCCGAGGACCTGGAAGGCGCGCAGCGAGTGGAGTGCGCCCCAGCCCGAGATGCCGAAGCCGAAGGTCTCGACCCGATCGCCCAGCGCGCGTCCGACCTGGCGGAAGAAGGTGGTCTCGAGCGGTACCTGCGCCGCCTGCACGTACGAGTCGCCGAAGAAGCCGATCCGCGTCACGCCCGGCGGCTTCGCGCCCTGGTGCGCGACGTCGCGGAAGCCGTCGGGGTTGGGCTCGACCAGGAGCGGGTCCGCCGGGCCATAGAGCGTCGGGCCGCTCGCCAGCACGTTCATCCCGAGTTCCGGATCGAAGCGGCCGGCGCCGTAGCTCCCGGCCGGGAGCAGCGCGGGAACGAGCCGGAAGACCGCCTCGAAGAGCACCAGCACCAGCACCGTCGCGCCGGCGGCGAGCGCGAGGTTCGCGAGCGCCGATCGGAGCCGCCGCGGCGCGCGCGCCTCTAGCACGGCGCGGCACCGGGCGCGGCCGTGCCCACCGCGGTGCGCCCATCGAGCCCCTCGACCGCCTGCCCGCTGAAGACCACGACCTCGCGCTCCGATTCGCCCGCCGGCAACACGATCGAGCCGAACTGGAAGTAGCGCGGCGGCCAGCGGTCCTTGCGCGCGCGGAAGCCCGGCCACCAGCGCTCGGCGTCGCGCGAGAGCCAGAGCGTCGCCCACTCGCTGCGGTTCACGGGCGACGGCTCGACCGTGGTCGAGAGCGCGTAGAGCCCGCCGAAGCGACAGGCGTAGATGCAGCTTCCGTCGAAGTCGCGGAGGCGCTCGGCGCGGCCCGTCACCTTGTCGAGCGAGATCAGCCCGTTCGTCTCGAGCTCGGTGTCGGTGGCGTAGACCAGGCGGTCGCCGAGGTCGAAGGCGCCCACCGCCCGGTAGCGCTGCTCGCCCTTCACGAGCCACTCGAAGCGCTGCAGGTCGGCCGAGAGCCGCCCGATGCCCGGCTCGGCCCCGTGGTCGCCGGCCAGCACCCAATAGTGATGGAGCCGCTCGTCCCAGAGGATGTTGTGGACGTGGAAGACGCTGCCGAGCTCGAAGGTGTGCACCGGCTGGAAGCTCTGGCCGCCGTCGCGCGAGGCGAAGACCCGAATGGTCCGGGTCGGCCGCCGTCCGACGTACTCCCCCCACACGACGGTGTCGCCCGGCCCGCGCGTGAGGCGCATCGGCGCGAGGTAGGGACCTCCCTCGACCGCGCAGGGGCCGAGCACCGCGTCGCCGCCGCGCCCGAAGAAGATGCCGTCGCGGCTGCCGGCCACGTAGCGGTCGTCCGAGAGGCGCACCAGCGCGCGGATCTCGTGGCGGAGCAGCCGGCAGGCCAGGCGCGAGCGCTCCGCGGCCCGCCGCAGGGGCGAGCGGGGAAGCGCCGAGACGCGGCTCCAAGTGCGGCCGTCGTCCGCGGAGCGCAGGATCTCGGCGTTGCGGCCGAGGTGGAGGGTGCCGTCGCCCTCCGCGAGCACGACGCGACCGGGCAGCTCGCGCGCGAGCCGGATCGCGCCGTCTGCCTCCGGTCGGCTCACGTGTCGAGGGTCACTTCGACGCCGGCCCGATCGAGGAAGGTCTGCATCCAGATCTCGAGCGTGAGCAGCGCGTAGATCAGGTAGGCGTGATCCGCGCGGCCCGAGGCGTTCTCCCGCAGCAGGCGCTGGACGAAGGCGGGGTCGAAGAGGCCGCGGGCGCGCAGCCGCGCGGGTCCCAGCAGCTCGCCCACCACCTCGCCGAGGTCGGTTCGCATCCAGCGCCGCAGCGGCGCGCCGAACCCGGTCTTCCTGCGGTGGATCAGCCGCTTCGGAAGGTGGCGCTCCATCGCCTTCTTGAACACCCACTTCGTGGTGTAGCCGCGCAGCTTGTAGCGCTCGGGAATGCGCGCGGCGAGCCGCATCAGCTCGACGTCCATGAACGGCACGCGGGCCTCCAGCGAGACCGCCATGCTGGACTTGTCGGTGTACAGGAAGTTGTGCGCCGCCAGGAAGCTCTGGATCAGCAGGTGGGAGTGGAGATTCAGGTCGCCCCGGCCGACGAAGGCGTCGCGATAGCGTTCCATGCACGCCGGGTAGGCGTCCGGCACCTTCTCGCGCACCGTCTCGGCCAGCATCGCGCGCCGCACGTCCGCGCTCGACCAGTCGGCCACCGCCACGTGGCGCTCGACCCCATCCTCGGTGAGCCCGCGCCGGAACTTGGAGAGCCGCCGTGCGATCGGGTTGCCCGCGCCGAGCGCCATGCGGGAAAAGTACGCGGCGGTCGAGATGGCGGGCGCCAGCGGGAACTGCGCCATCCAGCGCAGGCGCTCGTACTCGCGGTAGGCGAGGTGGCTCCGATAGCCGAAGAACACCTCGTCGCCGCCGGTCCCGGACAGCAGCACGGTGGTGCCGTCCTCGCGCGCGAGCTTCGAGATCAGGTACGACGGGAACACGGCGGGGTCGGCGTCGGGCTCGTCGAGGTGATAGACCATCTTCGGCAGCAGGCGGACCGCATCGGGCTCGAGCTCGATCGAGCGCAGCTCCACGCCGAGCGACTCGGCCACCCGACACGCGTACGGGTAGTCGTCGACGCCCTGCTCCTGGGCCATGGCCCCGGGGGCACATCGCACGGTGTAGGTGGTGATCCGGCGCGAGGGAAACGCCTCGCGCATGCAGGCGACGATGCTCGACGAGTCGAGCCCACCCGACAGGAAGGCGCCGAGCGGCACGTCCGAGACCATCTGCCGCCGGGTGGCGCGCGCGAAGGTGTCGTGCACCGCCTCGATCCACTCGTCGCTCGACACCGCCTCGTCGGGCTCGTAGGACAGCGAGAACCAGGGGCGGGTCTCGACCTTCCCGTCCTGCCAGAGCAGCACGTGGCCCGGCTCGAGCTTCTTCACCCCCTCGAGCATGGTGTCCTCGCCGGGGACCCAGAGGAAGGTGAGGTAGCTGCCGAGGCTGTCGAGATGCAGGCGCCGCGGGAGGTCGGGGATCCGCAGCAGCGCCTTGATCTCGGACGCGAAGTAGATCCTCCCCCCGTCACGCCAGTAGTAGAGGGGCTTCACGCCGGCGTGGTCGCGCGCGAGCACCAGCCTCCGCAGCCGCGCGTCCCAGAGCGCGAACGCGAACATGCCGTTCAGCTCGGCGAGGAAGTCGAGCCCCATCTCCTCGTAGAGCGCGAGCAGTACCTCCGTGTCGCTCTGGCTGCGGAACGGATATCCGGCACGGGCGAGCCGCTCGCGATGCTCGGGGAAGTTGTAGAGCTCGCCGTTGTACGAGATCCAGAGCGTGCCGTCGCGGTTGCTCATCGGCTGGTGGCCGGCCGGGCTCAGATCGATGATGGAGAGCCGGCGGTGGCCGAGCCCGATCTGGGCGTTGGCGTCGAACCACACCCCCTGGTCGTCCGGCCCCCGGTGCACGAGCGCCTCACACATCGGGCCGAGCAGCTCGGGGCGGTGTACCCCCGCGTACCCGGCGATGCCGCACATCAGCCGCGCTCGAGGGTCCGCACGGTCGGCTGCGAGGGCTGGGGCAGCCTCCGATGCGGGCGGACGGGCCCGTCGTCGAGCCCGACGCCAGGCTCGGTCCCGGGGTTGATGCCAAGGCATATCACGCGCGTTCCTCGCCGGCCGGCAGCATAGCTTGTTTCCCCGAGGGATGGACAGCTTCCGGGCGACTTCCGCAGGCCCGGAGCGAAAAAGCTTGCTGGCCCCTGCCACCAACCGCCGCGTCCAGCCACTCCCTCTAGGGGGCAACCAGGTTCCCCGGCCGCTCGCCCTGCGCAGGCGAGCCGCGGCAGAGGATGCGCAACTTCGACCGGAGGGAAGGCGATGAGCAGTGCGGTGCCTCGGATCCTGGAGCCGCTCGATCCCATGGTGAGCGTGGCCGCGACGCGGGCCAGCGAGACTCGAGCTCGCGGCCGGTACTTGCGGCCGATCGTCGGCGGGGCCCTGGGGTGGCTCGCGTGCGTGGGAATCCTGGCAGCGGCGGCGGACCCGACCTGGGTCGCTGGCTGGATCGGCTGGTAGCGACCCGCTCAAGGCGACACAACGAGAACCTGGCAAGGGGAGAACGACGATGGAACGTGCTGAAAGGATCAACGGGAACGCCGCCACCGAGGCGCTCCTCCGCCGTCTGGAGACCGAGCTCACCGAGTTGCGCGTGGCCGGCCTGCGCCTGGCGGGCGTCGAAGCGGCAGACATCGACGCCATCCTGACCGCTCAGGATGCGCGACCGCACCCCCCCGAGATTCACCGCGCCGGGCTTGGCCGGAACGGCAGCTATGGCCCGCTCCGCGATCTGGGCGCCGTGCGGTGAAGCCCGAGGGCCGTGTCGCCCTCGGTGAGGCAGCGCAGACGCGTCGGCCAGGCGGGGGGGGAGGCTTCGGATCCGCGATCGCGGTGGTCGTGCTATTCGCGGTGACGTGCGTGGTCCAGTTCGTAGCCATCGCGCGTCTATCGCCCCAGGCGTCCGCTCCCTTCGATCCGGACTTCTACGAGTATCAGAGCCTCGCCCGTTCGCTCAGCGCGAGCGGGGTGTTCGCGTTCCCGGCGGACTGGAGCGCGACGCCCGCGCTCGCGAACTCCTCGTGGAAGTACCTCTATGAGACCTCACCCACCACGATTCGTGAGCCCGGATATCCCGCCTTGATGGCGCTAGTCCATTCCGTGCTCGGAGATGAGAACCATAGCCTCAGGGTAGTCCTGATCCTGTGCAATGCGCTGACCGTTGTCGTCTGCTTCCGCCTCGGCGCATTCCTCTTCAGCTGGCAGGTGGGATTGCTCGCTGCCGTGGGCTGCATGCTCGATCCGAGCATGGTCTATACAGCGGCCAGGCTCGGGCGAGAGCCGATCCTCGCATTGCTCACGACGACCGGCTTGCTGCTCGCGTTCGCGGCGGTGCGCAGGAAGGCAGTTGGATGGGCGCTCCTGGCCGGAGCCGTGTTCGCCCTGTTGGCTTACTTCAAGGAGACCGGGCACGTCACGTGCGGCGTCCTGGCGGCCTGGATGCTGCTGCTCGCCTGGCGTCAGCGGCTCCCCCTCTGGAAGCCCGCTCTCGGGATGATCGCCTGCACGCTCGTCTTGGCGCTGCCTTGGATGGCGCGCAACAGCTTGCTGCGCGATCGCCCCGTAACGATGTCGAGCATTGCGCCGCTCACCATGTCCAACGGCATGGCCGCGGCCCAGACCTGGGCGAGCACGCAGCCGGACGATGTCCGCGAAGCGCTCGATCCGTGGCGCGCGGCCAACCCTGCCGACGCCGAGCGAAGGCTCCTCCATCGAACGCTGGCCTATTTCAGGGCGAATCCGGGTGAAGCGATCGGCACGATGGCCTTCAACGCGGGCCTGTTCTGGTCACCCCTCGGCCGCTACAGCCTCAAACCCTGGCGCGAGCTCTCGGTCGCGGAACGCACCGGGCTGCTCTATCACGGTTTCCTGCTGTCCGTCAGCCTAATGGCGTTCTGGTCGTTTCGACGCAACCCCTACGCCCAGGGCGTCGTTCTGCTCCTCCTGGTGATGACGCTCCTCCATTCGCCATTCGACGCGGGACCTCGCTATCGCGCGGCCTTCGAGCCGGTGCTGCTCGCCTACGCCGCCGAGGCCACCGCGAGGGCTGTGGCGAGCGCGCCAAGGAAAGCTGCCTCGATCGTCGCGATCCGTTCCCAGCGCTCCAGATCGCGCCGTCTCGAGGCAACGAGAGAGGCGGCTTAGCCGCCGAACGCTCTTGCCGGCTCCGAATCGAAGCCGGGACCGGCGAACGCGGGTGCTGGCTCCGTCCGCTCGCCGAGCTCCGCGCCCGCCTCGAGCTCCGCGACGCGCTGGCGCACCAGCGAGACCAGCACGGTCGATAGCGCGAAGCACAGCCAGAGCGACTTCGATTTCTGGGTCGGATGGAAGACGCTGTCCAGCATCGTGCCGGCGAAGGCGATCTGTAGGAACACCGCGTAGTGACCGAGCTCCGCGAGCTGCCTGTCGCGGAGGCGCCTGCGCGCTCGCACGGTGCGGATCGCGCGGCCGTAGTCGTTCCAGGTGAGTCCGAAGATCAGCAGGAACGGGATCAGGCCGAGCAGCCCCTGGGTCGCCGCGATGTTGAGATAGGCGTTGTGGATCTCCTCGCCCGCGCTCCCCGGAATCTTCAGGCTCCAGTAATGGAAGTTGACCGTCCCCACCCCGAGGAGGGGATTGCTGCCGAACGCCATGGCCGCGACGGGAACCTGCGTGAAGCGGCTCTGGATCGAGGTGTCCGCCGCCCGGGCACGCGGGTTGATGATCGTCTCCACCCGCTGGACGACGGCGCGCGGCGAGAAGAGCGCCACCCCGGCGAGCAGCAGCAGCGCCGGAATCGCGTACTTGATGGTATCCAGGCGGCCGGAGCGATAGATCCAGAGGCCCCACATCAGCGCCACCGAGACGAACGCGGCGCGCGAGAGCGAGAGCAGGATGCCCGCCATGATCAGGGCGATCGCGCCGCCGAGGATCAGGCGCGCCCACTGCCTGCGGGTCGAGAAGAAGAGCGCGGCCGCGATGGCCAGGCACACCAGCAGGTCGAGGCCGAGCACGTTCGCCGACGAGAGGCCCTCGAAGCGCTCCTCGCCGACGCTCGGATGGAAGCCGAGCAGAAGCGGGGAGGAGGCGAACGCTGCACCGAGCACGAGCGACCACATCAGGAGCACGAGATCGGAGCGCGTGGCCACCACGTACGGGATCAGGAACAGGTAGAGGATCAGCGCGAGGAAGGTGGTGGTCACCACGAGCGTTGGAACGACGGGCGCATCCTGCACCAGCCCGACGATGTTCGAGATCGCGAAGCTCGCCCCGAACGCGAGCACCCAGGGCGCCTTGCGGTCCCGCGGACGTCGGTGACCGCCGAAGAGCCAGTAGATGGCGGCCAGGATCAGCAGGAAGGCCGTCGCCAGCTTGTTCGCGGTGATCGGGAAGCCGGGGATCTGGAACCCGAGCGAGCTGATCGGCAGGCTGAAGCCGACCAGGAAGAGGCTCACCCGCGTGACGAATCGGAACATCCCACCCCCGTGGCAGCGCCCTCGAGGCCCCTTCTCGGATCGGCAGGATAGCCAGCCCGCATGACTCTCTTCACTCCGCCAGCTCGCGGTAGATCGCCTCGAGCTGGGCGATTACCGCCTTCTCGGAGAAGACGGACTCGGCGCGCTCGCGCGCCCGGGCCCCCATCTCGGCCCGCAGCGCGGCATCGCCCACCAGGCGCCGCAGCGCGGCGGTCAGGGCCGCTGCGTCGCGCGGCGGCACGAGGAGCCCCTCCTGGCCGTCGCGGAGCGCGTCGGGGATCGCTCCAACCGGGGTCGCGACCACGGGGAGCCCCGCGGCCATCGCTTCGAGCACGACGTTGGGGAACCCCTCGCGCCAGGTCGGCAGCACGAACACGTCGGCGTCGCGGTAGAGCTCCGCGAGCTCGTTACGCGGCCTCTCCGGGAGCAGGCGCACGCGCGGCTCGAGCTCCGCGAGCTCGCTGCGGATGCTGTCGACGAAGGCCGGCTCCTGAGGGCCGACCAGCGTGAAGCGGGCCTCGGGAATCGCGCGCGCGGCCTCGAGCAGCTCGCGCACGCCCTTGGCGGCGAGGATCCATCCGACGAAGAGCACGTGCACGGGACGCGCTCCCCCCGAGCCGTGCTCGGGCGGGCCCGCGACCTCGTCGGGCCGCACGAAGTTGGGCACGTAACGCACGCGCGCACTCGGGGCGATCGACTCGAGGTAGACGCGCGTCGGGTGCGTGAGCGCCACGAGGCGGTCGGCGCGGCGCAGCGTCGCCTCCGCGAGCCGGCGCAGACCCGGGCGCAGGCCCTGGACGAACTCGGGGAAGTCGCCGCCGCGGAAGTGGATCAGCGTGCGCGCGCCGAAGGCGCTCGCGATCCACAGCGCGATGCCGTCGCGCAGGAAGGCCCATTGGTAGGAGGTGTTCACGTGCACGACCGCCGGGCGGAAGCGGACCAGCTCGACGGCCACGCGGCCGAGGATGCGGAACGCGTCGACCGCGCGATCCGCGCGCAGGCGGCTGTGCCCCTGCACGGAGTCCTTCTTGGACGGCGAGCTATCGGCGACGCGCAGCTCGAAGCGCTCACCGAGCGGACTCGCAAGGATTGCGAGCATCCACTTCGCGATCCCGCCCATCGGCGGCGGCAGCGGGCTCACGAAGAGGACACGGGGTCGGGCTGCCGGCATCGCGGCGGAGGAGGGTAGCGTGGGCCGCAGCTTGCTCGACCCGAGGCGCGTCCGATAGACTGCCGCGCGAACCGAGGAACCCCCCGTGTCGCCTCTCCGGATCGACCACCGACCCCGCGTCGAGTTCTACGTTCGCGCCGGATTGGTGCCGCGCTCGCCCACCGACGAGCAGCTCGGCCGCGCCTTCGAGGCGATCCGCGAGAGCGTCGGAGTGCTCGGCCAGCTGAACTACTACGCGCGGCATCCGATGATGCTGCTCCCCACCGCCCGCAAGCGCGCCGCGCTGCGGCAGCCGATCTCGGAGATGGCGCTCGACGGCTACCAGGCGCCGCACCAGGTCCCCGAGGACGCGGTCGCCGGCGACGAGGAGGCGCGCCCGCTGCTCGACCGGGGCATGCAGCGCCTCTTCCTGTTCTCGCCGGCGCGCTTCGTCGTGCAGTGCTGGTTCAACCCGTGGGCGGCGGTTCCGTCGCCGGGTCTCAACGTCCCGCGCGAGTTCCTGATCTGCCACATCCTGCACACCACGCATCCGCCGCCGGCGATCTGGGACGTGCAGGTGCTGGCGCCCGACGAGGGCGCGCTCGACGAGCTCGACGCGAGGCTCGAGCGCGCGCTGCGCGGCCAGGGCTTCCGCTCGCGCCTCGATCGCGCGCTCGGCTGCCGCGAGGGCTACTACGAGTACCTGCGCGAGTGGATCCCGCGCATCCGGAAGTTCGAGTATCCCTCGATCCCGGTCGGGCTGAAGCCGATCGCCGAGAACCTCGTCGACTACCTGCGCTTCGCCGCGGAGCTGTAGCTCCGCAGCGTCCGCGTTGCGGGCTCAGCCGCGCGCTCGCCCGTCCGTCGAGGCCGGCTTGCGCGCGCAGGCGACCATCGTCGCCGAGAGGTTCCAGCGCCCGCCCGAGCCGCGGTAGGCGAGGTCGCTGACGCGCGCGACTGCCCGGGCCGCGAAGCCGGCCCGCCATCCCTGCCGCTCGTAGTGCACGATCTTCACCGCGGCGGGCGCGACGGAGAGCACGTCGAGCCCGGCGCGGGCGAGCATCTTCCCGAGCGTGCGCGGCGTGAAGCCGTAGAGGTGGTGCGGCGGGTACGTGCCGAGGTAAGACCACTCGTGCACCCCGGCGAACCGCATCAGCGGCCGGAAGCTCCACACGCGGCGCGAGAAGTCGATGTTCGGAACGCGGACCAGCACGACGCCGCCGTCCGCCAGGATCCGCGCCACCTCGCGCAGCGTCTCGAGCGGCTGCGGCAGGTGCTCGAGGCAGTTCCACATGCACACTGCCTGGAAGTGGCCGTCGGGATAGCGCGCCTGGAACAGGTCACCGCGCTCCACCGTGTCGAGCCCCAGCCGCTTCCGAGCGTACTCGACGGTGACGCGCGAGACGTCGATCCCGTGCACCTGCCAGCCGCGCGCGGCCGCGCGCTCCAGGAAGAAGCCGAAGCCGCAGCCCACGTCGAGGAGCCGCCCCCGGCCGGGCACGTCGCGCTCGATGCGATCGAGACCATCGTCGTAGACGACCTCGCCGTCGGTCCGGTTCTCCTCGATCTCGCGGGCCTCGCCGTGGAACAGCTCCACGTCCTCGCCGAGCTCGCGCCGCGGCTGGGGGTTCACGTAGACGAGCGAGCAGCCCGCACAGCGGCAGACCTCGTAGCCGTTCTCGACGAGCACCGGGATCGGGCGGTCCGCTCCGCAGAGATCGCACGGGACGTGCACGAGCGAATCGCCCGTGGGGGACGGGTCGGCGGATCGGGGATGGTTCACGGAGCCTCCGAGAGCACCAGCGAGGTAGCCGGAGAATAGCAGCGCGGGTGGTGATGCTGCGGCTCATCGGTGTACCGCAGACCGACGATGCCTGTATGATGCTCGAATGGCTGGGGTTCCCTCCGCGCGACGCTCGCTCGGGGCGCGCGCTGCGCTCGTCGCGGTGCGCTGGCTCGGCGTGGTGGCGCTCACCCTCGCGCTCGGAGAGCTCGCCGCGCGCTTCGTGCTCCACCAGGAGCCCCTGCAGACCGAGGCCATGCTCTGGCAGCACCATCCCCGATGGGGATGGGCGCACATCCCGGACGCCGATGGCGTCTTCGTGAAGCCGGGCTTCAGTCAGTCCATCCACATCAACTCGAAGGGCCTTCGCGAGCGCGAGATTCCCTACGCGAAGCCGCAGGGCGTGACCCGCGTCCTCGTGCTCGGCGATTCGAGCGTCGTCGGGTTCGAGGTGCCCGAGGAGGCGGTCTTCACGCGCGTGGCCGAGGCTCGTCTCCGCGAGCGCGGCCACGCCGTCGAGTTCATCAACGCCGGCGTGCGGGGGTACGGAACCGACCAGTCGCTGCTGTTCCTCGAGGACGAGGGGCTGCGCTACGCGCCGGATCTCGTCCTCTACAAGTGGACCGACAACGATCGCGACGACAACGCGACGATCCATCGGCCCTTCCGCAAGTTCGGCAAGCCGTACTTCGACCTCGACGGGAGCGACGCGCTGGTCCTGCGGGGCGTTCCGGTCCCCGACTATCCCTACGGCGCCGACCTGCGCGTCGGCCACGACGGCGAGGTGCGCAGCCTCGACGTCGCGCCGTCGACCTGGATCACGCTCTGGTTCCGCGACGTCGCGCTCACCCACAGCGCCTTCGCGACCGCGCTGCTCAAGGCGGCGCTCGCGGCCCCGTCGCTGTCCCAGGCGCTGATCGGACTCGGCGGCTACGACGACGCGCAGGACGTGGAGCGCAACCTCGATCGGAGCTCGCGCCTCTTCCGCGTCACCGTCGCGATGGTGCGCGAGATGCAGCGCCTGTCGGAGACCCACGGCGCGCGCTTCCGCATGATCGCCGCCACGGGTCCGTGGGGCGAAGCCGTCCTCGAGAACGCGAGCATGCCCGCTCTGGGCGCGGCCGAACGGTTCCGCGCGCGCGCCCCAGAGGGCGCTGCCTTGCAGGTCCCCTACGATCCCCACTGGAACGAGCTCGGGCACCGCCTCTATGGCGAGGCGCTCGCCGACGCGCTCGAGGCGTCGGGCCTGCTGCAGCCGGCGCCCGCGCCCCAGGAGCATGCCGGGAACGGCTGAGCGGTCTCTCAGCCCGGCGCCAGCGCCCTCAGCGCGAATCCGGGCACCAGGGTCGCGATCAGGACGAGGTCGGCGCCGAGGACCAGGGCCAGCAGCATCAGCCGCGGGCGCTCCATGAAGTACGGCCGCGGCGTGTTCTCGAGCCACTCGCTTCCCATCACCCTCGACGCGACGTCGAGCGCCACCCTCCGGAGCGTCGAGTTCGGCTTCCAGGCGATCGTCGTCAGCGGGTGCGCGTAGGTCGCCGCGAGATCGGGGCAGTAGTCGGCGAGCCGACGGTCGTACGGCGGACTGGGAGGCGGCTCCTGCGCGAGCACCTCCTCGATCCGCCGGCACGCGATCCCAGGATCGCGGCGGAGATCCTCCAGCGCGTAGAAGCCACCGCCGGCGCGCGGGAAGTACAGGCCGTACAGCGGGTCGACGATCATGCGCGAGCCGTCCTCGAGCTCGACCTCGGTCACCGTGTGCACCACCTGCAGGTTCTCGTCGCGCAGCAGCACCCGGTCCGACGAGATGCCGCGCAGGTGCAGGAGCGCGCGCAAGAGCCGCGACTTGCTCTCGCAGGGCCCCCCCCGCTCGAGCACTTCGCGCGCGGTCAGGCTGAGCTCCGGGAACAGGCCATGCTGCTGCTCGCCCGGCGTGCCCCACGCGAGCGTGCGGAATCCCGCGAGCAGCTTCGGCACCGCCACGCTCGGCGGATCTCCGGGCTCGACCCACTTCGCGGTCCACGCATCGAGCACCCGGTCGTCGATCGCGTTCTGCACTGCGAGGACCGCGGCCACGGCGGTGAGCGCGACGATCGCGAGCGTGCGGAGACGGGAGAGGCGTCTCATCGTCGGCGGTGGGCCGTCTGGCCGTTGGGCGGAGGATCGCCGGTCGACCGCACCAGACGCGTGCGATCGATCTTGCCGGTCGACGTCTTCGGGAGCACCTCCAGCAGCTCGAAGGCCTCCGGCACCATGTACTTCGGCAGCCGCTCGAGACAGTGCTCGCGCAACGCGGCCACGGTGAGGGCTTCGCCGCCCCCACCGGCCACGAAGGCCCGGATGCGCGTCCCCAGGAGCTCGTCGGGCACCGCTACGACGGCGGCCTCCTTGACCGCAGGATGCGCGTAGAGGGCGGTCTCGATCTCGTCGAGCTCGATGCGATAGCCGCGGCTCTTCACCATGCGGTCGCCACGCCCGAGGAACAGCAGGTTGCCGTCGGGCGCCAGCTCGACCACGTCGCCGGTCCGATACACCCACTCGCGGTAGTGCGGCTGGAATCGGTTGGGCACGAAGGCGGCCTCGGTCTTCTCGCGGTCGCCCCAGTATCCCTGCGCCACCGACGCGCCGCGCGCGTAGAGGTCGCCTCGGCGGCCCGGCTCGCGCACGAGATTTCCGGCGTCGTCCACGATCAGCAGGTCCGCGTAGGGACAGGCGCGTCCGATCGGGATGGGCGCGCTCTGGTCCTCGGGCAGCGGCGGCACGTCGTACCAGGTGATGACGTTCGTCTCGGTGGGCCCGTACAGGTTGGCGAAGCGCACGCCGCGCAGCGCCGCCATCAGGTCGCGCAGATAGCGGGTCGGGAAGACCTCGCCCGCGAAGAGCACCAGCCGCAGGCTCGAGAGGTCGAGGCGCGCGAGCTCGCCCTTCAGCAGGAGCTGGATCAAGATCGACGGCACCGAGTACCAGACGCTGATGCGATGTCGCGCCATCCACTCCGCGAGTCGGAGCGGGAAGGTCGAGGTTCCGTCCGGGATCAGCGCGAGCGTGGCGCCCGCCTCGAAGGACGCGAAGAAGTCGAAGATCGAGAGATCGAAGTGCAGCGGGGCGTGGCTCGAGACGCGGTCGGCACCCGACACCCCGAACTGATCCACCGCCCAGTCGACGAACGCGAGGGCATTTCGGTGCGAGATCATCACGCCCTTGGGCGTCCCGGTCGAGCCGGAGGTATAGAGGACGTAGGCCAGGTCGTCGCCGATCGACGGGTCGGCGGGCGGGTCGCCGGAGGGATGCGCGCACACCTCGTTCCAGGCCACCGTCTTCGGGCCCGCCGGCGCGCCGCGCGCGTCGCCCTCCTCCGCAAACACCACGGCGTCGAGGGCGGCGCCCTCGCCGATCATGCGCCCGATCGAAGCCGCCTTGGTGGGCGACGCCACCAGGTGTCGAACGCCGCAATTGCCGGCGATGTAGGCGAGGCGCTTGGCAGGAGCGTTCGGGTCGAGC
>Ga0335069_10008311_pt1 | contig 14853 bp, 18 predicted proteins | sample Lox_Sample_11_FD_206714 | JGI IMG/M metagenome (GOLD analysis project Ga0335069, IMG submission 206714) | Soil microbial communities from Loxahatchee National Wildlife Refuge, Florida, United States - Lox_Sample_1.1 | ecosystem: Environmental > Terrestrial > Soil > Wetlands | place: USA... | reverse complement strand
GGCCTTGCGCGGCACTATCGCGATGATCGCGATCGCGGATTTGCCGCCCGAAAAGGACGATGAGTTTTACAACTTCCGCGCTATCGGATGCGAAGTAAGGACTGTTGAGGGCGAGTCTATCGGCACTGTCACCGATATCTTTCCGACCGGCTCCAACGATGTGATGGTGGTGGAGAAGGACTCCTCCGAGGTGCTCGTCCCGGTGATCGCCGACGTGATTAAGCATCTCGATTTCGACCATCGCGTGATCACGATCGAAGCAATCGCCGGCCTGCTCGACTGATCCGCTGCCTCTTACCACGATGCAATTCCACGTCATCACACTCTTCCCCGAGATGTTCGCGGCCCTCGATTTGGGGCTGATCGGTAAGGCGCGCAAACAGGGTCTGATTTCGATCACTCCGCATGATCTGCGCGAGCATGGGATCGGCAACTATCGTCAGACCGACGATACGCCTTACGGCGGCGGCAGCGGGATGGTGATGCGACCTGAGCCGGTAGCCGCCGCGATCGCGGCGGTCGAAGCTCAATCGCCGGGACTCACACGTATCTTGATGACGCCGCAGGGCGAGGTCTTCGATCAGTCGATGGCCCGGGAGCTTGCCAGCGAGAGCAAAGGCTTGTTGCTGATCGCTGGACGGTATGAAGGTTTCGACGAGCGGATTCGCACCCTGGTCGATCGCGAAATCTCAATCGGCGATTACGTGCTGTGTGGCGGAGAATTACCCGCGATGGTCGTGATCGAAACCGTCGCGCGGCTGGTTCCCGGTGTGCTGGGAAACCCCGAATCGTTGCGGGAGGAGTCGTTCGGCGATACCGCCGGCCTCGAGTATCCGCAGTATACGCGGCCCGAGGAATTCAACGGTATTCGCGTGCCGGAAGTGCTGCTGAGCGGTAATCACGCCAAAATCCGCGAATGGCGCGCGGCCGAAGCCCGCAAGCGTACGGCGCGTCGCCGGCCCGATCTGATACCGTCGAGAAACAAGAACTGACGTGGCCGATCTCTTCGTTGCACTGATTCATTATCCGGTGGTCGATCGCACCGGCAAAATCGTCTCCTCGATGATCACGAGTCTCGATCTGCATGATATCGCGCGTTCGTCGCGTACTTACGGCGTGCGCGCTTTTTTCGTCGTTCACCCGCTACCCGAACAACGCGAATTCGCGGCCAAAGTGATGGACCATTGGCGGCTCGATCCCGGGCGCCTCTATGACACGCGTCGGCGCGAGGCGCTCGATCTGGTGGAGGTGGTCGAGGACCTCGATTCAGCAATTAAGGGCGCGGAAGCTCTAAGCAGGGTCCGGCCGCGGCTCGCTTTTACGTCGGCGCGACTGGAGCAAGGGATGAGCTATGCGGCGCTGCGCGAGGAAGTCAATCGTCCCGATGCGGCCCCGGTGATGCTGATGCTCGGTACCGGTTTCGGGATGGCGCCCGCGATGCGCGATCGCGCGGATATCGAGCTTGCGCCGATCAATGGTCCAGGCGCCTACAACCATCTGTCGGTCCGTGCCGCCGCCAGTATCATGCTCGATCGTCTGCGCGGCCGCTGAGCCCATTCGGTCCACTTGCTATTCTCGCGCTCGACACCATGCGCTAAGCTCGCCCGAACCACTTAAGCCGGGTCGATACCGATGCGATTGTTCTCCGATATCATGATTTTCTTCGGTGCTATCATCCTGACCACCGGAACCGATCTGGTGATCGAGACTGCCGGACAGGAGTTGCGGAGCGTCGGCGGCCTGCTCGGGGTTCTACTCTCAATAATCGGTGTATCCCTGCTGACGACGGGCCTCCTGAGCCATTCGCGCCTTTCGCGCGAGGGCGACGAACCCGGCGACCTCGTTAAGCGGAAGTAGGAGCCCGCGATGCTGCCCGAAGAACAACAGGCGTTGCGGAGAATCCAAAGCTCTAGGTTGAAGCTGTGGCTTCTTCTAGCGGGTTACATACCGGTCTTCTTACTCGGCAACCGCTTCATCCACTCGAATTTGGTGGTAATCGCGATCATGCTCGCGTGGCTGATCGCGATCGTCCATATGGTTGCGGTGGTAGCCTTCAGCCATTGCCCGCGATGCCGCAACTACTTTCACGCGACGACCGGAACACCGTCGTTCTGGAATCTCTTCGCCCGATCCTGCACCCACTGCGGCCTGCCTTTGCGCTCCGGCAAGGTCGTCTATCCTAGCATGGAGTAGTCGACCCGGAGGATTGAGTCATACGGGGCGTTCCGCTATAGTCTGCCGTTCCATTCCCTCGGGGGCTGGTTTTCCCATGAACAGCGTTATCAAGAAGATTGAAGAGCGCGCTCTGCGCAGTGACCTTCCTGAGTTTCGTGTCGGCGACACCGTGCGCCTGCAGGTGAAAGTCGTCGAGGGCGAAAAAGAGCGTATCCAGTCCTTCGAGGGCATCGTGATCAAGATGAACGGGGGCAGCAGCCGCGCCGCCTTCACGGTGCGCAAGATATCCTACGGTATCGGCGTGGAGCGTATTTTCCCGCTCCATTCGCCCCGTCTTGAGAAGATCCAGGTGCTGAGCCGTGGTAAGGTTCGCCGCGCCCGCCTGTACTATCTGCGCGGACTTACCGGCAAAGCCGCCCGCGTCCAGACCATTAGCTAATCATAATCACCCTCTGCGGGTCTAACCCCGTCCTTATAGCACCGGCTTGAAGAGGATGGCGGCGCTCATTTCCTTGAGCAAACCGATCTTCTCCAGGTAGCCGTCCAGATGCTGATGGGCAATCTGCGTCGGAAAGATCATTCCTTCCGCCAGACTGCAGTCGAGCGCGGTTCCGCTGCCACATATCTGTTTGTAACCCAGCTGCTCCGCCTTGTCCGCCACATGGTCGATAAGCTTCTTGAGCGGCCAATCGATAATGTCGGAGAACTTGTAATCGTCCGGAATTTTTCTGAGGTCTGCGGAAACGAACGCCCGCGGGACTATATCCATCCGATTCCAGATCCGATGGCACCGATCTTCCAGCCTCGCATTTGAGTAGTCCGCGAAGGCCGCGTTTCCGGCCGTCGGACCGGCGAAGGAATAGCATCGAATAGTGGCACGATTCTCGGGATCCCACGACTCGTCCGGACTAACCTCGTGGCCTTGGGTATCCGCCAGCCAGAGCGCGACCGTGGAGCTGAGTGCGCCTCCCTTGCTATGCCCAGTGACGTAGATCTCCGAGTCCTGTGTCGCCGAGACACGTTGGCGCAGGAACTCTTTCAGGGCCTGTCCGGACGTGTGTCGGAGTCCCAAAGTCGCTATGGGGTCGAAGTTGAGGTCGCCCAACCGAGCGATCGAATTTTTGATTTCGCTACTGAGGCTGGAGAGAAACAGGGCCCCGATCCGCTTAACCCATCCCTCCAGTGTCTCGCTGAAGCTCACCGTCTTATCCTGGACAGGCCCGTTGACGGGGGCACCTTCGGCGCTCCAGGCGAGACGCCGGATAATTGCGAGCCCTAAGCCAGTGCTGGCGGATATCTTAGCGTCGACAGGAACCTTCTCGCCGAAGGACCACGGGACCATCTGCTCGAACATCAGATCGCCGAAAATCCAGTCTGCGAGCGATACCGGGTTGGTTCCCCTGATCACCACCGCCAGGTTCGAGGGATCGCCAACCGCCTCGGCGACATAGACCACGACATCATCGAGTCCGAAGACAGACAAGCCGCACGCAGCCGGACCCCATACGACCTTCCATTTATCCTTAACCGATGGGAAGCGGCCGAAGCTTTCATCCAGAGCTTGGCGTAAACGGACCAGTTTGAAGGAAGCAGGACCGATGAGGTTGAAGCCGCGATAACTTATCGCGGCCATCGCGAGCATCTCGGAGAGAGTTGGATCACTCATGCCGCCGGTACCTCCGGAACGTGCTGAGGAGTTGGAGAGAGGAAGAGTTATGCTTTGGTGGGGCCGTTGTAGCGGATATCGCCTTCGAGCTTGGCCCCTTCGCAGATCGTCAGCGATTCACTCTCGATATCAGCCTTGACCCGCGCCTTGGGACCGAGCACTGCGGACTTGGCACCGATAATCTCGCCGTTCAATTCGCCGAGAATGAGCACGCGCGGCGTGCGGACGCGTCCTTCCACCGAGGCCTGCTCCGTCACGACGACGAGTTCGCTCGAACTGACCTCGCCCTTGAATCGCCCCTCGATCCGCACCGGCTCCTGAAAGACCAATCGACCTGAAACGTTGATCCCACGGCCGACGGCAACGCGGGTGCGTTCCTCGATCCAGGCTTGGCCGGGCACCACGGGTGCCGAACCGGACTGACGAAACGGATCGATATTGTCGTTGGCGGCGTTCCCCGCCGGGTAGTTTTCCTTTCGACTGGTAAACGCCATTGCTTCTGCTCGCTACTCCGCAGGGAAAACGTGGCACGCAACCGCCTGGTTACTCTTACCCGCGAGCAGCGGCGGTTCGACCTGCTTGCAGATATCTTTCGCATAAGGGCACCGTGGATGGAAGCCACATCCTGGCGGCGGATTGAGCGGGCTCGGCGTCTCGCCGGGCAACTTGATTCGCTCCTGATGCGCCGTCACATCGACCAGCGGAATCGCAGACAGCAGCGCCCGCGTGTACGGATGACGCGGGTTGGCATAGATCGCGGTGCGATCCGCTATTTCGACAATCTTGCCCAGATACATAATCGCGACGCGGCGGCTGATGTGCTCCACGACCCGCAAATCGTGAGCGATAAAGAGATAAGTCAGGTTCAGGCGTTCCTGCAGATCCTGCAGCAGATTGATAATCTGCGCCTGAATTGAAACATCGAGCGCCGAGACCGGCTCATCGAGGACGAGAAATCGCGGACCGACAGCCAGTGCTCGCGCAATTCCTATACGCTGCCGCTGGCCACCCGAGAATTCATGCGGATAGCGATCGAGCGAGTCGGTGCCGAGACCGACCATCGTGAGCAACTCGCGAATCCGTTCCTCTTTCTCGCGGCCACGCGCGAGGCGATGAATCTCGATACCCTCACCGATAATCGCCCGCACGCGCATCCGCGGATTCAATGAGGCGTAGGGGTCCTGAAAGACAATCTGCATCTCGCGCCGCAGATGACGTAACTCAGCGCGCGTGAGAGTGCTCAAATCGCGATTCTCAAAATAGACTTTGCCTGCTGTCGGCTCGATCAGATTGAGTAGCAGGCGTCCGAGCGTCGATTTGCCCGAGCCCGATTCGCCGACGAGTCCCAGCGTTTCGCCAGTGTTGATCGCGAGGTCAACGCCTGCGACGGCCTTCACGGTCAGGCGATTCCGACCGAGGAACCCATCGGGACCAGCATCGAACTCCTTGCGCAATCCGACGGCCCGCACAAGCGTGGTATCGGAGCCGGAAACGGTAACGCTTGGAGCCGTTGCGGTCGTCACGTCAGACACGGATACACGCGGCGAAATGATCGGGACGCTTCTGTTCAAGCGCCGGTTGGGTCCGGGCACACTCAGCGATCGCTATCGGGCATCGCGGATGGAACCGGCATCCCGATGGAGGCGCCGCGGCGCTCGGAATCGTTCCCGCGATCGCCTGCAGCCGCCGCTGATGGTGTCCGTCGATACCGGGGATCGAGGCCAGCAGTCCTTTGGTGTACGGATTCAGCGGATTCGTAAACAGCTCTTTGGTTGCTGCCCGTTCCATCACACGTGCCGCGTAGAGAATCGTCACGTCGTCAGCATAGCGCGCGACAATCCCAAGGTCGTGCGTCACCAGCAGAACTGCCAATCCGAGCTGCTGCTGCAGGTCGCGGATCAGATCGAGAATCTGCGCCTGGATTGTTACATCGAGCGCTGTGGTCGGCTCATCTGCGATCAAAATTTTGGGTCGACAAGCGAGCGCCATCGCGATCATCACCCGCTGGCGCATCCCGCCGGACAGCTGATGCGGATAGTCGTTCACGCGTCGCTCGGGATCGGCAATCCCGACCATCGCCAGCGCCTCAACCGCGCGCGTACGGGTCTCATGTCGATTGGTATGCTGATGCAGCCGAATCGCCTCGCCAATCTGGCTCCCGATCGTGAAGACCGGGTTCAGCGAAGTCATCGGCTCCTGGAAGATCATCGCGATCTGCGCGCCACGAATCGCACGCATCTCGGCTTCGGAAAGTTTCAGCAAATCAGTGCCGTTGAACAGAATCGAGCCGCCGGTAATTCGCGCTCCTTCGGGCAGCAAGCGCATTATCGAAAGCACGCTGATCGTCTTGCCCGAGCCTGACTCGCCGACGATTCCAGTCAGCTTGCCGGGCGTGATCGAGAAATTAACGCCATCGACCACCCTGACTTCGCCTTTGGGCGTGAAGAAGGAGGTGCGGAGGTCTTTTACTTCGAGCAGCGGCTGCACGCCGCCTCAATTTATCACCGTAGTCGATTGAAAGTCAGCGCGGCAGATTCGAGACGAGGGTTTCAGGCACCAATTGCGGAGATGCTCTGGAAAAAGTAAGCTTTTTCTGGATTATCTCCAGAGTTCATCAAATTGTTTACCGGTATAATCGAAGATCTCGGCTCCATAGCGAGCATCAAGCAATCGCCCGACGGCGCGGTCGTGACGATTCGTACCAAACTGCCGCTCGCCAAAATCACGATCGGTGAGTCGATCGCGGTCAACGGATGCTGCCTGACGGTGACGCGTAAAGGGCAGGGCACCTTCACGATGGATGTGTCGCCGGAGTCGCTGCGCCGCACGGTGTTGGGCAAGCTTAAGCCCGGCGATCGGGTGAATCTGGAGCGCTGCCTGACGCTCGAGAAACTCCTCGGCGGTCACATGGTCTCCGGTCACGTCGATGGCGTCGGTAAGATCGTATCAATCGAACCAGAGGGCGATTCGCGGCTCTACACCTTCGAGGTCAGCGGGCGTGAAGCCCACTACCTGATCGAAAAGGGCTCGGTCGGGATCGACGGTATCAGCCTGACGGTGTTCGATATTCGGCGCAAAAAGGATTCGGCGACTTTCAAGGTCGCGCTGATTCCGCACACGCTCAAGGTGACCACCCTCGGTTTCAAACGGCCGAACGATGCGGTGAATATCGAGAGCGACCTGCTGGTGAAATACGTAGAGCGAGTTGCCTCTCCTTACCTTGGTAACGGGAAAGTCAAAAAAGCCGGCGAGAAGGCGAAGATCGTCCGCAAACTCGCATCAGGAGGATTATCGCGATGAGCCTGATGCAGATACCTCGCAAAATCGAATACGCGCTGCGCGCGATGATCCATCTCGCGGACCGTCCGGACGGCGTCGCGCGAGGGATCGAAATCGCGCGGGTCGAGCATATACCGAAGTACTACCTCGAAAAGGTCATCCGCGATCTGATGCGCCAAGGGTTGGTGCGGGCGCGGCGTGGCCCGGGTGGTGGTTACCAGCTCGGGCGGCCCGCCAATACGATCTCGTTCAAAGATATTATCGAGGCCGTAGAGGGCCCCATCTCGCTCAATCTCTGCGTGGAAGGCGGCGTATCTTGTAGCCTGCAACCAGCCTGCCGGATGTTTCGAGTTTGGGATGAGGGGCAGCGCGTTCTGATCGACGTCTTCTCGCGCACGATGCTAAGTGAAGTCGCGTCGCGTTCGCCGCGGTTTGCAGTGACCTCACCTTCCACGCCATCTGAGCCTGTCTCAGCGACCGCCAAAGCGTGACCCGGCCGATGGTCAGACTTCTCGCGGTTCCCCTGAGTTGAGCGCGACGCAATCGTCGCGAGGGCGTGGCCCGGTCTTTACCGAGAAAACCTTTTATCTCGAGGAGTTCTACGGCAAGAGCCTGATCTTTGCATTGGTGCCACCAGTAGGTGAGCGCCAATCGCATCTGGATGCTCTGGTTCGTACCCTCCGGGAACTGCGGCGCAATCAGACGCGATGTATCGTCATTGCCGCCGAACCGGCGATCCCGAAGTTGATAAAGCGGCTCGGGCGGATGGCTCCTCGTGAGCAAATTCCCTCGTTCAATCCGGCCAGCGGCCTCCGCACGCGACCATATCCACCCGATTCGGCGATCACGCAGATATGGCAAGGTCTGCGCGCAGGTTCGATTGTGATCGCCTCCGTTGTCACCGACGATCCGGCGGACTTTGTCGTTTTCGCGCGGGAACTCGCCTCGCGTCTGCGTGTCTTCAAGCTGCTGATAGTTGAGCGTGAGGGAGGGCTCGAAGACGCAGAAGGCAACCGCCTGCCTTTTGTCGAAATCAAGCGCTTGCGCCGCGTTCTGAGCCGCGAAAAATCTCTGCTCCGTCGATCAATTATTCGGGCAGCGCGGCTGGCGATCGAAGACGGCGTTGCCTCAGTGAATCTCGTTGCGCCGCGTGACGTGTACGAAGAGGTCTTCAGTTTTCTCGGCGCTGGAACTCTTTTTACCGAGTATCAATACGGCGACGTGCGGCCGATTTCGATCGACGACTTCGAAGAGGTCGAGGCGTTGATCCATCGGGGGCAGAATGAGGGTTACCTGCTCCCGCGTCCCGATGAAGCTATCGCGCGACTGCTGCCGTCATGCTTCGGCTATCGCGTCGGCGACGAGCATCTGGCGGGAATCGTTTCATTGCTGACCGAACCGTATCGACGGGATCGCGCCGGTGAAATCACGGCACTCTATACGCTTACCCGTTTCCAGCGCGAAGGTGTGGCTGCGGAACTGGTCCGCGAGGTTTTGAAGGAGGCGCGGGCGCGTCGCTTGCGCTACTGCTTCGCGTGTACTTCAGAAGACCGCGCTGCGCGTTTTTTTTCTCGCCTCAAGTTTCACAAAGTCGATGCTGATCAGGTCTCGGCGGCGAAGTGGCGTGGCTACGACCGCGCCCGCATCGCCCGCCTGATGATCTTTCGTATTGACCTCTGAACGAGCTAGCTTTTCCACGGCCCGATACCGCTGAAGCGCGTGGGTGCGATCCGCGTAATCCATCCGGGATTATTGCGATAGGCGGCGGGAGGGAATTCCACCTCAGGGCCCATATAGATACGGGCCAGGCGCTGGAGCAAATCGGCCGCTCCACCCTCGGTGATTCGCGCATTGCCGCGGACGACAAGGTACTCCTGAAGCCCCTGCGCGTTCTTGTTGGGAGCAAGCATCGAGAGCACAACACGCGGATCGCGCCGCATATTCTTCACCTTCTGCCATACGCCCATGTGTCCGATAATGAACTCTTCGTTTTCGATCCCGACCCAGACCACTGTCACTTGCGGACTGCCGTCGGCATTAAGCGTCGTTAGATGGGCGTTTGGGCCCTGCGCTATCAATTCGCGAATCGATTGCGGAATCTGCATGTGTCGTCTCTTTTCCAGCAAACAGTGTGAGCGTGTCCCATCACTGCACGAGCATCGTGAAATTGCTACCCTCGACCAGCGATGACCGACTCGACCGCCTCCCGACGCACGACGATCTTAACCTTGATCGGGATCATTGCACTGGCCGGGGTGCTGACGCTCAATCGGCTCGGGAACGCCGACGTATGCGGTTTCAATGAAGCCGTTGAGGGGGTCTTCACCCAGCAGATGGTCGAGCAGGGCGAACTGCTCTTTCCTCTGCTCAACGCGCGGACCCCGATGTACAAGCCGCCGCTCTACCACTGGACGGCCACGGCGATCGATCGCATAGCAGGAATCTCTCACGTAACGACCTTCAACCTTCGTTTGCCGGCAGCACTGTACGGAATCGCGGGTATCGCGCTGACATTCCTTTTCGCCAACGAGTTACTCGGCCTGAGTGGCGCCGTGCTCGCGGGTTTGATTCTGTGTGGCTCGTATCAGTATATCGAGCAGGCGCGAATCGGGCGGGTCGACATGACGCTATGTTTTTTCGAAACGCTCGCGCTTTTTACCCTCGCTCGATGGTCCCGCGCGCCGAATCGCGATGGGCTGCGGTATCTGTTCGCGATCGCACTCGGCTTGGCCGTTCTGGCCAAGGGACCCGTTGGCGCAGTGATGCCGGCGGCGGCAGCCGGAGTTTTTCTAGTTAGCGAGAAACGCTGGACGGAGCTGCGGAGCATCGCGTCGCCCGGTCCGATTCTTATAGCGCTGGTAATCGGGTTGAGCTGGTACGCCGCTTGTTACTTCAGTGGCCGGTACGCGTTTTTGCATCGCCAGATAGGCAGCGAAAACTTTGGGCGTTTCTTCGGCTCGCTCGGTGCGATGGTGCCATGGTATTACGTTCTTCCGCTGTTGCTGAACTCCGCTCCGCTAAGTCTGTTCGTGCCGATCGCCGTGGTCGCGGCAATACGCACCTACTTCAAGCGGCGACCACAGGATGAAGCGGGAGAGGAACGGCAAGACGCAACTATGCGTCTGTTCGCGATCTTCTGGTTTGTCACCGTGATTTTCTTTTCGCTCGCGGCCTACAAGCGCAGGTCCTATTTGCTGCCGATCTGGCCCGCGGCATCCGTGATGCTCGCATGGATCACGATGCGGTTTGCGCGATCGATAAAAAGCTTCGGGCGGTTTCTCTATCCCTCGATGGTCGCGATAGCGGTCGGGTCGGCCATCTTCAATTGCTACTATCTCCCGCGCAAACCGATTCGCGAATGCGGCCATGATTCATTTCAGACCACAGCCCGGGAGATTAACCGTATCGTTGGCCAGGATGAGCCGCTTTACTCATACGGTCTGGGCGACGAACCCGCGGCGCTGATTTTTTATCTCGATCGCAACGCGCCACCGATTGCCGGCAAGTTGGGCGACGCGCCGCCCGGATACGTGATTATCCCGGCGCGAATGTGGCGGACCGAAAAAGATCGAGCGCTCGACCTTACGCCGGTCTATACCTCATCCTCGGGAAGTGAACCGCTAACCCTGCTCCGCCGCGGCGCCGCCTTGGCCCAATCACGGAGCCGATTGAAGAACCGATGCTTTAGCGCAGACCGGCGCGCTCGGCTACGACTCGCGCGAGTGTTCTAACCGGTATCACACCGCGCATGACGCTCGCCTTCAAGGCGTCGGCACGCGGATGGCTACCCAGCGGTGCTGGCGAAAGGCCAATCCGACGACTGTAGTAGTTGAAGGCACGAACGCGTTGCTGGACGCGGCTCGTTTCGGTCTCAAACACGAACGTATATGAGATCGAAAGCGAGTCGCTGGTGATTACCCAATGCGGCGAGTTCTCCGGTTGATGGAAGCCTTTGCCCTCCCGCAGATAGAAGACGCGCTCCAGACTCGAATCGCGGTCCTTCAATTCGACTGGCGCGAGTCCAAGCGGGCCCGCGATACCGAAACGCTCAAGCTCGGGTTCGTACAACGCATCGGGCGAGAAGACGTGGTACTCCTTGTCCCCGCGAATCTGCGAAAAGAAGCCCACTTCGTGGTCGCAATGGAAAGGAGTGATAGTTGCTTTAGAACTGATCAGGATGCCTGATTCCAGCCGCGCGATTTTTTCTTTTTTCAGATCCGGAATGAGCTCTACGACCTCGCCGAAAAGGTCATTGATCAGGTCCCGAAAGCGCCGGTCGTGTTTTTCGGCGCGTTTTAACAAGATTCGGTATTTTCCTTGATCGAGCGAATCGATAACGGCTGCGGGTGTCAGATCGACGCGCGGCACCTCAAAGAACGGGGTGTTCGGTACGGGTGCACCTTCCGCAAGAAAGTAATCGCCGGTTTTCGTCATCGTCTCAGCCAGCGCTCGGAGCGAGTCCAGCGAGAACATTTCAAGACTGCTCAGACTGTGATCGAAAGGTGCAGGCTCCCGATCAAAGGCCCGCCGCACAGTGTCATTCTGAATATCGAGCAAGTTTGGCATCTGATCCCTTACAGCGTTGCTTCTTACTGGGCCGCGCGACTAACGGCCGGTCCACCCTTCTGCCGCAGACCTTTGGCTCTAAAACCTATTTTAGCGCCGCCTGACTACCGAAGCAGTTCAAAAGCTTTCGTAACCCGCGCCGTGAGACGTTAATTATAGCCGATTTGCGCTTCTGCTTTATCTTAATTTGGGGTAGAGTGACTCAGATGCGGCGTAAAGGAGCTTTTTCAGGCTGATCTTGGCCGCAAACTTCGCGAGTAATAATCGATGAGTTACGAATTTTTCGACGAAGTCGATCCGCAAACTTTTCGGCAGCATCTCAATCGCGAAGCCTTCTGCTTTCACCATCGACTGGTAGGTAACCCCCTGTTCGAGGTGGAACGGCTCAGCCGCTTGGCGGAACTGGTAAGCGGGAACAGTAACAACTTTTACCACATGTCGGGTCAGGTGAAGCTCGATGGTGGATGGGCTGGCAAGCCGTTGCCGACATCGCTATCGCAATGCGTGCGCGATATAGCCTCATCGCGAACCTGGATAATCCTGAAACATTGCGAACAGGACCCGGAGTACCGCGCATTGATGGAGAGGTGTATCCGCGAATTCGGGGATATGACTGGATGGGATCTCAGGCGGAAGACCGCGCTTTGGGAACTGCAGGTTGTTCTTACCTCGCCCCGACAGTTGACTCCCTATCATATGGACAATGAGTGCGCCTTTCTCTTTCACCTGGCGGGAAAAAAGACGCTCAACGTGTTCGACCAGAAAGATCGGAGCATCGTCACTGAAGAGGAGTTGGAAAACTTCTGGATGCACGATGCTAGCGCGGCAAAGATCAAGCCGGGTTCACAAGCAAGTGCTAAAACCTACTATCTAGCGCCTGGGCAAGCGGTGCATTTTCCAATTAACGCTCCGCACTGCGTCGAGAATGGCGACGATGTATCGATCTCGGTGAACATCAATACGGAACTCGTCGGCCGACCGTGGGGCTCCGTGTTCCAGGCCAATTACTACATCCGCAAACTCGGTCTGAATCCTGTACCACCGGGCAAGTCTGTCGTTCGGGACAGGTTCAAGCATACGGTGATGGTTGGAGCAAAAAGTTTGCGCAAACCATTGGTCAGGTTACTCGGACGAGAATAGGTCCATCCTTCCTTTGCCGGTTACGGTGGGAGAAAGAGGATTCGTCCAGAGCAGTCGACGGGTAAAGATGGAAAAAAAACAACTCGGAAGTACCGGTGTGATGCTTCCTGAGATCGGCATGGGCTTTTGGCGCTACCAAGGTGGTGTCGAGCCGATCCGAAAGGGCATCGAACTGGGCGCCACCCTCATCGACACGGCTGAAGAGTACAAGACCGAAGAGATCGTCGGCCAAGCGATCCGTGACTGTCGCGAGCAGATTTTTGTCGCGACCAAAGTATCGGGCCGGAACCTCCGTCATGACGACGTACTTAAAGCAGCCGAAGCGAGCCTCGAACGTTTGGGCGTAAGCCAGATTGATCTCTATCAAATTCACTGGCCCAACCCGGGGATACCGATCAAGCCAACGATACGAGCGATGGAAACGCTCGCCGATCGTGGCCTAATCAAATACATCGGGGTCAGCCAGTTCTCACTGGCTGACTTGCGTATCGCGCTCGGCCTGATGCGGAATCATCCGATCGTATCGGATCAGGTACGATACAATCTCAACGCTCGTAAGTTCGAGGCGGGCCTGCTGCCTTTTTGCGAGCGCAACCAAATTTCTCTAATCGCGTACACTCCCCTCGATGACGGGCGGCTGGCTAAGCCCACGCCCGATGCCAAGGGGGGCATGAGTACCTTGCAGGCGATAGCCAAGGAGACTGGCCACACGATCGGGCAAGTGGCACTCAATTGGTGCACCTCTCATCCAGCCGTTATCGCTATTCCCAAGTCGAACAGCGTCGAACGAACCGCGGAAAACTGTCTTGCCTCGGGATGGCGGCTCACGACAAGCCAGCGCAGTCGACTGGACCGAGCCTTCTCCTGGGAATATGTCCGGCTGCGTTCGTATGCAGCGAAAGTGTGGCGAGCTGTGCGGGGCCGGACCTCTAATCTAAATCTGTCGTAAAGTTTTCACTGAGAAGATTGCTTACCTTGTGATTTATTGAATGAATTTCCCAAAGCCAGGGGCGTATATTTGTTTTGGTATTGATCAAAATCAGCACCAAAGAGCATTACTGGAGATCACTATCACTAATGGATGCAATCGAGATACAAGAGGAGAGTTCGAAGCAACCTGTTGATCACACAGGGTCGGACCATGATGCAACAGTTGCCGCGACGTCTCAACTTGCGCCCAAGATTTCGGTCGTCATACCCGTTTACAATGAGATTTCAACTATTAGAATTGTTTTAGACAGAGTTCTCGCGTGCGGCTTCGATACCGAAGTTATCATAGTGGACGATGCCTCGACAGACGGCACCCGTGAGTTTATTTCAAACCTCAAGCATCCGCGGGTGAGAGTAAAGCTGCAGGACCGAAACCGTGGAAAAGGTGCAGCCCTTCTCGTCGGTTTCGCTCTAGCGTCGAATCCCATCGTGTTTATCCAAGACGCAGATCTCGAGTACGATCCTAGAGACTACCCGGTTATGATTGAGCCGTTGCTCGACGGTCGAGCTGATATGGTTTACGGCTCTCGGTTTTTAGGTGGCCCTCATAGAGTGCTTTTTTATTGGCACTACTTGGGAAATCGGCTTCTCACAGTTGTGTCCAATATGCTGACAAACCTGAATCTAAGCGACATGGAAACGGGTCAAAAGGCCTTTCGAGCAGACAAACTTCGAGAGATCCGTTTGCGTGGGCACCGTTTCACATTCGAACCGGAAATAACCGCAAAGGCAGCAAGGGCAGGATGGCGGATTTATGAGGTGCCCGTCTCATATTCAGGAAGAACGTATGAAGAAGGCAAAAAAATAGGTTGGTGGGACGGTTTGAAGGCAGTCGGCGCTATCTTCTTTTACCGGGTTTTTGATTGACATTCGAAAAAAAAGATGAAGGCCATAGCGTCATCGAGTCGAAACCTTCAAGTTCACCTGCGACTAGGCGTTCGGAAGCGGGCCTCGATCCTCTGACTCAACAAAAGGTCGCGAATCCAGGCGCATCAATCGCCTACAACCAGTCCAGCTGATCGGGGCCGGTGTACTCG
>Ga0335069_10008310_pt1 | contig 14855 bp, 14 predicted proteins | sample Lox_Sample_11_FD_206714 | JGI IMG/M metagenome (GOLD analysis project Ga0335069, IMG submission 206714) | Soil microbial communities from Loxahatchee National Wildlife Refuge, Florida, United States - Lox_Sample_1.1 | ecosystem: Environmental > Terrestrial > Soil > Wetlands | place: USA... | reverse complement strand
TGAACTACAAGCATGTGGTGGCGATGGAGTTCAAACCGATTGGGGAGCCGGTGGCGGCATTGCGTGCGGCGCGGGAGATGGTCGCGCGGGCTGTGTCGGTCTAGGGTCGGGGGCCGCAGCCAAAGGTGCGGAAGGGCAGGGGTGTTTCGCGGGTCGGAGAATTGTCGATCAGAATTGTTTGTTTACCAAGGAATCAATAGATCCAGTAACTGCTGCCGTGCCGGGGAGATAGCTTTGCGGCACGGCTGGGCGAGCCTCTGATGTGATCCGGGTCACAGTGGCGAGATAAAAGTCGTGGAAAAGTAAACTCCATTGGGCCCTAGTTATGAGCGCACTGATTCGCCTATTTATACGAAAGCTGCCGGAAAGAAGAGAGTGCGCTCGGCAAGAGTGTCTTGTAGCGATTCACCTCATGTTGCGTGTGTCAGCCGGAGCGCGGCGATGCGCGGAGCATGATCCCTCCCAAACCGTTCGATCGAATCGCGTCATTGGACCCCGGGGGCTACGTCCACGAGGTGAAGCAGTATGGAGGAAGCGATTCGTTTGCGATTGATCGAGGCGATTGAGGAAGATTTGTCAACCTGCGAGAGCGAGATCTCGGCACTGGCGCGTGAGGCGCTGTGTTCAACGACATCGGCGGAACGCAGGGCCGAAGCGCTGATTCATCGAGCAGAGATGCAGACGAGGAGTGTTTCTCTGTCGAGGCAGTTGAAGAGACTGCATGCCGAGTCGCAGAAGCTGGTGTGTGTACACGGAGGCGCGGGAAATCCGTTTGAGCGGAATGGCTGTTCGGAGTCAGGGCAGCGATGCCAGTGGCTCAGGACGGACGACCTGTTTCGCGCCAGCTGAGGCGCGATAGAGCGAACGTTCGCTCTACTCTTCCAGCTTAGCCGACGGGGACCAAGTCCGGGCGTGGAGGATCGTAGGCCGGCGCATTGGTGAGCCGTGTGGGGCTGGGCGGTGCGCTCAGGCTGAAGCGCTTCTGGTTGGCCGTGAAGCGGACCAGGAGGTTCTTCTGGTCGAAGGTGATGGTGAAGATCTGCATCGGCGGCGAGCCGAAGTTGACCAGCGGGAAGGCCGGGTGTATTTCGACGACCGGGTGGGTGAAGGTGTAGCGGCCGAGTTTGACGTCGGAAGCGAGCTTGGCGGCTTTCATCTCGAAGCGTGTGGAGACGGAGCGGCCGGAGGCGAAGACGACCGGGGCGATGTCGTAGCGGAGATGTTCGGCGAGCTTTTCAGGAAGAACGAGTCCGCCGCCGCCGGAGTCGAGCTGTGCTTCAACGGGATCGAGGCCGTCGATTTTGAGTTGGGCGATGGGAACGCCTTCGGGCATGCGGAAGGGCAGGACGGACTTGCCGCCATCGGGTGCGAGGCTGCCGGTTCCGAGGGTGACGAGACGGTTGGGAAAATCGAGTGTGAGCAGGTAGTCGCGGAAGAGGGTGAAGCCGAGCAGGCCTTCGCAGGTGCCGGCTTCGGCGAAGAAGTCATGGCTGACGGCGCGGACGGCGGCGAATTGGACGCCGGCGACTTCGAGGGTGTCGAGCAGAACGATGGGTGCTCGTTTGCCTCCCTGTCCGCTGGGGTCGCTGAGCATGGCGTGGCCCACGGTGGGCAGATCGAGTTCCCTGGCGAGTTCGGGTGTGACGAGGGCATCGCCGCCGGTTCCGGTGTCGATGACGAAGCGGAACGGCCCTTTGCCGTCGATGGTCACCATGACGTAAGGTTTGCCGTAGCGCTCGACCATGGGGGCCTGGTGCAGCGATGGATTCTGGCGGGGCTGAATCTGGGCGACGAGGGTAAGGCTTGCCAAGCAGACGGCGAGCGGGATCCAGCCTGGGGTGAGGAGCTTCGCGGGGAATCGCATGGGAGCCCTCCCTTCTGTAGGAGAGAACGCCTTTGAGTGCCGCTAGTATGACGCAGTCGAAGTACGAAGGTCCGGGTTGTTTTGTTCAATGATCTGGGGCGGATGGAAGGGGTGTGGGGCGGTCCGCCTCTACAATGAAGCGGGTAAGGCGAGCGGGTAGGGGACGGGGATGGCGACGAGGGTACGTTCGCACGCGAAGATCAACCTGGGATTGGGGATAGGGGTGCCGCGCGCGGACGGGTTTCATGCTCTGTGTACCGTTTATCAGACGTTGGAGCTGCACGATGTGGTGACGGTGGAGGCGCGGCCGGCGGCGGAGACGATGATTCGGCTGACGTCGAACGACGAGCGGGTGCCGTTGGATGGGCGGAACACGGCGTGGAAGATGATTTTGCTGGTTTTGGATGAGAGCCGTTCCACTGCCGACGTTCGGATCCATATCGAGAAGCAGTTGCCGATTCAGGGCGGACTGGGCGCGGGATCGGCAAATGCGGTGGCTGCGCTGGTGGGGCTTGAGACGGAGTTGAAGCGGTTTCGGCAAGGCTACGGGAGCTGGCTGGATTTTGAGCAATTTGCTGAAAGGATGGGGGTTCCGCAGGAGGAGGTATACAACGCCGGAAACTGGCCGGGTGCCCAGATTGAGTTGGCCGCCAAGGTAGGTTCCGACGTGCCTCTGTTTCTGGTGGGAGGGACCGTTCTAGGTAGAGACCGAGGCCAGGAGGTGTTTCCCCTTCCCGATCTTGAGCCGGTGTGGTGTGTGGTGGCGGTGCCGGAGGTGGGTATTTCGACCCCGCAGGCTTTCAAGGACTGGGACGCCTTGTGTGCGCGCGAAGGTTTGACCGGAGCGGCCTCGGAAGATAGACTGGAAAAGTTGAGCCGTGCCTACGCCAGCGCATTTGCTGGGCGTGAGGGATCTGGCTCCTCCGGTGTCCTCTCGAGCGGAGAGGACCTGGCCGGACCACAGGAGTCCGCGCTTGTCCGCACCGGGATAACGAGCTGGATCGAGAACGACTTCGAACGTGTGGTCTTTCCCCAGCAACCCATCCTCTGCGACATCAAGCGACTTCTTGCGGCAACCGGTACACCGGAGGCGGCCTCGTATGCTTCCCTCTCCGGGTCCGGTTCGGCTCTTTACGGGTTGTATGCGACTCGTGGGGACGCAGAAGCGGCCCAGGTGCGGCTGACGGAAAACAAGGTGCGATCGCTGTTGACGCGCACCATTCCGCGGAGCGCGTACTGGAGCCAGATGCTTCTCTAAAAGGGTTGACAGCGCGGTATGCGGGAGCGAGACTCGCTTGCGGCTGTCGAGGGCGAAATCCGGGCCAAATGCCTGGGTTTTGGGGATGCTGGGCGATCGTTCAATGGTAGGACAATGCCCTTTGGAGGCATTTATCCTGGTTCGAATCCAGGTCGCCCAGCCAGACATTTGTACGACTCAGTTGAGCAGCCATAGCCAACCAGCATGGAGGGACTCAGGGAGATGGAAGTGGAAGCGGTAGTCACGGCGGAAGAGAAGCAGCAGCAGAGCGGCAGTTCGGAACCGCGCAGGGATGGCGCGAGGCCCGGCGGAGGCGATGGGTCCAAGCCGAAGGACGCCAAGCCTGCAGCCGAACGGAAGCGCACGCGGAATCTGAGCGAGGACAAGCGCTTCAAGCTGTTCTCGGGGACGGCGAACAAGCCGTTGGCCGACGAGATAGCGCGCCATATCGGGGTGACGGTGGGCCAGGTGAAGCTGCAGCGCTTTGCCGATGGCGAGGTGTACTTCCAACTGCTGGAGAATGTGCGTGGCGTGGATGTCTTTGTCGTTCAGCCGACGTGCTATCCCGTCGATCAGCATCTGGTGGAGCTACTGATCATGATCGATGCGTTGAAGCGTGCTTCGGCGGGGCGGATCACGGCGGTTGTGCCGTATTACGGCTATGCGCGGCAGGACAGAAAGGATCGCCCCCGTGTGGCGGTGAGCGCCAAGCTGATTGCCGATCTGTTGACGACGGCCGGGGCCAATCGCGCGCTGTTTGTGGATCTGCACGCGGCGCAGATTCAGGGCTTCTTCAACATCCCCGTGGATCACATGTTTGCCAGCCCGGTGCTGGTGGGTTATTTCCGCGAGCTGAACCTGCCCAACCTGACGGTGGTTTCGCCGGATGCGGGCGGTGTGGAGCGGGCGCGGCATTTTGCGCAGAAGATGGGCGCTCCGATGGCGATTGTGGACAAGCGGCGCACGGATATCAATGTGGCCGAGGTGATGCACGTGGTGGGCGATGTACACGGGCAGACCTGCCTGATCATCGACGACATCATCGATACGGCAGGAACACTGGTAAAGACGGTCGACGCGTTGTATGCCAACGGCGCGGCGGGTGTGTATGCCTGCGCCAGCCACGCGGTGCTTTCGGGGCCGGCGGTGGAGCGCATTGCGAATTCGCGGCTGGAGCAGGTGGTGGTGACCGACACCATTCCCCTGCGCGAAGCGGCGCAGAAGTTGAGCAAGATCAAGGTGCTGTCGGTTGCCGGGCTGCTGGGCGCGGCTATTGAGAGCATTCACATGGAGACCAGCGTGAGTACGCTGTTCTCGTAGGTGCAGGGGTCAGGGATCAGGTTTCAGGGATCAGTGACCCGCGACAAGAACGAAGTGCCGGCGATGCGATGGGTGGGTTCGTTTTAGATCTCCGTTGCATGAAGCCTGGCGCCTAACAAAGGGAGTGGACCTGGACAAGGCCTGTGCCCGAGAGGAAAGAGAGACGAATGGCTGAAGTAGTGATAGCGAAAGCCCGCGAGGGCAAGTTCAACAAGAATGCGGCGCGGCGGGTACGTGCGGCCGGCAAGATTCCTGCGGTTCTTTATGGTGGCGGCCGGGAGGCAGTTGCCGTGGAAGTGGATCCGAAGCAGATTTCGCGGATTCTGTACTCCGAAGCGGGCCACAACACGATTTTCGATGTCGAGGTGGGCAAGGAGCCGGCGGCCAAGGCGATGATTGTGGATTGGCAGCGGGAGCCGATCAAGGACCAGCTGATCCACATCGACCTGAAGCGGATTGCGCTGGACAAGCTGCTGAAGGTGAGCGTGCGGGTGAAGCTGCTGGGGACCCCCATCGGCGTGAAGACGGAAGGCGGCATTCTGGACCAGGTGCTGCGCGAGGTCGAAGTCGAGTGTCTGCCGGTAGATATTCCGAGCCACATCGATGTGGATGTGAGCAACCTGGCGCTGCATGCGGTGCTGCGCGTGAGCGACCTGCCGCACTCGGACAAGATCAAGTATCTGGAAGACGAGGATGCCACGGTGGCGCACGTAGTGGCGATCAAGGAAGAGGCTGCTCCGACGCCGGAGGGCGAAGCGGCTGCGGCTGCGGCAGCTCCTGCGGAGCCGGAAGTGGCGAAGAAGGGCAAAACGGAGCCGGAAGCTGCAGCCGGAGCAGCGGCAGCGGCCAAGAAGCCCGAGGCTGGGGCGAAGAAGTAGACCTTGGCCGAGGCGAGCCAGTTCATACCCCCCAGCGAGCCGAAGTCGCTCGCCGGGGACCGTGGAAGGGCAAGCCGGACCGGCCCATTTTTGGTGGTGGGGCTGGGAAATCCGGGACTGGAGTACACATGGACGCCGCATAACGCGGGGTTCATGGCGATTGACCGCATCGCCGAGCAAGAGGGCGTTGTGGTGAGCAACCGGCGATGCCGGGCGATGACGGCGAGCTGCAGGATTGCGGGGCGTCCGGTCATTCTGGCCAAGCCGGAGACGTTTATGAATCTGAGCGGCGGTTCGGTGGCCGCTTTGATTCGGGAGTTCGAGGCGGACCCGGCGCAGGATCTGCTCGTGATTTACGACGAGCTGGACCTGGTGCTGGGGACGTTCAAGATCAGGGAGCGCGGTTCGCCGGCGGGGCACAACGGAGCCCGCAGCGTGACTTCGGCCCTGGGAACGGAAGAGTGGTTGCGGTTGCGGATCGGGGTCAGCCCACCACCCCAGGGACGAGGACCTGTCCCAGGGGGCCCCGGGGATTTGCCACCGGAAGCCAGGGAAACTGGAGGTCGTCGGCCGGGCAGGGATTATCTGTTGTCGCCGATGCGGAAGGCGGATCTGGTGATACTGGATGAGGTGCTGGATCGGGTGGCTGCGGCGATGCGGCGGATCATTCAGGATGGACCGGGGCCGGCGATGAACGAGTTCAACAGGAAAGATTAGGGAACAGGAAACAAGAAGCAGGGATTAGGGAACAGGGATTAGACGCGCTGAGCATTCTGACTGCGAACTATGAACTACGACCTTGTGAGATGAGATTGGGCTGGAGCGGTACGAGATCCAGCAGAAGAGGAAACCGGATGTCGCGTTTGTATGAAGTGATGTTTATTATTCGGCCGGACGTGGCCGATGAGGAAGTCGACAAGCTGATTGCCGGCTTCACCACCTCGGTGACGAATGGCGGGGGTGTGGTGAAGACCACGGAGAAGATGGGCCGGCGGAAGCTTGCCTATCTGGTGCGCAAGTTTGCCGATGGGAACTATGTGCTGCTGACTCTGGAAGCGAATGGCGCGGTGGTGGCCGAGCTGGAACGCCGTCTGCGCGTCTCCGAGCCGGTGATCAAGTTCATCACGGTGCGGATCGATGAGGAGGAGAAGCGGCTGGCGAAGATCAAGGCGTTGCGCGGGACGCGCAGGAAGCTGAGCGCCGAACAGCCCGCGGCTCCCGCTCCGGTGGCGGCGCCTGCAACGGCGGCTGCGCCGGTTGAGGCAGCGGAGGCAGTTCAGGCGAGCGCCTAAGCATCGAGATCAGCGGCGCCTTGCGGCGTCCCAACAAGTTCTGCGCGCTCGCGTCTGATAACGCGCTGTACGCAGTGAGAATCAGAGGATAGAGATGGCTGAAGAGACAACGGGTAAGGCGCCCGAGGCGGGCGCAGCGACACCAGGACCGGCACAGGGTCCAGGGCAAGGATCGGGACCGGGTGGTCCCGGCGGGGAGCGCCGCCCCGGCGGCAGACCCGGTGGACCGGGCGGACGGGGCAAGTTTTTCCGCCGCAAGAAGGTCTGCAAGTTCTGCACGGAGAAGATCGACGCGATTCCCTACCGGGATGTACGGCTTCTGCAGCAGTTTGTGGCCGAGCGCGGCAAGATTGTGCCGCGTCGTTTAACTGGCGTCTGTACCACGCACCAGCGGCGTCTGACGCGGGCGATCAAGCAGGCCCGGAACATTGCCCTGCTGCCATTTGCTACGCATCACTAAGGTTGCGCGTCCTGGAGTAATGGCGCTGAAGTTGTAGCGAATCGGTTGCTCCGAAGCCCGAGAGTCGGGAGACAATGCACCCGGTGCCGATATAGAATCCTGCGCGGCGCAACCCAGGGAACGGGAGAAGGGTCTAATCCACCGTTGCCGGGTACGCTGCCTGTAACACTGGAGAATTCTCGATGGAAGTCATTCTGAAGGAAGACGTAGCCAACCTGGGCCACCGCGGCGATGTGGTGAAGGTGGCCGACGGCTACGGCCGCAATTTTCTGCTTCCCCGCAAGCTGGCGATGCAGGCAACTGAGGCCAACAAGAACGTGATTGAGCAGATGAAGGCTGCGGCGGCGCGCCGTTCGGCCACAGAAAAGGCTCAGGCACAGGAACTGGTGGTCAAGCTGGAACCGATAGCGCTGAGCTTCACGCGTAAGTCGGGCGAAAACGGACAGCTGTTCGGGTCCGTGACCTCGGCGGATATCGCCGGCGAGCTGACCGGGAAGGGCTTCGATGTGGATCGGCGCAAGATTCAGTTGACCGAGCCGCTGAAGAGCCTGGGCGACTACACGGTAGCGATCAAGCTGCATCGCGAAGTGACCGCGCACATCAAAGTGCAGGTTGTCGCGGACGCCGCGGATGCAGCCGAAGCGGTTGCCGAAGAAGCGGTTGCAGCCAAGTAAGTTTTAACCAATCCACGAATCGCCGCCTCCGGAGGTTTCGGAGGCGGTCGTGTCTCTGGATGGGTTGGCGTATGAACACTGGGACGTGACTGGGCGGGCGAAGGGCGTGTGGTGTGCGGATTTATACTTCCGGCCATGCGTACTTCGGCCGTTTTGACGTTCTCCATCGCCCTCGCTTCCCTTCCCCTTTTCAGCCAGCAATCTGCAACGCAAACTGCGGCGGCTCCGGGTCCGCCGACGGTTGCGGAGGCGCGCGCGTTTGTGGAACGCGCCAATGCCGAACTTCTGAAGGTGAATGTGGACGCGGCGCGCGCGGAGTGGACTGCCGAGACCGACATCACCGAGGACACGGAAGCGACGACGGCGCGGATGAATGAGATTTCGACCGCGCGGACACTGGCACTGACCGAGGAGAGTCATCGGTTCGACCATGTGCAGCTTCCGGCGGATCTTCGGCGGCAGATCCTGCTGCTGCAGGTGACGGCGCCGGCAGCGCCGAAGGAGCCCAAGCTTCTGGCCGAGGAGACGCGGTTGGCCGCAGAGCTGACCGGGATGTACGGCAAGGGCAAGTACTGTCCTGACACGCCTGCGGGGCAGGAGCCCGCGCCGGGTGCGAAGTGCCTGGGGATCGACGAGATCGATGCGCTGATGGCCAAGTCGCGCGATCCGGAAGAGCTGACGAAGCTGTGGGTGGGCTGGCATGCGATCGGCGCGCCGATGCGCTCGAAGTACGAGCGCTTTATCGAGCTGCAGAATATCGGAGCGAGAGAGCTGGGCTATCACGACACGGGCGAGCTGTGGCGCGCGAACTACGACATGACGCCGGCGGAGTTTTCTGCGGAGTTGGAGCGTGCGTGGACGCAGCTGGAGCCGCTCTATCGCGAGCTGCACGACTATGTGCGGGCGCGGCTGATTGCGAAGTACGGCAAGGCGGCGGAGAGGCCGGATGGGTTGATTCCGGCGCAACTGCTGGGCAACACGTGGGCCCAGGAGTGGGGCAACATCTACGACATTGTTGCGCCGACCGATCCAAAGCTGGCGCAGTTCAAGCCGCTGGATCTTGAGGTCGCGTTGAAGAAGCAGATCGCGGAGAGGGATCCAGCGGCTGCACCGGCGTTCAACTCCCGAACCGACCTGAGTTCGGATGCGGGGCACGCGGCGGAGATGGCCGCGGCGCACGATATGGTTCACTACGGCGAGAACTTTTTCAAGTCGCTGGGATTTAGTCCTTTGCCCAAGAGCTTTTGGGAGCGCTCGCAGTTTGTTCATCCGCGCGATCGGGAGGTGGTGTGCCATGCCTCGGCGTGGGATGTGGATTGGGCCGACGATCTGCGGGTGAAGATGTGCATCGAGGTGAGCGCCGATTATTTCACCACGGTGCATCATGAGCTGGGGCACAATTTCTATCAGCGGGCGTACAACAAGCTGCCGTTTCTGTTTCAGAACGGCGCGAACGACGGGTTTCATGAGGCGATCGGCGACTCGATTGCGTTGTCGATTACGCCGGCGTATCTGAAGACGCTGGGTCTGGCGGACTCGGAGCCACCGGCCGAGGCGGATATTCCGCTGCAGTTGCGGACGGCGCTGGACAAGATTGCCTTTCTGCCGTTTGCATTGGCGCTGGACAAGTGGCGCTGGGAGGTCTTTTCGGGGCAGGTGAAACCGGTTGACTACAACAAGGCGTGGTGGGAGCTGCGCGAAAAATATCAAGGTATCGCGCCGCCGGTCGCGCGCAGCGAGGCGGACTTCGATCCGGGGGCGAAGATGCATGTGCCGGCCAACGTGCCTTACGTGCGATACTTTCTGGCGCGGGTGTATCAGTTCCAGTTCTTCAAGGCGATGTGCGATGCGGCGGGCTATAGCGGACCGCTGAACCGGTGCAGCTTCTATGGGTCGAAGGCTGCGGGGGACAAGTTGAATACGATGCTCGAGGCCGGGCAGTCGCAGCCGTGGCAGAAGACGCTGAAGGCGATGACGGGGACGGATCATCTGGATGCGCAGCCGATGCTGGACTACTTCGCACCGCTGTACACGTGGCTGAAGGAGCAGAACAAACGGGCGCGATGAGGAAGATCGCGGCGGTCGCGGCAATGACATTGAGAAGAAGCCGGTCGGTGGCTGGAAGGGCTCGCGAGGGCTTTCGGGTTCGAGATTTGGAATTGCAAAAGCAGCGAATTCTGAAGCCGGCCGGCGGCATTCACGAGGAAGTTACTGCCGGATTGGCGACTGCCGGATTGGCGACGTCCATGTTAGTCATCTGTCAAGGAGAAAAACGAGGCCTTAGGTCGCGCGCTGGAGAGCGCGCGTCACGCTTTCAGGATCTTCTGCTGCGCACGAGTGCCTCTCGGCAGTTGGTCCCTGCTTCCAGCAGGACCGGACATCCATTTGCGGTCTCAAGCTCCGAAGAGCTGTCACCGAAGATTGAGTTTGTGTTCTCTGCCAGTCTCGAAACAATACGGAGGAGCCTCCGGAGTCCAAACTCCCTTGCTCAGTCGCCATGCGGCGAGACCTGGCAGCCTGCGCTTCGATAGATCCCGATGTTTTTGCCTTTCCCTTATCAGGAGAGGTTTTATGAAGCCGATGTTGCGAGGATTTGTCCTGAACTCACGAAATCCTGCTTGCGGCGCTCGACCGCCAAGAGGTAACAGACCATCTTTCTTGCCACCGCAAGTGTCGCCCGGTTGCGATTTCCCCTGTCCAACTCGCGGTCTCGGACCAGGGCCAGCTCCGGTGAGTTCCTCGGCGCGAGCTTGGCCGCTTCGACCAGAGCTCTCTGAATGTGCTTGTTGCGTTGTTTTGACAGCGGCATCCTCATGACCTTGTCGGCGGAACTCTTCTCGTCCGCGCACAGACCGCAGTAGCTGATGGCCTGCTTGTTGGAGCGGAAGCGTGTGTAGTCGCCGATCTCCAGGGCCCAGGTGAGCGCGGTAATCGGCCCCACGCCGGGAACAGTCCGCAATCTCCGCAACCGCTCCTTCAGCAGCGGATCACGTTCAAGAGAACTGACCAGGTCGTACTCCAGCTTTGCCGATCGGCGGATCATTCCACGGCTTAGGTTCAGCAGCGGTCGCACGGCATCGCTGATCTCTTCGTTGGTCGACATCAGCTCGCCGAAGTAACCCACCTTGTGCAGTCGTTGCTTGTTGTAGCTGACACCTGTCTCCATCAGGAGGCCGGATACGCGGTTCTTCATCTGCGTCGCTTGCTTGATCACCAGGTTGCGGTAGCGCAGCACCCGGCGCCGGTCCCGAATCTCAGTCGACGCCATATGGCACTCGGGAAGAAAATCGCAGCGCAGGCAATCGGCGATCTTGCTGGCGTCGATCGTGTCGTTCTTCTTCTTGGCGGCAGCGATGGCACGCAGCATCACCGGGTGCGCGACCTTCACCTGCTCGGCATGCGGGAGCAGATAATCGTAGATCCATCCGGTGAAGATCGTTGCTTCCATCGCCATCATCCGAGGCTGGGGAAGCACTCGCACCCACTGATCGAGATCGCGCCGTGTGGCAGCAACCTTGCCTTCCTGGTGCACGCGGCCGGCTGCGTCCTTCACGCAATAGCTGATCGTCTTCTTGTGTACATCCAGTCCGATGAAGTACATAGTCTCTGAGGAGCCTCCGAGGTTGTTCTCTGAATCAGCGCGCCGCTGAGTTCAGCTTCTTGTAACACCTCGTGCTCCTCCTCGACTAAACATTCAAACAATACGGCCATCAACCATACGGCCATCAACCCAGAAGTGTAGTATTCGGTGCATGAAATGCCTGGTATTTCTTGCTGCGCTGAGCCTGTTTTCAGCCGAGTACGGCCAATCCCAGTCAGGTTCCACGAAGCAATCCAGCACTCTGGTTCGGGACGTGTCCTTTTGCCAGCTTGCGAAAGATCCCGCTGGATTTCAAGGAAAAAACATCAGGGTCCGCGGAATCTACCGGTACGTTCTCGAAATGAGCAAGTTTTCACCTGCTGAATGTTGTCCCGGTAAAGGCTCTGACCTCAAAGTTATCGTCGACGGAAACCCAATGTATCCCGATAGTCACTCGCAACGACTGGCCCGGAAGTTAACCGCGCAGATGAGTGCCACCGCGCTGGTCGTTTTCGTGGGAACGATGAACGGACACGTATTGGAAGTTGACCGGGTCGAGAAGATCGAGCAACTTTTCCACCCAAAGGACAGGAATCACGAACCAACTTGGGCCGCAGTAGATTGCGGACCGAATGATGTTCCGAGCGAATGACCGCCAACCCGGAAATAACCCCGATGCCGGCGCAGGCCTTCAAGCAAGCGCCAGGATCGGAGACGTCACTCAGCGGCGAGTTACTGACCGGTGGTTTTTGGTGGGGCGGGTTGGTTTTCGCTGGTGGGCGGCACAAGGCCCTTCATGCGCATATAGGTGACCATGTTGCCGTAGTGCTCATCGGTATGAGCCGTGTTCAGGGATAGCAGGCTGAGCCGCGCCAAAGTGAAACGGGCGAACTTCGTCATCTGGCTCCCCTTGGCATCGGTCATGCTGTCGAAGGTCTGGTTGCAATAGGCAACGGCTCCCTTGAGCGCCTCCACCAGGTCCGCTTTCGTGGTCTTGGTCTTTTCAATGCCCTTGACCGGGTTGTCGACGCCCTGTGCCTGAGAACAGAACATGTAGTTTGCGTCGGCAACGTGCCCCACGAGCTGGCCGAAGCTGCGCACCTCGGGCGTCGGTTTGAAATCGTAGTTGGTTTCGGGCATCTTCTCTGCAGCGCGAACCACCGCGTCACTGATAAACGAGTAGAGCCCCTTCTCGCTCGCGGTGATGGGATTGGCCGGAGGAGCCGCAGGGGGCTGCTGCGCGCAGAGGACCAGCGTGAGTGTCATGAATCCGGGAGCGAGTACCCAGGGACGCTTGTTCATTTCGACCTCCTGAAATGGAAAACAGACAGATCAGAAATCATAGCCCAGTAGCCCTCACAATCAGTTGAAAAGAGGGGGATCGTTGCGCTGCAGTGCGAGCCGCGAAGCTAGCCATTGGGTTGCAATCCTGAACCTTGAGGGCAAAGCACCTTAATTCGGTGCGGTCATTTTGGGCGCCAGGCGATCGAAATGGATCAGAAAGTGATAGCCGGGCTCGGTCATGGAGGTGTCGAGGGCTTTACCGTCCGCAGTCATCTTCCCGGCGAAGATCGCCTGCCCGACGGTGATGGAGATCTGGCGCGACTCGCCGTCGTAAGAGACTTTGCTGGCCAGAGCGCCTTTGAAGTGCTCGTCCGGACAATCGAGGAGGGCCATCAAGCCGTCTTCGGTGTTGCGGAGGTGAAAGATGAAATGGATCTGGAGACCTCCGCCCTCCTCTTCGATGCCCGCCCAATCGCCGTCGAAGATGGTGGGCGGGGCGGGCTTGGGGTTCTTCGCCTGCCAGGTCTTGCGTTTGAAGTTCAGCGGCCATGAGCCTTCCTGTGTCCAGACGCCCGTCATCTCGGATGCGGATGCGTTGACGGTCGCCTCATAGGTGGCAACTTTGTATTCAAGGACGCGATCGCTGTTCGGCTTCCAATAGAAGAAGCGAAGGATGAGGTGGGTGCCGTCGAACGAACCGCCGATCGCGGGATCGCCAGAGACGTTCTGGTCGATGTGGTCGAGGAGCGCGGTCATCTTTCGTTCCGGGGTTGTGTTCATGTGAAGCACCAGATGTTGGGTAGCGCCCTGATACACAAACGCGCCAGCCCAGTCGCCGGCAAGGGGAAAGGTGGCGGGATCGGGTTGCGCGCCGGCCAGAGTTGGGAGAAGTCCCCAGCCGAGCAGCAGGACGCGGAGAACGATGGTCTTCATGCGGTTCCTCGCTCACGAACGGCTCGATCATAATCCAGCCAGGGTGCGGGATGCTCGGGCCGCGAGCATCTCGTCCGCGTTCTCGGATCCCCTAGCGACACTCCGCGAGCAGCGTGTGTTAGATCACAGGAGGTGGAGGGGCATCGCGCGTAGATTCGTTGGCTATGGCCTTGACCTCTTGCAGCCCTATTGAAGACGAAACCACAACCCTTAGCTATGCGCGCGGAGCCGACCGGCCCCTGCTGGAGTTGACGATCGGGGATCTGCTGCATCGGACGGCGGAGCGTTATCCGGACCGTCTGGCGGTGGCTTCGCGTCACCAGAACGCGCGGATGACGTGGTCTGAGTTGAGCCTGGCAGCGGACCGGGTGGCGCGGGGATTGTGGGCGCTGGGCATACGGCGGGGCGACCGCGTGGGGCTGTGGTCGACCAACTGCATTGAGTGGATCATGATGCACATGGGCTGCGCGCGGGCGGGTGCGGCGCTGGTGAACATCAATCCGGCGTATCGCTCGCACGAGCTGGGGTACACGCTGGAGCGGTCGCGGATGAAGGCGTTGTTTCTTTGGCATCGCGACAGGCACGCCGACTACGCGGAGATTCTGGAGCGGGCGCGCCAGGTCCACACGGTTGTTCTGGAGCACACGGTGTTTTTCGACACGCCGGAGTGGGCGGCGCTGCTGGATGCCGAGGGCCGGCTGCCGGATCATGTCGCGTTCGACGATGTCGCCAACATCCAGTACACGAGCGGGACGACGGGGCATCCGAAGGGCGTGATGCTGACGCATCACAACGTGGTGAACAACGGCCAATTCCTGGCACAGGGATTCCACTACAGCGAGCAGGACCGGATTGTGCTGCCGGTGCCGCTGTTCCACTGTTTTGGATGTGTGATTGGAACGATGTCGGCGGTGAATTCGGGCGCAGCCATTCTTCTTCCTAACTGGACGTTCGACGCGCGGGCCGTATTGGAGGCAGTGCAAGACGAGCGAGCGACGAGCGTGTATGGCGTGCCGGCGATGTATGTGGCGGAGTTTGCGCTGCCCGACTTTGCGACCTTCGACCTGAGCAGTCTGCGTACGGGGATGATGAGCGGCGCGCCGTGTCCGATTGAGTTGATGAAGCGGGTTCTGAAGGAGATGCACATTGGCGAGCTGGTGATTGCGTATGGGCAGACGGAGACTTCGCCGGTGGTGACGATGAGCGATGCGGGCGATTCGCTGGAGGTCCGCGTGAACACGGTGGGCCGTGCGATGCCGCAGACGGAGATGAAGGTGGTTTCGACCGAAACCAGGGAGACGCTGCCGCGCGG
>Ga0335069_10008309_pt1 | contig 14855 bp, 11 predicted proteins | sample Lox_Sample_11_FD_206714 | JGI IMG/M metagenome (GOLD analysis project Ga0335069, IMG submission 206714) | Soil microbial communities from Loxahatchee National Wildlife Refuge, Florida, United States - Lox_Sample_1.1 | ecosystem: Environmental > Terrestrial > Soil > Wetlands | place: USA... | reverse complement strand
GCCACATCGACGACGGGATGGCGCCCGCGGCCGCGACCGCCCGCGCCATGGAGGAAGTGTCGGGGCCGGTGGTCGCCATCGCGTTCATCCTGGCCGCGGTATTCATCCCCGTCGCCTTCGTCGGCGGCATCAGCGGCGAAATCTACAAGCAATTCGCGATCACCATCGCGGTCTCGGTGCTGCTCTCCGCGTTCAACGCCCTCTCGCTCAGCCCGGCGCTGGCGGCGCTCCTGCTGCGCCCGCACAAGAAATCGCGGAGCTGGCTCTCGCGGCCCTTCGATTGGTTCAACACCGGCTTCGGCCGCGCCACCGGCCACTACCTCTCCGGCGTGACGCTCCTCATTCGCCGCTCGGTTCTCGCCGTGGTCGCGCTGGTCGCCGTGACTATCGTCACCTACGGCATCTTCAAGGGGCTGCCCACCGGCTTTCTCCCGACGGAAGACCAGGGCGCGTTCTTCGCCTCTGTGCGACTGCCCGACGGCGCCTCGACCGAGCGCACCGACGCCGCCTGCCGGAAGATCGAACACGTGGTCAGCACCGTCCCCGGCGTGGCGACCTACTTTGTGATCGGCGGCCTGGATATCGCGACAGGCACCTCCAATTCCAACGTCGCCACCATCATCGCCACCTTCAAACCCTGGGACGAGCGCAAAGCCAAGAACGAACAGCTCGACGCGATTCTGGCCAACGCGCAGCGCGGCTTTGCCACAGTGCCCGAGGCATTCAGCTTCGCTTTCGGCCTGCCGCCCATCCTCGGCCTGAGCCCCACGGGCGGATTCCAGTACATGCTCGAAGACCGCGCGGGCAGCGACGTGGCGACGCTCTCCCGCGCCGCGGACACGCTTGTGGCCGCCGCACGCCGCCGTCCGGAGCTCGCCAACGTGATCAGCACATTCCGCGCGTCGGTGCCCTCTTACAGCGTCGATATGAACACCGACAAGCTGCAGACCATGGGCATCGGCCTGGTGGATGCCTACAACACGCTCCAGACCTTCCTCGGCGGCCTCTACGTGAACGACTTCAATCAATTCGGACACACGTGGCAGGTGCTGCTGCAGGCCGAGCCCGCCTTCCGCCGGCAGCCCTCGGACATCGGCCGGTATTACGTCCGCAATTCACAGAACCAGATGGTGCCGCTCTCCACGCTGGCCACCGTCGCGCCCGCGGGCGGTCCCGATGTGATCTACCGGTACAACCGGTTTCGCGCGATCCAGATCCTGGGCGGTCCCGCGCCCGGCTATTCCAGCGGCCAAGCCAGCAACGCCATGGAGCAGCTTTCGGCTTCGTTGCCTCCCGGTTTCGGATTCGAATGGACGGGCACCACTTACCAGGAAAAGCAGGCCCAGGGCAACGAAGGCGCCATCTTCGGATTCGCCGCCGTCCTGGTGTTCCTGTTCCTGGCGGCCCTTTACGAAAGCTGGTCGATTCCGTTCGCGGTGCTCTTGGCCCTGCCGCTGGGGATCTTCGGCGCGCTGCTTGCGACCATGCTGCGCGCCTACGCGTACGACATTTACACGCAAATCGGCATCGTGACCCTGATCGGGCTCGCCGCCAAGAACGCCATCCTGATCGTGGAATTCGCCAAGGACAGCCACGAGCAGGGCAAGAACGTGCGCGACGCGGCGCTGGAGGCCGCGCACCTTCGGCTGCGTCCCATTCTCATGACGTCGTTCGCATTCATTCTCGGCGTCCTGCCGCTGGTGTTTGCCACGGGCGCCAGCTCCGCGGCGCGCCGCTCGCTCGGCACCGTCGTGTTCGGCGGCATGCTGACCGCGACGCTGCTCGCCGTCTTCATCGTGCCCGTGCTCTTTGTGCTGATCGAAGGCTTCGTCGAAGGCCGGGAGCCGGAACCATCGGGCGGACCGGCGCCGGAGGTGGCGCAATGAACCGCCTTCCCGTGATGGCGGCCGCCACCTTCGTGCTCGCCGGCTGCACCGTCGGCCCGAATTATCATCGCCCGCAGGTCGCCGTTCCCAACGCCTACCGCAACGCGCCTCCGCCCGGCACCGACCCCGCCGCTTCCATCGCCGACACCAAGTGGCAGAACCTGTTCGCCGACGATACGGTGAGCCGGATGGTGACCAAGGCGCTCGCCAACAATTTCGACCTGCGCATCGCCGTCGAGCGGGTCCAGGAAGCCCGCGCCAATCTGGGCATCAATCGGGCCAACCAATTCCCGTTCCTGGACGCCAATGCCAGCCTCACCGGCATCCGGCAGTCCACTCTGGGCGCTTTCACCTTCATTCAACCCAACACCAACCTGAGCGCCACCTACACGACGCTCGGCGTGGCGCTCAACTGGGAGATCGATCTCTGGGGCCGGCTGCGCCGCCTGACCGAGGCCGCGCGCGCCAGTTACCTGGCCAGCGAGGAAGGCCGTCGAGCCGTTGAAATTTCTCTCGTGGCCGACGTCATCGACAGCTACTTCCAGTTGCTCGAATACGATTCCGAGCTGGAGATCAGCCGCGAGACCGAAGCATCGGCCCGGGACAGCGTGCGCCTGGTCGAGCTGCGGCACCAGAGGGGCGCGGCCTCGGCACTCGACGTCCGCCAGGCCGAACAACTGCTCTACACGGCGACCGCGCGGATCGCCGCCGCGCAGCGCTCGATCGCTCAGACCGAAGACCAGCTCAGTCTCTTGCAGGGCGAAGCGCCTTCGACGCAGGAGCACGGCCGCAAACTCGAAGACATCGCCATGCCCGCCCAAGTGGCGCCCGGGCTGCCCTCCGCGATCCTCGAGCGCCGCCCCGATATCCGGCAAGCCGAAGAGAACCTGGTCGCCGCCAACGCCCAGATCGGCGCGGCCCGCGCGCTCTACTATCCGCAGATCGCGCTCACGGCCTCCGCCGGCGGACAAAGCCGCTACCTGCTGGATATCGCCACCCTGCCCGCGCGCACCTACAGCGTGGCGCCCTCGGCGGTGCAGGCCATCTTTCACGCCGGCCAGATCCGAAGCCAGGTTCGGTTTTCCGAGGCCCAGCAGCGCGAGATGCTCATCACCTATCAGCGGACCATCTACACGGCCCTGCGTGAAGTCTCCGACGCGCTGGTCGGATTCGACCGCCTGCGCGAAGAGCGCCAGCAGCAGGAGCACCTGGTGGCCACGCTCGAAGACACGGTGCGCTTGTCCGATATACGATACCGCGGCGGGCTCGACAGCTACCTGCAGGTTCTGGATGCGCAGCGCAATTTGTTCTCCGGGCAGTTGACATTGGCGCAGCTTCGCCTGGCCGAGCGCATGGCTGTGGTGCAGGTCTACCGGGCTCTCGGCGGCGGCTGGTCTTAACGCAGCGCGCCTGCGGCGCGGGGCAGGCGAGGACGCCTACCCTACAAAAACGTCCAGCTTGTAGGCCGCGATCGAGTTGCGGTGGAAATATTTTTCCGCTGCGACCGGCCCCTGGGCCATGAAGTATTCGTGCACCACGCGGAAGACGGTGCGGTACGGCGCCCATTGATCGCTGTTCGGCCAATCGCTGCCGTAGAGCACGCGGTCTTCGCCGAAGAGGCCGCACACTTCGTCCAGGCGGTCGCGGTAGAACGCGAGATCTTCGGGCACGCGCCCATCCAAGCGCCGCAGCACCTGCGATATCTTGACGTAGACCTGCGGGCGTGCGGCAAGCTCGCGCAGATCGGCCCGCGCCAGCGACGGGTCCATCTGGGGCAGATGATCCATCACGACGCGCAGACCGGGAATACGGTCGGTGACCGCGATCGCCGCCCGGATCAGCGCCGGGTCCGGGTTGGCCATGTCGAGCGCCAGGCCGGATTGCGCCAGCAGTTTCAGGCCGTCCACGAACCCCGGCTTGCCCATGTCGGACCTCAGGTCGCGGCCCCAGAGATTGCCGTAGCGGATGCCGCGAAAGCGCGGGTTGCGGTGAAAGCGCGCCAACTGCCGGGCAAACTCAGGGTCTGCCGGGTCGAGATTTCCCACCGTGCCGACGATGATTTTGTCTTTCGCGGCGAGATCCAGCACCCACTGGTTGTCCTCGATCCACGGGCTGCATTCCACCTCGATGGCGCCGGCGATGCCCAGGCCTTCGGTGAGCGCGCGGTATCTCGCCGGCAGCGCGGGCCGGTAGAGCACGGCGTTGTCCTTTGGCGGCCAGGGCACGCCCTGCGGCCTTCCGGGATCGAACAGGTGGATATGGGTATCGACGATCGGTATGCCGGCAGCCCGGGCCGCGGCCGCGGTGCCCGCGATTGTGAGAAACTTCCGCCGATCCATCACGCCTAACCATATACCATGTGATGAGGAGGATTGGCCTATGACGAGCGGAAATTTGCCGCGGCGTGAGTTTTTGACCATCGGCGCGCTGATGGCGAGCAACCTGTTTGCCGCCGACGAGCGCTCGGGCGACATGATTTATCGCAAGCTGGGGAAAACCGGCGAGCGCGTTTCGGCAATCGGCGTGGGCGGATATCACATCGGAGTGGCGCCGGACGAGAATGCCTCGGCGAAGATCGTCCGCACCGCCGTGGACCGCGGCATCAACTTCCTGGACAACTGCTGGGATTACATGGACGGCAAGTGCGAGGTCTGGATGGGCAAGGCGCTGCGCGACGGCTACCGCCAGAAGGTCTTCCTGATGACCAAGTTCGACGGACGCACGCGCGCGGCGACGGCGCGCCAGATCGACGAATCGCTGAAACGCCTCCAGACCGACCGCATCGACCTGATGCAGTTCCACGAGAACATCCGCCTGGAAGATCCCGACCGGTTTTTCAACGACGGCCCGGCCGAGGCCCTGCTGGACGCGAAGAAGGCGGGCAAGATCCGCTACATCGGGTTCACAGGGCACAAGGATCCGATGGTGCACCTGCGCATGCTGGAGCAGGCGGCGGCGCACAACTTCCACTTCGATGCGGCACAGATGCCGCTCAACATTCTGGACGCGCAGTTCCGCAGCTTCGCGCACGAGGTGGTTCCGAAGCTGGTGGAGCAGGGAATCGCGGTGCTCGGCATGAAGCCGATGGCCAGCGGCGCCATCGTGGAAGCCAAGATCGCGACGCCGATCGAGTGCCTGCACTACGCGCTCAATCTGCCGACCAGCGTAGTGATCAACGGCATGTCGAATTTGCAGGCCGTGGACCAGGCTTTCGAAGCCGCGCGCACTTTCAAGCCGCTGACGCCCGCGGCTCTGAACGCGTTGCTGGCGAGGACGCGCGAGGCCGCACTGTCCGGCAAGTACGAGCGCTTCAAGACCAGCTCGAATTTCGACGGCACGGCCCGCCGCCCCGATTGGATGGGATGACATGCGCTTCTTCCCTGCTCTCCTGTTGGCCGCGATTTGCAGCCGCGCGGCGGACGTCACCATCGGAACCGCGACCGCCCGTCCCGGACAGCGCGTCAATGGCGCGATCCAGGTGCCGCGCGGTGTGGATGCCGCCACCGACGTGCCGGTGATCGTGATCAACGGCGCGCGGCCGGGGCCGGTGCTGGCGCTGGTCGCCGGGGCTCACGGCACCGAGTACGCTTCGATCGTGGCGCTGCACAAACTCGCACGGTCGGTGGATCCCGCGGGTTTGACGGGCGCCGTGGTCATTGCGCCGCTATTGAACACCGCCTCGTTCTCGCAGGTGGTGCCGCACCTCAATCCGGTGGACGGCAAGAACATGAACCGGTTCTATCCCGGCAAGCCCGATGGCAGCCAGACGGAGCGCGTCTCCTGGGCGGTGACCAAACAGGTGATCGAAAAGTGCGACTACCTGATCGACCTGCACGGCGGCGATCTCGACGAGAACCTGCGGAGCTACGCCTATTGGGCCGACACCGGCAAGGACACGCTCGACGCGACAACGCGCGGCATGGTGCTCGCCTTCGGATTGGATCACATCATCATCCAGCGCGCCCGGACGGCACCCGCCCCGGGAGCGCCGGTCACGATCACGCGGTACGCGCAGACGATCGGCAAGCCGGCGATCGCCGCCGAGGCCGGCCACGCGGGCACGGTCATGCCCGAAGATGTCGATGCGCTGGTCGAAGGCTCGCTGAACGTGATGCGGCACCTCAAGATGCTGGCGGGCACGGTGTCGCCCATCGAGCGGCCGGTGTGGATCGCCAATGCCACCGTGGTCGCGGCCGATCGCGAGGGCGTCTTCTATCCGCTGGCCAAACCCGAGGCCTATGTAGCGAAGGGCATGCGGATCGGGTATGTCACCGATTATTTCGGCGAGAAGGTCGCGGACGTTACGGCCCCGGTCTCGGGCGTGATTATCTACATCCGCGCCATACCGTCCTTGAAGAAGGGTGACAACCTGGCGGACATCGGCGAAATTGTGTCGAATCCCTGACGCGCCGCTACGCCAGCACTCCCTCGATCTTTCTCCGCAGAGCCGCGCTCAGGCGCGGATTCGTTCCGCCGGTCGCGATCGCGATCTGCACCCTGCCGCGCGACAGGCGCGCCGGGGTCAGGAATCCGCACTCGGCCGCCGAGTCCGCAATATTGGCGAAGATGCCGCGCTTCTTCGCGGACGTCGCAATGCGGTGGTTGACGGCCCGCTCGTTGGTTGCCGCGAACACCAGGGCGGCGCCGGCAAGGTCCGCGGTACGAAACTCGCGCGCGATCAAACGCACCGGCAGGCGCTGGAACTCCGGCAGATGCTGGGGCGCGACCACCGTGACGCGCGCGCCCGCGTCGAGCAGACCTTTCACTTTGCGCAGCGCCACGGTCCCCGCTCCGGCCACGAGGACCGGACGGTCCTTCAGGTCCAGGAAGATCGGGTACCACCTGTTATCATGAGGATTCATGTCCGCTGCCATTCCCACTGTGGTCATTGTGGGCAGGCCCAACGTTGGAAAGTCAACCCTCTTCAATCGCATCACCGGACAGCGGCGCGCCATCGTAGGCGATGAGCCCGGCATCACGCGCGACCGCATCCATGGGACTGCCGAACATGACGGCCGCCGCTTCGAGCTGATCGATACCGGCGGCATCGTTGTCGCCGACCAGGAGTACATCCCGGCGCAGATTCTGCGCCAGGCCGAAGTTGCGCTGCGCGAGGCGGCGCACATCATCTTCCTCGTCGATGGCCGCTCCGAGATCACCGGCAGCGATCGCGACCTGGCCCAGATGCTGAAGAAACTCGGCAAGCCGGTCTCGCTCGCGGTCAACAAGATCGACACGGCTAAGAGCGCGGACCTGGCGCACGGATTCTACGAGCTGGGCATTGCGGATGTATTCCCGCTCTCGGCCGAGCACGGCACGGGCGTCGATGCGCTGCTCGATCGCGTCACGGAAGGATTCCCCGAAGGCGAACAGGCCGCGCCATCCGAGGGCATCAAGGTGGCCATCATCGGGCGGCCGAATGTCGGCAAGTCGACTCTGCTGAACGCACTCACCGGCCAGGAGCGGGCGATCGTTTCGCCGGTCGCCGGCACGACCCGCGACGCGGTGGACGAGTCCGTGATCCGCGATGGAACCGAGTACATCTTCATCGACACCGCCGGCATCCGCCGCAAAGGCAAGACGCACCTCATGGCGGAGAAGCTCAGCGTGGTGATGGCGCGGCGCAATATCCGGATGGCGCACGTGGTGCTGCTGGTACTGGATGCGACCGAAGGTGTGGTCGGTTTGGATACCACGATCGCCGGGTACGCGCACGAGGGCGGGCGCGCCCTGATCCTGTGTGTCAATAAGTGGGACGAGGTGAAGGGTCAGGGCGGGCAGAAGAAGAGCGAATTCGAGCGCCAGATCCGCGACTCGTTCAAGTTCCTGGACTATGCGCCCGTGGTGTTTCTTTCGGCGAAATCGGGGGCGGGGCTGCCGAAGCTCTTTCCGCTCATCCGCGAAGTCTATGAATCGGCCTCGCGGCGCATTTCGACCGGAGAGCTGAACCGCTTCGTAGAGCAGTTGCGCTTCGAAGAACGGAAGATTTATTACATAACCCAGCACTCCATTCGGCCGCCGGCATTCGCGGTATTCACCGACAAGGGTCCGCAACTGCATTTTTCGCATGAGCGTTACCTGATCAATCAGTTGCGGCGGCGGTTCGGTTTCCAGGGCACGCCGATTCTGCTGCAGACCAGGTCGAAAGGCGGCGGACGGAGTCCCCGCCGCGAGCGTTAGCGCCGGTTTCCGCTCTACGGAAGGAATTGCCTTTCGGGTTCAGCCACTTTATGCTAGGAGAAGCAGTCGCCATGAAAGCAATCATTTCCAAATCAGGAGGGCGGACGCATGTGGAATAAGAAGCGGGAAGAAGAACCGCGGCAGCCACAGAAGCCTGCTTATACTCCTCCCGCTCCGCCGCCTACCCCGGCGCCGGCGCCCAATCCCATCGAAGCAAGGAAGGAGACAGCACCCGTGTCAAGCATGCCCCCGGCCAGATTCGAACCGGAAAATCGTGGTGGTGCGGCCACCATCGGTAAGGCGGTTAAAGTTTCGGGCAACATTTACAGCCGCGAAGATCTCTATGTCGACGGAGACATGGACGGCACCGTGGAAGCTCTCGAGCACAAGCTCACCATCGGTCCCAACGGGACGGTGAAGGCTACCATCAAGGCGCGCGAGGTCGTGGTGCTGGGCGCGATCCAGGGCAACGTGGAGGCCACCGACAAGATCGAGATCCGCAAGGATGCCCGCCTGACCGGCGACATCCGGACAGCCAGGATCATCATCGAGGACGGGGCGTATTTCAAGGGGAGTATCGATATCGTCAAGCCCGAACCCAAGCCCGCACCGAAGCCGGCACAGCAGCAGCAGGCTGCTCCGGCGGCGGCTCCGGTGGGCGCCGGCGCGCACCAGCCGGCGGGAGTCGAGGTGAAGCGGTAAGCCGCGGATAGGCCGATGTTCGAGCCCCTGAAGGGCCTTTTTCGCGGACAGCGAAGCGGGCCGCAAGGAATCGGGCCGGCATCGGCCTCGCCGGGAGTGCGCTCGCCCTTCGGCGGTCGCGGCTCCGAGGCCGTCAGGACGCGTCCCAGCCGCGGGCTTGAGGAGTTTTTCACCCACATCCGCGACACCACGGGCCTCACAATCCTCGATTTGGGCGGCGCCAACCAGCAGAACGTGAGCTTCATCACTGGCCTGGGTCATCGTCTGTACAGCGAGAATTTCGTGCAGATTCTGCACGAGACGTTCGGCGTGGAGGACACCACCGACCAGTCGAACCCGGGCCAGATCGAGTATTTCCTGAAGCAGACGCTGGATTACGAGGACGGCTACTTCGACGGGGTGCTGATCTGGGATACGCTGGAGTACCTGAGCCCGGCGCTGTTGATCGCAGTGATCGAGCGGCTCCACCGGATCGTCAGGCCCAAGAGCTACATGCTTGCGTTCTTCCACGCCGACGCCAAGCTCGATGCCGTGCCGTATTATACGTTCCGCATCCAGGAAGTGAAGACGCTGGAACTCACGCAGCGGGGGCAACGGCGTCCCGCGCAGTTGCACAACAATCGCAGCGTGGAGAAATTGTTTGGCAAGTTCGAAAGCGTGAAGTTCTTCCTCACCCGCGAGCAGTTACGCGAGGTGATCGTCAAGGCCTGAGCGGCAGGCAAATTCCTCACCGCGGAGGCGCGGAGCCGCAGAGAAAACGCAGAAAGTTGTGCAGCAGATACGCTAGCGATACTTGCCGTTCAAGGCGTTCCAGCGCACCCGGAAAAGGTCCAGATAGGCCTTGCCACCGAGCAGCAGGCTGACCTTGGTGCCTTCCACGTTGTCCCAGCGGACCGGCACCTCGATCGACTTGCAGCCGAGTTTGCGCGCGATGAACAGCACCTCGACGTCGAAGCCGAACCCGTCGAGCCGCTGGCGCGAGAAGATCTCCTTCGCGGCGCGCGCTTCGAAGAGTTTAAAGCCGCACTGCGTGTCGCGGAACGGGAGACCCGTGACGATCCGCATGATCACGTTGAACAGCCGGCCCATCAGCTCGCGTGCCCGCGGCTGGTGGACGCCGACCAGTGAGCGGTCGACAGCGCGCGAGCCGATGGCAGCCTTCGCCCCGGCGCGCGCGGCGGCGTCCCAGAGTTTTTCCAATTCGCCGATGGGAGACGAGAGGTCGGCATCGGAATAGAGCGCCCACTCGCCTTTGGCCTCCAGCATGCCGTGCTTCACCGCGTAGCCCTTGCCGCGGTTTCCGGGGTTCTCGAGCACGCGCGCCCCGGCTTTCCGGGCCACTTCCACGGTGGCGTCGCGCGAGCCGTCGTCCACTACGACGATCTCGGCGAAGTCCCAGCGCGAGGCCTGGAAATAATCGCGAATCTTGACCAAGGTCGCCGGTAATCGCTCCTCTTCGTTGTAGGCGGGGATGATAATCGAAATGGATCGGGTCAATCGAAGTTTTATAATAACTTAGTTACCCTGCTGGTTCGCGCGAGCACCTGGGCCGGCGCGTGCCTCTAATCACAAGGAGTCCCATTGAGTCTGGAAGACGAGCTGTTGAAGCAGCGCCTGGAGCGCATTCGCGAGATCGAAGCGCTCGGCTACCGCCCGTACGGGCGGCGCTACGAGTTCACTCACACGGTGCCCGAAATTATCGCCGGGTACGGCGCTAAGACAGCCGAAGAGCTGACGCCCGAAATGCGCGTGCGCGCGGCCGGCCGGGTGATGACGCTGCGGCACATGGGCAAGGCCGGATTCGCGCACCTGCAGCAGCTCGGCGAGCGCATTCAGATCTACGTCAAGAAGGACGCCGTGGGCGAAAAGGATTTCGCGCTGTTCAAGATGCTGGATATCGGCGACATCATCGGCGTGGAGGGATACCTGTTCCGGACGCGCACCGGCGAGCTGAGCGTCCACGTGGAGAAGATCGAGTTCCTGAGCAAGACGCTGCTCAGCATGCCGGAGAAATGGCACGGGCTGGAAGATGTGGAGACGCGCTACCGGCAGCGCTACCTCGATCTCATCGCCAATCCCGAAGTTCGCAAGGTTTTCGTGACGCGGGCGAAGATCGTCGCCAGCCTGCGCCGGCAGCTCGAAGCCAAGGGCTTTGTCGAAGTGGAGACGCCGATGATGCAGCCGCTCTACGGCGGAGCGGCGGCGCGTCCGTTCACCACGCACCACAACACGCTGGACGTCGACCTCTACCTGCGCATCGCGCCGGAGCTGTACCTGAAGCGCCTGATCGTGGGCGGAATGGAGCGCGTCTACGAAATCAACCGCAACTTCCGCAACGAGGGGCTCTCCACGCACCACAATCCCGAATTCACCATGCTGGAGTTCTACTGGGCCTACACGGATTACAGCGGCCTGATGGATTTCAGCGAGGAGCTGCTGCGCCAGGCCGCGATCGATGCGACCGGCGGCACGGCAGTGGAGTTCGAGGGCTGCCGGATCGATTTCGGCAACATGAAGCGGTTCACCATGCGCGAGGCCGTAGTGCATTTCTGGGAAGGCGAAGGCAAGCCGGCCGCGGAGGACGTGGCCAACGACGAGTGGCTGCTCCGGCACTCGACCAAGCTCACCCCGGGAGAAGCCCTGACCGATATCTTCGAGCGCGTGGCCGAAGCCAAGCTGATCCAGCCCACGATCATCTACGAATACCCGGTGGAGACCTCGCCGCTTTCGAAGAACAATCCGGACAACCCCGCGTTCGTCGACCGCTTCGAGATCTACGCCGCGGGCATGGAGATCGGCAACGCCTACACCGAGCTCAACGATCCGCAGGAGCAGCGGCGGCGCTTCGAGATGCAGCTCGGAATGCGCGAGCGCGGCGACGAAGAGGCCCACCAGATGGACGAGGATTACGTACGCGCCCTCGCCTACGGGATGCCGCCCACCGGCGGGGAAGGCATCGGGATCGACCGCCTGACCATGATCCTGACCGGCTCGCGGTCCATTCGCGACGTCATCCTGTTCCCGCTGCTGCGGCCGGAAGGCCCCATCGACCTGGTGGGCAAACTGCGGGAACTCGACAAATTGTGAACACCCGCTTCGAGCTCTTCGTCGCCAGACGCTACCTGCGGGCGCACCGCAGGGAGCGCGTGATCAGCGTCATCACCGCGATCTCGATTCTCGGGGTGGCGGCGGGCGTGACGGCGCTGGTGGTCGGGCTGGCGGTGACCAACGGCTTCCGCACCACTTTGCAGCGCGACCTTCTGCGCGCCATGGCGCACATCAACGTGATGGAGAAGGAGCCGCTCAACGGCATCGAGGACTGGCGCGCGATGGCCGAACGCCTGCGCAAGGTGCCGCACGTGACCGCGGTGGCGCCGGCGCTCTACGCGCCGGTTTTCCTTTCGGGCACGGTGCAATCCAAGGGAGCGATCCTGAAGGGGATCGACGTCGGCGACGAACTGGCGATGGGCGACACGCTGCGGCACCTGAAGAAAGGCTCGATCGACCTGCTGCGCAACCCGGACGCCTCGCCGCCGGGAATCGTACTCGGCTCGCGGCTGGTGGAGGACACCGGAATGGTGCTGAACTCGCGCATCAACGTGATCAGCCCGCAAGGCGAGCTGACGCCCTTCGGTGTGCGGCCCAACTACCGCTACTTTCGCGTGGCCGGAATCTTCGAGACCGGCTTCTTCGAGATCGACGACAACTGGGCGTACGCGTCGCTGCTAGCGGTGCAGAAGGCGTTGTCCCTGGGCGACGTAGTCAACCAGATCGAGCTCAAGGTGGACGACCTGGACCGTGCCGGCGAAATCGCCAAGGAGGTGGAGAAGGCCGCGGGGCCGAAGTACACGACCACCACCTGGATGGAGCGCAACAAGCAGTTGCTGGGCGCGCTCAATATGGAGAAGCTGGTGACCATCCTGGTGATCGGCCTGATCGAGCTGGTGGCCGCGCTGAACATTTTCATCACGCTGGTGATGATGGTGATGGAGAAATACCGCGATATCGGCATTCTGATGTCGATGGGAGCGAAGCACTCGCAGATCCGGCGGATCTTCATGCTGCAGGGCGTGCTGATCGGGATCGTGGGATCGGCGATCGGGCTGGTGGCGGGATACACGCTGTGCTTCGTGGCGAAACGGTACCACTGGCCGCCGCTGGACCAAACCGTGTACTCGATGGCCTACGTGCCGTTCGAGCCGCGCTGGGTGGATGGGGTCTGGATCGCCGGTCTGGCAATCCTGGTGAGCTTTCTGGCGACAGTTTATCCGGCGCGAAACGCGACGCGAATCGCGCCGGTTGAGGTGTTGCGGTACGAGTAGGCGCCGCTACTGTTGCGGCGGCGGCTGGTCGCTGAGGGTGAAGTTGACGTCGATTCGGGTCAGGACCTCGACGGGCTGGCCGTTCAGCAGGGTTTGCTGATAGGTCCACTGCTGCACCGCCTCCGTGGCGGCGGCCACCAGGAGCGGATGGCCGGTGATCACTTGCAGGTTCTTGACCGCGCCATCGATGCCGATGAGGGCCTGAAACTGAACCACCCCGGAAATACGCGCCTGCTTCGCGAGCGGCGGATAGACGGGCCTTGGCTGAGAGATCAGCTTGGCCTGCTGGACGTTGCCGCCGATGGTGAGCCGCTTGACGTTGGGGTCGCTGTTGGGCGGGGGAGGGGCAACCGAATCGAGCATCACGGGTCCGAGCGTGCCTGTCCCGGCGCCGGGCGCCATGATCATGATCCGGATGTCGCCCTCTCGGCTGAACATGCGGCCCACGGTGAGATGCTCGTCGTAGTCGTGAACGGCTTTGACGATGTGATCGAAGGAGTCTTCCGCCAGTACGTCTCCCTGACGCGCCGGCAGCCGCGCAAGCAGATCGTTGCGCGCCTGGTCCGACAGGCCATTGATCACGTAGCCCGACAGAGTTTTACCGGCGATGCCGGGCGCAGCGGAGCCCTTCCGTGCCGGCATCGCGCTTGCCGAGGGAACCGATCCGACGATGCCGCCGACGACTCCACCAGGCACTCCACCCACGACTCCGCCGGGCACGCCGCCGATAACTCCACCCGCCGGCGCGGGCGTCTCCTGCGGCGTGCTGAAGGTGATATTCACGCGGCGGGTCAGGCCGGAATTGTCCATGGCGAAATGCCATTGCAGGACGGATTGCAGCGCGGCGCGGCGGAGTTCCTGCGGGCCGGCGATCACGCGCGCATCCGTCACGTTGCCGGACGAATCCAGGGTGGCTTCCACGGTGACCACGCCCTGCACGTGCGCCTTCAGCGCGGCCTCGGGGTAGATTACACCGGTGCGGTGAATCACGCTGCCGCCCCCGAAATCGACCGTGACGCCGGGACCGTCGGCCACGGCCTGCGGAGAGGCGGAGAGCGGGAGCGTGGCGGTCACGAACCAGCAGGCCGCGGCCAGAAAAGTCAGCCCCGCGGCCAGCGCGGATATTCTTCTCGTCTTGGACATACGAACCTCTTTCAGAATGGATAGGACGCGTTGTTTCAGGTGCCGCTTGCGCAGGAACAGGGGCGCAGGGGCCAGGTCGAGCCGCGGCTCTACGCCGGCGATGGCGAGCAGGGCGTCGAGATACCCGTCCCGCGATCTGGTCAGCTCGATGACTTCGTGATCCACCGCCTGCTCGCGCGCCAGGCCGATCTCGCCCAGGAGCCACCAGACGGCGGGATGAAACCAGAAGATACCGCGCACGAGCTCTTCGGCGAGCGTGAAGAGCCAGTCGCCGCGGCGCACGTGCATGATTTCGTGGCAGAGAATGGCATCCTGCATGTGCGGCTGGAGATCGGGAAAATGAGCGGGCAACAGGACCACCGGCTTGCGGAACCCGAACGTGACCGGGCTGGCCACATCGGCGGAGAGACGGAGGTCGGCTTCCACACCCCAGGAAGGAGCGGGATCGAGCGGGTTCGACTGCAGCCGGTATCGGCGCAGGCGCCAGAATCCCACAGCCAGCCAGACCAGGCGCGCGGCGACGCCTGCCGCCAGCGCACCGAAGGCGAGCTCGCCCGCGGGAAGGCTGCGCCTCGGCACGGGTGTCATCGGCATGGGGGCGAGCGGGGCATCGGCCACCGGC
>Ga0335069_10008308_pt1 | contig 14857 bp, 8 predicted proteins | sample Lox_Sample_11_FD_206714 | JGI IMG/M metagenome (GOLD analysis project Ga0335069, IMG submission 206714) | Soil microbial communities from Loxahatchee National Wildlife Refuge, Florida, United States - Lox_Sample_1.1 | ecosystem: Environmental > Terrestrial > Soil > Wetlands | place: USA: Florida... | reverse complement strand
ACTATGGCCCATTTCGGCGGCGCCGCGGTCTGCGTGGCATCCGACGCGAAGCATCGCAAGTGCCCTGCCGCGGGCCGCGGGGTCGGCGCTGGAGAGATCGACGGTAATGCCCAGGCCTTCGCAGGCGACAGTGCGGCTTCCCGCTGCGAGGTCGGCCGAGGCGACGACAAGCCCGACAGTGCCGGTGCGCGAGCACCGCCCAAGGATCGAAAGAGCCATTTAATGATGGTCTCACGCAAGGTTCACGCGATGCAACCGACATTAGCAGCCCATACGCGGCCGAACCAATTACGCGCATGATGCTTGCCGGCATCGAGGGGGGTGACGGCGAGCGGGGGCTGCCGCTTGTGTTGTTGCACGGCCTGTTCGGGGCCGCGCGGAATTTCGGTGCGATTGTCCGGACTGTCGGTGCGGAGCGCCGGGTGATCGCGCTCGACCTCCGGAACCACGGCGACAGCCCGCACGCGTCGGGAATGGACTACGACACCATGGCCCGGGACGTGCTCGAGTCGCTCGCCGCGCGCGGCGCTCTGCCGTGCGCCCTGGTGGGTCACTCGATGGGCGGCAAGGTCGCGATGCGTGCCGCATTGCGCGATCCTGAAGCGGTCGTGCGGCTACTCGTTTCGGACATCGCGCCGGTGGCCTACGCGCCTGCGTCGATCGCCTATGCGCGGGCGATGACCGCACTGCCACTCCGCCCAGGACTGACTCGCGCGGCGGCGGACGCCTTTCTCGCCACCACGGTGCCGGAGGCGCCATTGCGCGCCTTCCTGTTGCAAAACCTTGCCGTCGGCCCAATGCCGCGATGGCGGATCGGGCTGGAGCACATCCTGACTGACTTCGACGCCATCGGCGGATGGCCCGATCTTCCCGCCGGCACGGCCTATGCGGGGCCCACGCTGTTCGTTGCGGGCGCGCGGTCGGCCTACATACTTCCGAAATACCGGCCGGCGATCCGCACGCTGTTCCCCGCCAGCCACTTCGTCACCGTAAAGGAAGCCGGCCACTGGGTGCATGCCGACAATCCGGCGGGCTTCATGGCGGTGCTGCGGACCTTCCTTGCCGCCGCCTGATCGGCGGCGGCCGGCGCGTCACGGGATCCAGTACCACATTTCGACCAGGATGAACCGCACGATGGCGCGGCTGAACGCCATCCAGACCGGCATGTCCACGGTCTGCACCTTGGCCTCGCCAGTCATGGTTGGGCGCAGCAGTCCGTCGGGGTTCGGCACCTCGGCGATCACGCGGACGACGTTGCCCATCGTGCCGTTGGGCTGCGCGTCGGGTGCGATCAGCGTCGTCTTGCCGGGCCAGGTCGTATACTCGTAACCCCAGGCCTTGGCGCGCACTAGGCTGCCAAGGTGGATGTCGCGGATGTCATACTCGGGCACCTGCACGGCGATATGCGCGACGCGATGGTCCTCCAGCGTCAGCGCCGTCGTGCCGGCCTGTAGATACTGGCCCATCATCAGCTGCGGATCGGGCGTCACAACGGTGCCGGAGGCGGTGGCGCGGATGCGCGTGCGATTCAGTTGGTCCTTCCAGAACGACACCTGCGCCGCGGCCCTTTCGACCGCGGCGCGCACCTGCGCGATCTGCGCCTGCGTGGGACCCACACGTACGAATTCATAGTTGGCCCGTGTCACGCCGACCGCGGCTTGATCCTGCTGGTAGGTCGACAGCGCGGACTCGTATTGCTGCACGGATACATCGCCCGTCTTTACCAGCGCCAGATATCGCTCGTACTGCGATTTGCTGTATGGCAGGCGCGACAATGCTTGCTCGTATTGCTTGCGCGCGACCTCCACTTCCTCCGGCTTCGGGCTGATCAGCAGGTTCTGCAATTCGGACTGCGCGGCATCCAGACCAGCTTGCGCTACCGCGAGTTCGTGTACCTCGTTCCAGTCCGACAATGTGGCGACGACCTCGCCTTCATTCACCCACTCGCCTTCGCGAACAAGGATCTCGGTCAACTCGCCGCTGACGCGCGCCTGGAGCATGGTGCGTCCGTATGGCAGCACGGTGAACGAGCCGCCGGATTCGTACGGATAGGGCAGGAACAAGATTGCGATGGCCACGGCGATCACCCCGGCCAGCACGAACGGTGTGCGGTCCGTCTTCCATGCCATGCGGCCATATTGCATGCGGTCGGACATGCTGATGGGCCGGTCGGAGCCGTCGTCCGCAAGCGGGACGGGGCGGGCGAACGGCGCGCGGCCGAAGGCGCCGGGGCTGTAGGAGCGGGGCACATCAATCAGGGGTGGGGTCGCCGCGCGCGCTGCCCACAGCCAGACCAAGCCGGCGGCATAGGAGACGCCGAGCATGATTGCACCCGCCCGTCCGAACGCGCCGAGGCCGCCCGGGAACTGCAGCCAGGGAAGCACCGCGCCGGCGATGGCGAGCAGCCCAACAAGGCCCGCAGCGGCCAGGAAACCGCGCCCCCGCACCTGCGTATCCCGGCTGTCGTCCCGCACGGCGCCGCCGAGCAGCCGCGGCTCGTCGAAATATGCGGCGATCCAGCCCCGGCCGTCGCCGGGCCACAGCGGGTTCACAGTGATCAGGAATGACCAAAGCGCGATCTGCGAGAGAAGGAAGCCGGTGGTGGGAATTGCGCCGCTTTCGTCCTCCCAGGCGCCCCACAGCCACGCCCCGGCCACCAACAGCACGGCGCGCGCTACGATCGGTGCTCCGTAGGTCCAGGCACGACCTTTGCGGGTCAGCGAATGGACCCCCGCTGCCCTGACGCCGCCGATTGAATACCAGGAGAATGTCGAGGGCGGCGCGCCGTGATAAGCCGCCGCCGCCGCTGAGGCGAGGCGCGGCACTACCAGCGCGATCAGCAGGGCGACCACCGCATCCACGGCGACGACGGGGATGCGCCAGAAGCCGATGGCGCGCGGATAGGCGCCGTCCAGCATCGCGTGCACCGCGCCGAGCTTCGGGTCGGCGCCGAAAAGCGCGTACAACGCGATCCCGAACGCGGGGACGAGAAGCGGGACGAAATAGCGAAGCGGCGAGCCGAGTGCGGCCAGCGCCAGGAACCCGCGCTGCACGCCGCCGCTTTGCCAATCGGACGGCACGGGTTGGGAGCGCGGCAGACCGGCGCGGCGCGCGGCTGATTGGCGGGGCGCCACCGAGATGCCGTCGTCCACCATCGGTGAGCTGGCCGGCTCATCGTTCAGGAATTCGTCGTGCGGTGCCCCCGGCACCCGATCGATGATGCCTGCGGTCGACAGTTCGTTTACGAATTCCCGGAAGTGCCGCTGCGACAACTCGCCGGAGAATCGCTCACGGAATTCGCGCTGGATGTCGGCGAGCGAGGGGCGCCCGTCGAGCATGGAGAAGATGAAATACTCCTCCTCACCCAGCTGGACGATCTCGCCGTTCTTTGATCGGACGAAGTGCGTGCGTGTCGCACCCTTGCCCATCGAGGTCGTGGTGATGTGCAGACCTTCGGCGGCACGATACGGGATCGGCGCGTTCTGGTCCGCATCGCGACGCGTGCTGGTCTCGCTCATGGCGTACGTACTAACTGGGTTTCTGGAATCGAGCGGGCTGTCACCCCGCACTGCGCGGGGAACTGAACGCGGCAGACGAAGCCGTCCTGGCCGTTCATGGCGAGGCGAACTGCGACGACACCGACGGGCCGGTCGGGCGCACGGACGTGGCAACCAGCCGCTGTGACGGCCCGTCGAAGGTGCAGGTGAAGGCCATCGGCGTGAAGCGGTCCTGGTAAATTTGCGGAATGACACGCGCGCCCCCGACAACCACCGTGTTGCCATCGGTGGTCTGCGTTGCGATCGAACGGATTTCCATCGCTTGGGCGCCGCGGCTGATCCCACCCGCCAGCCAGTCGCGCCGCATAGCTTCCACGCAGCGGGCCTGCGGATCCGACATCATCGCTACCAGAAGAGTAAAGTCGCGGCGCTGCGCTGCGCTCTGCGTCGACGCCTGCTGGCTTTCCTCAAGCTGTTGGCGCTGCGTTGCGATCAGTGCCGCCTGCCGTGCCTGGAGCGTTGGAAGCATGTCGCGGAAAGCCGCCAGAAGCCTGCGTTGGCTGCCGTCGAGATCGAAGGGCGTGATGAGCGATTCACATTCCGACGCGCTCGCGGCGAGCTCGGTGTAGTCGGCCGGCACAAACTCCGCCAGCGGGCGGCCGAAGGTGCTGGGGTTCAGCGGAACGCCATAGCGCGCCCAGCGGGTCAGGTCGTGGCAGCTGTACTGCAGTCCACCCGGCGTCTCCCGCACCGTCTCCAGCACGCGGTCGGCACTCAGCGGATTGGGCAGCGCGCCCATCTCCTGCGCGACCGACCACGGTTGCGGGTATGCGTATCTCGCGGGTGCCGCGGCCTCCGCCGTGCGCAGCTGTTCGGCCTTCACCGCCGCGAGGCAAAAACCCGCCCCCACCGCCGGATCGCGCGCCTGCGCCTCGGTGCAGAGCGCGTTCGCCCCGGCGATGCTCCTTTCCATGCCGACACCCCAAAAACGCATCAACCCCAGGCGGCGCATCGCGTCGGAATCACCGAAGCCCGCCGCCCGCCGGCACCAGTCGGCGGTGCGGCCGGGATCGAAGGCGCCCAGCGGCGCGTTGAAGTAGAGGCCGCAAAGCTGGCCCAGCGCATTGTGGTCTCCGCGCTCCGCGGCGGCTTGCAGGCGATCGATCGCCGCGGCGTCAAGCGAGGCGGGGGGCGGCTGTGCCGCGGCATCGTCCGGGATCGCGCCCGCCGCGCGGCGGGCCTCGGCACGGACGGCGGTGATACAGAACCCGCCGGGACCGGCCGGGTCCAGCTGGCTGGAGGTCCGGCACAAGCTCGCGGCGATGGCGAGGTCGCGTGCAGCGCCCACGCCAGCCAACGTCATAGTGCCAATGCGGTTGAAGGCGTCGGCGCTGCCAAGATCGGCGGCGTGGCGGCACGCCGCGAAGGCCGCCTTCGGGTCGAACCGCACGTGATCGGCGTTGTAGAGGTGTGCGCAGGCGGCTGCCGCGGCCGTCTTGTCGCCTCGCGCCGCCTTGGCCTCGAGATCCGCGAGGCTGTCGCCATGCGTGGCGCCCGCGGCGGCGCCGACCGTGCTTGGCGGGGCGGCGGCCAGCGGGGCGGCCAAGACAGCGGCCAGGAAGGCCGGTGCGGCGAACAAAATGAGGCGGGCACGCATCAGTGGTATCCGAAACGGTGGGCCATCTCGACGACCCTTGGATGAAACGATGCGCCATCGGGGCGCCAGGACAGTGGCCCTTCCAGGCTCTCTGGCTTGCGCGAATAGGGCCGAAGTTCAGGCGAGCGCAGGAAATTGGGGTCGTTGCCGACCAGCGCGTTCACCGGACCGAAGCAGGCATAGGGCGAGTCCTCAGGCCGTTTCATCGCGGCGATTGCCTCTGGTGCGGTGGACACGCCGAGCCAGTCGCATAGTTTGTGCAGCTGGTTGTCGAGATCGGTGAAGAAATCCTCGCCGATAATGCGGATCCAACGGTCCGGATGCACCATCTCCTGGAACCGCAGCACCCGCAAATGGTAATCGTGCCACAGGATTTGCGGGTCGGCGATCGGCTTGTCGCCGGAGCGGTCCACAGCGCCGCATTCGAGGCAGGCAAGCAGCTGGATCGGCAGTTCGTTGAGCTTCAAGTACGATTCGCTCATGCCGCGGGGATGGCGCACAAGATGGATGAAGCGGGCCCTGGGGAAGGCCTCCAGCATGTCAATCATGTAGGACAGGCGGCGCATGTAGCGCGGGCTTTTTTGCACCAGGGCGTGCGGCGCGATGGCGGCGCAAAGTTCCTGGTGCACCTCTGCCGTCGTCTTGTGTCCACGGGCGGCCATCCAGTGCTTCGCCATTTCGACGGCTTCGATGCTCTGCTCGCCTGCATATATCTGCGCGACGAAGCGGTGCATCCCCATGTGAAGTCGATGCATCTGGTTGAAGCGGCGCATAGTGCGGGCGCGGAACAGGTTCAGCTCCGGCGAGCCGTAGAGCTGCGGGTGCTGGCCAAGGATGCCACACACGAGCGAGGTGAATGAGCGCGGTGGAGCCAACAGGAAAATTGGCGGCGGATAACTCTCAGCACTCATCGGCTCGGCCGGGACTCTCCGTTGTGACGCGGATCGACGCGTCTGCCGCGGTCTGCGCACCGCCTGGGTGGCGCACCCGACCGTCGTTCATCGGCGTCGGGTTCGGTCAGGCACGCGCCGCCCGGGCGGTTTCCCGGCGACGCTTCATGCGGGCCTTGCGTCGAGCAGCGCGTCGCTCGCTGCGCTCCTCGTCGTCCTCGCCCTGACGCAGATCGCGCAGCGCCGCTTGATATGCCTCGGCGGTCGCCTTCCAGTCCACCGTTCCCTGCGGCGTCAGCTTATCCGCCACCGTCACCGGTTCCTCGTCCTCGTCCTCCTGCTGGCGGCGCAGAAGCGCGGCCCGGAATGCCTCGACCGCATGCTTGTAGTTTTTGCCCGCGAGGTGGACCCGGCCGTAGGCGACATGCACACGCGTGTTGCGGCGCGCAGCGTCAGGCAGGCGGTCCAGCAATGCTGTGGCGTCCCGTAGCTTGCCGAGCTTCACCAGGGTGTCGACCATCAGCGGGATCAGGTCGCGCTGACGCGGATCGAGCGACAATGACTTGCGGAACGCCGCCTCGGCGCCGGAGGGATCGTCGGCGGCGAGCCGCGCACGGCCGATCAGGGCCCACAACTGTGCGTTGTTGTCGTGGGTGACGGCCACGCCTTCCAATAGCTCAAGCGCCTCGACGGGCTCGTTTCTCTTCAGGTGCAACCGCGCGAGCGCCACGGTCGGGCGGACCTGTCCGGGGCGTGCGGTCAGGATGTCCTCGATCTCGCGCTGGGTTTCGTCCACATCGCCCTGGCGGCTGTGCACGCGCGCCAGCAGCATCCGCGCCTGGCGTAGCTGCGGATCGTAGGTCAGGGCCTGCTGCAGCGAGGCTTTCGCGGCCTCCATTTCGCCGCGCAGGAAATGTACCTGCCCCAGCCCGAAATGCGCCTGCGCTTGCTTTGGCTCGAGCGCCAGCGAAGCTTCGTACGCCTCGGCGGCCGCATCGACGTTCTTCAGCTTGATATAGGCGTTGCCGGCCAGCAGCGCCGCCTCGGCGTGCATCGGATTCGCCGCCCGCGCCGCCTCGAAATGCTCAAGCGCCGCATCGTAGCGTTCGTCGCGCTCCAGCAGGCGGCCCATCTGAAGGTTCGCCATGTAAGAGCGCGGGTTCGTTTCCAGCAGGGCACGAAGCTCGGCAGCGGCCTCGCTGAACCGCTTTTCGTTGATCAGGGACCGGATGAACGCCAGCTTGCCCCTTTCGCCGACGTTTGGCGCCGTGATACGCCGGACGCGGGGTGTCCACTCCGCCGGAGATTCGACTTCAGCCATTGATCAACTCCAGGTCCGGAAACAGCCAAATCAGAATATAAAGCAGACCGCAAACAAAACTATAACTAATCGCAAATTCAGAGGGCGCGGAAACGAAAAAGTGAAAAACTGACTTGCGTCCTTTTCAGATGATGCACAAAATGCCAAACTGCGTTACTGCGGTCAAGCAGAAAGGCTGCGGCCGGCTAGGCGGTTCGACAGGCCGGTTCACGCCCAATCGAGCCATGCTGCGCTGTGGTTGAGCCATTGTTGACTTCGATATTTTAGCGTAGGACGGGATTGACGGAATTGAAGAAATCATGCCTTCACGTGGCCGGTATCTGATGCTGGCCCCCCTGGCGCGGCCGTGGCGACCGCATCATCCCGAGGATCGTTTGCTGTTCCAGTGCAGTATAGGCCATATCCCTGCGCGCCCCTTCGCCGCGCCTGACCGCCCGGGCGCCGGGGGGGGACCCGGAACCGCGTCATGGATGTGAGCGCCCCCGTCACGACCTTCCCGCCGCAGCCGGGCCCGCATCGCGGGCTGGACTTCCGTAGCTTTTCCAGGATCGCTCCCAACGGGCTGGGCGATCCGTACAATGCCTATCCGCACTCAATGGAGTTGTTCAAGGGCAAGCTGTTCGTCGGGACCACCCGGGCCAACATGTGCATGCTGAAAGTCTCCAAGGTGCACACGACCATCAAGTATTGGCCGGTGGACTGTCCGGACAACTTGTACGAACTCGACATGCGCGCGCAGATCCATTCGCTCGACTTGTCCAGCGGTAAGTGGCGCGAGCTCTCCCGGTCGCCGATGATCAAGGCCACCGATGGCACCATGGTCCCGCGCGACATGGGCTATCGATGCATGGTCGTCTACCAGGGCGAGTCGGATCCGGAGCCCGCGCTCTATTGCGGCACCTATGCCTCGGCGCGCGGCTACGGCGCTCAGATCCTTCGCTCGACCGATGGCGAGGAATTCATCCCGGTGCCGCAGCCCGAGGGCTTCGGCGACATCATCATCACGCTCAGACTGCTAGTGCCATTCAAGGGGCGGCTGTTCACCTCGCCGACCGGTCGCGCCGGCAACCCGAACGCCTCGTTCCGCTGCGTCGTGTACGAGTGCCGCGATCCCGTGAAACGGCCTTGGGTTCCGGTCAACGAGCCCAGCTTCGGCGACCCCACCAATCTCGGCATTTTCGAGATGATCCCTTTCGGCGATTATCTCTATGCCGGCACCGTAAACCACAGCGGCTTTCAAGTCTGGCGGACCAGAGCCGAAGGCAGTCCGCCCTATCACTGGGAGCGCATCATCGACAAAGGTGCTTGGCGCGGCGGCACCAACCAAGGAGTTTCGTCGCTGACGGTCTTCAAGGGCTGTCTCTACGTCGGCGGCGGCATCCAGCATGGCGGCGTGGACGTGGAGAACAGGATCGGACCCGCCGGACCGGAACTGATCCGGATTCACGAGGACGGTAGCTGGGATCTCATCGTGGGCGCTGCTCGCGAAACGCCGATCGGCCGCAAGGAGCCGCTGTCCGGGATCGGCCCGGGCTTCGGCTTCATCACCAACGGCTATTTCTGGCGCCAGGGCGTTCACGACGGCTGGATCTACCTCGGTACCTTCAACTGGGCGCTGATGCTCGCTTACTCGAAGCGCGACGGCTGGGCCGAACTGTTCCGCAACGTCTACAGCGAACTCGGGCCCCAGCAGGTGTTCGACAACGTCTCAGGTGCGCAACTCTATCGCAGCTTCGACGGAGAAAACTGGTTGCCGGTGACGCAGAACGGCTTTGACAACCCGTACAACTACGGCATTCGCGGCATCAAATCGACGCCCTGCGGCCTCGTCGTCGGGACGGTCAACCCGTTCGCGCCACGCGTCGGCGTCGTTGATGATGATGGCGTCCGATACGTGGACAATCCGCGAGGCGGGCTCGAGATCTGGCTCGGCAGGACACAGCGTGACCGACCTTTTCCGGACCCTGAAGGCGTGGGCTGAACGGCTCGGCAGCCGGTCCCTCGTCGTCAGGGCCGTCCGGCAAAACGGCACGATTCGCCGATACCTGCTGTACGTGCCGCAGCACCTGAAGGGCGCGGAAATGCTTCCCCTGGTCCTAATGCTGCACGGCGGGGCGGGGCGTCCGCGGGATATGGCGCGCGCCACCCGGATGCATCGAATCGCCGAGCGCGAAGGCTTCCTCGTGGCCTACCCGGCCGGAATGCCCGGCGGCTTCGGCCTGACCTGGAACCCGGGTGGCCAGATACGGCGCAGCACCGCTGACGATGTCGGCTTCATCGCAGCCGTGATCGACGACATCCGGGCGAGCCACGCCGTCGACCCCGCGCGCATCTACGCCGCAGGCATGTCGATCGGCGGGTCGATGACCTACCGGCTCGCCTGCGCGCTGTCCGAGACGTTCTCCGCCGTCGGGATCGTCGCCGGTGCGATGACCTGCGAAGACTGTCGTCCGGACCGCCCGGTTTCGGTCATCCACATCCACGGCACCGACGACCGCCGCGTTCCGGTCGGCGGCGGACGCGGCCCCCATACTGCGCCGGGCAATACCTGGCCGCCCGTCTGGCAGGCCATCGACCGGTGGCGGACGGTCGACGGCTGCGCGCGAGAGGCCGACGTCGTGCGTCTGGTCTCCGGGCTTGTCGGGCATCGCTACAAAGGAACGCGCGGCGACGTGGAACTGTGGCTGGTGGAGGGCGGGCGGCATGTTTGGCCGGGTGCCCCGCCGCGTGGCTGGTTCCGTCTGACCCGCCCGCCGGCTCGCTTCTCTGCGAGCGAGAAGATCTGGCAGTTCTTCGCCGAACACGCGCGAACGAAACCGTGATCGCCGCAGGTTCGGTGGGGAGTTTGTCCGCCGCATCAAATGGTTGGCGCACGGCTCCGTGGCCTTGTATACGTCCTGCTTTGCCGGCGGGCGGCAATGGCTTCGGAATCTGGATTATTCGTGAAACCAGCAACGTTTGCATTGCCAAATCGCGGAATGTGTCGCAATATTTCTGAAAGACCGGACAGGCGGTGCAATGTGTGACGTGCTTCACTGTCCGCTTCTCTTGTCGGTGCTGATTTAAACACTGTGTATTCGATAATGAGGCATTACAAGGAGGGGGCGGTCGCCGCAACCAGCGGGACCAAGACCGATGCCGATGCGTGACGTGCCGCGAATGATTGCTGCGGACGAGCTGGCGGAAGTTATTTTGGCGCTGGTGCGCCGGTTTAAGATCTCGCTTAGACATTTATTTAGAGGTAGACGCGAATAGTGTCGGATGAAAGACATTCCGGCGAAACCAGTCGGCAGGCCTCGCGGAGCGAGTATCTCGCAGCGGAGCTTGGCCACACGGTGGACCACTGGGGCGAGCCGAGTGGGCTCGAACGCGCCATGGCCGGCGATGATCCTGAGTTCCGTGACCTCGCGGTGTCGCTATGGCGCCAAGCCCAGATGGGCCGGTCGCTCAATGCGCAGCTCAAGGAGATGGAGCGGGAAGGGCTGACGGCCGCAGATCTCTGGGCCCCCGGCGTCACTGAGACGATGCCGACCGCCAGCAACACCGACGAAGTGCGTCGCTATAAGAAGAAGCTCCTGTTCCGTGCCAACCTTCTCGAGGCCCTGCTGATGGAGACTGTCTCGGAGCTCAAGCGTATGGACTGGATCCGCCCGAGCGACGTCACGGACGCGTCGGACTGATACGGCGGGCGGCGGAAGGTAAAAGCGCATGGCCCTTCGGAATTCCTCCGAACGCGTCTCCGAGTCCAGGCTGGCGGGAGGGGCCACGCGCGCGTCGGTATTCGCGCTCAATCCGGCGGGCTACGAGATTCCGGATTTGGCGATCGCAGCCAGCCGCGCGGGTGCCGTCGGCGTCCTGAACGCGGAGTGCGGCAGCGACACCGCATGGGTTGAGCCGGCGCTGGGCCGCCTCGCGCAGTTCGGCGGCGCGGCGATCGGGCTGAAGGTTGCCGGCGGCGATGCCGCCCTGATCGAGGTGGCGAAACGCCTCCGCCCACGTCTCGGTCACCTACTCGTCGATCCCGCGACGATGCGTGCCTGCGCCGTGGCTCTCGCCGCGTTCCGCGCCAGCGGCGGGCGGGTCGGCGTCGAGATCGTCGATTGGGACGACGAGATCGCCGCGCTGTCCGCGAACGCCGATCTGCTCTGGCTCAAGGGCCACGAGGCGGGAGGCTTCGTTGGCGAGCAGACCTCGTTCATCCTGATCCAGAAGGTCGCCAGCCAGACGGGCCTGCCGTTCTACGTGCGCGGCGGGGTGAATGAGCGTTCGGCCGCTGCGGCTTCCGTCGGGGGCGCGACGGGCGTGGTGCTGGACGATCAGCTTCTGCTGCTGCGCGAATCCCCGTTGGCAGAGATGCTGGCGCCGAAGCTGCGCCGATTCACGGGCATCGAAACCATCCTGCTGGAGCAGTACGGTGCCGGGCCGTCGCTGCGTGTCTGGCCCGTGCCGGGCCGCAGCGAGGCGCGGACGCTCGCCACCGAGCACCGGCTCTCCGATGGACTTATCACACCTGAGCAGGCGGCGCGGATAGGCTGGTCCGACGATCCGGGCAGCGCGAAGATCCCGCCGCTCGGCCAGGACGGCGTTGTTGCGCCGGTTTGGGCGCAGCGCTACGGCACGGTCGCGGCCGCGTTGCGTGGCCTGGGCGATGCAGTGGCCGAGCTTCCAGCGAAGGCGGCGGCGCGCCGGCTCTGCGGCCCCGGCACGCCGTTGGCGAAGGCGCATGGCACGCGCTACCCGATCGTGCAGGGGCCGATGACGCATGTCAGCGACCGCGTCGGCTTCATCGAGGCGGTGGCAGCGGGCGGCGGGTTGCCAATGGTGGCGGTGTCGCTCATGCGCGGCGAGGCGGTGCGTAAGCTGCTGCGCGAGACGAGAGAACGCCTCGGCGACCGTCCCTGGGGCGTCGGGCTGCTCGGCTTCGTGCCGGCCGAGGTGCTGAAGGAACAGCGCGACGCCGTGCGGGACGCGAAGCCTCCGTTCGCGATCATCGCGGGCGGACGGCCGGACCAGTCGCGCGAGCTGGAGCAGGCGGGCGTGCGCACCTACCTGCACGTCCCCTCGCCGGCGCTGCTCGCGCAGTTCCTGGAACAGGGCGCGCGGCACTTCATCTTCGAGGGACGCGAGTGCGGCGGCCATATCGGCCCTCTGGCAAGCTTTGTGCTGTGGGGGCAGATGGTTGATGCCCTCGTCACCTGCGATCTGCCGGCCAGCGAGCGGCAGAAGATCCACGTCCTGCTCGCGGGCGGCATCCACGACGCGCGCTCCTCCGCAATGGCCGCCGTGATGGCCGAGCCGCTGGCCGACGCGGGCATCCGCAGCGGCGTGCTGATGGGCACCGGATACACCTTCACCGAGGAAGCCGTCACCGGCACCGCGATTACGCCGGAATTCCAGCGCATCGTGATCGAGGCGACATCGACCGTCGGCCTCGTGACCGGCCCGGGCCATGCTAGCCGCTGCGTCTACACGCCGTTCGCCGAGGCGTTCTGGGCGCGCGGGCGGGAGCTTGAGAAGTCTGGCGCCTCGGCCGAGGAAGTGCGCGCCGAGCTTGAGGAACTGTCGCTCGGCCGCCTGCGGCTCGCCAGCAAGGGCGTGATCCGCAAGCAGGCGGACCGCTCCGACCTGCGCGAGGCGCCGGTCGCGGAGCAGCGCGAAGGCGGCATGTACATGATCGGCCAGGCCGCCGTGCTGCGCGACAAGGCGATCACGGTGGCCGAGCTGCACCACGCCGTCGGCGACGAGGCCGAGGCGCTGCTGCGCGAGAAGGCGGGGCTCGCCCCCGCCGCGCCGCGCCGCGCGGCGCCGCCGCCCGCTGACATCGCCATCGTCGGCATGAGCGCGATCCTGCCGGACGCGCGCACCCTCTCCGACTACTGGGAGAATATCCTCGGCAAGGTCGCCTCGGTCCGCGAGATCCCGCCCGATCGCTGGGACTGGCAACTCTATTTCGATGCCGACCGCGGCGCGAAGGACAAAATCTACTCGAAGTGGGGCGGGTTCATGCCCGACGTCACCTTCGATCCGTTGCGCTTCGGAATGCCGCCGGTGTCGATCAAGGCGATCGACCCGATGCAGCTTCTCGCCCTCGTCGCGGTCGAGGAGGCGCTGGCCGATGCGGGGATGGAGAAATCCGATCCACGGGAGCGCGAACTCACCTCGGTGATCCTCGGCTTCTCGGGCGGCATGGGCGAGCTTGGCGTGCAGTACGCCACCCGGGCGGAGCTCCCCCGCTCGATGGGCGATGCGCCGCGCGAGATGCTCGACTTCCTGCCAGAATGGGCGACCGATACGTTCGCGGGGCTGCTGCCGAACGTAATGGCCGGACGCATCGCCAACCGGTTCGACTTCGGCGGATCGAACTACGTGGTCGATGCGGCCTGCGCGTCCTCGCTCGCGGCGCTGCGCCAGGCGGTGATCGACCTGGAGACGCGGCGCAGCGACGTGGTGGTGTGCGGCGGCGTCGACACCGTCGAGGGGCCGTTCGGCTTCATGTGCTTCAGCAAGGCCGGGGCACTGTCGCCCAACGGCCGCTGCCGCACCTTCGACGCTGCGGCGGACGGCACGGCGATCTCGGAAGGTCTGGCGATGGTGGTGCTGAAGCGCCTCGCGGACGCCGAGCGCGACGGCGACCGCATCTATGCGGTCATCAAGGGCGTCGGCGGATCGAGCGATGGGCGCGGCCTCGGCCTGATGGCGCCGCTGCCGGCCGGTCAGAAGCGCGCGCTGGACCGCGCTTACGGTCAGGCAGGCTTCTCGCCCTCCACCGTCGAGCTGTTCGAGGCGCACGGCACCGGCACCGTTGCGGGCGATGCCGCGGAATTGCAGTCGCTGTCGGAGTTCCTGCGCGAGCGCGGCGCGAAGCCGCGGCAGGCCGCGGTCGGCTCTGTCAAGACGATGATCGGCCACACCAAGGCCACCGCCGGGATCGCCGGCCTCGTCAAGGTTGCGCTCGGCCTTCACCACCGCGTACTGCCTCCGCATCTCGGCGTGGAGACGCCCAACCCCACCCTGGCGCGGACTGACAGTCCGGTCGCGCTGCACCAGGAGCCGCGTCCGTGGCTCGGCAGGCCCGACCAGCCGCGCCGCGCCGGTGTCAGTTCGTTCGGCTTCGGCGGCACGAATTGCCATGTCGTGCTGGAGGAGTATCAGCGCGAGTACCGCCGTTCCGTGCGCAGGGCGCCGCGTTCGCGGTGGCCGGCCGAGCTTTTCGTCTGGCGCGCGGCCGACCGCGCGGCGCTTGCCGCGGCCGCCGCGCCGGTGCTGGCGGCGCTGCAAGGTGGTGCTACGCCCGCCGCCGCGGCGCTGGCCCAGGCGCTTGCCGCCGCGCTCCCCAGGGCCGGCAGAGTAACGCTCGCAGTCGTCGCCGCCTCCGTCGCCGAACTTCGCGACCGTCTTGCGGCCACGCTCGGCGTCCTGGGCGACGCCGCCAAGACCGGGCCATTTCCGCCCGGCGTCTATTTCTCCGACACGCCGCTGGTTGCCGACGGGC
>Ga0335069_10008306_pt1 | contig 14859 bp, 15 predicted proteins | sample Lox_Sample_11_FD_206714 | JGI IMG/M metagenome (GOLD analysis project Ga0335069, IMG submission 206714) | Soil microbial communities from Loxahatchee National Wildlife Refuge, Florida, United States - Lox_Sample_1.1 | ecosystem: Environmental > Terrestrial > Soil > Wetlands | place: USA... | reverse complement strand
TCGGGCTCGGCGGTCACCAGCTTTCCCAGCACTTCCCACAGGGGGGCCAGGTTGGACTTGCCGATCCGCTGGTAGAACTCCTGCCGGACCGGTTCGATATTGTGCTTGGGCGAGACTGCCGCATCCATCGTCGTTCACTCCCGAAAAGGCTCTCAGGCTTGAACATAAGACGGAACCAGCGATTCCGCCATGCTCTGGTAAGCCATTGACAGGAAAGGCCGTGCGGCTGATCGTAACGATCCGTGACAGGCGAGGAGAGTTGAGGATGGCGACAAGTTTCACGTTCATCGGCTTCGGCGAAGCGGCCCAGCATATCTCGCGCGGCCTCAAGGCCGCGGGGGCGGGGCCGATGCGAACCTACGATATCCTGTTCGACAAGCCGGGCGATGCCGGCGAGCGCATCCGCCGCCGCGCGGTCGAGATCGGCGTGACCTGTGCGAAGAGCCACGCCGAGGCGGTGAAGGGAAGCGACGTCGTGCTGTCGGCGGTGACGGCGGCCTCCTCGAACGACGCGGCGCGCGCCAGCGGGTCCGGCCTCGAGGCCGGCCAGTTCTACATGGACATCAATTCGACCTCGCCCGCGGTCAAGCGGGCGAATGCCGAGGCGCTCGCCGCCAGCGGTGCGCGGTTTGTCGAGGCCGCTGTGATGGAATCGGTCCCGCCGCACGGCCACAAGGTGCCGATCCTGCTGGCGGGGACGGCGGCGCGGGCGCTCGCGGACCTGCTGCGCCCGTTCGGCATGCGGGTTGAGGCGGTGGGCGAGGAGATCGGCCAGGCATCCTCGATCAAGATGTTTCGCAGCGTCATCATCAAGGGCATGGAGGCGCTGATGCTCGAATCCCTCTACGCCGCGTCCGAGATGGGGGTCACCGAGCGGGTGCTTGAATCGCTGGCCGGGACTTATCCGGGCATGGACTGGCCGAAGGCCGTCGACTACCTGGTCGGCCGCACCGCGCAGCACGGCGCCCGGCGGGTGGCCGAGATGCGCGAGGTCGCGCGCACGTTGCGCGACATGGGACATGAATCGCTGATGGCCGAGGCGACCGCCAATCGGATCGACTGGTGCGTGAAGGCCCTGGCGGGCCATCGCTGGGAGCAGGGCGTGCCCAAGGCCGCCGAGGTGTTCGCCGAAATCGACCGGCGGAAGCCGCGCCGCCCCGCGGCCTGATCCGGGCGGTGATAGAGTGGCGCGCATGGCCAGACTTTCGCTGCGCGTCGAGTTCCAGGGCTGGGGCGCGATCGGTCCGGGCAAGGTCCGGCTCCTCGAGCTGATCGACCGTCACGGGTCGATCTCGGCAGCCGGGCGCGCGATGGGCATGTCTTATCGCCGCGCGTGGCTTTTGGTCGACAGCCTGAACCGCCGGTTCCGCAAGCCCCTGGTGGCGACCGAACGCGGGGGCGGGCAGGGTGGCGGGGCGGTCCTGACGCCGTTTGGCCGTCTGGTCATCCGCCACTATCGCGAGATCGAGACGAAGGCCGCCGGCGCCGCGGCGCGCCACCTGCTGGCGCTGCAGAAGGCGCTCTCCAACCGTCTGCCAGGGCCGGCCGACCGGCGGCTCTGACGGCAACCGGCGTTAAGGAACCCGAAACCAAAAGCGGCTAGGTTGCGGTAAATCCAGCAATCCGCGGAGCGGACCGGGCCATGACCGAGTACACGAGGCGCTTGAGCGACAAGATCCTGTTCGCCTTCAACCAGGCGTGCGACCAGGGCTATTTCGACGTCGCCGAAGTGCTGATCCGGGCTTTGGAACTCGCCCTCACGCGCCAGGGCGGCTACAACAAGACCGACAACCGCCAGAACCTGCAGGCCGTCACCGACGCCTATGCGCGCCTGCAGACGCTGAAGAGCGCCTTCACGCAGTGAACCGGCCCCGGGACCGGGCTTACGCCGGTTCGAGTTTTTCTTCGAGCGCCTTGAGCACGTCGTCGATGGTGCGTCCGCGCAGCAGCGTACGGCGGCCGTCGGAGACCACGTAGCCGCCGGGGCGGTGCCGCGCCGGGCCCAGCTTGGCGATGATGTAGAGCGGCCAGTCGCGGGCATGGCGGAACACCGAGAACGCAGCCACGCCGTTGGCCCCGACGTCGATCGCGTAATCGCGCCATTCGCCGCGCGCCACGCGCGTCGAGTAGAGGCTCAAGATCTTGCGCAGTTCCTGCCGATCGAAGAACACCCGGCCGGATTTCGGCCGGTAGTCGGCAAGGTGGACCAGTATGTCGTCGGTGGCCGCCACGTCGCATCGAGTGTTGCCGATTTCGGCGGCCCTGTCTACGCCGTGCCGGTCCCGTCCGGCGCCGCCGAAATGCCTTATTTTGCTCGGAAAACCTCGGCTCTGCGGCGCTTGGTTTGTTTTGCGCGGCGAGGCGGCCAGGGCTATGGTAGCGCGCGATTCGTCCGGGAGTTAGAGCGTGTCCGATATCTTCACCGAAGTCGACGAAGACCTCAGGCGCGACCGCGCGCTCAAGCTGTGGAAGCAGTACGGCAACTACGTCATCGCGGCCGCGGTGGCGATCGTCATCGCCACCGCGGGTTACGTGGCTTGGCAGGATTATTCGCGCAAGCAGGCGGAAGCGGCTGCGGCGCAATACGTCGCAGCCCTGGACGAAGCGAAATCGGGCAATGCGGCGCAGGCCGGCAAGGCGCTCACCAGCATCGCGCAGACCGGCCGTGCCGGCTACACCGCTCTGGCCCGCCTCGAGGAGGCCGGCATCAAGGCCAACGCGGGCGACCTCGCCGGTGCTGCCGTGCTCTATCGCCAGGTGGCGGCCGACACGAGCGTCGACCGGGAGCTGCGCGATGCCGCGACCGTGCTGGCGGCACTCGACAGTCTCGACACGCCAAATCCGGGCGACGTCGAGAAAGACCTCGCCACGCTGGCAGCGCCGACGAGCCCGTGGCGTTACCTTGCGTGGGAGATCGAAGCTGCGGCCGCCGTCAAGGCCGGCAAGATCGACGACGCACGCAAGGCCTACAGCCGGATCTCCGACGATCCCCAGGCGCCTGCGGCCGTACGCGCGCGCGCTGCGGAAATGCTGGCGGCGCTGGCCGGCTGAGGCACACGACGATGAAGCTGGCCCGGTTGTTCATGCTCGCCGCCGCTGCAGCGACGCTGGTCGCGTGCGGTGAGGGAAGCTGGTTCGGCAGCGCCAGGAAGGATCCGATCCCGGGCGAACGCATCCCGGTCCTGCCGCAGAACGAAGGCGTCATCGCCGATGCGCGCATCGCCTCCGTCTCGGTGCAGCTGCCGCCGGAAACGGATAATCGCGACTGGCCGCAGCCGGCCGGCTATGTCGGCGAGTTCATCGCCAATCCGGCGGTCAAGGGCTTCGACATCGCCTGGCGGACGAGCATCGGAAGCGGGAACAGCCGGGACGGACGCATCTCGGCAGCACCGATCGTCGCCTCGGGCCGGGTCTATGCGATCGATGCCGACGAACGATTGAGCGCCATCGATGCCGCGACCGGGAAGAGCATCTGGCGGGTGGACCTGACGCCGGACGACGACCGTTCGGGCGGCGGCAGCGGCGGCGGTGCCGCCTATTTCGAGGGCCGGCTCTACGTCGCCACGGGGTACGCGCAGGTGATCTGCGTCGATCCGGAGAACGGCAAGGAGATCTGGCGGACGACTCTGACGGGCCCGTTCCGCTCGGGGCCCGCGGTCGACAATGGCCGCGTCTTCGCGGTCAGCAGCGACAACCAGATCCATGCGCTCGATATCGCGACGGGGCGCAAGCTGTGGACGCATAGCGGCCTGGCCGAAGGGGCCGGGATTTACGGCGGGGCCGCACCGGTCGTGGCCGGCAACATGCTGATCGCGGGCTTGTCGTCGGGCGAGCTGTTCGCGCTGCGCGTCGACAACGGGCGCGTGCTGTGGTCCGATTCCCTGGCGGGCATCCAGAAATCCGATGCGGTCTCGGCATTGCCCGACGTGCGCGGCTTCCCGGTCGTGGATCACGGGCAGGTGATCGCGGCGGGACATGCCAGCCGCCTCGTCGACATCGATTTGAGGTCGGGGGCCCGTATCTGGGAGCAGGATCTCGGGAGCTTCAACTCGCCCTGGGTGGCGGGCGATTTCCTCTACATGATCACCGATGACGACAACTTGCTGTGCGTGAGCCGGCGCGACGGCCGCATCCGCTGGACGCGGCAGCTGCATCATTATGACGACGAAAAGAAGAAGACGGGCGTGATCACCTGGGTCGGGCCGATCGTCGCCGGGGGCCGCCTGTTCGCGGCCAATACCGCGGGCGAGGCGATCGTCGCGTCGCCCGAGAGCGGCGAAATCCTGTCCAACATCAACTTGCCGGGCGGCGTATCGGTGTTGCCGGTGGTGGCGAGCGGGACGGTCTACGTCCTGACCGACGACGCCGAGCTTGTCGCGCTGCGCTAGCTGGAATCCCGATGTTCCGCGTCGCGATCGTGGGCCGGCCGAACGTCGGCAAATCGACGCTGTTCAACCGTCTCGTCGGCCGGCGCAAGGCGCTGGTCCACGACACGCCCGGCGTGACCCGCGATAGGCGCGAGGCGGAGGCGCAGCTCGGCGACCTCCGCTTCACCGCGATCGACACCGCCGGTCTCGACGAGGCGCCGGCGCGGTCGCTGGCCGCGCGCATGCACGCGCAGACCGGCCGCGCTCTCGCGGACGCTGACGTGATCTTGTTCGTCCTCGACGGGCGGGCCGGGGTCACCGGCACCGACCGGCATTTCGCGAACTGGCTGCGCAAGGCCGGCCGCCCGGTCGTCGTCGTGGCCAACAAATGCGAGGGCAGTGCCGGGGTGGCCGGTGCGGGTGAGGCCGCTGGCCTCGGGCTCGGCGAGGTGACGGCGATTTCGGCCGAGCACGGCGAAGGGCTCGCCGATCTGCACGCGGCCCTGCGGCCCTACGCGCCGGAGGACGCGGTCCTGCCGCATCGCGAAGACCGCAGCGCGGAACAGGCGGCGGGTGAGGCGGACGCGGAGACCGAACGGCCGATCCGCGTCGCGGTCATCGGCCGGCCGAATGTCGGCAAGTCGACCCTGGTCAATCGCCTGGTGGGCGAGGAGCGCCTCCTGACCGGGGCCGAGCCCGGAATCACGCGCGATGCGATCGAGATCCCGTGGACCTCGCAGGGACGCAACTTCGTGCTGGTGGATACGGCCGGCCTGCGCAAGAAGGCGCGCATCGAGGACCGGATCGAGCGGTTGTCCACGGCCGAGACGATCCAGGCCGTGCGCGAGGCGCAGGTGGCGATCCTGGTGCTCGACGCCACCGCGATGCTGGAGAAGCAGGACCTCGCGATCGCGCGCCTGGTGGTCGAGGAAGGCCGCGTGCTGGTGCTCGCGATCAACAAATGGGACCTCGTGGACGATCCGGGCGCGGCGGCGCGCAAGCTGAAGGACCGCGTCGAGCGGTCGCTGTCACAGGTCCCGGGCGTCGCCACGGTCATGGTGTCGGCGCTGCACGGCCGCAAGCTCGATGCGCTGGTGCGCGCCGTCGTCGACGGCTTCGAGACCTGGAACACGCGGCTGCCCACGCCGCCCCTCAACCGCTGGCTCGGGGGCATGACCGAATCACATCCGCCGCCGCTCGTCCGCGGCCGGAGGCCGCGGCTGCGCTTCATGCGCCAGGTCGCGACGCGGCCGCCAACCTTCGCGATCTTCGGCGCCAAGCTGACGACCTTGCCCGACGATTACCTGCGCTATCTCACCAACGGCCTGCGCGACACATTCAAGCTTAGGGGCACGGTGATCCGCATCGTGCTGCGGCAGACCGAGAACCCGTACGTCGACGAAGCGTAGGGCCGGTCACGCTGCTCGATAGGCTTTGAGCGTCTCGCCGGTGCGCGTCCAGTCGGGGCTCGCGAGGTCGACGTAGATGCCGGTCATCTCGTCGGGGGCGGGCAAGGTCATCGGATCTTCGCCGGGCATGAAGCTCGCGCGCATGGCGGTGCGCGTCGCCCCGGGATCGACGATGTTGACGCGTATCCTGGTGTTCGCGAGCTCGGCCGCCCAGCTACGGGCCATGGCCTCGAGGGCCGCCTTGCTGCTCGCATACGCTCCCAGATAGGCGCGGGCGCTGTGGGCTGCCGCCGACGACACGAAAACGGCGCGGCCCGCATCCGATAGCCGCAACAGCGGCTCGAGCGTGCGGATGAGACGCCAGTTGGCGCTGACGTTCACGCGGAAGACCTCGTCCCAGAATTTCGCGTCGTGGTGGGAGAGGGGGCCGACCGTGCCGAGGATGGCGGCGTTGGCGACGAACACATCGAGCTGCCCGAAGCGGGCGTGCAACTGCGGGCCCAGCGGATCGATGCGGTCGAGGTCGCGCAAATCGAGCGGCACCAGGGTGGCGGCTCCGCCGACCGCCTTGACGGCGTCATCGAGTTCTTCGAGCCCGCCCACGGTGCGGGCGACGGCGATCACGTGCGCGCCCTCGGCCGCAAAGCGCTGCGCCACCGCCGCGCCGATGCCGCGCGAGGCGCCCGTTACCAATGCCACGCGTCCAGCCAGGCGCTTTGTCTCGGATGTGGACATGGTCACCGATAATGGGCGCGTTCGCGTCGGCGGCGCGCGGCGACGCGGAATGGAAACACGATGATGTTGATCACGATCAGGCCCACGATCAAACCCGCGAGGAAGAAATAGAGTCCGTCCACCGACATCTGCACCGCCGGCTGGAACACGTGCAGGGTCGAGCGCGCGATGTCCGCATCGAAATTGTTGAAGAACGCGGCGACGCGCCCGACTCCTGCACTCGCGTCCAGGCCTTGCGCCGCCTTGCCGCACCAGTCGGCGCGCTGCTGGACGCTCGCGAGGGCGCCCGGGGCCAGGCCGCTGTTGGCCGCGACGCGCGCGAGCTCGCTCTCGCAGGTGCTGAGGCTCGCCGTGTATTGCTGGATGAAGCTCGGCAGGACCGCGAACGACGCGGCCCCGACCGAAGCCCCGATGCCGTCGAGAAGGCTCTTGAGCATGCGACGGCGCCGGCAGAGGGCCGGATCAGGCGATCTCGAGCAGCGAAAGCTGCGCCGGGGCGCCGCCGCCTTCGTTGTCGGTCAGCCGGGTCGGATAATCGCCCGTGAAGCAGGCATCGCAGAATTGCGGATCCGCGCCGTCCCGGCCCTTGGGCTTGCCCATGGCCCGGTACAGGCCGTCGATCGACACGAAGGCGAGGCTGTCGGCGCCGATGAAGCGGGCCATGTCGTCGACGGTCAGGTTGTGCGCCAGGAGTTTCTCGCTCTCGGGCGTGTCGATGCCGTAGAAGCACGAATGCCTGGTGGGAGGGCTCGAGATCCGCATATGGACCTCGCGGGCCCCCGCCTGGCGGACCATCTCGACGATCTTCTTCGAGGTGGTGCCGCGCACGATCGAGTCGTCGACCAGGACCACCCGCTTGCCTTCGAGCATGGCGCGGTTGGCGTTGTGCTTCAGGCGCACGCCGAGATGGCGGATGTGGTCGGTTGGCTCGATGAAGGTCCGCCCGACATAGTGGTTGCGGATGATCCCGAGCTCGAAGGGAAGCTTCGCTTGGGCGGCGTAGCCGATGGCGGCCGGCACGCCGGAATCGGGGACCGGAACCACGATGTCCGCCGGAACGTGGCTTTCGCGCGCGAGCTCGGCGCCGATGCGCTGGCGCGCCGAATAGACCGACAGGCCGTCGATCACGGAATCGGGACGCGCGAAATAGATGTGCTCGAACACGCAGAAGCGCTTCTGCGCCTTGGGGAACGGCTTGACGCTGTGTACGCCGTCCGCATCGAGCACGACGAGCTCGCCCGGCTCGATCTCGCGCAGATATTTGGCGCCGATGATGTCGAGCGCGCAGGTCTCTGACGCGAGGATGTGCGCGTTCTCGAGCTGCCCGAGCACCAGCGGGCGGACCCCCAGCGGGTCGCGTACGCCGATCACCCGCTCGCGGGCGATGGCGACGAAGGAGTAAGCCCCTTCGAGCTGGCGCAACGCGGTCACCATGCGCTCGACCAGATCGCCCGCGGCCAGGGCCATCAGGTGGATGATGACCTCCGTGTCGGTCGTGGATTGGAAGATGCAGCCTCCACGCACCAGCGATTGGCGCAGCGAATGGGCGTTGGTGAGGTTGCCGTTGTGCCCGATCGCGAACCCGCCCACGTCGAAATCGGCGTAGAGCGGCTGCACGTTGCGCAGGATCGTATCGCCGGTGGTCGAGTAGCGGACGTGGCCGATGGCATGATTGCCGCGCAGCCGCGCCATGACGCTCTCGCTGCCGAAATTGTCGCCAACCAGCCCCATGCCGCGATGGCTATGGAACTGCGTCCCGTCGCAGGTGACGATGCCGGCGGCTTCCTGGCCGCGGTGCTGGAGCGCATGCAGCCCGAGGGCCGTATGCGCGGCCGCGTCCTTGTGCCCGTAAATGCCGAAGACGCCGCACTCTTCGCGCAGCTTGTCGTCATCGAAGGGATTGGTCAGGAGGTGACGCTGCGGAAGGCTCATCGGCTGCCCTTAGTCAACGACCGGCATCAACGACCGGCTTCGGGGGCGGAGCCCTCGGGAGGCTGGGCCCGCTGGATCAACCCGTCGAGGCCGTGCCGCTCGTCAGCCTTATACCCCGTTTCGCTGTCGGCCGTCGCGGGTTTCGCCTGCGGGGTCAACGGCGCCTTGAGGATCGCCTCATATTGTTGAACGCCGGTCACGCCCGTCTGGACCCGGCCGCCGACCGCCTGCACCCGGCCGCGCAGCTCGGGCGGGGCGAATCCGCGCAGATAGTCTGCAAGATGTTCGACCAGGGGGCGCGTGCGAGCCTCACGTAGCCAGACCGGCTGATCGCCGGCGGGGATGGCCCAGACCACGCCCAGCCACATCACCGCGACCAAAAGGATGCCGCGGACCAGGCCGAAGACGAAGCCGAGGCTGCGGTCGAGCGCGTTAAGCCCGGTGCCGCGCACGAGCGAGGCGATGCCGCCGCCGATCATCGAAAAGACGATCAGGCTGACGATGAAAAGTGCCGCACCGGTGACGATGTCGGCGAGCAGGGCATTGGCGATGAACCCCCGGACATAGGGCCGTGCGAGGCCGAATCCCCACAAGGTGACGAGGGCCGCCCCCACCCAGCTCGCCAGCGACAACACCTCGCGCACGAACCCGCGCGCCATGGCGAAGATGCCGGAGAGGACCACGAGGACGGCAACCGTGACGTCCGCCGGGTTGATCGGAAAATCTTGCATACGCGACTACGCCATCTTCAGATCCGACCGCTCGCGGCGCCCGTTGCGCGCGGCCGGAGGACCAAACAACTCGACGAGGTCGGATAAAAGGGCGATTTCCGACACATCGATGGCACCGACGCGTTCCCCCTGTTCCCCTTTTCCTTGGGCTCCTTGCGGCCGCCGCCGACGGGGGCAGAGGGCACGCGAGAAGCCGAGCTTGGCCGCCTCTTTGAGACGGGCGTCCGCCTGGCCGACGGCGCGGACTTCGCCCGACAGGCCGATCTCACCGAAAATCACCGACGCCGGCGGCGCGGGATGGTCCGTCAAGGACGATACGAGTGCGGCCGCCACCGCGAGGTCCGCAGCCGGCTCGCCGATGCGCAGGCCGCCAGCCACGTTGAGATAGACATCGCTGCTTCCGAAAACAAGGCCGCAGCGCGTTTCGAGCACCGCTAAGATCATGGCAAGACGACCGGAATCCCAGCCGACCACTGCCCGGCGCGGGGTACCGAAGCCGGACGGCGCCACCAGCGCCTGGATTTCGACCAGCACCGGCCGGGTCCCTTCCATGCCCGCGAATACCGCCGCACCGCTGACCTCGCCGCGCCGCTCGGCGAGGAAGAGCGCCGAGGGATTGGGTACCTCGACGAGGCCGGCATCGGTCATCTCGAACACCCCGATCTCATCCGTCGGGCCGAAGCGGTTCTTCACGGAGCGCAGGATGCGAAACTGGTGTCCGCGCTCGCCTTCGAAATAGAGGACCGTATCCACCATGTGCTCCAAAACACGCGGTCCGGCGATCATCCCTTCCTTGGTCACGTGGCCGACCAGGAGGATGGTCGTGCCGCGGCGCTTGGCGAGGCGGATGAGCTCGCCCGCGCAGGCGCGCACTTGCGCGACCGTGCCCGGAGCGGAGTCCAGCGTGTCGAGATACATCGTCTGGATCGAATCGATCACGGCCAAGGTCGGCCCGCCCGCCGCGTCCAGGCTCGCGAGCACGTCGCGCAGGTTCGTCGCGGACGCGAGCGCCACGTCGGCCCGTGCCAGGCCCAGCCGCGCCGCGCGCATGCGGATCTGATCGATCGCCTCCTCGCCCGAGATATATGCAACCGGCGTGGCGGCGGAGAGGGCCGCCGTCACCTGGAGGAGGAGCGTGGACTTGCCGATGCCGGGGTCGCCGCCGACCAGCACGGCCGATCCCGGGACGAGGCCGCCGCCGCATACGCGGTCGAACTCGGCGATGGCGCTGACCCGCCGCGCCGCCGGAGCCGTGGCGCCGGCCAGCCCCACGAACTCGAGACGGCTGCTTTTCCCCGCGCCGCGCTTGGCGGCGTGCGGCGCCAGCTCCGGAGCCGCTTCTTCGACGATCGTGTTCCAGGCACCGCAGGCTTCGCATTTGCCGGACCAGCGTGGTGCCGTCGCCCCGCAGGCCTGGCAGACATAGTGGTTCTCGCGGCGCGCCACGCGGGCTTACCGCGCTGTGCGCCAGCGGACCCGCCCGCCGCAGCCGAGCGCAGCTCGGCGAAGGCGGGTCACGCGCGCACCTGCATCTGGATCGGCCCTTCGGCGCGGCCGTGAACGAACTGGTCGACATATTCGTTCGGTGCGCGCTCGATATCGGCGACCGGGCCGGTCCAGATGATCTTGCCGCCGTAGAGCATCGCGATGCGGTTGGCGATGTGCCGGGCGCTCTTCATGTCGTGCGTGATCGACACTGCGGTTGCGCCGAGCTCCTTCACGCATTTGACGATCAGCTTGTCGATCACGTCGGACATGATCGGGTCGAGCCCGGTCGTGGGCTCGTCGAAGAAGATGATCTCGGGCCGGCTGGCGATGGCGCGGGCGAGGCCCACGCGCTTTTTCATGCCGCCCGACAGTTCGGCCGGCGATAAATCGCCGACGTCGGGCGTGAGGCCCACGGCGGCGAGGTTCTGGATCGCGATCGGTTTTGCCTCGGCTTTCGACATCCCGTGCGCCTGGATCAGACCGAACGCCACGTTCTCCCAGACCGACAGCGAATCGAAGAGGGCGGCACCCTGGAAGAGCATACCGAATTTGCGGTTCACCCGCTCGCGTTCCGACGACGAGATGCCGACCACTTCCTCGCCGTCGATCTTGATGCTGCCGGCCTCGGGGGGGAGCAGGCCGAGGATGCATTTCAGCAGCACCGATTTGCCGCTGCCCGAGCCGCCGATGACCACGACGGACTCGCCGACGCCGACGTCGAGATCGACGCCGTCGAGGACCTTCTTGCGGCCGAAATACTTCTTCAGGCCTCGGATCGAGATTTTCGGTGCAGCGCTCATTTCGGTCCGAAGAAGATCTGGGTGAGCACGTAGTCGAAGACGAGGATCAGGATCGAGGCCGAAACGACCGCGTTCGTGGTGGCGCGGCCCACGCCCTGCGCGCCGCCTTCGCTGTGATAGCCGTGATAGCAGCCCATCAGCGAAATCAGGAACCCGAACACCGCCGACTTGACCAGGCCCGAGTAGACATCGTCGAAGGTGAGATAGTCGTAGGTGCGCTTGAGATAGGCGGCGGGATTGAACCCGAGCTTGTAGACGCCCACGAGGTAGCCGCCGAACACGCCGATGATATCGGCAATGAGCACCAGGCACGGCAGCATCAGGAGGCCGGCGGTCAGCCGCGGCCCGACGAGGTATTTCTGCGGATCGGTCGAGAGGGTGACCAGCGCATCGATCTGCTCGGTGACGCGCATGGTGCCGATCTCGGCGGCCATTGCCGCACCGACGCGGCCCGCGACCATCAAAGCTGCGATGACCGGGCCGAGCTCGCGCGTGACCGACAGGACGACGACGGTCGCGACCGCACTTTCCGCCGAGAAGCGCGCAAAGCCGGTGTAGCTCTGCAGCGCCAGCACCATGCCGGTGAAGAGCGCGGTGAGGCCGACCACCGGCAGTGAGAAATAGCCGATCTCCAGCATCTGCCGCCCGATCTGGCGGAAGTACCAGGGCGGGGCGACCGCGTGCACGACGGCGCGGATCGTGAACAGGGTGAGCCGTCCGATCGCACCCAGAAAGCCGAGGAAGACCCGGCCGATGATGGCGAGGAAGTTCATCGCGATGCCGGTCCGCCCTTGTAGATGCGGTGATAACGGCGGCCGAGCCGCGTCAGGATCTCGTAGGCGATCGTGCCGGCGGCGGTCGCGACGTCGTCGACCGGCAGGTGGCCGCCGAGCAGTTCGACCGTGTCGCCGGGTGCCACGCCCGGAGCCGCCGTGATGTCGAGCGTCATGAGATCCATGGAAACGCGGCCGATGACGGGCACGCGGAGGTCTCCGATATAGGCGCTGCCGCGATTGCTGAGGCTGCGCGGCCAGCCATCGGCATAACCGGCCGCCACGGTCGCGATTCGGGTGCGCCCTGTGATGCGGTGGGTGGCACCATATCCAACGCTCCGTGGTGGGTCAACGTCGCGGATTTGCAGGATTTTTCCCCGCAGCGTCACGACCGCCCGCAGGGGGTTCGGACGTCCCGGCAACGGGTTGACGCCGAACAGGGCCGCCCCCGGGCGTACGAAGTCGAAGTGGTAGGCGGGGTTGAGAAAGATCCCCGAGGAGTTCGCGAGACTGGCGCGCACCCGCGGAAATGCCGCGCGCACGGTTTGGAACGTCGCCAGCTGCTGGGCGTTCAGCGGCTGCTCCGGCTCCTCGGAGCAGGCCAGGTGGCTGATCACGGCGTGGAGCGCCAGGCCTTCGAGGCGGCCCGGTGCGGCCAGTGCGAGCGCATCGCCGGGCGCGAGGCCCAGCCGCGACATGCCCGTGTCGACGTGCAGGATGGCGGGCAGGGGGCGCCCGGAGGACCGCGCCGCCCGTTGCCAGCATTCGACCTGCGCCATGTCGTTGAGAACCGGAATGAAGCCGCGCCTGCGGAATGCGCCTTCTTCTCCGTGCAACAGACCGTTCAGGACGCAGACAGCCGCTTGGGCCGGAACGACGCGCCGGATGGCTTCGGCTTCTTCGAGCTGCGCCACGAAGAACTCGCGGCACCCCGCCGCGGCCAGCGCCGGCACGACCCGTTCGGCGCCCAGGCCGTAGGCATCGGCCTTCACGACGGCGGCACACGTCGTCGGCCGGCGCAGCTGTTTGCGGAGCGTACGGTAATTCGCGGCGATCGCCGCGAGGTCGATCGTCAAGGTCGACTGCGACGGGTGGCCTGAAGCACCCGGACGGACCGGCCGCCGCCTAATCGCCATCGGGCGGCAAATCGCTGCCGTCTGGTGCGAGATTGTCGAATTTCGTGAAGCGCCCTTCGAACAGCAGCTTGACGGTGCCCGTGGGGCCATGGCGCTGCTTGGCGATGATGACGTCGGCAAGGTTGTGGATCTGGTTCATCTTTTCCTGCCAGTCCGCCATCCGGCCGACGAACTTGTCGTTCGGCTCGTCTTCGCGTCGCTCGGGTTCGCGTTCGTAATAGGCTTGTCGGTAGACGAACATCACCACGTCCGCGTCCTGCTCGATCGTGCCCGATTCGCGCAGATCCGCGAGCTGCGGCCGCTTGTCCTCGCGTTGCTCGACCGCGCGTGAGAGCTGCGACAGCGCCAGCACCGGCACGTTCAGCTCCTTGGCCAGCGCCTTGAGGCCGCGGGTGATCGCCGAGATTTCCTGGACCCGGTTCTCGGGGCGCGATCCGGCAGGCGAACCGAGGAGCTGCAGGTAGTCGATCACGATCATGTCGAGGCCGTGCGTGCGCTTGAGGCGGCGGGCGCGCATGCGCAGCAGCGGCACGCTCAGGGCCGGCGTGTCGTCGATGAACAGCGGCAGCCCCTCGAGCTCGGCGCTCGCTTCCACGAACTTCTGGAAATCCGTGCTTTTCACGGCACCACGGCGAATGTCGTCGGCGGAGATCTCGGTCTTTTCCGCCAGCAGGCGGGTGGCCAGCTGCTCGGCCGACATTTCGAGCGAGAACAGCGCCACGACGCCGCCGTCGAGCGGTTGATCGTTGTCGGCCTGGCCGGCCTGCTTGCGCGCCTCGACGGCGTCGTGCCTGGCCTTGGCCGCACTGTAGGCCATCTTGGTCGCCAGCGCCGACTTGCCCATGCCCGGGCGGCCCGCGAGGATGATCAGGTCCGACGGGTGAAGGCCGCCCAGCTTGCGGTCGAGATCGATCAGACCGGTGGTCACGCCAGTGACGTGGCTGTTCCGCTTGTGCGCGGCCTCGGCCATCTTCACTGCTTCGGCGGTCGCCTTCACCAGCGGCTTGAGCCCGCCTTCGCTCTCGCCCTTGGTCGCGAGATCGAAGAGCGTCTGCTCGGCGAGCTCGATCTGGTCCTTGGCTGCGGTCTCGAGATCGTGGGCGTAGGCGCGGTTGACGACGTCCTCGCCGAGGCCGATCAACTGCCGGCGCAGATAGAGGTCATGGACGATGCGGCCGTGGTCGGCGACATTGATGATCGTCACCGCAGCGGCGGCGAGCTTGCCGAGATAGGCCGGTCCGCCGATCTCGGTGAGGGTCGCGTCCTGCTCGAAGAAGTTCTTGAGGGTGGTGGCGCTGGCGATCTGGCCGCGATTGATCAGCTTGCCGCAGGCATCGAAGATCCGGGCGTGCCGCGGGTCGGTGAAATGGTCCGGTTGTAAGAAATCTGCAACTTTCTCGAACGCCCGGTTGTTGGCCAGGATCGCGCCGAGGAGCTGTACCTCGGCCTCGAAATTGTGCGGCGGGCTGCGCAGCGACAGCGCGTCTT
>Ga0335069_10008305_pt1 | contig 14859 bp, 10 predicted proteins | sample Lox_Sample_11_FD_206714 | JGI IMG/M metagenome (GOLD analysis project Ga0335069, IMG submission 206714) | Soil microbial communities from Loxahatchee National Wildlife Refuge, Florida, United States - Lox_Sample_1.1 | ecosystem: Environmental > Terrestrial > Soil > Wetlands | place: USA... | reverse complement strand
CGCCGAAAAATCCGTCGCCCCGCACGAAGTTTCGCGTCCCCACCTGCCCGGGCAGCGCCCCTTGAAACAGATTCTCCGCTGCCGCCGGGTCCGGGAAAATATTCACCACGCCGCCCGGCATTTTGTATGCTCCGCTCGTCACGTGATCCACCGTCGGCACCGCCGCGCCTTCCCACCACCAGTTGGTCGGATACGCGGCAGGGTTGTTGTAAATGGTGTACGGGAACCCGCTCGTCCAGCGGAACAATCCCGAAAGCTGCCAGCCGCCGATGAACGCATTCGCCACGCGGTTCACGTTCGACCCGATCGCCCGCCCTCGCCCGAACGGCAACTCCACGATCCAGTTCGAGTTGAGCTGGTGCGTGGTATCGAAGTCCGAAACCGCCCGGAACAGGTTCGGCTGCCACGCGTTCAGAATCTGGCATCCGCCGTTGAAGTTGAGCGACCCGTTATTCCCCAGCCGCTCCGCGTCCGAGCATAGGTCAATCGACTTCGAGAACGTGTAATTGAAATCGAATTGGAACCCGTGCACCATGCGATGCCGCAGCGTCACCTGCAACGCGTTGTAATTCGCGTTTCCAATCGAACGCAACGTCGAGAGCGACGCATATTGCGGCGTATAGAACGTATTCGGCCCACCGACCGGGAAATATTGGCAAAGTGGATGCCCGGTCTGCCCGCAATTCGGATCGCCTGTCGCATCCGGGATTCCGCCCACAAATCCTATATTCGGTTCATCCAGGGCCTGCAAAGCGGTCGTTTCCACGTTCATATGCGCACAAAATGTGTCGAACGCTGCCAACGTCGGATCGGTCGTTGCAAGCGCCATATTCGCAGGCCCACAGCCGCCGGGGCCGCCGTTGAGCGACGTCAGCAGATAGGCCCCGCCGTTCGTCGGTGCTTGCAGCACATCCTGCCAGTATTGCTGGACGCCAGGGCTGACCATCGAATCCTGAAATGCCGAATAGCACGTGCCGGACTGGCAAAACGCCGTGGTCCTCACATTCTGGTGTTCGTAAATTTTCGCCAGTGCCTGCACTGCCGTGAAGTAGTCCACCCCTGATTTTGGATCTTTGTAGTCCAGCGGTTGGCCCACGTCCTGGGAACTCAGCAAGTGCCGCGACAATCTTCCCACGTACGCCGCTTCCAGCGAAAAGCCGCTGCCCAGTTCGCGCGCAATCGAAAAGTCGATCGTGTACGAATAAGGGGTCGTCAGTGAAGTATCCAGGCTAGTCGCGCGTCCAAACGGCTGATTTGGCAAAACCTGCGGGAAACTTGGCGCCTCCGGAGCAGGCTGCAGCAACTCCGGGGGAACCTCATTCACACTGGTAATCCGTGGCAAATCTTCCACCGCAAAAATAGGGTTGGAAAGCTGCGTCGTCAGCCCGAACGAATTCCCGTTGAACTCGTCAATAATTCCCTGGCCGAACCGGTCATACACCATACCGAAGCCGCCTCGAATCGACGTCTTCCCGCTCCCGAACAAAGCGCCCAGCAATCCGCTCGATCGGTTCGGTGCCCAGGCAAACGCCACCCGCGGACCCAGATTCTTGAAATCCCAGTTCCAATATCCGGACTTCCCATTCGCGGGACCGCACCAGTCCACGCTCAGTGGCGTGTCCTGATTCGACGGAATTCCGTTCTGCCCTTCATACGCTCGGTTCGTAAACCACGAGCCCAGGCTCGGCGACGGGCACACCTGCAGTCCATTCGTCTCCCACACCGGCGAAAACATCGACCATCTCAGGCCCAACGTCAACGTCAGAGTTGGCTTCACCTTCCACACATCCTGGATGTACGGCTCATACGTGTTCTGCGCGAATCGCCGGCTCACCCCGGAATTCGCCGGCAACAGGTTCAGTTGCCGGTCGTAGTTGAATACCGTCGTCGCATTCGTCGGCATCCCCAAAATATCCGCGATCGGATAGTCGTAGTTGCTGGCCCATCCCGGGTCCACGTTGGGGTAGCAGCCCGCTCCAGTGTTCATATCGCAAGGCCCGCCTCCGTTTGGATGGTTCGCCGGATTCAGCGGCGAGGCTGGTATATCCGCAAATCCCGACGTAGACGTATACGACGCGTTCGTCGTCGCATAATCGAACGACGACGCGTAACTCACTTCTGGTTCGCGCGTGAGTGAGATGTATCCGCCAAATTCCAACGTGTGTTTCCCGCGGATCCACGACAAATCTTCCGAAAAATTGTGCGTCGGCCGCTGGAAACTCTGGCTCCGCGTGATGCTCTGCCCGAAATTGAAAAAGATCCACGGCTGGTCCGAATTCCCGATTTGTCCAAGGCTCTCGCGAATAAACCCGTAATGGAAGTTGCTGATCAGCGTCGGGTGAATCACCGCCGTATAGCCGACAATGATTCCCTTGCTGTAGTTCACCTGCGAGATTTGCGGCGCCTCTCCGGGGAAATATGGCTGGCAGCCTCCGCAGGCATCGCCCGCATCGTTCCTCAGCGCTCCCGTCACCGAAAGCCGGTGCCTCGCGTCGGCGGTAATGTTGTAATCCAGCTTAGCGATGTACACGTTCTGCGTGTCGGAAGTCGGCGCCGCATACACGAAGCCCTGGTAGTTATACCCGTCTCCCGTGATGTTGCTGTTGGGAAGCGGCAGGGTATTGAAGTACGCGAGCGCCGCCGCGTTCGGCCCCAGGCCCTGCGGATCAATTCCCTTCAGTTGCTGTTGGCCAAGCGCCACGTACCCCGGGTCCGGCGTGTACGTCTGCCCGCTCACTCCTTGCACGGCGTTCGCCGCCCCTCCCGGGCACAGCGTCGTGTTCAGGCTCCCGTCCCCATTCAGCATGCACTGATATTGCAGCACGCCGTCTCGCATCGCCGCGCTCGGCACCTCTTCGCCCGAGCTCACGATGTCCTCGGAGCGCCGTGTGCCCTCGTAATTCAGGAAGAAAAACAGCCGGTCCTTCTTGATCGGCCCGCCAATCGACCCTCCAAAAATATTCCGGATCAGCTTGGGCGGTGTGTTGCAACTGTTGGGATCCGGCTGCGTGCAACTCGCCAGTTGCGCGGCTTTGTTGAAATAATCGTTCGCGCTTGTCGCCGTGTTCCGGTTGTACTCATACACCGACCCGTGAAACTCGTCCGTGCCGCTCTTCGTCACCAGCGCCACCTGCGCGCCGCTCGTCCCTCCCTCGTCTGCGTTCGAGTTCGTCGTCGTCACGCGGAACTCCTGCACCGAATCCAGCGTCACCGGCAGCACCGCCGTGAACGCGTGCCCGCTCTCGTCATTCACCCGGATCCCATCCAGCGTCACGTTCCCTTGATCGCTCCGCGCTCCGTTCACCGCGCCGCTTCGCGTATCGTCCGCGCTCGTGTCCCCCCGGTTCCCCGTGTACGCCACGCCCGGCTGCAGCGTCAGCAGATCCGGCACGTTGCGCCCTTCCAGCGGCAAATCCTTCACCTGTCGTTCCCCAAACGCGATTCCCAGTGTTGCGTCCGTGGTGTTGATCGCGGCTGCCTGCGCGGACACCTCCACCTGCGTGGTCACTTGGCCCACCTGCAGCACCACGTCCAGCGTCGTCGGCGTGTTCACCAGCAACGGCACGCTCAACTGTTCGTATTTGTTGAACCCTTCTTTCTCCACCGTCAACCGGTAGGTCCCCGGCGGCAGCGCTAGAAATTCAAATTCGCCGCTCGCCGACGTGGCCGTATCGCGTTGCAGTCCTTGTGCGGGATTGGCAATCGTCACCTTAGCTCCCGCCACCGCTGCGTGCGATTTATCGAAGACCGTGCCGTGCAGCGACGTCGTGCCGGTCTGTGCGAACGTTGCCACACACGTAATCAGCAAACTAAGGGATAGAAAAAGAACAAAGCGCTGCCAGGTAAGAAGCCGCATGACGTACTCCTTATAACCTTGAATTGTCATCAGACAGGAATCAGAGCTCCGTAGACTAGTTCCTCGGCAGGACCAGCCACTTCCACATACTCGTCCTGAACTGAAGGCACCTTTGCCGCACATTCTTCCCGTTTCCCGCCGGAAAGTAAAGTGCGCCCCATCACCGCGCGCCGTTCTCTTTTTTCTTCCCTCTTAAATGTAGCGCTGGCCTTTATGCCAGCCCGCCGCGCCAGCGGCCTCTTCTCTTTCTATCATCCCGATGGGTCTTGGGTTTTCCGTTCTACCCAAAGACCGCAGTGACCAGCTGGGTGTCCATGTATTCGGTCAGGTGTTGCAGCTTGCCGTGTGCCAACCGGAACACAAAACAATACGCATTGTTGTAAGGCATTCCGTCTCGGGTCGTATTTTTTCCTCGCGCCTCAACCACCACGTAATCTTCGTCGGCCAGGAAACGCTCCCCTACAATGATGATCGGAGGCGCCAACCGGGTCTGCAGAACCCCTAGCAATTCGGCAATCACCGCCTGTTTCCCCTGGTAGGTTTTCGACCACTTCGTGGTGCCCGTGACGGTCCAACGGAAGTCTTCCGCCATACGCTCGACAAAGAGTTGGGCGTTCCCTTTTGCAAGCTCGGAAAAAACCTGCTTCACGATCTCCTTGTTCTCCGCAGCACCCATACTGTGTGCCTCCTCTTCGTGGGGATTCCTGGATTTTGCGCATGGAAGAGGGTGTTGTCCAGAGGAGAGAGGCGTAAGAGGCAGGCGGCGTAAAGCCGCCCCTACTCAAGCGGGAGGACCCTCCAGGGAAGAAAACAAGAGCGCCGGCCCCGAGAAAGAACGCGGGCATGGCGTGGCGCATGCGCCGTTCGCGGGGCGGCGCGGGTCACGCCAGATTCATGCGGCGAAGCAGGGATTGGAAGCGAGGATGCGGACGCAGGTTTTTTAAGAGGAAGGAACCCTTGATGCCGTAAACGGCGCCAGAACGCTGGCGGAACGCAAGTTCGAGCGCGTCCATGGCGGCGTCGGCTTCGCCAAGGCCGGTGTAGAGGTAAGCGAAGTGGTAGGACGAGACAAATTGATGTTTCGAGCGGTCGCGCACCTGTTCGAGGATCTGCCGGGCGCGGGCCGTATCGCCGCACAAACCGCAGGCTTCGCCGAGCTGGGAAAGGAACAGCGTTTCGCCGGAGGAGAGCGCCACCGCCTTCTCCAGGGCCGCGATTCCCGCAGCGTGCTCACCATGAAAAATCAGCGCCCAGCCAAGAATCGAGTGGGAGCGGGGCGCCGCGGGCTGTTCGCGCACGGAGCGCCGCGCCTCGTGCAGCGCCTCCTCGACGCGTCCGGCGCGCAGGAGAGTGGTGGCTACGTCGGTTTGGATCTTGAGCGGGTCGAGCTCCCGCGCGACCAGCAGCTCGCGCAGCGCATCGTCGTAGCGGTCGAGCGAAGCGCAGAGGCGGCTGTAATGCTCGTGGACATCAGCGCTGCCGGGGCTCAGCTCGATCGCTCTTTGAAACAGGCGCTCGGCACCGGACCAATTAAAATCGAAGACCAGTTGGATAAGGCCCGCGACGCTGTGAGCTTCGCCGAGCTCATCGTCGAGCTGCAAAGCGCGCGCGGCGGCCTTTTTGGCATGGAGAACAGTCTCCTCGGGCGACTTGATGACGCCGCCCCCCATGCTGACCACGGCGTGAACCTCCGCGATGCTGGCCCAGGCGAGGGCAAAGTCCGGGTCCAGGGCAATCGCGGCATCGAACTCGATCAAGCTGCGGCGATAGCCCTCTTCGCTGAAGCGTTTCAGCGAGTCGCGTCCGCGCAGGTAGAACTCATAGGCCTCCAGGTTGTACGTCGGCCGGCGGCCGACGCGTGTGCGCTCCTCATGCGAGAGCTCGGCACGGAGCGCGTTGGCGATCTGCAAGGCAACGTCGGTCTGGATGGCGAAGATATCGGTAAGGTCACGATCGTAGGTTTCCGCCCAAATGTGTTCGTCGCTTGCGGCGTCCACCAACTGGGCGACGATGCGCACGCGGTTGCCCGCGCGCCGGACGCTGCCATCGAGGAGGGTGGAAGCGCCGAGCTTTTCGCCGATGTCGCGGAGCGCGGATTCGCGCTTCTTGAACGCCATGACGGAAGTCCGGGAAATGACTTTGAGCGAGCGAATCTTGGCGAGATGGGCGATCACGTCTTCGGTGATGCCGTCAGCGAAGAATTCATTCTGCGGCTCGCCGCCGAGGTTGACGAACGGGAGCACCGCGACGGAAGCTGCGCGGGGCTGCGCCACCAATTGCGCCTGGGCGGGAATTGTTCCGATGAAGCGATACCCGCGGCGATGGAGAGTCTCCACATAACGAGGGGAATCCGCGGAATCTCCGAGGGTCTGACGCAGGCGCTTAATGGCCGCGTTGATGCCCTTCTGAAAATCCACGAAGGTGTCTGCAGACCAGAGAGCGGCATGCAGTTCCTCTCGGCTGACCAAAGCGCCGGGCCGTTGCAGGAGCATCTGCAGGATCTGGAAAGACTGGTTGGGGAGGCGAAGGCGCACGCCATTTTTGCGGAGTTCCCGGGCCTGGAGGTCCGCCTCGAACGGACCAAAATTGATCACCGTCTGGGAATGTGCATTTCCGGGCATAGAAACAATCCTGACAGAACACCGAATTACGGGCGAGTGTCCGGCTGCATGCGCGGCGCAGACAAGCGCAATTTGCCTGTTTTCTAGGATGTAGCATGCCACAGAAATGTCACTTCGGTTTGGCCTCGCTGGTGTTGAGGTAGACGGGCGGATCAACGAGTTTCAGGGCAGCACCTGGGAGGTGCACCGTGAAACTGAGATTGTTCCGCGTTATGGCCGTCCAACTGGCGCTTGCCACCTTTCAGGCTGGAGGGTACGCTGCGAACCCGCCTAACGCCGGTGAGCTGGCAGGACCTGCGCGGGTCGCGACGCCTCCGGAAGATTCCGAAGTCCACCGAGCACGCCAGCACCGGATTCCTTTCCGGGTGGAAAAGGGTCTGGTGTACGTTGAAGCCGAAGTCCAAGGGAAGCCCGCGACCTTGCTGGTGGACTCCGGCGCTGCGCTTACGACGTTCAGCCAGGAGAAAATCCCCGCGCAGCGCGCAGCTTCGAAGATCACGATCAGCATGGCGCGAGGAAGCGTGGTCGCGCGCCGCCAGGAGGTCCGGTTTTCTTTGGGAGAATCACGCCTGCGGGATCAGCATTGCGAGTTTAGCCGCTCGGCCATTGTCGGCGATTTTCAGTTCATGGGCGCCGATGGCGTGGTGGGACTGGATGTTTTAAGCACCTTCCAATCTATCACCTTCGACTTTGCAAATTCGATCTTGATCCTGGAGGACAAGTGAGGCCCTTCGCTCCGCTCAGGGCAGGCTGGCATAAAGGCCAGCGCACCAGGAGGCGGAAGAGAGGGAAGCGCCGGTCTGAAGAACGGCCACTACACAAAACGCTTACCTGGAGCCGCGCTTGGCGGTGGCTTTGACCGAGGTGCGCGGGACCGGCTTTGGGGGAAGTGTTTTTATGCGAAGGGCGTCGAATTTGGCTTTGTCGAGTTTCATGATTCCCCCAGAGAAGCGAGCCATAAGCCTTTAGCCGTAAGTCTCAGAGCAAAGAGACTGCGCCGATACAGGATGCCTCAGTCGGGCAGAAGTCAGCAGGTGACGTGGAGGATGGCGTTCGTGCTGCGGCCGGCCTTTTTCAGGAGTTCGATGGCCTTGGCGGTAGGCACGATACACAACTCCACATGACGGAGGCGCGCCTCGCGTTTGACCTGATCCATCACCGGCAAGGCGCCGCCGCCCGTGCCGATCACCAGGCGCTTGCAGTCCCAGGGGATGCGCTCCTGGGCGGAAAGCGGCGTGTGGCCGAAATGCTCGCGGTATTTTTTGGAGGGCTTCTTCCTTCGCTTGTAGACTTCGCCGTGGTCGATCACGACGTCGTGATCGTAGGTGATGCCGTCAATGCGGATGGAGCCGAATGAAAATGCTTCAATGTGCATGCTGCCTCCCTCAGGTACCGCGCGGAGTGGCTTCACCTAAGAAACATTCATATGCGGGCGGTTTGCGCCTGTTCCTCGCGCATGCGCTGCAGGATCGATTCCAGGAGCTTCTCCTCATACTGCAAGGCGTGTTTGAAGTCGCGATTATCGGTGTGCCAGATTTCTTTCAGCAGCGCGTCGTGACGCTGCTCGAGAATGCGGAGGACCAGTTCGAGCTGCTGTGGAGTGAGGTTCAGATCCATAGCGCACCTCCGAGCAGTATTTTACGCCTGGGGGATGTACGCGCAGTGCCGGGCAACACAAAGGCGCGGAGGGAGAGACGTGCGATTGTTCCATCGAGCCGGGTAGAGGATCGTTGGCAGCCACGGTCCCCCTTTCGGCCAGGATGACAGCACAGAGAGGCTGTCTTAAAAGCCAGCGCTGCATAGAAGAGTGAAGAAAAGAGAGACAATCCGCCCCAGAAGCCTGCAAAGGCAGCGGTTCGACGATGGCTAGGGATGAACGAGAGGAGGAGGGGTGGTGTCGTGGGCGACGATGGCGGTATGGCGTTCGTGATAGGCGCGCTTGAAGTAGGTGGCGTAGCCGTGGAACTGCTTGTCGGGCGTGAGCTGGACCTTGATCTTGTGTTTGCCGTCCCAATCAGCAGGACGCTTCACACCGCCGAGGCCGGAGGGAACGTATTCGAGGAAGTAGACGAAACGGATGGCCTTGCACAGGGCGTAAGCGATATGCGGGATGTCTTCATCCTTGGCTGCGGTGAAGACGGCGCCGCCGGAAACGTCGGCGAGCTGCTTGAGGTCGCCGGGACCGCGGCGTTCGTTGGGACCGATGATATCGGCGTCGGTTTCGATGGAAAAGGGATCCCTGCGGCCCCCCGGGCCATCCTCGATATTGGGCCGCTTGTGCCCGAACGGATCGAAGAGTTCCTCCTGGATCTTCACTGGCGGAGGAAGGATGCTAAATACCGGGACATCGGATTCCTCGAGGAGTTCTTTGACCTCCTTGAAGGTGTAGCGGCTGTGGTTGTCGCCGCCGTCGGTGATGAGGATGACGGCGGCGTGCTGCTTGTTGAAGGCGTTCATGCGGGCGTAGGTGACGGCGAGATAGACCGTATCGAACAGTGCGGTGCCGCTTTCCTTGCCTTGTGTGACTGGAAATACGCCGTCTTCACCCTCAATCTTGACCTTGCGCCAGGGTTCAACAGTGTAATCGAGAACCAGCGTCGGCTTGCTGGCAAAACGGATGATGGCGAACTCGTCGCCAGAACGGGCCTGGGCCAGGCGGTCGGGGTAGGGCGCGAGGATGGTGGCGGAGGCATTGCGAATGAACGGGAGCTTGTGGGTGACGCTTTCGCTGTCGTCCACGGCGAGTGCGAGAGAGACGGGAACGCGCTGGTGGGAGAAATAACGGATCTCCTGTTCGACGCCATCATCGAAGATGCGGAAGTTGTTCTTTTTGAGCTCGGGCGCGGGCGCGCCCTTTTCATCGAAGACGATGACGGCGACCTGGACGAGCTTGGTCTCCGCCTTGATAACGGACTTGGACCTGGGCACACAATGCTGCCCCATGCACGGACGAACCGTGCCGCACATCGCCAACGCCAGGAAGGCCCCGAGCGATAGGACCGTCCGATGCATCCGTTCCTCCTTGTTCCCAAGGTTGCGGACGCGGGGATGTGGATTTGTACGCTTATGGCGGCAGGCTGTCAAGGGGCAACGAAGTGGAGCGAAAAAAGGCGATGAGCAAGAAGAGGCGAACGTTCGTTCGAGTTGCGCGTGTTACTGCGCACGGAGAAGCGTGACGGACAGCACAGCATTCGTTGACGCTGAATGGTTGATTGGTCGGAGCAACAATTCCACTTCGTCGCGCTGTGCTCCTGAACTCAAGGAAGGACACAGCGCGATGCACTTTTAAGGGTAGTTTTCCCTGCGAACGTATTCCTGCCGTTATTTCCTTAAACATTAGAAGATTGCGAGGTTCCCGGCTTCCGTCGAGTTGGAAATAGAAAGCGTTTGGTTGCCACGGCTAATCCACTGCAGCCAGCAAACGACGCTGGCCTCCGGTCCCTTCGACCACGCTCAAGGCAAGCGCGATGGCAGAAACGGAAGGAAAGGCTGGCGTAAAAGCCAGCGTTACATGGAAGAGGACAGAGATGAAGATCAATGGGCCAAAGGAGTGGAGGAGCGGGCGGTGGCAGATTTTTTCATGAGGAACATGAGCGGCATCATAGCAACGCAGAGGAAGGCCATGAAACGGAAGACGTCGATGAAGGAGAGCATCGCGGCCTGGCGCTGGAGTTCGAGGTAGAGCATGGCCTTGGCGCGGACAAGGGCGTCGGCGGCGCTGATGCCGCGGGTCTGAAGTTCGGTGGCGAGTCCCTGAAGCGTCTGCTGATAGCGCCAGTTGACGGGCGAATAGTCCTTGATCAGATTGGCTTGATGCTTCTGCGCGAGGCGGGCTTGCATGGTGGTAACGAGGGAAATACCGACGCTGCCGCCGATATTGCGCGCGAGGTTGATGAGGCCGGTAGCGTTGTTCATGCGTTCCTTGGGGACGTAGGAGAACGCAGCGACGTTGATGGGTACAAAGAGAAAGCCGAGGCCGCCGCGGGAGATGATCCATACCCAAACGAAGGTCCAGAAGCTTGCCGTGAGACTGAGCTTCGAGAGCGACCACATGCCCATAGAAAGAATCGTGAGGCCGAAGAGGACGAGCCAGCGGGCTTCATACCTGGCGAGGAGGCGCCCCACGAAGGGCAAAGTGATGAGCGTGACGATGGCGCCCGGTGAGAGGACGAGGCCGCTGAGTTCGGCGGTGTAGCCGGAGAGCGTTTGCAGCATGACAGGGAGCAGGACGGTACTGCCGTAGAGAACGACGCCCAGGGCAAACATGGTGAAGGTGGCCATGGCATAGTTGCGGTCCTTGAAGAGGTGCAATTCGACGACAGGGTCTTTCTGGCGGAGTTCCCAGATGACGGTACCGACAAGGCCGATGACGGTGAGAACCGTGCACCAGACGATAAAGGCGGAGCCGAACCAGTCGTCGCGCTGACCCTTGTCGAGAACCACCTGGAGGAAGCCCAGGCCCACGCTGAGCAGGCCGAGGCCGATGTAGTCGATTTTGACGCGCGGGCCCTTGCGGAACGCGACGAGGTGCGGCGGATCCTGGATGAGTTGCGAAGTGAAAAAGAGCGAGAGGATGCCGACGGGGATGTTGATGAAGAAGATCCAGCGCCAGGAGAAATTGTCGGTAATCCAGCCGCCGAGCGTGGGGCCGACGATGGGCGCGACAACGACGCCCATGCCGTAAATGGCCATGGCCATGCCCTGCTTTTCGCGAGGGAAGCTCTCAACAAGGATTGCTTGCGAAACGGGCTGGAGGCCACCCCCGCCCGCGCCTTGCAGGACACGGAAGAGGACGAGGAGCGGAAGGCTGGGGGCGAGCCCGCAAAGGAGCGAGCTGATCATGAAGATGGTGACGCAGGACATGTAGAAGCGCTTCCGGCCGAAGAGGCGCGAGAACCAGCCGGTGAGCGGGAGAACGATGGCGTTGGAGACGAGGTAGGACGTGAGAACCCAGGTGCTTTCGTCAATTCCGGCGGAGAGGCTGCCGGCGATGTGCGGGAGAGCGACGTTGGCGATGCTGGTGTCGAGGACCTCCATGAAGGTCGCGAGCATAACAGTGCCGGCGATGAACCAAGGATTGACGGCGGGAGCAGAGACTTGGGGGATGTTGGATAGAGCGGCTTCGGATTGTGCGGCGACGCTCATAGGCGTTTTTTTCTTTAGTTTACGCCTTAAGATGACGCGCGATTGTGGCAAAGTTCACAGGCGGGAGAGAAGCACAGAAGCAAAGAAGAAAGAATGCCAAACGCGGAGACGCTGCGTGAACAAAGAAAGAGGACTGGCATAAAAGCCGGCGTTACGTCCGGAAAGCGACTTGATCAATGGATGGATGGGGGACGGGTAGAAAGGACGATGAGGAGTTGCGCGATGTAGTAAGGAATAAGGACAAGAGCAGGAGCGAGGAGGAGGGCGGTGTGGAAGCGGTCCCAGGCGAGGAGGGTGTCGGAGACAAGGAAGAAGACTGCGCCGATTGCGGCAAGTTTTGCGGCAGAGGTGTGGAAGAGGAGGAAACGTCCAATGGCTTGGGCGGTCATGGTGGAGAGGGCAAAGGCGTAGATGGCGACGGGAAGCATGAGAGCAGGGGGAAGATTTGGACGGAGCACGAAGAAGCTTGCGGCAGCGATGGCGAGGAAGATCAACCAGATGAGCCAGCGGGCGGGAAATCTGGCGTCGCGAGTGAAGGCGACGATGTAGCAGAGATGCATGAGGAGGAATGAGGCGAGGCCCGGGAGGAAGAACTTGTCGGGCTGGATGAGGAAGATGTCTCCCACAAGCGAGAACAAGAGGCCAATGGAAATCCAGAATGCAAAGGGCTGTTTTGCCCGGCGCAAAAAGCGAAGGGTCAGCAAGAGGAGCAAGAGCGTGGCTAGGGGCTTGAAAAAGACAATGAGCCAGAAGTTGTTGACGAGGGTGCCGGCGATCGCAAGGAGAGCCGCGGCGACCGCGAGGCCCAGGAGGGCGGTGGAGTTGCGCGTCATGCGGTGGTTAAGAAGAGCTTAACGCAGAGACGCAGAGTTCGCAGAGGAAAGGCGAAGCGTGGGATCCAGACATGATCCATCCTGCGCGGCATAGCATGTGCTTCGACCTTGATTTAAGTGGAAATTCCGCCGCAGTCCCTCCACTGCGCAGCGGGCACGCCAAAATGCGACGCGGAAGAAAAAAACCGGCCGCTCCGGTCGGGATGGCAACAAGCGGACAGGCTAAAACCAACCGGCCGCGCCGAGCAAGCTCGACGTCTACAAAGTGGATTCCGCGAGTTTCACCGGAGCGGGGCTTTGCCGTTGAAGCGGGCTGAGGGGCCGAGTACTTCTTCGATGCGGAGGAGTTGGTTGTATTTGGCGATGCGGTCGGTGCGGGAGGCGGAGCCGGTCTTGATCTGGCCGGCGGCGGTTGCGACGGCAAGGTCCGCGATAAAGGTGTCTTCGGTTTCGCCGGAGCGGTGAGAGATGACGGAGTTGTAGCCGGCCTTGCGGGCGAGTTCGATGGCATCGATGGTTTCGGTCACGCTGCCGATCTGATTGAGCTTGATGAGAATGGCGTTGGCGATGCCTTCGTTGATGCCGCGAGAGAGGCGCTCGGTGTTGGTCACGAAAAGATCGTCGCCGACGAGCTGGATTTTCTTCTTAGAAGACTTGCTGCCGACACTTTGCGTGAGAGCTTTCCAGCCGGCCCAGTCGTCTTCGGCCATGCCGTCTTCGAGGGAGACGATGGGATATTTTTCGACCCAATTCGCCCAATAAGCGGCCATTTCGGAAGAAGAGTGCGCGGACTTGTCGGATTTCTTGAAGACGTATTTGCCGCTGGCTTTGTCATAGAACTCGCTGGCGGCGGGATCGAGAGCGATGGCGACCTGTTCGCCGGGCTTGTAGCCGGCGGCGCTGATGGCTTCAAGCACGATCTGGATGGCTTCTTCGTTGGATTTGCAGCTTGGGGCGAAGCCGCCTTCGTCGCCGACGGCGGTGGAGTAGCCGTGTTTTTTCAACGCGGATTTTAGGGAATGGAAGACTTCGACGCCCCAACGGAGCGCTTCGCGGAAAGAAGGCGCGCCAACGGGCATGGCCATGAATTCCTGGAAGTCCACGGAGCTATCGGCGTGAGCGCCGCCGTTGAGGATGTTCATCATCGGGACGGGGAGGAGATTCGCGGAGGTGTCGGTGGAATAGCGGGAGAGATATTTGTAAAGCGGCTGCTTGAGGGCGACGGCGGAGGCGCGTGCGGCGGCCATGGAGACGGCGAGGATGGCGTTGGCACCGAGGCGGGATTTGGTGGGTGTGCCGTCAAGGGAGATCATTTTGTGATCGAGGGCGCGCTGATCGGCCGCATCGAAACCGGTGATGGCCTTGGCGATTTCGGTGTTGACGTTGTGGACGGCTTTGAGGACGCCTTTGCCAAGATATTTGGATTTGTCTCCGTCGCGGAGTTCGAGGGCTTCGTGTTCGCCGGTGGAGGCGCCGGAGGGAACGGCGGCGCGGCCAAAGGCGCCGGATTCGAGAGTGACGTCGGCTTCGACGGTGGGATTGCCGCGAGAATCGAGGATCTGGCGGGCGTGGACGCCGGAGATTTTGGTGGACATGGTGTGTGGCGACTCCTGAATGGATTGAAGCGAACGATTATTGTAACAAAGGACAAGAAGTGGCGAGCGGGCGACCATTGCTTGGCGACAAGAAAGAGGCCCTGCTGCGCAGGGCGGGCATAAAGGCCAGCGCTACATAGAAGAGCGAAGAGATGGAGAGTGGCCCATCTCAGGAGGTGGGCCCTACAAATTCAAGGCCGATGCTATTGGCCGATGGCTGTGAGTTGTTGGCTTTCTTAGACGGCCTCGGGTTCTTCGATTAGGGATTCCTGGCGGACGACGACGACGATGCCGGAAGGGGTGACGTGGAAGCGGCGCCTGTCGGCTTCGACGTCGTAGCCGATTTGGGTGTGCTCGGGCAGGCTGACGTGGCGGTCGATGATGGCGCGGCAGATGCGCGAGTGGCGGCCGATATTCACGTGGTTGTAGATGATGGAGGCGGTGACTTCGCAATAGCTGTTGACGCGGACGTCGTAGCCGAGAACGGAATTCTGCACGCGGCCACCAGAAAGAATGGAACCGTGGGCGACGATCGAGTCGAGGGCGATGCCCATGCGGTCGGCGTCGGCGAAGACGAATTTCGCCGGCGGATATTGCTGCTGCCAGGTGCGCAAGGGCCACTCCTTGTCGTAGAGGTTGAAGACCGGAGAGACGCTGACGAGGTCCATGTTGGCTTCGTAGTAAGCGTCGATCGTGCCGACGTCGCGCCAATAGTTGGACTCCCTGGAGTTTTCGTCGACGAAGTTGTAGGCGAAGACGCGATGCTTGGAGATGATGCGGGGGATGATGTCCTTGCCGAAATCGTGAGA
>Ga0335069_10008304_pt1 | contig 14860 bp, 12 predicted proteins | sample Lox_Sample_11_FD_206714 | JGI IMG/M metagenome (GOLD analysis project Ga0335069, IMG submission 206714) | Soil microbial communities from Loxahatchee National Wildlife Refuge, Florida, United States - Lox_Sample_1.1 | ecosystem: Environmental > Terrestrial > Soil > Wetlands | place: USA... | reverse complement strand
TCCCCGCCCAATGATGAGTCTTGATTTTAGGCATCGACACGAGGAAGTCGCATGTCAGAACGGACTCCGACATGAACAAGGAATCCATCCCCGTATAATGGCTTAGTAGACCGACTCGTCGAGTATCGTCCAGGTTGAGATCTACAAACTCCGTCTCGGACTCTTTCAGGAAAGGGAGTAACCCCGAATCCAGAAGCAAACCGTCGGTGTCCCTCCGATGGCCGGGACCCTCAGCGACTTTTACAGCGGCTGCTCCCAATGTTCGGAAGGCTTGGATAGCAGCTCCAATTACTGCAGGATGCGTATTGATGACATTATTGGATTCATATTCGACCAGGTTAGGTTTCAGCAGAACCTTCTTGCCTCTCACCGGCAATGAAAACTCGCGAATTCCCTCGACGATCAAGGAAGTCAAATCTTGCTGGTAATTGGCTGCCCTCAGAATTGCGACTCGCGACTGGCGAAGTTTCCGATAGGCGCTGGCCGTCCAACCTCGGGCTTGATGGCAGGAAGCGGTCACTGAACCCAGACCCCACGCTGCAGCCCCTACGATGAATTTACGCCGATGCATATCGAAAAGGATTTTGGCCCTCACCAGCTTCCAGAACCAGCAGTGCCAGCGCGACAATCTTCAAGTCACCAAAGAAGTTTGTTTCTGTGAAAAGGTTTCGAGTCTGCGCCTGTAGTTCCTCCCACCTGCGAGAGTATAGGTCCAGGCAGAGACAGGAGAAACACAGAGTAAGTGCTGATTTTTCGTGCGTGACCGATGCAAGCAGGTAGTCCAAACTTTGCTGGTTTGCAGGTGATGAGGCGTGATGCTGCAAAGCAATCAGAGCCAAAGCCGTCGTCAAGGCAAAAGGACGTAGCTGTTCTCCGAGAACCTGGACATTTCCGTAGTTCCATCCACCTCCGCGACACATCCGGCTATAGGTCATCTGTTCGGATTCGGAAAGAACGTCGTCCAGATGAGGACTGTTCATTTTGGTTTTCACGCGATTTAAGAAAATCAGGGCCATGCAGGTAGGCTCCAGCCACTTGGCAGTCTGAGTAGTCCATCCCCAACCTCCCAGATGGGGGTCGACGTTCAGCTGGTGCTGTAACCCTATCCAATCTCTTAGCCGTGTTATCCAATCAATCTGCATCCGGGCAAAAGACCGCAAGACATATTCCGCGCTTCTTTTGCACGCCTGGCTGAACCCTTCTACGGAATGGAGGGCCATCCCCACCAGTGCTGTCACCCAAGCCTCAGGCTCCAAGCTGACGGTATTGACCGGCCACCCTCCGCACTCCAATTGCCGGTCTCGAAGAAACTGAAGGGCTCGCATGAACGCGTTTGATTGGGAGGCTGAGGATCGAAGTGCCAGAAAAGCATAGGCGGACGGCTCCAGGGCACTGCGTTTCCCGGACGAATACCCCCAACCCCCGTCAGGATTCTGGGAATTAATCAGGACATCCAGCAGCTGGATCTTCATCGGCTCTCAGTCATGTCTTCGGCAGGTAGAAAAAAACTATAAACAAAAACTGGTCGTGGACCGATTTGATTGTAGCATGCGGGGTCTTTTTGCCCTTTAACCGGCATTCCCGAATTCTCTAGCAAAGTGGAGGTTAATTATGGATCCTAAACTGTTAATTGGGTTGCTCCTGGTGGCAATCTTCAGCGGGTTATGGGCTGTGATGTATGCCCACAGAGCTTATTTAAATACGATAAAGATCCTCGAGAAATTGGGGAAATAAAGGGCGGATAAATCAGGGAGAAGAGCCGTTGTTGCCCTGAGTTCAACAGACCCAAGGGGAGCAGAGTAGTGACCGATGGGTATGATCTGCGCCCCTAGGGGTCAGGGTCTATGCATTCCTGAAGCTTTGGATGGCTTTAGCCTCGTCATCAAAGACTTCAAACACCGTCAACAGCTTGGTGATGGACAACAAATCGTGGACTTTCTTGGTCAGACTGAGGAGTTTAAGCTTCCCACCTTGACTTCCAAAAGTAGTAAAACTGCTCACCAACTCTCCGATTCCGGAGCTGTCAATGTAGGAAACATCGGCGAGATTCAGTAAGATATGCCTCTCGTTCTTCTGTTGAAGGGTTTTGACCGTATCTCGCAATACAACGGTTCCTTCACCTATTGTAATCCGGCCGCTCAGATCTACGACATTGACCCCTTCAACTTTCCTCGTGGCTGCTCTTATGCTCACTTCGATCAACCTCCTTGCAATAACCGGATTCCTCGACAATAGACTGAGCGGGTCACTATCCCTGCAGTCGTTTCATAAAACGGACCTCCGTCCCTTGCTCGGGTATCCGCCTGAGTGAAAAATCGTCCATAAAGGAGCGGACTAGAAAAATACCCCGCCCCGAGGACTTCATTAGATTGGCCGGGTCACAAGGGTCGGGGAGGTGGCTATAGTCGAAACCGGCTCCCTGGTCCCGCACTTGGACTTCAAATGATCTGCGATCAAAAAGATACTGAATCGATACGTGCTTGTTTATGTCGAAGCGGTTTCCGTGCTGGATGGCATTAGTAACAATCTCACGAACGGCCATCTGGATAAAGTAAATTTGGTCGGGATTGCAGCCTGCCAGAAACGTCAGGTTAGTAGTGATGTTTTCAACAAGATCGCTGTATTCCAAACTGCTGTTTATCTTCAGCTCAACGCTCGAGTACAATGAATCCCTCAGGGAAGGAGCCGTCCGCAAAATGAGAAAGACGATATTCAGTAACACAGGGTAGGAACCTTTGTCAAGTTTCACACGCCCGCTTCACACACCTGCTGCACCTGCTGCCAGGAAGATCCAACCAAAACTCAACTTCCTCGCCTTGTCCCATCGTCTGAAGGCCAGGAGGTCGCAATTCAGACCACAAGTTCTGGGCTCTATCCGAGGCGGGGGTCGAAGTGCACTTGAGAATTCACAAGGGGGATTTATATAAATGTCCGTGGGCATGAATAAACTTTGACAGGTTGCAGTTTTCTTGTAGCATAAACGGGCGCGATTTTCGCGTGTTTGCCTCAATCACACATTAGAGCATATTAGAAATTGATTCTATTACCGCGGAGCTTGAATCGTGTCTAAAATTCATTCCTTTCACGTAGTTCCTTCTCTTCCACCCAGGCTTCAATGTTTGACTGAATTGGCTTACAACCTCAGATGGGCGTGGGATCATGAAACCATCGAATTGTTTCGTCGGATGGATCGTGACCTCTGGGAAAAATCCGGGCACAATCCCGTCCTAATGCTGGGGATGATCCCCCAAAAACGACTGCTGGAACTTGACAGAAGCGCGGCTTTTCAAGCCCACATGGATCGGGTGCATAAGGATCTTAAAGACTACCTGGATGAACCCGGATGGTTTGCCAAGGTATGCCCTGACAGTCAAGACATGCAAATTGCCTATTTTTCTGCTGAATTCGGCTTGACCGAATCGGTGCCGATTTATGCCGGTGGCCTGGGATTCCTGGCCGGTGATCATTTGAAATCGGCCAGTGATCTTGGACTTCCCTTGGTAGGGGTCGGTCTACTTTACCAGAAGGGGTATTTTCGACAGTACCTCAATGTGGACGGCTGGCAGCAGGAGCGTTATCCATATAACGACTTCTACAATCTACCCGTTCGACAGGTCATCGATAGTAATGGCAGAGCCCTTACTGTGGAATTCGAATTCCCTAATCGAAAAGTCACTGCCCGAATATGGCGGGTTCAGGTAGGACGTGTTCCCTTGTACTTGCTGGATACTAACATCCCCGTCAATTCCTCCTCGGATCAGGACATCACCGACGAACTCTATGGAGGCGATCGGGAGATGCGAATCCAGCAGGAGATCGTGCTGGGCATTGGTGGTATGCGGGCCCTGAAGGCTCTTGGTATTCGCCCCACGGTCTGTCACATGAATGAGGGACACTCTGCCTTCCTGGCTCTGGAACGGGCGCGCATGGCCATGGAAGAACATGGTCTAAATTATCGGGAAGCGCGCCAGGTCACTTGTGCGGGGAACTTGTTCACGACGCATACTCCCGTACCGGCAGGTTTCGATTTGTTTGATCCGGGACTGATGCGGAAGTATTTTGAGGTCTTTGCTTCCAAGCTAGGAATCCCTTTTGACCATTTCCTGGCTTTTGGCCGGTATAGTGCCGTCGATCCTAATGAACCTTTCAACATGGCAGTGCTGGCCTCCAAGCACAGTTCCTATACCAACGGAGTCAGCAAACTTCACGGGAAGGTGACGCGGCGCATGGTGAGTCAGGTATGGAAGGATTTTCCGGAACACGAGGTTCCCGTTAGCAGTGTGACTAACGGAATCAATACGTTGTCCTGGATCTCCAGAGAGATGACTGAACTACTGAACCGGTATCTGGGTCCCCAATGGTTGGAAGATCCCTCGGCGACTGACGTTTGGGAGCGAATCGGCCAGATCCCGGACGAGGAACTCTGGCGTACTCATGAAAGGCGGAAAGAGCGGCTCGTAAGTTATGCCCGGCGCCGGCTGGCCGAACAATTGAAAAACCGTGGGGCGGCTGAATCCGATGTTCTGGCCGCCGGGAGTGTACTGACCTCCGAGGCCTTGACGATCGGTTTTGCCCGTCGTTTTGCCACTTATAAGCGGGCCACCCTTTTGGGTCGAGACCGCGATCGGCTGAAGCGAATCCTGACCTCCGAAGAAAGACCGGTTCAGATCATTTTCGCCGGCAAGGCCCACCCTCGGGACGACGAAGGGAAGGAGTACATTCGTCAGATTGTCCACTTTGCCCGAGACGAGGCCATACGTAGCCGTCTCGTCTTCCTCGAGGATTATGATATGGCTATGGCTCGGTCGCTGGTGCAGGGTGTCGATGTCTGGCTGAATACGCCACGGCGCCCCTTAGAAGCCAGTGGCACTAGCGGGATGAAGGTGCTGGCCAACGGCGGTTTGAATCTATCGATTCTGGATGGGTGGTGGTGCGAAGGCTACGATCACCAGACGGGGTGGGCCATAGGGAACGGCGAGGAATACGTGGACCACGAATACCAGGACCGCGTCGAAAGCGACGCCCTTTATAATCTGCTGGAGCATGAAGTCATACCACTGTACTTTCAACGTGGAAACGACGACTTCCCCCGCGGTTGGATTGCAAAAATGAAAGCCTCGATGCGCCTGCTTTGCCCTGTTTTTAACACCAACCGAATGGTCGCAGAATATACCCAGCGATTTTACCTCCCAGGCTGCCAACGCTACCGTCGGCTTAAGGAGAACCATGCGGCGCGAGCCAAGGGTCTCGTGGAATGGAGACATCGCATGGGACAGAATTGGAAAGACGTGCAGATTCTGGAGAGTCGGTGCGAAGAATCAGAAACTCCATCTGTCGGTTCTAAGCTTAAGGTGAAAGCCAAAATTCAATTGGGGCAGATTGCCCCTTCCGAAGTTGAGGTCCAGGCCTACTTTGGCGAACTGGATGCCGACAGACAAATTCGGGAAGGGCAGGCAGTCCCATTGTCATTGGAGGAGACACTTGGGAAGGGCCTTTATTCCTACCATGGGGAATTGCCTTGCGAGCATAGCGGTCTATGTGGGTTTTCAATTCGGGTTGTCCCCTCCCATCCCGATGCCATCCTGCCTTACGAACTCCCGCTGATTACCTGGGACACGTAAGAGTGCATTGGACAGGCTCGGGATGGCGAACGCTTTGAAACCAACCGGGCGCCAAAGTTTTGGGATTTGTCTTTAATCATATGGTACGATTATAGATGATTCGGCGTATTTTGGCTTGGACAGCCGGGTTGCAGTGCCTCTTAAGGTCTTGCTACTCTTCAGTTGCAGTACTTAACCTTAAATTAACCAAAGGAGAAGAAGAATGACTTGTAAGGTAGGGATTAATGGTTTTGGTCGGATTGGACGCCTAGTCTTGCGAACGATTCATGAACGGCATCCCAAGGAAATCGAAGTTGTTGCCATTAACGACTTATTTGATGCACCTACTAACGCGCACCTGTTCAAGTATGATTCCACCTACGGCCCTTACTCGGGCACCATTGAGGTTAAGGATGGCCACCTCGTCGTGGATGGTAAGAAGATTACCGTGACTGCTGAGAGAGATCCGGGAGCCATTAAATGGAAGGATTTGGGCGCGCAAATTGTCATTGAATCGACAGGTCTTTTCACCGACTGCAACAAATCCAGAGTGCACATTACCTCGGGGGGTGCTAAGAAGGTGATCATCTCCGCTCCAGCCAAGAATGAAGACATTACCATCGTGCTGGGAGTCAATGATGACAAACTGGATCTTTCCAAACACCACATGATTTCTAATGCCTCCTGCACGACTAACGGGTTAGCACCAGTCGCCAAAGTAATGAATGATAAATTTGGTATCCAGAAGGGTCTGTTGACTACTGTTCATGCCTACACTAACTCCCAAAAACTGCAGGATGTGGCTGCCAAGGATCTGCGCGATGCCCGCGCAGCCGCGCAGAATATCGTGCCTTCCGAAACCGGAGCTGCCAAAGCTGTGGGGCTGGTGGTTCCTGAGTTAAAAGGGAAATTTGGCGGGATGGCTTTTCGAGTGCCCACAGCCACGGTCTCGGTCATCGATTTCACCGCAGTCCTCGAGAAAGAAGCCAGTAAAGAAGAGATCCGGGCCGCCATGCTTGAGTATGCCAATGGCCGGATGAAGGGCATCCTGGCAGTCTCTGACGAGCCCTTGGTCTCTTCCGACCTGAGAGGTACCACTTATTCGTCAGTCTTCAGCTCCATGGACACTCTGGTCCTTGGCAATCTGGTCAAAGTGGTGGCTTGGTATGACAATGAATGGGGCTATGCCTGCAGAACTGCCGACCTGGTGGCCTTGATTGGCAACAAGCTCTAGTTGATTTCTAAATAGGATGAACCCAGATGGGGCGCGCCTTTAGCCAGGTGCGCCCCATTTCTTTTGCAGTCCAACCAAGAGCGATGTAGAGACACTCCGTTCCTTCCCTGATGGCATGTCGTGGTGAGCCGCTAAAGACTCCTCAAACTGGGTGAGGTCATCTGGAGCGGCGCTAACGGCGCTAAAACAGCCTTTGATTTTCTTCATAAAAGAATGCATGATTGCCGAATTTGTGGGTACCTTCCCGCTTGGAAAGCTGAACCGCGGTCGAGGCCGAACCTACATGGCGAGCCTTATACGGGGGGACAACAGCATTGAACTTTGCCGCGATTGACTGGGTGATTGTCGTAACCTACCTGGGCATCTCCCTGGGCATGGGTTTGCTGGGAAAGAGGTACATAGGGAATGTATCGCACTACCTGGTGGCAGGGCGAGAATTGGGCCTCTATGTGGGCATTGCCACTCTGGCGGCCACGGAGATTGGCACGATCACTTTCATGTACTACTCCGAGTTCGGCTACAAGTACGGGTTTTCTGCATTCTCAGTGGCCCTGATCTCCGGGCTGGTTATGATTTTCGTAGGCCGTACCGGTTTTATCGTCAAGAGGTTTCGTGAAATGAAGCTCATGACGGTTCCCGAGTATTTTGAGTTGAAATACAGCCGTGGCCTAAGGCTGTTGACCGGCTTCCTGGTCGCTTTGGGAGGAGTTTTGAACATGGGAGCGTTCCTGATTGTGGAGGGAAAGTTCCTGACAGTCGTCAGCGGTCTCGACAATTGGCATCCGTGGGGAATGACTTCGCATCAGGTCCTGGTCGGGGTCATGACCTTGATCCTGGCTTTGGAGTTAGCGTACACGGTCTTAGGCGGTATGGTTTCAGTGGTGATCACAGACTTCCTACAATACGTTCTTTTGTCAACAGCGACCGTCCTGGTCAGCATCTATGCGGTCTACCATGCAGGATGGGGAAATATCGTCGAAAAAGTCACTACCACCTATGGAAGGGCCGGCATCAACCCATTTTTTCATCCGGACATTGGATGGGTGTTCCTAGCGTGGCAAACTCTGCTTTGGTTTTCGGTGCACACCTGCTGGCAGACGACTGCGATGCGAATGTTTTCCACCAAGAGCCCGGAGACCTCAAAGAAGGTCATGACGTGGACGGGCTTCATTTTCTTGGGTCGAGGTATGTTGCCCATGCTTTGGGGAATCTGCGCCCTCACGCTTTTTGGGACCGGAGCGCTGATCGGCGGGGTGCCTTCCCCGGTTGTTCATGGGAAAGTCATCGAACCATTGAATGCTATGCCCGCCATGCTGGCTCAAATTCTCGGACCGGGGATTCGAGGGCTTGTGGTCGCGGGCATGTTGGCTGCAACAATGTCTGTTAACAGTTCCTACTTGTTGGGATGGAGTTCGGTGATCTCCCAGGACATCATCCTCCCTATTAGGCAGTTTCTGGGCAAGCCCATGTTGAGTTCCAGTACCCAGATCCTGATGAACCGAATTGCTAATCTCTTTGTCAGCCTGTTTGTCATGTTCTGGGGGCTCTACTACCGGCTACCCGACGTGGTTTACAAATACTTGAACATTACCGCCACGATTTTTCTGGCCGGCTCGTTCATCAGTGTCGTCGGGGGAATTTATTGGAAAAGAGCCAACACCCTAGGAGGATACCTGGCCATGTCAATGGGGGCTCTTGGGGCAATCGTCCCGCTTCTCCCTGAATCGTTCACCTTTATTCCGTCTATTCTTCGCAACCTGAACGTCGCGGGATTTCTGGCTTTTGGGGGTGCTATGATCGGATTTCTGGCTGGCTCCTTGTTGGGAAATATGAACAACGAACGTCAGCGAGCAGCCTAATGGGGATCCTGGAAGGTTTCTCAGAATAGGTGAATTATGGGACTCATTTTCTTCTGGGGTTTGTGGTTGATCGTCTCGGGCCTGGCTTTTGCCGTGATCACTGTGATCGTCACGATTAAGGGTCTAGCAGATCTTAGCTCCATGTTTCGGGAACTCCGAAAGCAACAGGGTCATTAGCGCGTTTGGCTCAAGGCTTGGTCGTGCGGCCCTCTCTCTCCTCTGATGCGGCTTTTATGCAGGATGAACTAGCTCCTTCGCTGCTAAATTGAACTCGTAACAGGAGGGCTTCAGTTCACACCCCTTCTCAATGCAGAACAGCAGTCAGGAGGGGAATCCATGGTATGCGCCAGCACAGCGTTGCGGCGCTGGCGCTTTGGCTCTGGGCAAGAAAGGGGAAGTCCACGTCCTATCCTTCTTTCGGCGGATTGTCCAGAATGGCTTCTGACTTGGGGTCCCAGTGCAGTCGCTTTCCTTCCCAGTAGGCTCGAGCGGCCATCATGCAGGCAACGGAGTGGCTATACCCATTCAGTACAGTCGCATTAGTGGCTTTCTTGGTTCGGAGACAGTCAAGCCAATTGGTCATGTGGGAAGGATCGCTATCATCGATAAAAGTAGGTGGAAGGCCCTTTTCATTCTCCAGAGTCACATACTTCTCAGACCGCTGGATAAACGGATTGTCTTCGTGAGTGCCTTTCTCCTCCACGAACTTCCACCTTGGACTGCCCTCTCCCCCAATGTTCACCAGGGTTGCCTTCTTACCCATAATGCGACTAAAGCTATCGGAGTCATTACCAAAACTGGTTGAAAAACTGACCATGAAGCCTTTCGAATACTCCAACAAGGTCTGAAAGGTGTCTGGATTCTCCCGTCCGTCATGCCAGGCAAAGACTCCCCCATGAGCGACCACACTTTTGGGGAAATTTTCATCGAGGAAGAAATGCACCAGGTCGATCCCATGGCTTAACCATTGATCGGCAATGCCACCGGAGAAATCCCTGTACAACCGGAATTCAAAATAGGCCTGGGGATCGAAGGGGCGAAATGGTTTGTTCAGAAGCCAGCGGCGCCAGTCTGTATCGGCTTCTCTGATTTGTTTGACCTCAGGTCGTCCGCGCCAGCGGGGACCATGGTAATTCCAGACGATTTCCACCTTGCTGACATCGCCGAGTACACCATCCTTTATGAGTTCTTTCACTGCCTTCTGATAAGGTTCGCTGCGGTGCTGAGTGCCGACCTGTACAACGAGGTTGCGAGACAAAACGGCATCTCGGGCTGCTTTTGCTTCTCCGAGATCATTGGCCATTGGCTTTTCCACATACGCGTGTTTTCCGGCCTCAGCTGCCGCTTTGAGTAGCTGGGCATGTTGAAAATCGCCGGTCGATATCACCACCGCGTCAACGCCTTTCAGTGCCAGCAGCTCTTCATAGAATTGGAAGGACCGGGGAGATTTTCCATATGCACGCGCTGCGGCAGAAACTGCCCTCTCGCGATTTGTCTTCCACAAGTCACAAACGGCAGTCATCTCAACGTTCTCTTTGTCTTTGAGGCGCGCGATGATTTCGTCCAGCTCGCGGCCACGGTTCCCCACACCGATGTGGCCAAGAGAAATCCGTTCATTGGCCCCCAGAATTCGGTTGTAGGAACCGGCGCTGCTAACATAGGCAACTGCTGTCGCAGCAACGGTGGTCGAGCGCTGGAGAAATCCCCTTCGAGAAATAGTCCTTTTTGATGGGTTCGATGTTGACATGGCATCTCCTTACTCTTTTCCTTATGTGCCCGCTCGAGTTTACAGTAAAATCTTTGTTAGCGAATTGCAACTATCAACGCAAAAATGGACCTTGAATAGGGTGTGAGTTTTGAAGAGGAGGCCCCAGGGTAGAACCTAAGTGAGCTTCAAATGTGCGACGGAATTGCGGGTTCTGGCCCTGTATGCTTCTGATATCAACTTTCAGTCGTACAAGGATCAGAGGGGAAACACAACATGGATCAATTTAATCGGCGTGATTTTATAACTCGGGGGCTTGTTGGGGTCGGTTCAGTCTGGGTTGGATTGAACCAGAGCTTGCTTCAAGCCTCGACTTCGACAAAAAAACTAGCCTCCGACCAGGTACTTTTGGGGAGCACGGGGATCAAACTCTCCCGTCTCGCTTTGGGGAGTGGAACCAACGGGGTTAATCACTCTTCGGAGCAAACACGTCTGGGGGTTAAGACCTTCTCCGACTTGCTCCGCTACGGCTTTGATCAAGGGATCAACTTCTGGGAAACAGCGGACCAGTATGGAAGCCATCCACATCTGAACGCCGGGTTGAAACAAGTCGGCCGGAATCGGGTTGTCCTATTGACCAAGACGCATGCCGGTACGTCTGATGAAATGTGGGCAGATTTAGACAGGTTCCGTAAGGAATTGGGGACCGACTTCATAGATGTGGTTCTTCTGCACTGTATGATGAGCGCCAACTGGCCTCAAGAAAGACAAGGCGCCATGGAGGTCCTGTCGAAAGCCAAAGAGAAAGGGATTATCCGTGCCCATGGCGTATCGTGCCACACCCTTGAGGCTTTGAAAGTCGCGGCGAAGAATCCTTGGGTTCAGGTGGATCTGGCCAGAATCAACCCAATCCAAGCGCACATGGACTCAGATCCGGCGACGGTAATTTCTGTCCTGCAAGAAATGAAGAAGAATGGCAAGGGTGTCATAGGAATGAAAATACTTGGGGCTGGCCAGTTGACCCATGACGTGAACCGGGCAATTGAACACGCCGTCAAACTGGATTGCGTGGATGCTTTCACGATCGGCTTCTCCAGGAAGGAACACTTGGACGAAGTCGTACAGAAGATGCTCCAATTCTCGGCCGTTTAGCAACAGGCTCAACCCTTTCAAGGTTGATCGTCCCCTGTTTTCCTTTCCGTGGGCGTCGCTTCGCTCCACCTGCGGCTATTCAAATGAATCCCCTCCGGGTAACGATAAAAGTCCAAACCTCATGCCGCTTAGCAGGAAAGATCCTCTGCCAATGACAATAGTATGGGTAGCCACGGCGAGCGCACTTAGCGACGGCGGTCGCCGCGAGCCGTAGGCTTTTTGCTGGTTTGACAAGCCCACGCTTCCCGCATAGGGCCTGGTCGACGTGACTGCCCAATCTCGCATTTTCATAAAAGTGCCCCATGAACTATTCTGCTCACCCGGTCGATGAAAACGTTAGAGTGCCGAGTTCTACGGGGCTGAATAGGCGAGCAGGAGTCATCGGCCTCACGGAGTTCGGCCCCCTAAAACCGGATTTTCATAGAAGCCGTTCTTGCCTCTTGACATGACACCCACATCACGATAGAAACCTGCCTTTGCTTGCTATCCAATCGTGTCAGGTGAAGTAGATGGTATCTGGAACCAAGCTTGACGTTTCTGCAGGTGTTCCAACCCGCTACAACATGACTTATGTCTGGTTGGTGTCTATGGCGGCTGCGTTAGGGGGGCTGCTGTTTGGCTACGACTGGGTCGTGATTGGCGGCGCCAAGCCCTTTTACGAGAAATACTTTCAACTCCTTAACCCCTCGACACAGGGTTGGGCGATGAGTTGCGCATTGGTCGGTTGTTTGGTGGGTGCAATCCTTGCGGGCGGATTGAGCGACAAATATGGGCGCAAGCGACTTCTGCTACTGTCCGGATTTCTTTTTGCACTTACTTCAATCGGGACCGGAATGGCGAGTGCATTCACTGAATTCGTGATATGGCGGATCCTGGGGGGGATTGCCATCGGGTTGGCTTCCAACTTGTCACCAATGTACATAGCAGAAGTCGCCCCAGCCTCCATTCGAGGGAAGCTTGTTTCCATAAACCAACTCACAATCGTCATAGGCATCCTTGCCGCTCAATTCACGAACTGGCTGATAGCCCGTCCCGTGCCTCCAGAGGCGACCCCCCTCGATATTCTGAATTCCTGGAATGGGCAGTCAGGTTGGCGTTGGATGTTCGGGGTGACCGCCGTGCCGGCGGTTTTCTTTTTCCTTTGCATGTTCCTTGTCCCGGAGAGTCCCAGGTGGTTGGCTAAGAGTGGAAAACACGAAAAGGCCAAGGATGTCCTTGCCCATATAGGCGGAGAGATTTATGCTCGGCAGACCCTAACTCAGATAGAGGAAACGCTGGTGAACGAAATTGACAGAGTCAATTTCAGGGATTTGTCGGAACCCAAGATGGTAAGAATCCTGTTGCTGGGTGTCACGATTGCAGTGCTTCAACAGTGGTGCGGGATTAACGTCATTTTCAATTATGCTGAGGAAGTATTCACTGCTGCAGGTTACAAAGTCTCTGATATCCTCTTTAACATCGTGATTACAGGGATTGTTAACCTCGCTTTCACTTTTGTGGCCATACACACCGTGGACCGTTTGGGCCGACGAGTCTTAATGTTAGCTGGATGGATAGGACTCTCAATGCTCTATGTTTTGATCGGAGCTAGTTACTTCACCCACACCCAGGGCGTTTATCTTCTGATCCTGGTTGTAGGCGCCATTGGCTGCTATGGTTGTACGTTGGCGCCAGTCACGTGGGTCGTCCTGGCTGAAATCTTTCCAAACCGCATACGAGGGGCGGCCATGTCGATTTCTGTATTTGCCCTCTGGATCGGCTGCTTCGCACTCACTTTTACTTTCCCAATTTTAAATCGCGTCCTGGGCCCAGCAAGCACCTTCTGGACCTACGCCGCTATTTGTGTGTTCGGGTTCTTCTTCGTAAAGTTACGGCTGCCTGAAACTAAAGGAAAGACCCTCGAGCAGATCGAGAAGGATCTCCTGGATTGAGTTTCGTGACAATGACCTGAAAGGCCATAGGAGAGCAGCCCACTCCGTGGGCTGGTGGTCATTTTTATCTGTGGTAGTAAGCTTGAGGAGGTCATGGGGCACTCTTATGGAAATGCCCCCTTGGGTTCTTACTGCTATTCCGTTCGAAATCTGGTTCAATTCTTACGAACGTGAGAACTGGCGAGCTACCCGGATCATTGCCTGCAGGTTCTCAGTGGGCGTGATGGCTGGAATTGCGCAGCCGGCATTGAGAATGAACCGGGGATTGTGTCGAAAGCATTCCAGCAGCTTATGAGTCTCGGTTTCCACCAATTGGGTTGTCCCTAAAGCCAGGACTGCATTCGGATCGAGATTTCCGATGAAAGTGGTCTTCCCTCGCAAGGTCTCTTCTGCCAATTCCAAATCGGTTTTGTAGTCAAGTTCGAGACCGTCTGAGCCGGTCGAGACCATATCTTCAAGAATACGATCAGTCTTGCCACAGATGTGCAAGACGTAGGGGAGGTGCAATCCGTGAGCAAATTGTACGACCTTTTGCTCAGAAGGAAGGGCGAACTGGCGGTACATCCGAGGCGAGATCATGTCCGGACCAGCAGGGCTGTCGCCGTTGGAAAGCATGTGGACCCCGGTTTGTGCCATCAGGCGGATGAATTGAACTGTAATGTCGAGGCAATAGTTCAGCAGAGATTGGACTTTTTCCAGGCTGCCACCTTCGGTAAGATCCAGCATCCACTGCTCTGGGCTACGCATCATGCTGGCCAGGGAGAAGGGGCATTGGTCACAATTGCCCCTGACGAAGACTTCCTTATCAAAGTGACGAACCAGCAGACGTGCGGCTTCCAGCCAGACTTGCACCCTGCGGCAGGCTTTGATGTCCACCGGTTCCAAATGGTCAACCTCGCAGAGTTCCTTAAGCTTCGCACCGTGGCAACGTGCGGGCTGGTCTCTGGGAAAATCGATCGGCACCCCCACAGCCTCGGCTAATGTCACAGTATCCACATCCAACATTACGCCGTCGTAGTGGTACTTTTCGACCGCCTGGATGAAGCTGTCAGCAATTGCTTGCGGATCGTTTCGAAATTGATCCATCGTGAAGCCGGCTTCCCTGGCTGCCATCATGAAATTGTGCAGCATGACCGGGGTTGAATCCGGCCAATCTCCGCTTAATGCGGCTTTGACTCTCTGATATCCGTTCATCGAATTTCCTGCTTTTTTTGTTTCAGGGCTTGAAAGGATTTTGCCGCCGTTTCTGCGCTCTTGAGATTTCCTGTAGTGCGATAGATCCTGGCGAGGGCGTAATGAGGCTCCGGGTATGAAGGATCGAGCGTTGTAGCCTCATTGAGTTCCTGGATTGCCTCACTATATTTTTTTTGCTTTTCGAG
>Ga0335069_10008303_pt1 | contig 14862 bp, 15 predicted proteins | sample Lox_Sample_11_FD_206714 | JGI IMG/M metagenome (GOLD analysis project Ga0335069, IMG submission 206714) | Soil microbial communities from Loxahatchee National Wildlife Refuge, Florida, United States - Lox_Sample_1.1 | ecosystem: Environmental > Terrestrial > Soil > Wetlands | place: USA... | reverse complement strand
GCATCTCCTCGCAGCGCGGATCGCTCATCGCCCCGCCCCCGCCTTCGTCTCCGCCGCCTGCGTGCGCAGCAGCGCCTGCCGCGCGCGCCACAGGCGCGACATCACCGTGCCGATGGGCGCGTCGGTGACGCGGGCGATCTCCTTGTAGGAAAGCCCCTCGATCTCGCACAGGATCAGGCATTCGCGCAGCTCGATCGGCAGCGCCGCGATGGCGTCGTCCAGCCGCGCGATGTCCTGGCGCAGGGCCGTCATTGCCTCGGGTCCCGGCGCAGGATCGGGGACATCGAAACCTGGCGCCTCATCGTCGCCCGCCGGATCGAGCGGCACCTCGCGCACCCGTCCCCGTGCGCGCGCCGCGTCGTAGGCGGCGTTGCGGACGATGCGCAGCAGCCAGGCCCGCGCGCCGCCATCCGCACCCGCGCCCTCGCCGCGGAAGCCGCCGAAATGCTGCAACGCGCGCAGCATCGCGTCCTGCGCGACGTCCTCGGCCAGCGCCGCGTCGCGCACCAGCCAGCGGGCGAGGTTGTACGCCGCATCCAGATGCGGCAGCACAGCCTGCTCGAAGGTGGGAGCCAGCGCCTCGGTCCTAGGCATCCGGTCACGGATACGGTTTCACCTCACCACGACCGTACCCTGCATGTGCGGATGCAGCGAACAGAAATAGTGGTAGGTGCCCGGCGTCGTGAAGGCGTGCTGGAAGCTGTCGTTGGTGTCCAGCGGTGACGACTTGAAGGCGCGCGGATCGGCGGCGTCGGTGACGGTGTGCGGGATGTCGTCGCGGTTGAGCCACGTCACCGTGGTGCCGGGACTGACCGTGATTTCCGCCGGCGTGAAGGTGAAGTTGTCGATCGTCACCGTCGCGCCATCGGCGTGGGCGCGCACGCCGGTCAGCAGGGCGCAGGCCATCGTTCCGGCCAGGATGGCAGGTCGCAGGCGCATCGAAGGTCTCCTGTCGTGTGCGGTAGGGCGTCAGCCGGCGAGTGTCGTGTCGTTGACGACCGCAAGCTCCTTGCCGCTGGTCACGAGCTGCACCTTCCGCACGCCGAGCAGCGCGCGAAGCTGGCCGGCGGGCACGTCCTTGATCGGGCCTGGGCCGGGGGCGGTGCCCGGGGCGGGCTGCGGGAAGGCGGTGGAGCGCGCGGTGTGGAACGCGACGTCGCCCTCCACCTTCTGCATCACCTGATGGATGTGCCCGTTCAGCACCGTGACGGAGCCGAACCGCTTCAGGTAGGAAACCGCCTGCGCGCCGTCGTCGGTGCCCCAGCCCCAGTCCTTGTAGACGAGCCAGAGCGGCACATGCGCGAAGACCACGATGGGCTGGCTTGCCGAGCGGCCCTTCAGGTCGGCTTCCAGCCATTCCAGCTGCTCGTGTCCGAGATTGCCGAGCCCGCCTGCCTTCAGGTCCTGCACGTTGTTCAGGCCGATGAAGTGGACGCCCTGCTGATCGAAGCTGTACCAGCCGTTCGGGCCGCCCTTGGTGAAGCGCGCGAAGAACGGCTTGCCGTCGCCTTCCAGCACGTCGTGCTCCCCGGGCACATAGTGCGTTTCCAGCCCCGCGCCCTGGATGATCTGCTCCGCGGTGTCGAACTGCGCGGTGCGTGACAGGTGGCTCACGTCGCCGGTGTGGATCATCAGCGCGGCGTGGCCCTTCTCGGAATTCACCCGCCCGATCGCCTCCTGCAGTGTGCCGGGGGTGTTGGTGTTCGGCGGATTGGCGAAGCCGATGTGGCTGTCGCTGATCTGCACGAAACTCAGCCCGCCAGCGGCTGCCTGCGCCGGCGCCGCCTGCGCGCCTTCGCCGCCCAGCAGGACCGAGCGCGGCACGCCGCCCGCCACCGTCCACACGATGCCGGTGCCTGCCCACAGCATGCATTTCAGCGCCGTCCGCCGTCCCGGGGTGAGTGTGGGCGCGGGCGCGTCGTGATCGTTGGCCATGACCGGTCTCCCATTTTGCCGATGGAAGGGATGACCGGCGCGGCGCGGGCGTTATTCGCGGGGGTGCAGAATTATGTTCTGTGCGCCCGGTGCCGCCCTGCCGCAGCTTGCGCACCAGGCTTGCCGGACGGGTTGTACGTCACCGCAGTCTGCGGCACTTTCTCCAGGGTTTCGGGCGCCCCGGACGCCACCGTCAGCGTCACCGTACATGGCGGGCGGCGGCGCGCGGTCCGGATTGGCGACCGTGGCGTGCGCCCGGTGGGACGTCCGGGTGGTCCTGCGCGACTCCCGCGCCGCCCGTGCCCGGCACCGGAAATCCGCATGGCGCTGTGAAACCGATCACTGCGCCCGCCCGCCCCACCGGGCATCTTGCGCGCATCGACATGGCCGCCTTGACGGCGCCAGCAACAGAGAGACGGAGGCACTAATGCGCGCGTTTTCCCTGTCCGCCCTCGGCGCTTCGTCGCTGCTGACCGCCGCCACGATGCTGGCGATCGGCGTGGCGCTGACCGTTCCAGCCTCCGCCGCCTCGGCCGATCAGGTTGCCGGCCGCGCGCAGAGCATCCTGGTGGCCGCCGAGTCCGAGGGCGCCGGCATCGACACCCGCACCACCGGCCCCAATGCCCGCTGGGTCGCAATGGTCGCCCCCGAGCAGATGATGCTGGCGGGCCGCCCCGGTAGTCTGCTGGTCGCTGAGGCCGAGGGCTCTGGCATCGACGTGCGCGCCAACGCGCGCTGGGTCGCCTGACGCTTTCTTGCCCGGCCCACCGCCGGGTGCCCCGTTGCCTCCCGGGCCGGCCTTTGGCACCACGGTGCCGATGGCCGGCTCTTCCATACCAACAGCCCTGATCTCTGGCGGCGCGCATGGCATCGGCGCGGCCATCGCGCGCCGCCTCGCGTCCGGCGGCTACCGCGTCGTGGTCGCCGACATTGACCCCGCCCGCCGCGCCGAGGCCGAGGCGACGGGGGCCCGTTTCGTTGCTGCGGATGTGGGCAGCGAGACCGACGTTGTCCGCCTCGTGGATGGCGTGGCCGCCGCCGAGGGCCGGCTGGACGCGCTGGTCTGCAACGCCGGAATCTTGATCCGCAAGCCGATCGGCAGCCTCTCCCTCGCAGAATGGTCGCGCGTGCTCGCCACCAACCTCACCAGTGTGTTTCTGCTCGCGCGCGCCGCCGAGGCGATGCTGCGCCGCGCGAAAGGCGCAATTGTGACCATCGCGTCCACCCGCGCGCGCATGTCGGAGCCGGATACCGAGGCCTATGCTGCCAGCAAGGGCGGCGTGGTCGCGCTCACCCATGCGCTCGCGCTGAGCCTGGGGCCGGATGTACGGGTGAACTGCATCAGCCCCGGCTGGATCGACGTGGGCGGCGATCCCCTGACCGCCGCCGACCACGCGCAGCACCCGGCGGGGCGCGTCGGCCGTCCGGAGGACATCGCCGCCCTCGCCGCCTTCCTGCTCGGACCCGAGAGCGGCTTCGTCACCGGCGCCGAGTTCGTCGCCGACGGCGGCATGACCCGCAAGATGATCTACGTGGAGTAGCCCGCCTCTACGCGACGGGACGCCGTATGCCCGCCACGGCCGCCGCGATGTCGTCGCGCACGCCGGGTGAACGCCGGTAGTATTGGTGCGAATTGGCGAAGTTGAAGTCGAAGTCGCGGAACGCTGTGCAGTCCGCCATGCGGTAGATCGACGGCGGGAACAGCGTTGGGTCAGAGCCCTTGTCGGGGCCGCGCTGCCCTAGTCGCTCGGTGCCGTTGATGATCCGGCTTACGTCCAGCACGCGGTCGCTGAGGCTGAAATAGACGGAGACGTGGCTCGCGACCCGGCTCAAGCCGCTCAGACGGCCCAGGCGGGGGAAACTCAAACTGTCGGACCGCTCGTCGGCGGCGGCCAGGATTGCCTCGTCGAACAGCGTGGCGGGGCCGTTGCCGTGCGCGAACCAGCTTTCCAGGCCCGCCTGCAACGCCCAGTTGCCCATGCTGTGCGCGACCAGCGCGGTGCGGCGGCCCTTCGCGCGCGCTGCCTGCGCCAGCGGCAACAGGTTGGCGAAGAAGCTCATCAGGTGCGGACCGGATTGGCCGGCCATCACCTGATCGGTCTGATAGTCCGCCGTCGGGATGGGGAAGGACAGCACCCTGCCCAGCGATGGCCAAATGAACGCCACGACGGCCGTATCGGCGCCCGGAACGTTCGAGCCGGACAGCCATTGCGTGTTGAACGCCGCGCGGGTGATGGCGTCTTCGAAACTGTTGGCGAAGCCGTGGATGAAGACCAGCAGATTGCGCCCGGGGTCCGACAGGTCCCCGATCGCTTCCGGCGGGAAGCCGCCCCTGCTGACGTTCTGGATGGCCGTAACCGCGCCGACGGTATCGCCCGTCAAATCCGCATCATTGACGAACGCCGTGGCGTAGGTGATCGCCGCCGGGTCGGTCGGCGGCACGATGTCCGCGCTGTAGCTCGCGAGCACATCCCCCGGCCCGGTCAAGGCACGGTTGGTCGCGAAGTGTACCGTGATTGGCATGGTCATCACCCGGTTTCATTTCACTAATATCACACCTGTATGACCGGTGTGACAGAAATCGGCGCCGTCCGCTCAGAACCCCGCGTCGCCGAGCCCCCAGCGCAGCGCGGCGTAAAGCAGCCCGCCCAGCAGGAAGCCGACCAGCGTGCCGTTGACCCGGACGAATTGCAGGTCCTTGCCAACGCGCAACTCCAGCCGATCAGTGATGGTGCGCGCATCCCATCCGCTCACCACCTGCGCAATGAAGTCGGCTAGCTGCGTGCGCGCGCTCGGCAGCAGCCCTGCAACCATCCCCTCCACCGCCTGCTGCACCCGCGCCCGCGAACCAGGATCGGTCGTCAGGATCGTGCCGAGATTGGCCAGCGCGCCCGCGAAAAAATCCACCGTACGCCCCGTCGGCCGCGCTGCGTCCTGTTCCAGCGCCACGCGCAAACGAGCCCAGACGTCCCACGCCCACGCCTGCACGGTTTCATGCGCAACCACACGGCGGATCGAGGCACCGAGTTCCGCGGCGCGCGCCGGATCGCTTTCCATGCGCGCGATCTCGCGGCGAATCCATTCGTCGAACGCCTCGCGCAGTTCCGATCCGTCCGGCGTCATCTTGTCGAGTTCGGCGTTTACCGTCGCCAGCACGCGCCGCGCGATGGAGGCGCCGAGCGCCCAGCCCACCAGCCGGCCGCCCTGCTCGCGCACGCGATCCTCGATGGCGCGGCGCAGCGCATCCTCGCGGCTCGCGAGCAGGCCGCGCACCTGTTCCAGGATGAAGCCGAACATCTCTTGGTGCCGCCCTCCGTCCACCAACCCGTGCAGCGCGCGCGCCACCACCTGCCCGGCGGCGGGGCCGCCCATCAGGCGCGGCAGGATGCGCGCCGCAAGCCGGCGGGCACGGCCGTCCTCCACGCTCGCCAACAGGCGTGGCAGCGATCCCGCGAGCGTCGCGGCCAGCGGGCGGGCGGCGACCGGATCGGCCAGGAAACGCGCCAGCATGCCCGGCACATCCAGTCGCGACAGCACGCCCGAGACCTCGGCGGGCGTCACCACATGGCTCGCGACGAACCGACCCAGCGCGCGTCCCAGGCGCTCTTTCTGGCGGGGGATGATGGCCGTATGCGGGATCGGCAGGCCGAGCGGGTGGCGGAACAGCGCGGTGACGGCGAACCAGTCGGCGATGCCGCCGATCAGTCCCGCCTTTGACGCCGCCTCCAGCAGGGCGCGCGGCCAGTCGTCCGGCGCATACCAGCGGGCGAGTAGCGTGTGGCTCGCCACCATCAGCGCCGCCATCAGCAACAGCAGAAAGCTCGCGCCCCCCTTGTGCAGGGCCAGGACGCGCCGGGCCTCGGCATCCGGGTCGATAGCGGCGGGGGTCATGCCCGCACCATAGCGCGCGCCCGTCGGCCCGCCCAACCCGGGCCCGCCCGCTGGCGCTCGGTCGATGGAACGTTATACTATTACTTATGATCAGCCCCCTTGCCCCCACTGCCGGCGTCGCGGCGCGGCTTGCTCTCGTGGCCGTGCTGCTCGCGCTGCTCTGGGCTGTCGTGCTGTGGGCGCTGTGACGCCACCGGCGCTCAGGCTCGAAGCGGTGTCGCTCGGCTATGGCGGGCGCGATGCTGTCGCGCGCCTGAGCGGCGCCTTCGCGCCGGGCAGTTTCACCGCCGTCGTGGGGCCGAACGGCGCTGGCAAGACCACGCTCCTTCGCGCGCTCGCGGACCTACACCCGCCCTCGGCGGGACGCATCGACCGCGGTGCGCTCGTGCGTGCCGACATCGCCCTTCTGCCGCAGGCCGCGCGGCCGGACCCGCGCTTTCCTCTCACCTGCCGCGACGTTGCGGCGCAGGGGCTGTTCCCCCGCCTCGGCCCGTTCCGCGCCGCCTCCGCCGCCCAGCAGGCTGCCATCGACGCGGCGCTGATGGCCGTCGGGCTCGGTGGCGCGGGCGCTGAACCGGTCGGCGCGCTCTCGGCCGGGCAGTTCCAGCGTCTGCTGTTCGCCCGCCTGGCGGTACAGGACGCACCGGTGCTGCTGCTGGATGAGCCGTTCAATGCGGTCGATGCGCCCACCGTCGTCGTGCTGCTGTCGCTGCTCGCCGCCTGGCACCGCGAGGGCCGCACCATCGTCGCCGTGCTGCATGACATCGACTTGGTACAGCGCCTGTTTCCCGAGACGCTGGTGCTGGCCGGCGCGCCCGTCGGCTGGGGGCCCACCGCCGAGGTGCTGACCCCGGCCAACCGCCGCCGCGCCGGCCTCGACGCGCCCGACTGGTCGTTGCTGGACGGCATCGCCTCCTTCGCCCCCGCGCGCAGCCGCAGCGCCGCGTGATCCACGACATCCTGATCGCCCCCTTCGCGATGGGCTTCATGCAGCGCGCGCTCGCGGGCTGCCTGGCCCTGTCGCTGGCCGGTCCGCCGCTCGGGGTGTTCCTGGTGCTGCGGCGCATGAGCCTGATGAGCGACGTGCTGCAGCACGGCATCCTGCCGGGGGTCGCCCTCGGCGCCGTCTGCTTCGGCCTTTCGGTCTGGGCGATGGGGCTGGGCGGGATCGCCGCCGGGCTGATGGTCGCGCTGCTTGCCGGATCGCTCGCGCGCGCCACGGGGGGGCGGGAGGACAGCCAGCAGGCGGGCGTCTATCTGATCGCGCTGGCGCTCGGCGTCGCCATCGTCTCCGCGGGCCGCGGCATCGACCTCGCGCATCTTCTGTTCGGCAGCGTGCTGGCGGTGGACCGCACGGCGCTGCTGGCGATGGCCGGCGCGGCGACGCTGACCCTGCCCGTGCTGGCGCTGATCTGGCGGCCGCTGATCCTGGAGAGCTTCGATCCCGGGTTCGCCGAGGCGGCGGGAGGGCGCGGCGGGCTGTGGCACCTCGGTTTCCTCGCGCTGGTGGTGATCTGCGTGGTGTCGGGCTTCGTCGCGCTCGGCACGCTGATGTCGGTGGGACTGATGATGCTGCCGGCCATCGCGGCGCGGCATTTCGCGGGATCGCTGGGCGGGCAGGTGCGCGCCTCGGTGCTGCTCGCCGTGCTCGCCTCGGTCGCCGGGCTGCTGCTGTCATTCCACCTCGACATCCCCGCCGGCCCTGCCATCGTGCTGTCGGCGGGCGCGCTCTGGCTCGCGGGCGTCGTGACCGGGCCGCGCGAGAGCCTGCTGCGCGTTGCGGTCGCGGACGGCGCGGCCTTGAAAACGCCGTAGCCTGCGGTCACACCACCGCAGGCTTCGGAAGGCGCAGGGATGGAGTGGCAGGGGCGGAAGGTGCTGGTGACGGGCGGCGCGGGGTTCCTCGGCGCCAATCTGTGCCATGCGCTCGCCGCGCGCGGCGCGCGGGTCGTGGCGCTGGACGGGTTCCTGTTCGGCGGCGGCGCCAATCCCGCCAACCTGGAAGACGCGGCGGTGGAAGTGGTGCGTGGCGATATCCGCGACATCGACCTCCGCCCGCTCTGCGAGGGCGCGGACGTTATCTTCAACCTCGCGGCGCAGACCAGCCACATGGGCGGGCAGCGCGATCCGCTGGCCGATATCGCGGTGAACGCCGTCGCGCAGGTACGGCTGATCCAGGCGGCGCGCGAGGCGGCGCCCGAGGCGGTGGTGGTGCACGCCTCCACCCGCCAATTCTATGGCCGCGCCCAGCGCCTGCCGGTGGACGAGGACCATCCGGTCGCTCCGCCCGACGCGAACGGCGTCTCGAAGTTCGCGGGTGAGCAGTACTGGATGCTGGAGCACCGCGTGCAGGGACGGCCCGTGGTGTCGCTGCGCCTGACCAATTGCTACGGCCCGCGTCTGCGCATCCGCGACGCCCGCCAGACCTTCCTCGGCATCTGGATACGCTGCGTTCTGGAAGGCCGACCGTTCGAGGTCTGGGGCGGCGCCCAGACGCGCGACATGACCTATGTCGACGACGTGACCGAAGCCTTCCTGCTGGCCGCCGCGCGTCCCGAATGTCATGGCCGTATCTTCAACATCGGCGGCTCGCCCCCCGCCTCGCTGCATGATCTGGCCGAGTTGATGGTCCGCCTCGCCGGACCCGAGGCGCGCTATGTCACGCGCGAGTTCCCGGCCGACCGCGCCCGAATCGATATCGGCAGCTACTACGCCGACGACACCGCCTTCCGTTCCGCCACCGGCTGGCAGCCGACAGTGGAATTGGAGGACGGCATCCGCCGCTCGCTCGACTGGTTCCGGCCGCGTCTGGAGGCCTATCTGTGAGCGCGCCGCCGCTTCTAGTGCCGCAGGCGGATCCCGGCGCAGGCTACCGTGCATACAAAGAAGACATTGACGCGGCGGTGGCGCGCGCGCTCGGCTCGGGCTGGTACATCCTGGGCGCAGAGGGCCGCGCCTTCGAGGCCGAATTCGCCGCGTGGCTCGGCGCGGAGCACGCGGTCGGATGCGGCAGCGGCACCGATGCGCTGGCGCTGGCACTGCGCGCGTTGGGCATCGGGCCGGGCTGCGCCGTCGCGACCGTCTCCCACACCGCCGTCGCCACCGTCGCTGCCATCGAGATGGCGGGCGCGGTGCCGGTGCTGATCGACATCGACCCCGACCACTACACGCTGGACCCGGCGGAGCTGGCCGACGTGCTGGCATCGCCCCCTGCCGGGCTGCCGCCGGTGCGCGCCGTCATCCCCGTGCATCTCTATGGGCAGGCCGCCGGTATGGACGCGATCCTCCCGCTCTGCCGGCGGCACGGCGTGCATGTGATCGAGGATTGCAGCCAAGCCCACGGCGCGGCGCTGCACGGGCGGCGACTGGGTACGCTCGGCGATATCGGCACGTTCAGCCTATACCCGACAAAGAACCTGGGCGCGCTGGGCGACGGCGGCGTGATTGCGACGGGCGACGCGGCGCTGGCCGAGCGGCTGGCCGCGCTGCGCCAGTACGGTTGGCGCACCCATTACGTGTCCGACGAGGTCGGCGTGAACTCAAGGCTCGACGAGGTGCAGGCGGCGGTGCTGTCGGTGAAGCTGCGTCACGTGGATGCGGGAAACGCGAGGCGTCGGGCGATCGCCGCGGGCTACGATGCGGCACTGGCGGGCACGCGCCTCGTTCCGCCGGCTCGCCGGACCGGCGCCACGCATGTCTTCCATCAATATGTGGTGCGGACATCGGACCGCGATGGGCTGCGCGCCCGGCTGCGAGCGGCGGGGATCGGAACCGGTGTCCACTACCCGGTGCCGGTGCATCTGCAACCGGCTTATCGTTGCCGCGTCGTCCTTGGTCCCGCCGGCTGCCGGCGCAGCGAGCAGGCGGCAGCCGAGGTACTCAGCCTGCCGATGTTTCCCGAACTGACCGGCACGCAGACCGGCACCGTATGCGCCGCGCTGGCGGCCGAGGCGGACGCCTAAACCGTCTTTGGCCGGAAGCCGTTCTGCAGGCCCCAGGTCGCGAGGCTGTAGCGCGAGCGGTGAACGGTGCCGGCGCCGGCGGCTATGCAGGTCTTGCGGGCGCGCACGTCGTCCTTGAACGGCCCGTCGATCGAATCGACGACAACCTGCGCGATCACCGACCGCTTCTCGGCCGGGGTCATGGTTGCCATCAGCTTTGCCTTCGCGGCCTGCAGCCGGCCCTTCGCCGCCATGCCGCCGTTCTGGACGGCGACGTCGAACAGCAGCAGAAGGTCAAGCTCCTCGCCCAGCTCAAGCGCCTGCGCGTCGCGCAGCGCGATCGCAGTCCAGTACTTGTCCCGCGCCCGCTCGATTTGCATCCGCTGCACTTCAGGCATCTTGCCCAGCGCCATGAAGCCCGAACGCCAGGGCTCGGCGACGCGGAAGGCGGGCGGCGGACCCGACACGCGATCAGCGAACGCCATGCGCTGCGCCTGGCTCGCCTGTGGGCCGATCTGCTGCATCAGTTCGCCCGCGTCCTGCCCGAAGGCTTGGGTAAGCAGCGCGGGCGCCCGCTGATTGATCTGGCCGAGCAGGTTGCTCAGTTCGCCGTTGCTCAGCGTGAAGCCGATGATGCCCCAGGTCAGGCCGGCGCCATCGAAATTGCCCTCGATCAGCGTGAATCCGGTGCCCTCGAACGAGGCGACCACCTGTAGGCATCGCTCGAAGATCGGCGGCTCGTCGCTGTGCATCAGTGCCGGCCACGTGACGTCCGACACGGTGCCGGTCGCGGGCAGCCCGTTCGCTGTCTGAAAAATCTTGAGCGCGCCTTCGGTCTGCCGTCCGTACGCGCCGTCCACATCGATGCTGGATGTGGTGGCCGCGTTCAGCGATGCCTGGATGTCGCTGATTACCGAGCCGTTGACCCCCGCCGAGCCGTCGGTCGAGCGCAGGAAATAGTCGCGTGCCATGTTCGTTTCTCCGCGCCGAGCGTCGGCGCCACGCGCTGAGTGCAATCCCGCAACATTAGCGGCCCCGGCGGCGGCGCCGGATCACGATCGCGCCACATGCTCCCAGCGGTGCGCCACCCGGATCGGCCCCAGACGCGATGCATCGGAGCGGGACAAGGCGCCGTCGGATTGATCAGAAACCGGGCGGGGCTACGGGAGACGCGGCGGCGCGGGCCGTGGAGCTGCCGAAATTGTCGGCAGACGGGAAACGGAAGCGCGGACGCAGCTAATTCTTGCTGCACCTGCACAATGGCGCGCAATGTGACCGCCATGCCAAACGATGCCCCCGGCGCCGCCGAACTCGCCCATTCCCTTCTCGCGCTGATCGATCAACTCCGGGCCCGCGCCGAGGAAGATCCCTTCGGCAACCCGGTGCTGTCGGTGGCGCTGGCGATCACTCGCCAGCTCGACGCCGGCGAGCTGGACGAGCGCACGGTCACGGCGCTTGTCCGCGAACTGCGTGACGCCGCCTTCGACGACCGCGCGAAGCGCGTGGCCGGCTATGTGGGGGGCGTGGACCCGACACGCAACAATAGCGTGCTCGCCTCGCTCGCGCAGCATCTGCTGCGGCCCGATCCGAACGACAGCCCGGTGCCCTGGGCGCGTTACTGTAAGCTGGTGAACCGCACGCGCTACGCTGCGGTGTTCACCGGCCATCCCACCTTCGCGCTGCCGCGCCAGGTCGGCCAGGCGCTGGCGGAAGCCGCCAGCGGGCGGGCCGCCGAACGGTTCGAGAGCCACCGCCCGAGCCGCCCGACACTGCGCGAGGAGTTCGAGCAGGCGGGCTTTGCCATCGCCAACGGCCGCGACGCCCTCGACCGCTTCAACGCCGCCCTGTTGACGGTGGCGCGCGGAGCGTGGCGGGACCGGTGGACCGACCTCGCACCGCGGCCGATCATCCTGTCCACCTGGGTCGGTTACGACACCGACGGGCGCACAGACATCGGCTGGTGGGACACGCTGCGCCTGCGGCTGGAGATGAAGCGTCGGCAGCTCGACCGGGTACGCGCGCAGGTCGGCGCCCTCGATTGCGGCACGGCAATCGCCGCCCGCGCCGAGCGCGCGCTTGCCGCCGTCGACGCGCAGATCGCAGCCTGCCCGGACGGCCCGGAGGTTGCGCGCGTCGCCGCCTTCGCGCACGCGATGGTGGACCGCCGCGACGAGGCGATGGTGACGCAGGAGCCGCTGCTCGCGCTGTTCGCCGACGCGATGAAGACCGCCGACGACCAGGAGCGCCTTGCGCTCGCGGTCGCCCGCGCCGGGCTGCTGTCGCACGGCCTGTCTCTCGCGCACACGCATTTCCGGCTCAACTCGGCACAGCTCCACAACGTCATCCGACAGCGCCTCGGGATTTCTGATCCGCCGGAGGATCCGGCACACCGCCGCGCGCTGCTCGCGCGCATCAATGCGGCGCTCGACACGGTCACGCCGGTTGCGGTCGATTTCGGCTCGCTGCTCGCCGAACAGGCGTCGGCCGCCAAGCTGATGATGACCATCGCGCAGTTGGTGAAGCACATCGACGCGTCGGTGCCAGTACGTTTTCTGATCGCCGAGACCGAGAGCGGCTACACGCTGCTCGCCGCGCTGTGGCTCGCGCGGTTGCTAGGCATCGACCGGCACATCGAGATCAGCCCGTTGTTCGAAACCGCAGACGCCCTGGAACAGGGTAACCGCGTGCTGGAAGAGGCGCTGCGCAGCCCGCACTACCGGGAATACCTGAAGTCCACCGGACGGCTCGCGCTGCAATTCGGCTATTCCGATTCCGGCCGCTATATCGGGCAGCTCGCCGCGAGTTATCTGATCGAGCGGCTGCGGCTGAAGATCGCCGATACGCTGGCCCGCCACGGCGTCACCGGCGTCGAGGTGATCCTGTTCGACACGCACGGCGAAAGCATCGGCCGCGGCGCGCATCCCGGATTGCTGTCGGATCGTTTGAAATATCTTTCGCCCACCGCCAGCAGGCGCGCGCTGAATCAGGCGCAGCTTCCGGTGCGCGAGGAGAGCGCCTTTCAGGGCGGCGACGGCTACATGCTGTTCGGCACGCCGGAACTGGCGCTCGCCACCGTCGCGCGCATCGCCGAGCATGCCTTCCATCCCGCCGCCGGGCCGATCGAGGACCCGATCTACGGCGACGCTGATTTCGTCGCCGATTTCTTCGCCACCATCCGCGTCAACATGGAAGGGCTGGTCGAGGACAAGGGCTACGCCGCCATGCTCGGCGCGTTCGGTCCCGCCTTGCTCGATCCCACCGGATCGCGGCCGGCGGCGCGGCAGTCGGACGGGATGCGCAACGCCGCGCGCATCAGCCATCCGCGCGAACTGCGCGCCATTCCAAACAACGCAATCTTGCAACAACTCGGCTGGTGCGCGAACACGCTGCAAGGCATCGGCCACGCCGCCGCCCGCCATCCCGAGATGTTCGGTGACATGCACGCGAAGAGCCGCCGCTTCCGCCGTGCGCTCGATCTCGCCGCGCACGGGCTCGCGCATTCGGACATCGACGTGCTGCGTGCGGTGATCGAAAGCCTCGATCCCGGCTCGTGGCTCGATCGCGCGGCGCACACGCGCAGACCCGGCCGGCGCGAGGCGCTGGTTGCGGTGGCGCGCGCGCTGGAACGACTGGGCGTCTGGGCAGACACGCAGTCGATGTTCCGGCGCATCCAGGCGGACCATCTGGCGCTACGCGTCGCCTGGCCCGACGCGCCGCGCATGAAGACGCGCGAGGTGCTGCTGCATGCGCTGCGCTTGGCCGTGATCCACCGCATCTGGCTGCTGGCGACAGGCATTCCCGATTTCGCGCCGCGCCATGGGTTGACGCGCCACGACCTCGATGCGGTGATCCTGCGCCTCGACATCGAGCCCGCTTTGCAACTACTGGCCGAGATCTTCCCGAATACGCCGGATCCTGCAGCGGATGCGGACTTCGCGGAGCCTGCTGCGCCGCGCAGCGTCGCAGCCTATGCGCGCGAACACGCGGAGATTTTCGCGCCGATCGCGCGATGGTTCGTTCTGATGCGCGAGATCGCCACCGCCGTCACGCACGAGGTCGGCGCGTTCGGCTAGGCCGCGCTCGCCGCATCGTGACGGGATTGGGTTCAAAATCCACGGATCGAGGCCCGCGCACCGCTCGCGGCGCGGCGTTGGCGGCTGGTATCGTTCCGCCGAGGGAGCGGCGCAATACAGCGCCTTTGGATCGGCGGGATGACCGAGGTACTCACATGGGAGGCGGCGCGTGAGCGCGCCATTGCGCTCGGCGCACTGAAACCGCGCGATATCGCCGAGCGCACCCTGGCCGGCATGATGGCGGCGCAGGGCCAGGGCGGTTTTGCGGAAACTGCCGTCGCCCAGGCACGCCTGCGCGAATGGACGCAAGCCATCATGGAAGGCCGCGACCCCGGCAAGCCCTGACCCGGCGGCCGTTCTCGCGCTGGCTCAGCCCTGCTGGCCCACCAGGGTGCCGGTCGCCTCGGCCAGCCGCGCGACCAGCGCCTTCGGCGTGTAGGGTTTTCCAAGGAACGCGACCGAGCGTGCGGTTTCGCCCGCCAGCACGCCCTGCTCCGCGTAGCCCGACATCAGGATCGCGGGCAGGCCGGGATAGCGGGCGCGCACCGCCTCCACCAGTGCCGGCCCATCCTGGCCGGACATCACCACATCCGACACCACCGCGGCGAGGGTCAGGCCCGGATTCGCGTCGAGCAGCGCAAGCGCGGCCTCTGCCGAATCGGCCTCCAGCACGTCCCATCCCGCGTGGGTCAGTGCCCGCGCAGCGACGCGGCGGACGGCGTGCTCGTCGTCGGCCAGCAGCACGCGCTGCGCGCCGTCGGCCACGGGTAGGGTGGGCGCGCGGAGGGAGGCAGCCGCCGCCGGCCCCGCCGCCCGGTCAGCGGCGGTTTCGGGCTGGCGCCCCGGCGCCGTGCGGGGCGGGCGTAGGGCGGCAGCGGCCCGGAGGTGCGCGGATTACGACGGCGCGCCCGGCCGTGTCTCCTCGCGCGGGAAATACAGCACGAATTCGGTGCCCTGCCCGACCGTGCTCGATACCGTGAGGTAGCCGCCGGATTGGCGGACGATGCCGTGCGCGGAGGCGA
>Ga0335069_10008302_pt1 | contig 14864 bp, 16 predicted proteins | sample Lox_Sample_11_FD_206714 | JGI IMG/M metagenome (GOLD analysis project Ga0335069, IMG submission 206714) | Soil microbial communities from Loxahatchee National Wildlife Refuge, Florida, United States - Lox_Sample_1.1 | ecosystem: Environmental > Terrestrial > Soil > Wetlands | place: USA... | reverse complement strand
AGCCGACGCTGGCGCCCGCGCTGGCGCATGTGACGTGACGTCACGTTACATGGTGACGCACACCAAGATGGCTCGAACCTGATCTAGCGTCAGAGCGTCTCGAGGTACGCCGTCAGGTCGGAGATGTTCTGCGACGTCAACGAGCCGATGTTGCCGTGCTGCTGCGTCGCGCACTTGCCGAAGCGGTCGGCGATCGTCGCCGCGCAGCCGTTGTGCAGCAGCGGGGTGCGCCACCCGACCCCCACCAAGGGCGGCACCTGGAAGGAGCCGCCGGTGCCGACGTCCACGGTCTGATTGTTCGTGAACTTCGCGCCGGAGTGGCAGCCGGAGCAGCCGACGCTCGGGGTCGCGAAGAGAGTCCGCCCGCGCTGCGCAGCGCTCGAGTCGATCCACGAAGGGGCAGGCGGTGCGGGGACTTTCTCCACCCAGCCCTGGAGCGCCGAGAGCTGGTCCATCGCGAGTGCAGCCCCGTCCATGCGCGTGACGTAGACGTCGTCGGCGAGCGCAACGAAGTTCTTCTCGTCGCCAGGCCAATGGTAAGGGGCGGTCCCGGCGATCGTGCCGCGGACCGAGGGCGTGCGGCGTGACTCGCCGTCGAGCTGCCACACGTGGCCGTCGTCGCGACCCTCGGGGTGGCACGAGGCGCAAGCGATCATCGCCCCGGCCTGCGTGTGGAAGATGTCGTGTCCGGTGTCCTTGCGCGTCGAGGAAGCGAGCGTGACGACGCTGAGCTGCGACCAGTTCCCGGCGCGGTAGACGTGGAGCGTTGCCGGCTCGCGCGTCTGCACGATCAGGTTGCCCGAAGCGTCGAACGCGACGGCGGTCGGCTGCGCGCTCGTGCTCGCGGCCGTGGTCTGCAGCGTCGTCTGTGTGCCACCGCAGGGGTCGAACAAAAAGACCGTCGGCAGACCCTGGACGAATGCGTTGCCCGTCGCGGCGACGGCGATCGCCGAAGCGTCGCGCGCGACGGCAACGTCCACGGGGAGCGCGGCGGGAATGGTCTCGTTGAGGAGCGTCTCGCCGCTGCTCGAGAGGACGCTGAGGACGCCCTGGACGACGGCTGGCGGGCAACCGCCCGCGTCCGGGCCGGAATTCGAGCCCGCATCAGCGCCCGGCATGCCGCAGCCAGCGTCGTCGAAGACGCTCGGGGTCTCGCTGGGGCCCGCTTCGGCGGCGTCGGAGCTCGCGTCCATCGCTGCGCCACCGGCGTCGACGAGCGGCGGCGTCGGCGGCGGGCCGGGGGGAATCGGCTGGCCGCATCCGCCGCCGTAGGCGCTCTGCGATTGAGTGATCACGGATTCGGTCGAAGACGCCTGGTGCACCGCCACGACGGTGTCGGACGGCCCCGCGACGGAGCGCCATGCGACGTGCGGAGTGAAGTCGCCGATCGGAGAGGGCAGCTGGTCGCGCCGCGCGATGGTGGCGCCGCTACCCATGCGCAGCACCTGGGCTGCACGAAACTCGCTGATGGAGAGCCCGCCACTCTGCACGATGACGTCGCGCAGGTCCCGCTCGACGGTGAGCGTCTGCACTGCCGCGCCGCCGGAAGCAGGGAGCGCAACGAGCTCGCCGGTTGCGCACGCTACCCACACGTCGTCCGTCTTCGAGTCCCACGCTAGGCCGCGCGGCGCGGGACAGACGGGGCGGCGTGCGAGGATCTTGCCGGTCACCTCGTCGAACGACACGAGCGCGCCGCCGGTGCGAAGCGCGACGTGCACGCGACCTGCGCCGTCTTCGACGAGCCGTCCGGGTTCGTCTCCCGACTGCAAGGACACGGTGTAGGCGACCGTGCCGGTCGAGAGGACCACGCCGTAGACGAGGTCGCGATCGGGGTCGGCCGCAATGGCGCGCGAGCCATCGGCCGTCACGAGCAGCGTGCCGCCGGAGATGGGAGGAGGCGGAACGGTGGCGACCACGGTCGACCCGAAGTCTGGACGGATGGCCGAGAAGCCGACGCCGGCGTCATCGGCGATCCCGGACGAGGAGTCGTCCCCGAAGATGCCCCCGCCGCTGCTGGAGCCCGACCCGTACGGGCCCGGCCCTGCGTTGTCGCCGGGGTAGCCGGATCCAACGGGCCAGTCGTTGAGCGTACAGCCCGCGCTCACGCACGCGGCGACCAACAGGCCGCCGAGGACCGCCGTTACCCCCAACCCCACGGACCGGCCTCGCTGATTTGACATCGTGCGCACCTCGGATGCCTGGAATATGGCTGCGGTTCAGCGTTTCCGTCACGCCAAGGGCGGCGTGGTCGAGTCCGCTGTCGTGGCGGCGTTCAGCCTCGCAACGGCCGATGCGAGAATGAATGGTCGTTCAGAGGCGGTGACTGCCACCCGACATCGTCATCACCGGGAAAAGATACGGGGTTCCCGCCGTGCGGGTCGACCGACCGGTCGGCATCGCGCGTGCAGAGGATCGCGCGCGATGACAATGCACCGTGCGCTCGTTCCTACCGTCGTTTGCGCCCTCGTCGGGATTTCCGCGTCGGCCCTACTCGCTTGTTCGGCTTCGCGAGGTCCCCTTCCGCCCGATGCGCACCTCGAGATCCTGCAGACGGACAGGCTCGTTCTACACGTGACCGCTGCCCCGCACGCGGAAAGCGCGTCGTGCGCTTCCAGCACCAGAGACGCTTCGACGCACTTCCTTCAGTTGAACGAAGAGACGACGGGCAACTTCGTCCTGCGTCCCGCGGCGGGCGTCGCCGTGCTCCACGTCGAGGAGCTGGCGACCAACCGCACGTGGTGCGTGCTGACGCACGGCGACGGCACCGGCGGGACGATCCAAGGGGAGTTCCCGAGCGGCATCTATGCCATCACCGTTCAGGCCTCTCATACGAACGCGCCGACGCCCTACTCGGTGGTCGTCGAGAAAATGTAGGCTCTGCCTAGCGGCTCTACGCGCGTTGCCGGGCAGCAAAAGGAAGCCCGACCTATCCTCCAGGCGATGGCCCAGACGGCTCGTCCGCTCCGTCTGATCGTGTGGGATCGCACGGCTCCCGGTCTGCGCCACGCCTGGCGCTTGGGGGCTCGGCTCTACGCCGGGCTCGGACGGATCGACGGAGCTTTCCCCGCTGCCACGTGGGACGAAGCGCTCGCGTGGCTCGCGCAGGCGCGCGAGGCCATCGGCGAGATCCAGTACTGGGGTCACGGCCGCTGGGGTCGCGCGCTCATCGGGGCCGAAGCGCTCGACGCCTCCGCGCTGCGCCCCGGCCACCGGTTGAGCGCGAGGCTGGACGCCGTGCGCGAACGGCTCGCGCCCGATGCGCTCGTGTGGCTTCGTACGTGCGAGGCGTTCGGCGCCAGCGCCGGTCACGACTTCGCGGTGCGCATCGCCGACCGGCTCGGAGCGCGCGTCGCGGGGCACACGTTCGTGATCGGCGCCCTACAGAGCGGCTTGCACGGGCTGCTGCCGGGCCACGCGCCCGATTGGCCGGCCGACGAGGGCCTCGCCGAAGGGACGCCGGACGCGCCGGTGCGCGCCCACTGGTCCGCGCCCGGTCGGCCCCGCACCATCACGTGCTTCGACGGACGGGTCCCGCCTGCATGGTTCGCGTGAGCGCACCGTGCCGCTCAGTGCCGCGCTTCGAGCTCGTCGCGATCGACTTTGCGGTCGAGTGCTGCGCGGATGTCCTTCAGCTGACGCCCGTGCTCCACGAGGGCGTCCTTCACCCGCCCGAGCTCTGCGTCGACCTTGTCGAACCTGTCGTTCAACGAAGCCAGGCCAGAATCGATCTTGTCGATCTTGTGGCTCAGGCGCGAATCGACCTTGTCGATCCTGTCGTTCACCGACGCCAAGCCGGAGTCGACCTTATCGTTCAAGGAGGCGAAACCCTGCACGACGACTCTGTGGAGATCCTCGACCAGCCGTGCCGTCACGCTCGCAGGAGATGTCGCCAGGGCCGACTGGCTCATGAGAAGCTCGAGATGACCTCCTCGGTCCGCGCTCGCTCCCGCTCCAGAGCCTCGTCGTGGTCATCGCCGAAGGCCACGTCGATGACGAGGCTCGGCTCGTGATCGGGCGGGCCCGCCGAGGGGCCCTTCGCCGTGGAGACCGTGGGAACGACCACCGTACGCCCCCTGCTCTCCTCGTAGGCCCCTCGCAGAGCCTCGAGCATCTCGCGTGCGCTCGGCCAGCGGTCCTTCTTGTCGAAGGCGAGCGCCGTGTCCACCGCGCGCTGCAGGAGGGGCCCTGCGCTCGGCATCACGGCCGCGAGCGCGGGCGCCCGACGGACCGCCGCGGCCATCAGCGCCGGGCCTAGCTTCGTCTCCTCGTGGATGCGCCTGCCCGAGACGGCGCGGAAGAGCAACGCACCGACCGCGAACAGATCCGAGCGGGCGTCCACCTCGTCCCTCTTGCCGGAAGCCTGCTCCGGGCTCATGTAGTGCGGCGTGCCGAGCGCGAGACCGTGCGCCGTGGGCACCATCGATTTGGCCCCGACACGCACGCGCGCGAGACCGAAGTCGAGCAGCTTGACGTGGCCGTGACGCATCAAGAAGACATTGGCCGGCTTGATGTCGCGGTGCAGGACGTCGGCCGCGTGCGCGGCAGCGAGCACCTCGAGCAACTGCCCGCAGATGGCGAGCGCCTCGGGCACCGGGAGGCGGTCGGCGCGCGCGAGCCATGCCGACAGGGGCTCGCCTTCGAGCAGCTCCATGACCAGAAACGGTGCGCCGTCTTCGGCCGTGTCGTGCTCGATGATGCGCACGGCGCCGGGGTGCCCAATCTTGTTGGCGACGTATCCCTCGAGCTGGAAGCGCTTGCGCGTCTCGTGGTCGAGCGCGAGGTGAGCGTGGAGCACCTTGATGGCCGCCGGTTGCCCGTTCTCGTGGCGGGCGCGGTAGACGGCGCCCATCGCTCCGGAGTCGAGCAGCGCTTCGACGCGCCACTTGCCCGCGAGCGTCTTGCCGACGCGGTCTTCCAGCGAGACGTCCCGGACTTCGGCCACGGCTCGGCAACGAGCTTACGGCGATCCGGCCGTGACGGTCGAATTTGCGGTGCGGTCGCTGACTTGCATTCTCCGAAGCGCGCCATGGGCGACAGCGGCGACAGCGCGGATCGGCTGGCTGCTTACTCGGACGCCGTCTTCGCGGTCATCGTGACCGTCATGGTGCTCGAGCTCAAGGCGCCCGATCAGCCGCAATTCTCGGCTCTCTGGCCTCTGTGGCCGACGGCCGTCAGCTATGCGCTGAGCTACCTGCTCATCGCCATCATCTGGATCAACCACCACCACCTGATGCGGTTCGTGGGTGCTCCCACTCTGGGACTCATCTGGACGAACTTCATCCATCTGTTCACGGTGTCGCTCCTGCCCTTCGCCACGGCATGGGTGGCGCGTACCCGCATCGCGTCGGCGCCGGTGGCGCTCTACGCGGGGCTCTTCGTTTGCATCGACGTCGCTTACAACGTCTTCGAGCGGGAAGTGCTGGCCCGTGCGGACGCGACGCTGGTGTCCGAGCGAATGCGGCGCACTGCGAGGCGCCGATCGCTCGTCGTACTCGGGATCATCGTGACCGCCGCACTGGGCGCGTTCCTCGCGCCGCGCCTCGCCTTCGGGCTGATATTCGCCGCCCTGCTCCTCCACATGCGGCCGGAGGTCCCGGAGTTCACGGATCGAGGACGAAGCCGTCCGCGCACCTAGGTTCCGATCCGCCCTGGCGCGGATGCCGACGTTTGCGGATCTTGCGCGCGACGTGCGTGGCCACAGTAGCGGTGCCGCTTGCTGACGTCCGGGTGGGGACCTGTCAACTCGGCAGGCCGCTCAGTGCCGCGCCTCGAGCTCGTCGCGATCGACCTTGCGGTCGAGCGCTGCGCGGATGTCCTTCAGCTGACGCCCGTGCTCCATGAGCGCGTCCTTCACCCGCCCGAACTCTGCGTTCATGTGAATCTGCAGGGCATCGATCCTCTGGTTCACGCCATCGACCCCCTGGTTCACGGCGGCGAGCCCGGAGTCGACTTTTTCAGTGAGCCTTGCTTCGACGGCGGTGAGCCGTGCGTCGGCGGAGTCGAACCTGTCGGTCACAGACGCGAAGCCTTGGACGACGACTCTGTGGAGCTCCTCGATGTCCATGAAGTCCGTACCTCTTGCCCCAGCGAGTCGCGGGGTGCAACGGTCGCCCAGAGCAGTCGGCGTGCCATCACGCCTCACAAGAGATGTCGCCAGGTTGCACGCACTGCGCTCCGCCGACCCCGTGTCCCGGACAGATCGGGGGTGTCCCGGGACACTCTAGGGATCGTCCGAGAACAGCTCGTCGAGCGCCCGATCGCGATCGCTCAGAAATTCGCGCGTGATGCGCACGGTCGCGGTGTCGTCGTAAGCGACCTTCCGCAAGCCGCGCTCGTCGAGCTCGTAGATCCAGGCGTCGGGGTAGGCCAAGAGAATCGGAGCGTGCGTCGCAACGATGAACTGGCACCCCTGCCGCGCGAGATCGTGCATTCGGCGCAACATGCTCATCTGTCGGAGCGGTGACAGGGCAGCTTCGGGCTCGTCGAGAACATACAGCCCGTCGGGACCAAAGCGATGGAGCGCGAGGGCGATGAACGACTCGCCATGCGACTGCTCGTGAAGGGAGCGGCCGCCGTACGACGCCAGAAGTTGGGGATCTAGTCGCTCGAGAGTCGTCGCGACGTTGAAGAAGCTCTCAGCCCGAAGAAAGAACCCGGTGCGTGGTCTCCGTACGGATCGCACGAGCCGCAGCGCGGCTGCGAGCGAAGACTCCGAGCTTCGCGTCGAGAAGCGGAGGTTCACGCTGCCGCCCTCCGGATTGAAGCCCGCGGCAACCGCGATGGCTTCGAGCAGAGTGGACTTTCCACTCCCGTTCTCTCCGACGAGGTACGTCACGCGAGGATGCAAGGCGAGCCCGTCGATCGCCGCAACCGCCGGAATGGAGAAGGGGTACTCGTCCGGCTTCCCCACGCGCTCGCGCGGGAGCTGTAGGCGGAGGAGAAACGGTGTGGGCTCGCCGGATCCCCGAGCCGCTCGCTTCCTCATGTTGGGCAAGATGGCATGGCGACCCCAAACGCGCGGGCTAATTCGCGGTCTGGCTCAGCGCCTTCTCGAGCCAAGCGACGTACCACTCGGCGAAAGTCATGTGTCGCCCGTCGTTCCGAGTCCATGGACGCCAGCCCTGGAAGTCCGCCGTCGCGTCGTGCCAGACGTGTCCGGCCTCTGGACCGGTGACAGCCAGCCAGTCGCGTAGAGCGCATCCCTGGTGGCAGATGGGAAGCGCTCCATCTACCGGGCGCCAATACGTGCGTATGATCTCGTCGTCGTCCTCCGAGGCCTGGATGCGCTCCAGCTCGGCCTCGGAGAGATTCCAGCGCTCGCGGTGGGGAAAAGATTGGGATGGTACGCCGACCATCAGGCCAGGCTTCCAGGGCTTGTCGCCGTAGCCGTCGTCCATCTCGCCGAGCTTGAAGACGCCGTAGTACGGCCCGGCCCCGCCATTCCCGATCTGCGTTAGGAAGGCGCGGTAGTCGCTCGGCAGCTGGACAGAGTGCGCGGCCTCGAACCGAGCGACGGCCGATTGATCGAGGGGAGGGTGCAACTCGTAGCGGTGCGAGGCTGCGCCGAACACGCGCTTGCCTGCGGGATCGCGGCGCCGAAGTATCTCCAAGCCGTCGCGCACGCGCTCGGTGAACTCCACGTTGCCGAGTCTACCGCCGTGTCCCTACGTCGGGGCCCGCGGTTTCCGTTGGGGCGATCTAGACTCGGCCTCTAGGGGGACGAACGATGCGCGTGACGATCTCGGCGACCATCCTCGCGGGAGTTCGTCACCGCGAGCACCTGCTCGGCGATGCCCGTGGGCAAGACGGCCACCACCACGCTGTCCGTCCACGTTCTTGGTACAGCGTGCGAGGTGTTGCTCGACAACGTCAGCGACAGTTGCTGGGCAACCTTCAAGGGCGAAACCCTCGCGGCGAACAACTGCGCTGGCATGCTCTGGGTAGGCCAAGGCGAGGTGCTCGTCTCGGACGCCGGCAGGGAGGAGGTCTTTGCTTGGGACATGCAAGCGACGAGCAACGCACCGACCATCACTGGCACCCTCGACTTCCAGGACTCCGATCCTCCCCCCTCGTGTCAGTTCACCGAGACGTTCAAGGGCACGCGGCAGTAGACGCCACGGCGGACACGACGGCGTCGAACATGAACCGCAGATTGGGCGCGCGCTTCATCTCGATCGCCTCGGCGAGACCTTCACGTCAGCGGGCCGCTTGGTGCCGCGCCGGTCGCGGTAGGCGTGGCTACAGGCATCGATCCCGCTGGTCCGGGTACTTCCTAAGGCACGCGGTAGCCGTTGAGCGTGCAGTTGTCGCCGGTCGTGATCAGCGCGCCCATGTCGACCACGTCGAAGTCGGTGACCTGGATGGAGACGAGGTCCGTGGGGGCGAGCAGGCCCGACCACTTGGCCGTGGTGAACGTGTCGCTCGTGGCGGTGAGCGCGATGTTGCCGCCGTCCGAGAGGAACATCCCGTACTTCTGAAGGGCCTTGGCCACGACTTGTGCGCCGGCCGGCAGCGACGAGACGTCGAAGGTCGACTTGAGCCGCATGCGCACGCCGTAGGGCGGTGCGTTCGGCCGGGTGGTGGACGCGCTGGCGACGCCCGTGTGGGTCGCCGGCTGGACGTACACGTCGCCGTCCTCGATTTCAGCGTTGGGCAGGATGAACCGGATGGCGTGGTCGATGTGGCCCGCCGCGACTTCGTCCGCGCTGAACAGCATCGCCGCGATGGGGAAGCCGCCGGCATCCGCGCTCGTGCAGCCTGATCCGCGCAAGGTCGGCGAATAAGCGTGGGTGAGGTCCCATATGATGGGCCCGCCGACGCTGTTGAAGGTGGTGGCGCTGGGCGGGTTGTACGCGCCGTACATCTCCCACAGCCAGTTTCGGGAGACGTCGACGACGAGCATGTGGCAATCGCCACCGCCGTTGCACGCGTAGCCAGTCTCGCCCTCGATCGCCCCGTTGGGCGGCACCGGGAACGTCGTGTGGCCCACGTCGCAATCAGGCCCGCAGCCCCCCGAGGTGGCGTAGGTGACCATCGGAGTGCTTGCGTCCGCGCAGAGGACGGTGATGGACGTGTCGATCTGGAACTTGTTGCCGTTGCCCCATCCCCCGGCCGACGCCAGCCAGTTGATGATCGTGCTCGACTGCGAGGAAACGGGATCCGTGTCGACGGCGGTGTTCCAGGGCTCGCTCGCCTGGAAGATGCTGCCGGTGACGACGTAACCGGGGCCGGCGCACGTCGCCGCTCCGCCATCGGTCTTGCTTCCCGAGCTGCTGCCCGAGCTGCCGGAGGAAGATCCCGAGCTACTGGAAGCGCCGGAGCTACTGCCCGAGCTGCTGGAGGCGCCGGAGCTGCTGCCCGAGCTGCTGGAAGATCCCGAGCTGGAGCCGCTGCTAGTCCCGTCGGATCCGGCATCGGTGCCGAGGGCGTTGTTGTTCGAGCCGGTGCTGCTGGAGCCGCAGGCGGCGACGAGCACACAGAAGCACGCTGATCGGATCCCAAGTCTCATGGAGTCCCCTCACTTCCCGACCGCCACTGAAGAGTACGGTCAGTATGCCGGGACGTCTACCCGTCGACGTCGAACGCGCCGTGAAAGCCGAAGGGGATCGGCTGTTCGAACGCGCACGACGCGATCGGCCCGTCGGTCATGCCGCGCGCGTCGAGGATCTCCAGCCGGCTCGCGTCGGCATTCGCGTCGTACACCATCGTCAGGAGCCACCCGTCGTCCTCGGCCGTCGCGGCAGGGCGCGGCACGAAGACGCCCTCGCCGACGTAGGCGCGCCGACCCGGATCGTAGGCGTCCACCCGCCCCGTCTCGAGGTCGTGCTTGAGCAGCACGCCGAACGAGCCCTCGGCACCCGAACGGAAGCCGCCCATGTACGCATATCGGTGCCGAGCACACTCCACGCGCGGCGACACGCGCGGCAACTCCACCGCACGAGCCAGGGCCGTCTCGCTTTCGACCTTCTCGTGCGCGACGTCGATCCGCATGCGCCGGATCTCGCTCTCCAGCGGCGCGTCGACGCGCCCGCTCGTGAGTCCGCCGACGAAACGCTCGAGCCCGTCGGCGTGCGCGTAGTGCGTGTAGTCGACGACGAGCCGGCCGCCCTCCTCGAAGGCGTTCACCACGTGCTCGAGCATGAAAGCGTCCACGCGGAATCGGCGGACGGTCGTCGGGTCGTCGATCGGGATGACCACGATCTCGGTCCCGCGCGCCGCCCGCCACTTGGCGCTCGCGACGGGCGGCCTGCGCAGCAGGACCGTGTCCACGAGCGACAGGTAGTGCGGCGACAGCGCGAAGACGATGTGATTGTCGGTCACCGCGAAGTCGTGGTTGAGGCGGATGCCGTCGAGCGTGAAGCCCGCGATTCGCCGCGCGCGGCCCTCGTCCGGCAGCGCGTAGACGTCCACCTGCGTCGCCCGCCCGTACCTCATGCCGAAGTTGTACGTCGTGCGCCGCGATGGGACGCGGTGCGAGTGCGCCGAGAACGGCCCGACGAGCGTGCCCTCGAGATCGCTCTCGCCGAGGGTCGACAGGTCGCCTCGCGCGATCTCGTACGGCTTGCCCGCCTCGCAGGTCGCGAAGAGGCGCCCTTGCCAGAGCAGCACCGACGTGTTCGCGGCGTTCTTCGTGTCGCCGAAGAGGATCTCTCGGATCGGCCGCGCCAGTGGCGTGCCGTAGCCCCCGAAGAGTCGCCTTCCGGCGCGCTCCTCGCGCTCGAGCCCCTCGGTGCGCACGACGCGCGCGGCACCCATCGCCCGCCCATCGGCGAGACGCACGGCGCAGACGGCCCCGTCGCCGTCGAACCAGTGCCCGTATCGCTCCTTGCCCGCCGCCGAGAAGCGACCAGGCCCGTTGCGGTAGAGCGTGCCGGCGAGCCCTTCGGGGAGCTTGCCGCGCACACGCAGCTGCTCGAATCCGTGCTCCCGCACGAGATCGCGCATGCCGCCGGTCCACGCCGGCGCAGAGGAGATGGAGCCCCGGACGTCCGTGGAGGAAAGCGCGGAGGCGGCGCTCGCGGTGGTCATGCGCCTCATCCTAACACTCCAAAGTGGACTGTCCACTTAGGACTGTCTCTTTCGCTTCTTCCTCGCCGGTCTCTGCTTGCGCGGCTTCTGCAGCGAGTCGATCCAGCCGAGCATCGTCCGCTGGAAGAGAATCCCGAGGCGGAGCGCCTCCCCCGGCCACGAGCCGGGCTCGACGCCCTCCTCGAAGCCGCGGTAAGCGGCGAGGCGCTCCTCGTGGTAGGCGCGCAGCTCGGAGAGCGACGCTCGCATCTCCTCGGGCGGTACCGACGCGCCGAAGAACACCTGGAGCACGAGAGGGATCCGCATGTTGGGGCGTCCGGGGCGCTGGGCAATCCAGCGCCTGAAGGCTCGCCGGCCGGCCTCGGTGACGCGAAATGGCTGACTGTCCCGAGGCCCCGCCTGGAGCGACGCGACCAGCCCGTGCTCGGCGAGGACCTTGAGCTCCCGGTAGATCTGGCTGCGCGTGACGTTCCAGAAGTCGCCGATGACGTCCTCGATCTGCTCGGCGAGCTCCCAGCCGGTCTTCGGTTCCTTCTCGAGGAAGCCGAGGATCGACGCGGCGGTGGCGTTCAGCTCGGGCTCGACGGCGGACGTGCGGCTCAGTGGTCGCTCCTTCGCTGAGCACGATACGCGACCGGAGCGCTCAGCGCCCACGTACCCTGGCGGCACCGGCCCCCAGGCCGACCCCACGGACTGCCCGAACCCGCCGACCAGCGGAACCTGCACGCCCAGGGGCTTGCGTCAGCGAGAGCGTCAACGCTGGGGACCCAAGGCGCCGTCGCGTCACCCCAGCCGCTTCGGCGCATCGCGCATCGCGCTCGCGGCGTCGACGCCCCACGGGCACGCCGCCGTGCACTTGTTGCACGACAAGCACGCGTCCGTCGGGTGCCCGGCCGGCATCTCGCGATAGAGCTCGCGCGCGTACCTTTGCCACCCGTAGTCGCGCTCGTACATCGTGAGGTGCATCACCTGAGGAATGGCGACCCCCGCCGGGCACGCGTCGACGCAGCCGCCGGCGCATTCGCGGCAGTACTCGGGCGACAGCGCCTCCGCGTACTCCTCGAGCAGCTCCGCGTCGCGGTCGTTCACGCTGAGCGGGGCCTGCACGGCGCTCGCCGCCAGATCCTGCGCGCTGGCGTCGGTCCCGATCGAGGAGTGGACGACGCAGGCGACCTCGGGGTGGCTGAGCACCCACCTCAGGTTGGCCTGGAAGATGGAGTACTTGCTGCCCTCGAAGCCGTGCGGGATGCGCCCGCCGCCCGGTTGCGACTTCATGACGACGACGCCGACGTCGCGCTCCTTGGCCTTGGCGAGGAGCGCGGGGATGCCGGCCGTCTCGTTGTCGAGCACGTTCATCTTGACGAGGATCATGTCGAAGCCCTTGTCGATGGCGTGCTGGAGGATCGCGCTGCGGTTGCCGTCGTGGGACGTGGCGCCGAAGAAGCGCACCTTGCCGGCCTTCTTCGCGTCCTCCATCGCGCGGTAGAGCTCCTCGTTGTCGAGGCGGTTGAAGCCATTGTCGGGCGACTTGTGGCCGCCGCCGAGCCAGTGGATCTGCATGATCTCGACATGGTCGGTGCGCATGCGGCGCAGGCTCTGGTCGAGCGACGCGAGCATCTCGTCCTTCTGCGTGGAGCCGACGGGATCCCACTTGGTGGCGATGACGAGCTTCTGGCGGAGCCCGGGGTAGGTGACGAATGCGCGGCCGAGCGTGTCCTCGCTACCGGCGTAGCAGGTGGAGGTGTCGACGTAGTTCATCCCCTTGTCGACGGCGCGCTTGATCGGCTCGAGCGCCTCGATGCCGCCGGCGCCGATGCCGACGACCGAGACGTCGAGGTTGGTCTTCCCGAGGCGCCGCCGGCGCGAGACGAGGTCGCCGGCGTTGACGATGCCGGCGGTGTCGGCGGCGACGAAGGACACGGCGTCCTTGCGCTTCTTGCGCTCGCGCCACTCGTTGCCCCCGATGAGGGCGGCCGTCGACGTGCCGACGCCAGCCAGCGTCAGCAGGAGCAGCTTGCGCCGGTCCACCCGCTTGCCGTCAGCCATTGCATGAGCGTAGCTCGTCCGCGGTATGTTGGGCGTCGGGGCCCCGAGTGAACGACAAGCACCGCCGACCGCGCACGGACAGCCACGACTCGGTCGAACCGCCGCCGACGACGCGTCGCCCTCCGTTCGATCCCGCCGAGTTCGCGCGGGAGTCGGAAGCGAAGCTACTCGCGGCAACCGAGGCGCCTGCGTCGAACAAGCCAACCGCGCCTCCCCCTGGGATCCCGCCGGGTGGCTCGATCCCCGACGTGCAGGAGGTCGAGGCAAAGGTCGGCGCACGGGATGCACTGGGCGCCGACGCGATCGCCGTCCTGACGGTCGCGCGTGACGACGTGGACTGGTTCAGGCTCTCGCACGCGGCGACGAAGCTGCTCGCGTTCGTCGACGGCGTGCGCTCGCTCGAGACCATCTGCGCGATGGCGAGCGTGACGGTGGAGGACGGGGCGGCGGCGCTCCTCGATCTGGCCGATCAGGGGATGGTGCGTTTTCGCTGACTGCGCACATGCCACCGCGGCGCTCTCAATGCTTCTCAGTCTGCACGAGCACCGGCCTAAGCCGGCGCATTACCGACAGCATCAACGGATACGCCTTGAGCTCCTTGAGCATGTGCCATGACTCCCTGAGCACCCACGCGTCCGATTGCGCGAAGGCCCCCGCCGCAGCCACGATGGGAAAGCCGAGCGAGCTACAGCCCCCTGGCGCTCATCCCGCTTTGCGACGGAAGTGGAGCGCCTGCACGCCGGACTTGAACCGCTGCGTCGATAGGAGCTCGAGATGCCGCGCACTCGACAGGCCATGAAACAACGTCGGCCCGCGGCCACTGATGACGGGATGAACGACGATGCGGTACTCGTCGATGAGCCCCAACTCCTCGAGCGCAGCCGAGAGCTTGGGCGCTCCGACGAGGACACCCCGCTCGGTCTTCGCTTTCAGCGCCGAGATCGCCTCGCGAAGGTCACCCTCCACCTTGATCGTGTTCTGCCACGGAAAGTCGCTCCGCGAGCCTGACACGACGTACTTCGCCTTCGCCTCGAGCTTCTGTGCCCACTCGCGCATCGCGCGCGGCGCCTTTTCGTCGCGTGCCACCGCGGGCCAGGCTTCCTCCATCAGCTCGTAGGTGTTGCGCCCGAAGAGCATCGCCCCGCTCTGATCCATGAGCTGCGTCCAATAGTCGTGCAGCTCGTCGTCCACGATCCCCTGGGTGTGATCGATGCACCCGTCCAAAGTCACGTTGAGACCAAAGGTGAGGAGGCCCATGGCGTGGGATTCTACGAAGAGCGCGCCCAGCGAACGCGCGCCCGGATCGGGCGCAACCGACGCTCGGGCTCGGGCGTCGTAACGGATTGCCGCCCCGCGTTCGCGAGTGTCGAAGGAAGAACTTCCCCAAGCCCGCCTTTGCCTCGTGGCGCGGGAGCGGCCCTACTCGCCGCGGTTGGCTGAGGACAACCGGGCGGCTGCGCTGTACATTGGTACAGTGCCAACGCTCGCGGGGCTCAGCGTTCTGGTCGTCGATTGCCAGGGATCGCGGGGGCACCTCTTGGAGCTCGGTTGGGGGCTCGCGGTCCCGGGTCCGGCGACGAGCGCACCGCTCGCTGCCAGCGCGCGCCTCGTTCGGCTCCCTGACGGCGAGAGTGTGCCGCGCGGCGTGACCCGCATCACGGGCATCACGGACGACCTGCTCGCCGCTGGCGTGCCCGCCGAAGACGCGTGGCGCGAACTCGCGCGAGATGCACTCACGCTCTCTCCGCAACCCGCGCCGGCGGTGGCGCACTTCGCGCGGTTCGAGCGTC
>Ga0335069_10008301_pt1 | contig 14864 bp, 10 predicted proteins | sample Lox_Sample_11_FD_206714 | JGI IMG/M metagenome (GOLD analysis project Ga0335069, IMG submission 206714) | Soil microbial communities from Loxahatchee National Wildlife Refuge, Florida, United States - Lox_Sample_1.1 | ecosystem: Environmental > Terrestrial > Soil > Wetlands | place: USA... | reverse complement strand
ACCGGTATGGGACGCAGCGGAACCTCCGCTATCGCATTGCTGGGATTGGGCTTCGCGGTATTCGTGGTGATTGCCCTGGCGGCTGCATTCGTCGTCCGGCTGCGCGCCAACTGGGCCCGCATCGCGGTGCGTGTCGCCGGAAGCTGGATTGCCGCCAGCGGTCTCCTGATGCTCGGCTGGGCGGTCCGAACACGATAGCGGCATTGGCGGCTGTAGCGCCTTCCTTTGGCTAACGCCCAAGCCGGATCTTCGTGGTTTCAGCGCTGCGGTACGGATGCTGCCAGAGCGACGGGCCGACGTTGGTGGTGGCGACGGAAGTACACGAGCGCAAGGAGAATCGCGAGCGCGAGAATTACGAAGGACTGCCAAGGCAATGACAGGTGGGTATCCGGAATGACCGCTTCCATGGGAAACGAAGCGGTGGCAGTAGCCGAATCGTGGTGGACGATGATGTCGAGCATCCACGCGCCGGGAGAGTCAAGATCCACCTCGCCGTTGAACAACAACCTGTTCTCGTCGCCGAGTTCGGCCTCGCTGTGTCTCGCGGCTTCGGCGTTGGCGTTGCGGAGGGAGAGAACAACTTCGCTATCGCGCAGCAGGGTGTGAGTGGCTGCGTCCTGCACGAGGATGGCGAATTCCGCGGAGCCAATGGGAAGCTGGCCGCCGAGGCCGTAGAGGGCGATCACGAACGAGCCGCTCTGCTGCCAGCCGCGGAGCACCTGATCATCGTCGTCGTGGTGGGAAACGGACAGAACCAGGAAGATCGCTGCCACGGCCACGAACAAGAGCGTGAAGGAGACAGCTTCGAAAGTTCGTGAGCGCACCAAACGTCCGACTGTTCCAGAAGTCAGCAGGCGGTTGGTGGTCTCGCGAAACTGGGCCTCTTCGGAGGAAGCCGCGCGGTGCGACGGCAGCACGCCGCTACGGCTGGCAGGCTTGCGCGAGAGGCACTCCACGGCAATCAACGCGGCAGGGATGAGAAATGCGAACGAACCCACCGTCCACATGACCGCTCCGGAGGCGGCCTGATCGGCCAAAGCCGATACTCCAAAAAGTCTCGGCCCTGCGCCATACGAGGGATAGAGGAGATGCTCGGAAAAGGTGAGGATGGCGGAGAGGATGGTGTTCAGTATGTCGGCGACGACGAGGTAGGGCACCATCGCCCAGCGCGGCCATTGCGGATGGCTTGGCCACGGTTGCACCACCGGCCACCAAAAGATGATCGACACGAAGAAGAAGCAGGCGTGCTCAAACTCATGCCATGCGCCGGAGCGAACCGCCAGCTCGTACGGCGCGGGCACGTGCCAAATAAACATGACCGCGCCCATCAGAATCAGCGCAGTCCCAGGGTGAGTGAGGAATTTGCCGATGCTTCCTGCTAGGCGCCAGTTGAGGAAAGGGCCGGCAAACTCGCGGGCGGCGAAGCGCGGCATGCCGCGCACGATGGGAATCAGCGGCTCACCCAGCAGAAGCAGCGGCGGCGCGATCATCATCAGCGTCATGTGTTGCGACATGTGCGCGGTAATGAAGAAGGACGAGAAAGTGTCGAACGGCGAAGCGAGGGCAAACCACAGCATGAAGAGGCCGAGGAGAAACATCGCGATTCGCCACGCCGGAAGGAAGGGATATCCGGCGCGCCGCAATAGCCATGCGCCGCGCAAGTAGGTGGCGGCAGTAAATAGGATCACGAACGTCGCTGCCGGGGGGATGCACCACGACGTCAGGACAGCCTGTACCAGAGGTTGCATTCCATCCTAGTGTGAGGCGTCACCGGCAGGCGGAGGCGGTTGCAGGGCCGACTGTGATGCGTCGCGGGCTCGCGGACGCCCGGCCGGGTGAAGCGTATCGAGGAATGAGACCAGTGCGGTGACCTCAGCGGGGTTGAGGTTCTTGCCGTAGGCCGGCATGTTGCCGCCGCCTTGAATGACCTGGCGCACGAGCTGGTCGTGCGTCATCTTTAAGGCGACGCGCGTGAGGTCCGGACCACGTTTGCCGCCGGAGCCGCCGATTTCGTGGCAGTTGTGACACTGCTTGTCCTGGAAGACCAGGGCCCCCTGCCGCTGGAGCGGAGACAGTCCATTGAGAAGCGACACGGGAAGCGGATCACCACTCCACGCGTCCATAATTGGGCTCCAGGGAGAGAAGGTCGCCAGCTTGGTGAAAGTCGCGAGCGAGACGGCAACGAGCAGCAGGGTTACGACTGCGACCGGCCTCCGCCTCCAGCTTTTTTCGCCTTCGCCTGACAGGAACGGCAGCAGCACCAGGAAGCCGATGACAATGACTGGGCCAATCAGCAAAGCCGCGGTTTCCATTTCCGGCGGCAACAGCGCCAGCATGGCATAGAGCCAGAGGAAGAAGAAGTCAGGCTTGGGAATGGTCTGGACGATCGTGGGGTCGGGGTAGCCCGTCGGCCCAAACGGACCAAAGTACGCCGCGCACACCATGATGGCGACGATGATGGCGGCGGAGAAGAACATGTCCTTCCAGATGGCGCCGGGCACGAAGGGAACGCCGTCTTTGGCGACGAGTTCGTGGTACTCCTTTTCGTAGGTCGCCTTGCGAACGATGCGGCCGGGCATGGGCCACTCGTTGATGCCGAGCTTGAGGACCATCAGCAGGTGCAGCCCGACGAGCGCGATGAGCAGGCCGGGAATGACGAACACATGCAGGGCAAAGAACCGCGACAGGGTTGCGCCAGCAATGATTGGTCCGCCGAGCAACATGTGTACCGCTTGCGCTCCAATAAAGGGCGCGCGTCCGGTGATGGCTGCGCCGATGCCGAGACCCCAGTAGGCGTCTTGATCGAAGCGCATAACCTGGCCGGTGAAGGCCATGCCGAGGGTCATCAGCAGGAGGAAGACGCCAATAATCCAGGTGAGCTGCCGCGGAAACTTGTAAGCTCCGAACAGAAAAACCTGGCAGAAGTGGATGAGCACTACGGCGACCATGAAGTCGGAGCCCCAGCCGTGCACGGCGCGCAGATACCAGCCGAGGGTGACATCGTGGTTGAGGTGTTGCAGGCTGTTCCAGGCTTCGGCGGCCGATGGCACGTACACCAGCGCCAACAGGATACCGGTGACGACCTGCACTCCAAAGATCGTGAGCGCGGCGCTACCGAACACGTACCACCAACTCGCCGAGCTGCGTGGCACGCGGTGACCCATGGCCTCTTTCACCGCGCCGCCGATTTGCAGGCGCTCGTCGAACCAGTCGGCGATCCGTTTCAGCCTTGACATCCGCTGCTCCTGCCGGTGAGTTTGGCGGTGGTGGAAAGCGTGGGAAGCTGGCCGGTAAGAATCATCAGGTGGCCGTTTTCAACCTTGTATTGGTACTCAAACAAGCCGCGCGGAGGCGGACCCGAGGCGCGCGAACCGTCCTGGTAGTACACGCCGCCGTGGCAAGGACACATGAACAATCCGGACTGCGGGAACCAGCGCACCGGGCAGCCGAGGTGTGCGCAGTTGATGGCGAATACTTGAAACTGGTCTCCCTGCATGCGACGTACCCAGCAGGGAATGTGGTCGGTATCGCCGTCGCCGAACGATGTTATTGGGTTGGTGAACTTCGCCAGGCGGGTCTGGTTCTCGGGGAATTCGTCGAGCTCGCCGAGAGTGATCCACTTCTTGTACTGTCCCTTGTCGGCGCTGAGCAGCGGCGAGACGAGGTAGCCGATGATCGGCATAGCCAGCACGGTCACAGCGATCCCATTCAGCAGCAGGCCGATCTTGCTGAGCCAGGCGCGACGGGAAAGATCTCCCGACGAATCTGTGGTGGTTGTCGTTTCAGGTTGCTCGCTCATTGAGCACCTCCCGGGGAAACAGCAGTGGACACCATCGCAGCGGCGCCGCGGTGCGGCCGTTGCGAGGCGAGCCAGGCAACGACATCTGTGACGTCCTGGTCGCTCATGGGATGCCCCGGTACATTGTTGCGCCAGTCGGGAGCGTCGAAGTCGGGGCGACCGGTGATGACGATAGTGCGGAGACCTTGGTCGGTGATGAGGCTGAGGTAGGAGTGGTCAACGATCGAACCTGCCTTCGGTCCGCCTTTTCCGTCGGCGCCGTGGCAGGACGCGCAAAACGTGGCGTAAACGGCCTGGCCATGCGCGGGATCGCCGGCGGACTTCGCGGCGTAGGGCGGCGCCACGTCTCCGCCGAGCGCGTTGGGCTTACTCCATCGCGCACGGATACCGCGAATGATGGCGTTGACTTGCTCGTCGGTCAGCATGCCGCCTTCCTTCTGCGCAAACGCCGACATCGCAGTTCCGGGCCGGCCCTTCGAAACCACCGAGCGCATCGCGTCGTCGTCAACAATCGCCAAGTACACGGGATCGGAGAGCATCATCGCCGGACCGTGCTTGCCGTCGGCACCGTGACAGCCAGAGCAGTTCCGGTTGAACAATACGACGGGATCGAGGATGGAATCTGGCCGCGGAACCTCGGGCTGCGGTCCCGGTTTTCCGGGGAGACTCGAGCAGCCCACGAGCGCTGTGATCGCGAGCAGCGAGGCGAAGTGCAGGGCGGAACGTGCTCTCATGCTTTCGGCGCCTCGTCGTCGCGGGAGTGCATGAGGCCCGGCGCTTCCAGCCCGGCGCGCACGGCGAAGGGAAGGTTCTCGCTGGTCCACACTTTGTTGTGGCGTACAACGACAAGGCCTGCAACAACTCCGAACGCGACCTGCGATGCAGTGAACCAGACCCAGTCGATCTTTTCGTCGAGCAGCGGATTCACAAACCCCAAAACGTAATACACCAAACCCGTCCACAGAAGCGGTCCAACCACACCGCCCAGCACGATGGGTCGCGTAGGCAGCATCGGCAGCATGGCGCCATAGAGCAGGCCGACCAGCAGACACATGGTGAGGTGCATGGCGAAGGCGAACAGCAGCCATCCGGGATGGAACTTCACGAGTTCATCCACGCCTGGAATGGCGGGTGCCGCGTAGAGACTGCCGGCAATGAGGTTGATCGGATACCAGATGCTGTGGTGCGAAATGACGCCATAGAGCATGGCGAGCAGGGCCATCGCGAGGCCGCCCGCGAGGCCGCCCTTTACGCCGGCGGAGATGGGATAGATCTTGAGCGGCAACCAGGCGCGCGGTACTTTGACGGCGACTTCCAGGTGAGCAACAGCCGGGGCAGGCGCCATCGCCGGCGCAGCCTCGAACACAACAGGCACTTCTTCTTCATGCTCGTGTGGCAGAACCTGGCGAAACCATCCTACGGCGCCGAACAACCAGAACACGCCACCCAGAATGCTGACCCAGACACTGGTGAGCATTCCAGCGAAGATCAGCGACGTGCCGACCGCGAACACGAAGGGCCACGCGGTCGGCGCCGGCAGGATAACTGTGCCGCGCCGCTCGTTCGAGTTGTGACTCCGTTCCATTGCCATTCGCCGTTCGCGATTACCGCGCGATGAAGTACACCACCGAGAGCACCACGACCCAAACTGCATCAACAAAGTGCCAGTACAGCGACAACACGCCGAGGCGCTCGGCATGCTCCTGCTGCACGTCGCCCAAAAAGGTGAAGATGAGAACGATGGTCAGCATGGTCAAACCGACAAGCACGTGAGACAGGTGCAAGCCGACGAGCGAGTAGAAGGTTGTTCCGAAGAGGCTGGAGCTGATGGTCAAGCCGTGTTCGTAGATGAGGGCGTACCACTCGCGCGCCGTGCCCAGAACGAAGATCAGGCCCAGGACGATTGTCGCCAGCCACCATCCGGCAAACAATTTGGTGTTGCCGCGATGGATGGCCTTCTCGGCCATCACAATCGTGAAGCTGCTGCTGAACAGGGAAATTGAAATGAAGATGGGAACATCGAGCACTTCACGGGGGGTTGGACCGCTGATGCTCTTGCCGGCGTAGTACAGGTAGGCAACCACGAAGATGGTGAAAATCGACGACTCGGCGGCAATGAGGCACCACATGCCCACCTTGCCGCGCAGGTGATGCGTCAGAGGCATCTCGACTGGCGGTGCAGTAATCGTTGTGGCTGCCAAGCTCTCTCCTCCCTATGCGTGCCGGCTATTCGTACTTCCAGTCGGGATCTTCCGGATGCTTCAAGTCCCAGAGCGGACGGCGGCTATGCACCACCGGGATTTCGGCGAAGTTGTAGTGGAGTGGCGGGGAAGTGGTGGACCACTCCAGCGTCCACGCATCCCAGGGATCGTTGCCGGCAATCTCGCCCTTGAAATGCGAACGGACGACGTTGACGACCCAAATCAAAATCGCAATCCCCTGAACTGCCACACCGAGGGTAACGATGAGGTTCCAAAATCCCCAGCCGCGGCTTGCCTCATAGGTGTAGATTCGGCGCGGCATGCCGAGCAATCCGGGTACGTGCATGAAGTCGAAGGTGAGGTGGAACCCGATGAAGAACAACCAGAAGTGCCAGCGTCCGAGCTTCTCGCTCAAGATACGGCCAGTGATTTTCGGATACCAGTAGTAAATGCCCCCAAATAGCGCAAAAACAATGACACCAAGAATGATGTAATGGAAGTGCGCCACCACGAAGTAGGAATTGCCCAATTGCCAATCAAAAGGCGCCACCGAGAGCATGATGCCCGTCAATCCACCGATGAGCATCTGGCATACAGCGCCGATACAGAACAGCATCGGCACCTTGAAGATGATCTTGCCACCCCACATCGTTCCCAGCCAGTTGAAGATCTTAATACCCGTGGGCACCGCAATCGCGCCGGTTGAGGCCACGAAAAATGCGTTGGCGTACGAGGTCATCCCGATGGTGAACATGTGGTGCGCCCACACGCCCAGACTGATGAAGCCGATGGCCAGGGTCGCAGCCACCATGATGGAGTATCCGAAGATGGGCTTACGCGAAAAAACCGGGATTACTTCCGACAGGATCGCGAAGGCCGGCAAGACCAGGATATAGACCTCGGGATGACCGAAGATCCAGAAGAAGTGCATCCAGATGGTCGCTGATCCGCCGGCTTGCGTGTCGAAGAAGTGTCCGCCCAGGTAGCGGTCGATGAGCAGCATGATCTGTGCCGCGGTCAACGGGCTCACGGCCACCAGCACAAGGCCGGCCGCGATGGTGTTGAGCCATACAAGGAGCGGCATACGATTCAGCGTCATGCCGGGACAACGCATGCACAGCACCGTCGTGATGATGTTCACGGCAGTGGCAATGCTGCCGAAGCCGCTGAGGAAGATGCCAAGAATCCAGTAGTCGGTACTGTGGCCCACGGAAAACGCCGGCGCAGTCAGCGGCGCGTAGGCGAACCAGCCGACATCGGGCGCGCCGCCCGCGCCGTAGAGGCCGCTGCCTCCGACGACACTGAAGTACAAGACCACGCCCCCCAACGCACTCATCCAGAAGCCCCAGGCGTTGAGGCGTGGAAAGGCCATGTCGCGCGCGCCGATCATCAGCGGTATCAGATAGACCGCAATCCCGAAAACAATGGGCATGGCCGAGAAGAAGATCATCGTCGTGCCATGCATGGTGAAGAGCTGGTTGAACACCTGCGGCGAGACGAAGTGATTGTTGGGGATCGCCAACTGGATGCGCATGATGGTCGCTTCGATGCCGCCGACCACCAGGAAAAAGATGCCGTAGGTGACGTACATCAGGCCGAGCTTCTTGTGGTCCACGGTGACGATCCACTCGTGGACGCGGTCAAACAGCGGGCGCGCGACGGCTTCCGAGGGAGGAACGAACATCGGTTTCGATAGCGAGTCGGCGTCTAGCATCGGTTTTCGGTCCTTCAGTGCAGCGTCAACAGGTACGCGGTTACGGCGTCAATTTCTGGTTCGGTCAATTGCATGGCGGGCATGAGACAACCGGGCTTGATAGCATCTGGACTCTTGATCCAAAGCCGAAGATTTTCCTTAGTATTGTCGGCAGCGCCCGCAGCGATGGTGGCGCGGCTCATCAAGTGCGTCAGATCCGGTCCGAACGTGCCGTGCGCGTTGGTTCCCGCCACGGTGTGGCAGTTCACGCACGCAGTGGACTCGAAAATCCTGCGGCCGTTCGCGACAGCATCCAGTTGCGGCGGCTGTTTCTCGTTGGCCAGCCACTTCTCGTAGTCCTGGGGCGAATCCACCACCACCCTGAGCAGCATCTTGGCGTGCTGCGTACCGCAATATTGCGCGCACTGTCCGACGTAGACCCCCGTATCATGCGGATCGATCCACATGTTGTTCACGCGATTCGGAATGAGGTCAACCTTACCTGCCAGCTTTGGCACCCAGAAGCTGTGGTCGGTGTCAGCAGACATGAGCGTGATGTGCGTGGGCGTGGGATGCTGGGGGTCGCTCACCGGCACGTGCAGTTCGTTGGCCGTGACGAATCCCTGCTGGGGATAGCGGAACTCCCACCAGAACTGATGCCCAATGGCGACGACTTCCGTCGTGCCGGCAGGCATTTCGGCGTCTTCCACGGCGTGAATCACTCGCGCCGACGCGAGGAACAACACTACGATGATCAGCACCGGGATCACCGTCCAGGCAAGTTCCACCTGGTTGCTGCCGTAAATCTGCGGAGGTTCGCTACCGTCATCGTCGGCCCGGCGGCGGAAGCGGATCAACGCATACACGATGAGGGAAAAGACGACGATGAAGATAGCGGCGCAGACAGATAAGACAAACACCGAAAGATGATAGATCGAGTCGGCCGGAGTCGATGACGGAGCGAAGATGTTAGGAATCGCCGGCTCGCTGGCCAACGCGGCGCGCATGCTGCCGGCGGTCGCCGCAAACGCGTTCGACGCTCCTGCGAACATGACCAAAGCAGCCATTCCCGGCTCCGACACCATTCCCATTCCTCAGCGATTCGAAGCAGCCCCTTCGCTGCCGAATCCGTGATCAACGAAAAAGTGATTTACCTGCACCGTCGCGTGGCGGTGCAGAAGCCTTGAAGCGTGCCTGAATTACTCGTGTCGAAGCAGATTTCGACAGCCCACGTGAATGTCCGGATGATTGCTCGTTGCCCATGACGTTGTCAAGCCCATTCACGCAATCGTTACAGAGCAGTCGATGAGTGACACAACGACCCACGCGATATGAGTATTTCCTGGAGTTCGGTTGGGGCGTTGCGAAAAAGATGTGCGGCAGGGCCGGCCGCGCCTGCGAGGCGCGGCCACTCTGGGACATCGTGCAGTTCTACTTCACGCCGCCTTGCGAGACCTTCAGTGCGGGGACTTCCTGCCGGCGGACGAGGTTGTTGTAGGCGGGCACGTCAGTCGAAGCTATTTCCTTCCACTTCGCCAACTGCTCATCGACCTGCTTGCTGAGCAAGTCGAAGACGTCGTAGGACTGCTGCGTCGGCGCTGTTTCGGCGCTGCCAACCACACCGCTGAGCGCGACCAGATGATTGTTCAACCGCACGGGATAGTTCAGCACGTCCTGTCCGCTCTTTGCCTTTGTCTGGATGAGTGCTTCTTCCACTGCTGTCAGCTTCTTGTCGAGAGCCTTGCCGGCATCGATGATGGCCTTGCCCTGATCGCCGCCGACGTGTTTGTCGACCACGCCGATCTGCTCGCGCAGACTGCGAATCTGGTTGATGGTTTCGTCGGTTTCTGTGACCTTGTCGCGAATCTTTATTAGAAGGTCGAACTGCTTGGTGAGATCCGCATCCGAGGTGGTCAAGCGAGGATCGGCAACGACCTCGAGCGGCGCAGTATAGCTCTTACCCTGCACCGTCAGGCGAACTTCATACTTCCCTGGAAGGGCCACTGGTCCGTCGGTGCTGCCGCCCCAGAGGGGCGCCTTCGGAACTATGGTTGCCCCCTCGTAACGCAGGTCCCACACGAAGCGGTTCAATCCTTCCTCCGTCGTGAGTTTGCTGCTTCCGCCACGGCTGAAGAAGCTCTCCTCTTCGTCGCCGCCCACGCCGTCTTCCTTTCTTGGGAACTTGCGAACAGTCTTCCCGGTTGAATCCAGGATCTCCAGAGTGATCTTTGAAGTTTCGCTGTGCTCGCCGGACTTGTCGGAGTCGTTGTTCGTGCCCCCGGTCCCCTGGCTTTCCGGGTTCTTCAATGACGTCTTCAGCCAGTAGTAAATGACTGCTCCCGCCGGTGGGTTCTTTCCGGCGAAGCCACTTCCACCGAAGGAAAATCCCGGAAACAACATGCGGCTGGCGGTGTACGGAGTGAAAAGGTGGGCGTCCTGCTGTGGAATTGAATCGTTGTATTGCCGCAGCGGGCTGATATCATCGAGCACCCAGAAGGCGCGACCGTGGGTGCCGACGACGAGGTCGTCGTCTTTTACCAAGAGGTCGTTCACCGGCGACATCGGCAGGTTGAGCTGCATAGACTGCCACTTTGCACCATCGTCGAAGGAAACATACACGCCCTGCTCTGTGCCGGCGAACAACAAGCCTGCGCGCTTGGGGTCCACTCGAACAGCGTGTACGTAGTCATTGGCCGGAAGTCCGCTCACCAGCATTGTCCACGTCTTGCCGAAGTCCGTCGTCTTGAAGATGTAGGGAGCGAAGTCATCCATCTTGTGCCGCTCGACCGCCAGGTAGGCGGTGCCCGCATCGTGCGGAGAGGCTTCGATCATGCTCACCGTACCCCACTCCGGCATGGCCTTGGGCGTGATGCTCTCCCAGTGCTGTCCGCCGTCGCGGGTCAGATGCACAAGTCCGTCATCGGTGCCCACCCAGATGAGGCCTTTTTGCACCGGCGACTCCACAACGGAAAAAATGGTGTCATACACTTCTACGCCGGTATTGTCTTTGGTGATCGGCCCGCCCGATGCAGCCTGCTTCGATTTGTCGTTGCGCGTGAGGTCCGGGCTGATGATCGTCCACCTCATGCCGCCGTCGGTCGTTTTGTAGAGCACCTCGCCGCCGTAATACAGCGTCCTGGGATCGTGCGGCGAAAACACGATTGGCTCCGTCCATTGAAACCGATGTTTGACGTCGGCCGCCGCCCAACCAATCGGATTGATCGGCCAGGGATTCACCGCCTGCTCCTGCCCCGTTCGATGGTCGTAGCGCGTAATGTCGCCACCGTACGAACCCGCGTAGACGATCATCGGGTTGGCCGGATCGGAGGCAATATAGCCACTCTCGCCGCCACCCACCGCATACCATTCTGAGGGACCAATCGAGCCGGTCGGACTTGCACTGGCGATGGCAACGGTAGTGTTGTCCTGCTGCGCTCCGTAGATGTAATACGGAACCTGCGTATCGGTCGTCGCGTGGTAGAACTGCGCAGTCGGCTGATTGTAGATGCTGGTCCAGGTATCGCCGCCGTTCGTCGAAACCGTGGCGCCGCCGTCATTGCCCTCGATCATTCGCTGGGGATTGTTCGGATCGATCCACAATGCGTGATTGTCGCCGTGTGGGGTGCGAATCCGATTGAACGTCTTGCCGGCGTCCGTGGAACGGTACATCCCCGTATTCAGGACGTACACTGTGTCCGCAGCCTTTGGGTCCGCGAAGATGTGCGAGTAGTACCAGGCGCGCTGACGATAGTTGTGGTCGTCATTCACCAGACGCCAGGTTTCGCCACCGTCATCGGAGCGAAAGATACCACCCTTTTCTGCCTCTACGATGGCGTACACGCGGTTGGGGTTCGCCCCCGACACCGTCACGCCGATGCGACCGATCACGGTCTCCGGCAGTCCGTGGCCCTTGATCTCCTTCCATGTAGTGCCGCCGTCGATGGATTTGTACAGTCCGCTGCCCGGGCCACCGCTCTCCATGCTCCATGGCGTGCGCTTGGCCTGCCAGACGGCAGCGAACAGGATGTTTGCATTCGTCGGATCGAACACCACATCGATGCCGCCCGACTTCGTATCTTTGTAGAGAACCTTCTCCCAGGTCTTGCCGCCGTCGCGCGTGCGATAAATGCCTCGCTCCGGGTTTTCGCCAAACGGATCGCCGAGCGCAGCCACGAACGCGATGTCGGGATTTCTCGGATTGACGATTACCGCGCCAATCGCGTGGGTTTCCTTTAGCCCAACGTAATTCCATGTCGCTCCTGCATCGATCGACTTGTACACTCCATTGCCGGCAACGATGTTGCCGCGGATGCACGCCTCGCCCGTTCCGACGTAGATGACATTGGGATCGGACTCAGCGACCGCAATCGCGCCGATTGATGGCGACGCGCCCTTCACCTTGTCAAAAATCGGTTTCCAGTTCAGTCCGCCATCGGTAGTCTTCCACACACCTCCGGCCACTGCCCCCATGTAATACGTGTCGACCTGCCCGAGTACGCCCGAGGTAGCGACCACGCGCCCGCCGCGATAGGGGCCGATCAAGCGGTACTGCAGACCCTTCCAGGGGCCGAGCGAAACCTCATCGGATTGCGTTTCTCCCGCCTGTTTGGGAGCTTCCTTCTGTTTCGAAGTCTGTGGTGGAGTGGTGGCGGGGTTCGTCGCAGTGCCGCCGGTTTGAGGGAACGCTGAAATGAAACAAAAGATGACAAGCAGGCAGACAGCAGTGTCTCGAAACATTGATTCCTCCGGAGAGTTCATTTACGCGTTGAGTGTGGCGCTTGCGAAGTGGTGTACTAGCAAAATAGCAGGAAGCGTTGGGCGGGGTCGAGCGCTGTCAGCGTGTCAATGTAACGCTTGTTGCGCCTCTACTCCTGCAGCACTCTGCGGACAGTGCCTCGCTTGCTCTTTAGAAGGCGCAGCGCCTCTCGCTTGCTGACATTGGCTTTCAGCATGACCATTGCGAGGGGGACATTCATTCCCGCTGCATGCAACGCACCCACGGCAGTTTCGCGGTCCACCCTGGCTACGTGCTCGAGCATCGAGATGCCGCGCTCGTAAAGCTTCTGGTTCTTCGGACGCAAGTGGACCATCAGATTCCCATACACGTGTCCGAGCCGCGCCATTGCCCCTGTGCTCAACATGTTGCATACCATTTTTTGTGCGGTGCCGGCCTTCAGGCGCGTCGAGCCGGTAAGCACCTCGGCTCCAACGTCCACTTCAATTGAGATATTCGCAATTCGTGCCAGCTCCGAACCGCGATTACAGGCGATGGCAACTGTCGCGGCACCTTTCTTCCGAGCATGTTCCAGCGCACCGATGGTGTACGGAGTACGACCGCTGGCGGCTATACCAACCACAACGTCCGACTTTCGCAGCTTCTTGGCAGCAAGATCACGCCGGCCGAGAGCGCTTGAGTCTTCACTCGCTTCGGTCGCGCGCCCCAACGCGCGTTCGCCACCTGCCATCACAAACTGCACCATTCCTGGGCTCACGCCGAAAGTCGGAGGAACCTCTGCCGCGTCCAGCGCCCCGATTCGTCCACTGGTTCCGGTACCGACGTAGATCAGCCTTCCGCCGCTTGCAAGCCGATGCGCAATGACGTCGATGGCTGCCGCGACCTGCGGCAGGACCTTTCTTACCGCTGCCGCAACCTTTGTATCCTCGTGGTTCATCAGGGTCGCGATCTCCAGCGCGTTCATCGTATCCAGGTTTGCGGATTTTCGGTTTGGCCGCTCGGTCTTGAGTTTCCTGAGTTCCATCTCTAGTCCTCTGGAGCTTGTGAAACTGCAAAGCGAGGCAGCAGCACGCTTGCGGCATAGCCGACTGCGAAGGTCGCGATGCTGCCAAGAGGTACATACCAGGGAAACGGGACGTGCGTGAATCGCCACCAATAGAGATTGAGCACCAGCCCGATCAGCATTCCCAGCATGGCGCCACGCTCGGATGCGCGCTCGGTGAGCACTCCCAAGAGAAAAACCCCAAGCAACGAGCCATAGGCCACCGAAGCGATGGAAAGCCCGACCTCGAGCACCCTGCCGCCGTGCCGCGCCACAATTGCCAACACGAACAACGCCGCGGCCCAGCCCAGTGTGGCGATGCGAGAGAGACGCACCCGGTGCGCCTCGCAGGATTGCGGCCGCCAGCGGCTGTAGAAGTCCACGATCGTTGTGGACGACAGCGAATTCAAAGCGGCGCTAAGGTTTGACATTGCGGCGGCGAGGATGGCCGAAATCAGTAGACCGCTCGTGCCATGCGGCATCTGCGTAACCACAAACGATGGGAAGATTCTGTCCGTCGGGCCGAACGGAGACAGGGGAGGGAACTGCTTGTAAAACGCGAATAGCATAGCGCCAAGCAGAAGGAACAGCCAGAACTGCGCGAATACGGCGAGACCGCTCATCATCAGCGCAATCTTCGACTGCCTCTCGGTTTTGGCTGCCAGCAATCTCTGCACGATGAGCTGGTCCGTGCCGTGGGTTGCGGTGGTCAGGAAGGCTCCGCCAACCAGGCCCGACCAGAACGTGTAGGTTGTATAGAAGTCCATCGAGAAATCGAAGATGCGGAACTTATTGGCTGCAGCGGCAGTTGAGTGGATTGTGCTCCAGCCTCCCGGCAGCTGATGCACGATGGTGAACAGCCCGATCAGCGTTCCGCTGAGATAAATCGCCAGTTGCAGTACGTCGGTCCAGATCACGGCCGTCATGCCGCCCTCAAAGGTGTAGATCAGGGTCAACAAGCTGACGATCGCGATGGCAGCGACATCGCGCCCGAAATCGCCCACGCCAGAAAGTAGGCTGCCCAGCGCGATCGCGACAACGATCGCTACGGCAAACACCCGCACTCCCTCGGCGGCGGCGCGCGTGACCAGGAAGAGCCCAGCGGTAAGCAACCGCAGCTTCGGTCCGAAGCGGCGGTGGATCAATTGGTATGCGGTTACCAGTTCGCCACGAAAATACTGCGGGATCAGCAGCCAGCAGACAATGGCGCGCCCCACGAGATACCCGAGTACCAGTTGCAGAAAGCGGAAGTCCTTCTCGTACGCCAGCCCGGGAACGCTGATGATGGTCAATGTGCTGGTTTCCGCGGCGACAATGGAGAGCGAGATGGCCCACCATGGAATTGACTTGTCCGCGAGGAAGTAGTCTTTCAGGCTGCGATCGTGGTTGCGAAA
>Ga0335069_10008300_pt1 | contig 14868 bp, 8 predicted proteins | sample Lox_Sample_11_FD_206714 | JGI IMG/M metagenome (GOLD analysis project Ga0335069, IMG submission 206714) | Soil microbial communities from Loxahatchee National Wildlife Refuge, Florida, United States - Lox_Sample_1.1 | ecosystem: Environmental > Terrestrial > Soil > Wetlands | place: USA: Florida... | reverse complement strand
TTTATTTCGTCCACGCGGACAGGTCTTGCGAATGTGATGATTTGCTTGGAGGCGCGCGTGCAACTGAAGAGGCGCGCGCCCTCCGAGCCTTCCTTCCAGAAGTCAGCCCGAGCGACTTGCAAGCGGAAGAGTAACAGCCGCCCGCACGACTGGGCGACTGAGAGCGCAACAAAGACACACGCCAGCTGTTGAGTCGTCCCCGACAAGAGACGACCGGCAGAGCCGCCTTACTCGGCTGCACGCCCAGACGGTCCGAAAGATGAGCCATGGGAGCCAAACCACAGTCTTGGCAGGTTCGTTTTCGCAGGGAGGCGTCCAGCATTGATAAAAGAATCGGTCCGAACCACTCTTCGGCTTGCAACCACAATGTGCGTGAGTCTGGCTCTGTACGGATGTGCGCGGAGCACAACGAGCTCCTCAAATCCCTCCCAATCCCAGAACCCAACCGATGCGCAGCGCAGCGATATCGTCATCGCCAGCGTTCAACCCGGGATCTCGCCCTTTGTCTCTTCCGTCCAGTTGTCCGGGCAAAGTGTAGCCAGTGTCATCTCGGTCGCGTTCACCATCGCGCCCATGCCCAATTCGGTCTCCTCGCCGGTCAACGTCACCTGGAGCAGGTCCGCCCTCTCGAGCCGCGGCTACTTGCAAGGGAATCTCCTGAATCTCCCGGTCTTCGGCCTCTATGCTGGCTACCAGAATCAAGTCACGTTGCAGATCACCTTCTTCGACGAGTCCACGCAGACGCTGAACTCTCAAATCGTGACGACGCCCTACACCGACCCAACCGGTGTCTACTCCAATCCCACAATTCTCAAAGCCAGAACTCCAGGCAGCACCTTGGGCTTTAGCTACATGATGTTGAAGTCCGTCCTCGGATCGCCCGTCATCGTCGACACCGACGGGCAGATACGCTGGGTGGTCCCAGGCGTACCCTACACAACCTTGGCCAGCTACTTTGCCAACGGACAATTCATGATGGGGAGCGAGACCGACACTGCTTTCACTCTCCTTCAGTTCGACGGCACCCAGTCCTCCCTGCCTGCCATCCTCCCACAACCCCCTTTGACTGAATTCACACACAACATCGATCCTGCCCCCAACGGCGTGCTTGCTGAATTCAATGGGACGGACGATCTTGGCGTTAGCACCGGAGATATTGTTGCTGAAATCGCGCCCTTCTCAAGCCAGACTCCGCTTCAAGTCTTTGATATGGCGGATATCCTGACGGCCTATATGCAGAAGAACGGCGACGACCCAACCGCGTTCGTTCGTCCCGGCTATGACTGGTTTCATGTGAACGCCGCCGCCTACGATCCGAGTGATAACTCCGTCATCGTCTCGAGTCGAGAGGACTTCCTGATCAAAATCAACTACTCGACGCACGACATCATCTGGATCCTCGGCGACCCGACAAAATACTGGTACACCTTCCCGTCGCTGCGAGCAAAAGCCCTCACCCTGGACGCCGGTGGCGACTATCCCATCGGTCAGCATGGCGTGTCGGTTACTTCTGAAGGTTATGTGATGGTGTTCAACGACGGACTGGGTAGCCTCAATCAACCGCCGGGAGAACCAGCCGGCGCCACCCGGACCTATAGCGAAGTGAACGCCTACTCAGTGAATCTCGCCACCATGACTGCTCACCAGGTGTGGAACTTCGATTACGGACAGAGTGTCTATTCGGCAATCTGCGGCAGCGTCTACCAATCGCCAGGCAGCTCGTATCTCGTCGATTATGCCTACGCGAACAACGGCACTGAAGCCCGAATCGTCGGGCTCGATTCGAATCACAACGTTTCGTTCGATTTTCAGTACTCGTCGCCGTTCGGCTGCAGTGCATCCTGGAACGCCGTCCCCATACCCATGGAGAACCTTCAGATCAACTGAAACAACCTGAGCGTCCCTACGCCCCAGCGCTCGCCACCAGGTGCAGACCTTCGCTGGATTCCTGCACGGCCCGCGAGAACACGGGATGGACCACGCCAATCAACGCGGGAATCTCATCCGCAGGCAATGGCCGCGCCAGCAGATACCCCTGGTAGAGATCGCAGCCCAGCTCGCGCAGGCACCCAAGCTGCATCTCCGACTCCACGCCTTCCGCCACCACCTTATGACCCAGCGAGTGCGCCATCGTGATAATCGCCTGCACAATCGAGTGCGCGTGCTTCGAGCAATCGGGCTGCATGAACGACCGGTCGATCTTCAACACCGACGCCCTCAGTTCGCTCAGCCGGCCCAGCGAAGAATACCCCGTCCCAAAATCGTCGATCGAAAACGAGATACCCTGGTTCGCCAGCAGCTCCATCTGCGCGCTCACTGCCTCTACATTGCGCATCGCCACCGACTCGGTCACTTCGACATGGATCAGCCCGGGATCGATTCCATGCCGCTCCAGCGTCACCATCAGCCGGCGCGCAAAATCCGAGTGCATGATCTGCAAACCCGATACGTTCACCGCCACCGGAACCAGCGGAACCTGCCGCGCCTTCCACATCAGAAGCTGATGGCACGCCGATTCAATCACCCATTCGCCCAACGGAATCATCAGTCCCGCCGTCTCCGCAATGGGTATCAGCTTTTCCGGACTCACAAGACCCAGCGTCGGATGATTCAGCCGCAACAGCGCTTCAACACTCTCGACACGCCCATCCGCCCCGTAAAGAGGCTGGTAGGCCAGCGAGAGACTGCCGTCATCCATGCTCGTCCGCAAATACGTTTCGATCTGGGTCTGCTCGTCCGCCGCCTTGCGCAGTTCGGCAGAAAACCACACCGCCGTGCCGGGCGCAGACGCCTTCGCCTGTTCGCGAGCGCGCTCCGCTCCCCGCCACAATACCTGGGCATCGTCGCCATCGTCCGGGCCAATCGCAACACCGACGTTGACAGCGATTTGGATCGCGTACCCTTCCACGATCTGCGGCTCCGCGAACATCTTGATCAGATCGCGGACCGCCCACTCCGCCGTCATCGTGGTCTTCAGCCCCGTCAGCACAATCGTGAACTCATCTCCGCCCGTCCGCGCCACCACATCCAGTGCCCGCATCTGCACCACCAGCGCTTCCGCCACGCGTCGAATACACTCATCGCCGATCCGCAACCCATACTCATCGTTGATCCGCTTGAAGCGATCGATGTCCAGCGAAATTACCGCGATCTTTTCTCTCGACTCCCGGGTCCGCCGCACCGCCCGCTCCAACAGATCGCTCAGCAGCGCCCGGTTCGGCAGCCCGGTCAGCTGATCGTGCACCGCCTTGTGATCCAACTCCTGCTGCAGGACTTCACGCTCGGTCACATCCACGGCCATCACAAAACGGCACGGCTTCCCCTGGAAGACAATGTCCTGTACCGTGATGTCCATCGGAAACGTGCTGCCGTCCTTGCGCAGATGTCGCGACGCCCGATGTTGTTTGCCCTTGCCTGTTCTCACATTCTCAACCGCAACCTCGCGCGATTTCGGCTCCAACAGATCCTTGATCGACAACTGCAGGAACTCCTCGCGCGTGTACCCGTGCGCATCCAGCGCTGCCTGATTGACCGCGAGAAAGCGAAGCGTCTCCACGTCCAGGATCCAGAACGGTTGCGGGTTGCTCTCGAACAGTAGCCGATAATCCTCGCCAAGAGAACGCGCCACGCGCGTGTCCTCTTCCATCACCGCGAGGATCATCCCGATCGCAACAAAAAACTTCGGAACATTCCAGATTTCCGGGTCGGCCGCGAAATTCGGCCACATCGCCGACACAAAATAGGCAACCGGGAAGACCGCCGCCCACGCCACAAACCCCGCGATCATGGTCCGCACAGCAATTGAACTGCGCCACCCAAAGGCATAGAAGTTCAGCGCCGTGCTCAGATAGACCTCGCACAGCAGTCCATAGACAACGATCTCCGGGTGCCCTTGCATCGCACTGGTGCACATCCAGGCGCCAATCAGCATCGCCGTGAAAATCGACAAACCCGTAAACTGCAGTTCACGGCGCGATGACCGGATCCACAGGATCGCCAGAACCTGGCGTCCTGCCACCAGCAAGGCAAGAATCCAGCCCGTTGGCCATCCAATCACCGCCAGATTGACCGTCAGAAGGGTCGCTGGAATGAGAGTAGCCGCGACAGTGCGCGTCATCCGTGCCGGCAACCGCTTCATTGCTTGGGAATAGATGAAACAGGACGCCGCCAGCAGAAGTGCATCAATGCTGATACACGCCTGCACGTTCTGCCAGATTGGGCTCGTCGGCGACCATAACTCGACAGCGAAATGTGCAACGATGCTCAGCCATCCGGCTGTCCATAGCCACAAACGAGAATCACGACGGCCGCGGGCTCTGACGAAGAAAAGAAAGACGATCAGACCCAGTACGGCCATGTCGACCAGATTTTGCTGTGATCCGCTCGTATATCACCCCACCGCGTTCAGGGCATCGTGCCCGCTTTTGCTCTCTCCGGGGCCCAGAATCGCCAAACGAACAACCACCTGCGAACAGCCAGGGATGTCCGCCAGGAGGCGGATTTACCCTTCTCCAAAAAGGATTATCGGTTGGTAACCTCTCGATCTAAATCCAACGGACGGGGTAACTAGTCATCTTCGGTTACCTTTTCCTTGGGTACCATCCGGGGACAAAGCTCGTTCTTCGCTTTTTGTTTGCTATCCGCTCCGAGGGTCTGCATCCCAACACACTTCCCGCCTACCCCACCCGTAGACCCTTTCGGTCCCTCCCCCGTCTTTTCAACATCGGCGCATTGACCCGCACATTGTTCCGGGTCTACCATCCGAGTCGCCTATGGGAATGGTGGGCATGAACTCAGGCGCGCACGCTCAGCGTCTGGCTGCGATCGCGGCCATGTGCCTTCTCGGCCCCGCTCTTGCCCTACACGCCATGCCACGCGGCGAGCGCCACGAGGTCCGCCACGAGATCGACCACCTCGAAGACCACTGGCGCGAAGCCGTCCTGAACCGCAACGTAGCCGCCATGGATGCCCTCCTCGCCAGCGACTACATGGCCATCACCGCCAACGGCACCCTCGAATCCAAAGACGAAGCCCTCGCCCGCATGCGCAGCGGCGCCGTCCACTTCACCTCCATCGAAGTCACCGACCGCAAAGTCCGCTTTTACGGCTCCACAGCCCTCGTCACCTCCCGCGCCGAAGTCTCCGGCACCACCCCCGAAGGCCAACTCAAGGGCTCCTACCGCTACACCCGCGTCTACGTCCGCGACACCAGCGGCATCTGGCGCATCGTCTCCTTCGAGGCCAGCCGCATCCGCGACCCCGCCGACCATAAATAACAGCGGTCAGGGGTCAGTTTTCAGAAATCGACCCTTCGTGAGTTCACTCCCATCGTCTTCGCTGGGAGGCTCTGTTCCCTATTCCCTATTCCCTGTTGCCTGTTCCCTTCTCTGAAACCTGTTCTAATATCCCCGTGCCCGAACTCCCCGAGGTCGAAACCATCGCCCGCGGTGTCCACGCTCGCGTCCGCGGCGATCGCATCCTCGACGTCTGGTTCAGTTCCAAACCCCAGCCCTTCAAGAATCCGCCCGCCCTGCAGGCCAAGGGCCTCGAGGGCCGCACCATCCTCGCCGTCCAACGCAACGGCAAACACATCGTCGTCTCTCTGGGCGACAAGCCGCCCCAGCCCTCCTCCAAAGTGTCAGGGCCCGAAGTGCGTCTGCCCCACGCAGTGGCCAAGAGTCAGCGGCTCGCCGTGCCAGTGGCCAAAGCGTCACGGCCCGAAGGGCGTCCGCCGCACGCAGTGCCAGTGCCAGTCGAGTGGATCGTGCACCTCGGTATGACTGGCCGTCTCCTCGTCACCACACCCGACGCGCCCATCGCTCCCCACACCCACGCCCGTCTCACACTCTCCAGCGGAAAGGAACTCCGCTTCGTCGATCCCCGGCGCTTCGGCCGCCTCGAGCTCCGCGACCTCGCCAAGACCGGATCATTCGTCGCTGCCGGCGCCGAACCCCTCCAGATCGAGTCCGAACCCTTCGCCGCCCTCTTTCGCGGCCGCAAACTCGCCATCAAAGCCGCGCTCCTCAATCAAACGCTCCTCTCCGGCGTGGGCAATATCTACGCCGACGAGAGCCTCTTCCGCGCCGGCATTCGCCCTCGCCGCCAGGCCGGCCGCCTGTCGCGCGAAGAATTGGAACGCCTCCGCCTCGCCCTGCGCGAAGTCCTCCAGAACGCCATCCGCCTCGGCGGCTCGTCTGTTTCCGATTACGTCGACGCCAACGGCGTCCGCGGCTTCTTCCAGCTCGAACACCGCGTCTACCAGCGCACCGGAGAACCCTGCCTCGTCTGCAAAACAACCATCAAGCGCATCACCGTCGCCGGCCGCAGCACCCACTACTGCCCCCACTGCCAGCACTAGAGGTACACCCAATCTCCAACCAGCCCGACGAGTACGTTCCTAATCCCTAATCCCTAATCCCTGCCGCTCCTTCCCTTTCTCTCCGTCCCCGCCTTCTATACTGTTCCTTCCATGTCTTACGCGGCGGCCATCGACCAGCTCAGCGCCATGGCGCCCGAGCTCCACACCCAACCCGGCCACCAGCGCCGCAAGTTCTCCCTCACTGAAATCGGCGCCCTCCTCGCCACCCTCGGCGATCCCCACCGACGCTTTCGCTCCGTCCTCATCGCCGGAACCAACGGCAAAGGCTCCACGGCCTCCACACTCGCCTCCATCCTCCAGGCCTCCGGTCTTCGCACCGGGCTGTACACATCGCCTCACCTCGTTCGTCCCAACGAGCGCATTCAACTCGATGGGCAGCAAATCTCCGACGACGCCTTCGCCCGCCTCTACTTCCGCGTCCACGACTGCGGCCAGCAGCTCGTCCTCGACCACAAGCTCGCTCAACTTCCGTCCTTCTTCGAAACCCTCACCGCCATGGCCTTCCTCCACTTCGCCGAAGAAGCCGTCGACTTCGCGGTCCTCGAAGTCGGTATGGGCGGCCGCCTCGACGCCACCAACATCGTCGATCCGCTCTTGTCCATCGTCACCGACATCTCTCTCGACCACACCGAGTGGCTCGGCCCCACCATCGCTGCCATCGCCCGCGAAAAAGCCGGCATCCTCCGCGCCAATGGGACTCTGATCACCCTCCCGCAGCACCCCGAAGCCAATCAGGTCCTAGGCGAAGTCGCTACCCAGCTCGGCACCCGCGCCGTCAGCGCCGTCCCCTACATGCCGCGGACCGCTCCGGCCCACCCTTCAAGAGCGGCAAACCCCTCAGCCCCGTCGACGCGCTCCTGCCCCTATTCCATTGAAGTCAACGGCTCAATCATCCAAATCGACTCGCCCCTCCACGGCGAACATCAGCACCGCAACATCGCCCTCGCGATCGCCGCCGCCGTCGAGCTCGCCACCCAACACCACCTGCCCATCACGCCGCAATCCATCGAGCAGGGAATCCGCACCACACAGTGGCCCGGCCGCCTCGAAGTCATCCAGCTTCCCTCCCGTAAAGAGTTGGCCCCACCGCAGGTGGTCCTCGACGTCGCCCACAACCCCGCCGGCGCCTGGGCCCTCCGCGCCGCTCTCCGTTCCGAGTTCGGTCTCGACGATCCCGCACAGACCCCTGCCACCCTCATCTTCAGTTGCCTCCGCGACAAGCCCCTCGCCGAGATGGCCCACATCCTCTTCCCGCTCTTCAGCGAAATCATCTTCGCGCCCATCCACAGCCCTCGCGCCACACCCATGGCCGACCTCCTCGCCGCCGCCGAATCCATCGGCGTCCCCGCCCGCGCGGCCTCATCGGTGGAAGAAGCTCTATCCCTCGCCGAATCGTCACCAATCCACTCGACCTACGAGGGTCAACCGGGCAGCGTTGAAACGGCCAGCCTCACCCACGCCCAAGGGCGCGAAGCGCCGTCTGCCCGTGCGGCCAGCACCGAAGCGCGATCCGCCCGTCCGGCCAGGACCGTAGCCGTAGCGGGATCCGTCTACCTGGTCGGCGAAGTCCGTCCTCTTCTCCTCGCCCGAGCCCAAGCAAAATGAACCGACCGACCGACCCACTCCCGCGCCTCCATCGCTGGCGCACCAATGTCCTTCAGGCGCCGCTCTTCTTCTTCTGGACCAGCTTCTGCGGCTCGCTCTCGCTCCTCGTCTCTCTGTTCGAAAAATCCGGACGCCGCCAGCATCGCATCGCCCGCATCTGGGCCCGCGGCGGCCTCGCTATCTCCGGCGCGCGCCTCACCGTCCACGGCGCGGAAAACCTCCGCAAACATCCCGTCGCCGTTTACGCCTCCAACCACACGTCCTATATGGACACTCCCGTCATCTTCTCCACGCTCCCGTTTCAGTTCCGCATCCTCGCCAAAAAAGAGCTCTGGACCCTCCCCTTCATCGGCTGGCATCTCAACCGCTCCGGCCAGCTCCCCATCGACACCGTCAACACCCACGCCACCCTCTCCAGCCTCGGCGCCGCTGCCCGCGCCCTCAAAGCCGGCATGCCCCTCTTCGTCTTTCCCGAGGGCGGCCGCACCATCACCGGCGAACTCCAGCCCTTCCTCTCCGGAGCAGCCTTCCTCGCCATCCGCGCGCAGGTTCCGCTCGTCCCCATCGCCCTCAGCGGCGTCTACGATCTACTGCCCATCCACACCCGCCACTTCTATCCCTGCCCCGTTACCCTCACCGTGGGCGAACCCATCTCGACGCAAGGCATGTCCATCCGCCAAGCCGACGAGCTCACCGCCCGCCTCCGCACCGCCATCGACGCCCTCCGGCAAGGTGTCCCTGCCTCTCTCGAAAGCACCAACACCGTGTCCTCCTGAACGAAGCACGCCTGCGGCCCCAGCGCCGACGCAGTCGACGATGGGGTCAGCGGAGTGAAGGATCTGCTTTTCGAGCTTCACCTTGTCCATCCTGACCAGCCGGGTGCCCCATGTCTCCCGTCTTTGGAGACATGGGAAAGCAACGAACCCCGTCCAACCCAAACGAGATCCCGAAGCCTTCACGCCAGCCGCGCCACCGCGAGCGCACCCAATTCTCTATTGCACCGTCACCGTCAGCGTGCCGCTGTGCGATAGCGACCCCGAGGTCGCAGTGACCGTCACCGTGGCCGTCACCGGAGACGTGCCCGTCGTCCCCGTCGATCCCTTCGACGATCCTCCCCCGCATCCGGAGAAGAACCCAAGTCCAATCGCCGCAAGCGCCAGCACCAGCCACCGCCGATTCCTTCTCCAGCCCACCCAGCAGAACAACGCCGCCAGTGCCGACCCCGGTGCCAGCGGGAACAGCGATGGCCGCGTCATCTCCTTCGCCGCACCCGAATTCGTCACCGTCAGCGCTGTCGTCACCGCTGCACTGCTCGAGGGCGTCACCGTCGCTGGACTGAAACCGCACGTGGTGTTCGCCGGGAGACCCGCGCACGCAAATGCGACCTGTCCCGTGAATCCATTCGCCGGTGTCACCGTCACCGTGACCGCCGTCCCGCTCCCGTTCGATGGAACCGAAACCGTCGTCGGGCTCACACTGAGCGAAAAATCCGCCGGCAGGCTGTTGATCGTATACGTCGCCGAGCCCACAGCGCTGTTCGAGTACCCCGAAGCAACCGCAATTGCGTTGATCGTCTCCGTCGCCGAAACCGTGATCGCCCCCGTGTACTGCGTCGACGCCGTCGTCGGCGTGCTCCCATCCGTCGTGTAATAGATCGCCGCCCCCGTCGTCGCATCCGCAATCGTCACCGACTGCGCCGACGTGAACGTCCCCGCCGCAGGCGTGAAGGTCGGTGTCGCCGCAGCCGTCGTCACCGTCGGTGCAGCCGCGGCGATCAGCGCAACATTGCCCGCCAGAATGTCCGGCTTGCCGTCGCCATTCAGGTCCACCGCCACCGCGGGCGCGCCTCCCAACACGTTGATCAGATCCTGCGGCACCACATAGCCGCTCTCCGGCACCGACCCGAACGTCCCATCGCCCTTTCCATAAAAGATCCCCGAGTAGTTCGTATCGATCAGTGCCAGGTCCAGATCGCCATCCCCGTTAAAGTCCGCACTTGCCAACCCATCCGACCGTACTCCATCGCCGCCCGTCAGATTCATCACTGTCGCAGCGGCAAAGGTCCCATCGCCGTTCCCCAGCGCAATGCCCAGCTCGCCCTGGCTAGCGCTCGTCTCCGCGATAAAACCAAGATCAAGCTTTCCGTCCTTGTTGAAATCCGCCACCACCGGCACGCCATACGTATTCGCCGCCACACTGATCGCGTTCGGCGCTTTGAATGTCCCATCCCCGTTCCCGACATACACATCGATCGCCGTCGTCGCTCCCGTCGCCACGTTGAACGACGGAACCGAAACCACCAGGTCCGGCACACCATCCCCATTCATATCGATAACGCTCGTGATCTGATCGGTGTTCCCTGTCGGCGGCGCACTCGCGCTGCTATACGTGCTCGTCAGCGTCGCCGTCGTGCTGAACACTCCGCTCCCATTGCCCAACAAAACCGCAAAGCCCTGGTTGTAGGGAGAAGAAATCGACGCACCGCCTTCCTGATCGTTGTACACAACGAGCAGATCCGCGTGCCCGTCTTTGTTGAAATCCCCGATCGCAATCGAGCTCACCGCCGCCAGGTTGTCGAAGTTCGGATTCGGCGCAATCTGCGGCAGCTGATACGGAATCGGCGTCTGCAGCGTCCCGTCCCCATTCCCCAGCGCCACAAAATACACCGCGTAGGAATACTGGATCGTGCTTCCCCCGCCGCTCTTCGCGTTCAGGTTGTTGTCCACAAACACCAGGTCCGGCTTGCCGTCGCCATTCACATCGCCCACCGCGAAGCTCGCCGCGCCCACCGACGCCACACCCGAAAACGTGTAGCCGTTCAAGCTGAATGTATCCGGCGCCGTCACCGTCGACTTCACCGCAAAGTTCCCCGTCTTCGAGCCAAGCGAAACCGTGAACGTCCCCGAAACCGTAGTGTCGCCGTACACACCCGTGCTGTTCGACACCAGGTCCGGAATCCCATCGCCATTCAGGTCCGCCAGATTGCTGCCCGTGTACGCTCCCGGAGCAGCCGGCGCACCCGCGAACGTCCCGTCCCCATGGCCCATCAGCACGTACCCAAGACCGTTGTTGCTGTCATCGCCGGAATAGATCCCGCCGTTCGCCAACCCAACATAGATGTCCAGGTTCCCGTCGCCGTCCAGATCGCTCACCGTCACAAAGCCCGTATCGTTCACCGTGGCGTAGCTGCTTCCCGCCGTAAACGTCCCGTCGCCATTGCCCAGCGCAATCGAAATCGCCTTCCCGCTGTTCACCACCAGGTCCATCTTGCCGTCGTTGTTCACATCGCCCGCGGCAAGATTCGGCCCTTCGCCGCTCGGGGACTGCACATACCCAAACGCCGGCGCCGCTGTTGCCGTAAACGTCCCGTCGCCATTGCCCAAGAACACCAGGCCGTTCGAGCCAATCAGATCTGCTTTCCCATCGCCGTTCACATCTGCGGCGATCAGGTTCACCACCGGCTCGCGCGCCGTGCCCGTCACCCCCGGCAGCACCGGCACATCGAAACTCTGCGCGCTCTCAAACGTCCCATCCCCCTTGCCCAGCAACACCGAAATCTGCTGCGGAGCCACACCCGAAGGATCGGCCGCCGACAGCGCCACAACGTCCAGCTTGCCGTCTCCATTCACATCCGCAATCACCGCCGCCGGCGCCGTCTGCCCCTGCGACAAACCCGCCGTCGCATAGTCCGCATGCGTCTGGAACGTCCCATCTGCGTTGCCCAACTCCACTGAAACCGAAGCGCTGCTCGCGTTATAGCCGTTCACAATCACCAGGTCGCCGTTGCCGTCCCCATTCAGATCCCCGGTTGCCAGCGCCGTCGCCGCTGGCACCGACGTATCCTTGCTCCCCGTGGCAGTCGTGGTGCCGGCATAGACAAAAACGGCATTGCTTCCGCCGTTCGCGCCCGCCGCTGCAAACACCATCGTCTGGCTCGTCGTCGCTCCCACAAAAACACCCGGCCGCGAACTGATCCCCGTGCTCGTCTCCTTGCATCCCTTCGCGTACCCATCCGCCGTGGTCGTCAGCGAAGCTTCCTGGTGCAGCGTCTGTTCGTAGTTCAACGTCACCGTTCCCGGATCCGAAGCGCTCGTGGTCGTGAACAGGCCCAGCGTGCAGTTCGGCTGCCGCACCATCGCAAACCCGCCCTGCGCCGGCACCGCGATCCCCGTGAAGTTCCCTTCAAATCCCGCCGTGCCCGTCTGCGAGCCGTCGGTCCCCGCGATCGTCCGCCGCGCATGCCCTCCGCCCACCACCTTCGGCCCAGGCCCGTATCCCGCCAGCCCATAAAGCAATCCCCGCGCCGATCTGAACACTTCCTGCTGCACCGGAGCGAGATTGTCATCGCACCCATTCGACCCCATGCACGCCGCCGACATGCCCGCAAACAGCACCACCGACACCGTGCGCGTATACAGCCGCCGCGTCGGCGTCTTGGCTGAAAACTCACGCACCCGCCGTTCAACCGTGTGCGGACCGTGCGTCCATGTGCAAGAAAGAAGACGAGTCAACAAGCGGAAACGAGACCGGAACCATGCGGAATTCGACCAGCCAGACATGACGACCTCCGGGAAAGGCGGGGCAGCAGAAGCAGAATCGGAGCAAGGGGGAAGGACACACCATGCCGTCCAGCCGAATCCGGCCGCCGACATGGGAGCTTTTCTTTCGCTGACTAAGGTGTCCAAATCCGGCGAAACGTCACACAGATTTTCTCCATCCCGCCGAAACAACCCTTCACTCCACCCGCTTCAGCGGCGTCATCCCGACCGCACGAAAACCGAGACGCACCACCCAGTCGTCCCCATCCTTGCCACTGGCTTTCCCGCACTGTGAACTAAGAACTAAGAACTGCTGTTCAGTGATCCCCGTCGTAGCACTATCCTCGCAATCGTGCTACCCTGTGCCTTCTTTTATTGGGAAAGGCAGGCCTCATGGGTCAGCTCAGCCGCATCGGCGTCGCACTCGATTCCACCCTCCTCGAGCAATTCGACCGCTCCATCGCCCGCAGCGGCTACACCAACCGCTCTGAGGCCTTCCGCGACCTCATTCGCGACCGCCTCGTCGCCGAGCGTACCGCCACCCCCGACGCCACCGTCGTCGGCACCGTCACCCTCATCTACGACCACAGCGCCCACGGCGTCACCGACAAGCTCACCAGCCTCCAGCACGAGCACCACGACCTGGTCGTCTCCACCAGTCACGCCCACCTCGATCACGATTCCTGTCTCGAGGTCCTCATCGTCCACGGCGCCTCAGCCCGCGTCCAGCGCTTCGCCGATCGCCTCATCGGCCTCAAAGGCGTCCAGCACGGCCGCCTCGTGATGACGGTTGCTCAACCCGCATCGCACCCCCATCGCCACCGGAACGGGAAACCTCACACGCACAAACATTGATTGAAGACCTTCTCCCCTGGAAAGGACCGATTTGCGGAAGTGGGTAATACGAAATTCAAATTCGTAATACCAGCCGTGCTGCTCTGCACCCTGGTGGCAGTCCAGAACCTTGCGCCGTCGGCTGCGGCGCAATCCGAGACCCCATCCATGGCTGCCCAGGAAAACACTTCGCCTGCGGCCAGCAACAAACCGGCACAACTCTCGGGAACCATCGTCGACCCATCCGGTGCGGTCATTGCCGGGGCCACCGTGCAGGTTCAAAACGCCAACGGCACGGTACAGAAATCGACGCTCTCGGACAGCAACGGATCCTTCATCCTCTCCGGACTTCTGCCTGGCGAATACCAGCTCGTCGTTTCCAGTCCGGAGTTTGACACCAGGGAGATCCCCATCGCTATAGGAACCACGCCCGCCTCGCTGCGCGTCTCCTTGGCCGTGAGCGCCGTCAGCACCACCATCGACGTCGAAGGCCGTGAAAACGATCTCATCGGAATTGCCGACTCCGGTACGCAGGGAGCAGTCGGCGCAATCGAGATCCAGGATCGTCCCCTCCTCCGCTCGGGAGAAGTCCTCGAGACGGTTCCCGGCGTTATCATCACCCAGCACGCCGGCGGCGGCAAAGCCAACCAGTACTTTCTGCGCGGCTTCAATCTCGACCACGGCACCGACTTCGCCATCTACCTCGACAACATGCCGCTCAACCTCCCATCGCACGCGCATGGCGAAGGCTATGCGGACATGAACACTGTGATCCCGGAGTTTGTGCAGCGTGTGAACTTCGAGAAGGGTCCGTATTACGCCGATGTCGGCGACTTTGGCGGAGCCGGTTCGGCGCACTTGGAGTACTTCAAGACGCTGCCTCAGAACTTCTTCCGCGTGGAAGGCGGCGAAGAAGGCTACGGCCGCTCGGTCTTCGGCATCTCGCACAAGCTGGGCGCCGGCGACTTACTCTACGGCGCCGAAGCGTATCACGATGACGGTCCCTGGATCCATCCCGACAACTACCTCAAGTACAACGGCCTCGCAACCTACAGCCGCGGCAGCGAATCTATCGGCTTCAGCATCACGGCCCGCGCCTATCACGGCGCCTGGCACTCCAGCGATCAGATGCCCAACGACGCCATTCCTCTCGTCGGTTACTTCGGCACACTGGACCCGACCGACGGCGGCCATTCCCAGCGTTACAGCCTGCAGGTTGAGAGTCATCGCCAGGCCGCCCATTCCCTGACGAGAATCACGGCCTACGGCTTTTACTACGACCTCGATCTGTTCTCCAACTTCACTTACTTCCTCATCGACCCCCAAAAAGCCGACCAGTTCGAACAGCAGGACCGTCGCTGGGTCGCAGGCCTTGACGCGCGCCATACAGTCTTCGGCCAATGGTTTGGCCGCAGAGTTGAAAACACCATCGGCCTGCAGGCCCGCAACGACTGGGTCCACAACGGCCTCTTCCGCACCCAGAATCGTGTGCGCACGGCGAAGAACGACACC
>Ga0335069_10008299_pt1 | contig 14869 bp, 17 predicted proteins | sample Lox_Sample_11_FD_206714 | JGI IMG/M metagenome (GOLD analysis project Ga0335069, IMG submission 206714) | Soil microbial communities from Loxahatchee National Wildlife Refuge, Florida, United States - Lox_Sample_1.1 | ecosystem: Environmental > Terrestrial > Soil > Wetlands | place: USA... | reverse complement strand
CGATCGTCCAGGGCGGGACTTTCGAGGACCTGCGCCGAGCGTCGCTCCAGGGGGTGATGGAGGTGGGAGAATGGCGCGCCGTGGCCATCGGCGGCCTCTCGGTGGGGGAGCCCAAGCCCCGGATGGACGAGGTGCTGGCGAACCTCGAGCCCGTGCTCCCGCCCCGCCTACCCCGTTATCTTATGGGTGTCGGGTTTCCCGGCGATTTCGTGGCCGCCCTGTCGCGTGGCATGGATCTGGCCGACTGTGTGGCCCCGACCCGGATGGGACGCAACGGCGCGGCGTTCACGGACGACGGGCAGCTGAACATCCGGAACGCGCGGCACCGCGAGGACGACGCGCCGCTCGACGCCGAGTGCGACTGCGAGACCTGCACCACGTTCTCGCGGGGCTACCTGCGGCACCTGTTCGCCGCCGAGGAGCTGCTGGGGCTCAGGCTGCTGTCGCTGCACAACGTGCGGTACTTGATCCGGCTGGCCGCACGCGCCCGGGACGCGATCCTGGCCGGGACCTTCGAAGGGTGGAGCCGCGCGTGGCTCGCCCGCTACGAGAGCAGGGAGCAGGCGTGAGACTGCCCATTTTCGCGATGATCGGGTCGGGCCAGCAGAGCAGCGGCGCGATCTCGGTGTTCGTGCTCCAGATCGCGGCGTTCATCGCGATCTTCTACTTCATCCTCATTCGCCCGCAGCGCCAGCAGGCCAAGAAGCACGAGGCCATGCTGAAGCAGGTCAAGCGCGGCGACGAGATCGTCACGGCCGGCGGGATCGTGGGCGAGGTGGTCCACGTCAAGGACAACCTGCTCACCATCAAGTCGGGCGAGTCCAAGCTGGTGATCGAACGGGACCGCATCGCCAAGGTGATCACCCAGTCCCAGGAGCCTGCGGCGACGTGAGCCTCCGCCAGCTGCACCTGCTCGGCTCGCCGGTGCTGCGGCAGCGCGCCCACGAGGTGGCGGCCGTCGACGAGGGCGTCCGCGCCCTGGTGGCCGACCTGTTCGACACGATGCGCGCGGCCAACGGCGTGGGCCTGGCCTCCAACCAGATCGGCGTCGCCCGCCGCGTCGCCGTCGTGTCGGTGGAGGGCCAGGGTGAGCACGCGCTCGTCAATCCCGTCATCGTCGAGGCCGCCGGGAAGCAGGTGGGCGAGGAGGGGTGCCTCTCCATCCCCGAGATCTTCGGCGACGTCGAGCGGGCCGACCGCGTCGTGGTCGAGGCGATGGACGAGCGGGGCGAGCGGCGCCGCATCGAGGCCACGGGCATGCTCGCGCGCGCCATTCAACACGAGATCGACCACCTCGACGGCATCCTGTTCCTCGACCGGGTGGGGCCGCTCAAGCGGCGCCGCCTGCTCGCCGACTGGAAGAAGTCCCGGAAGGGCGACACCGGATACCTCAAGGACGTGGTGCCGGAGGGTTCGGCCAAGCTGGGCTAGGTGACGAGTGCGGGTCCTCTTCTTCGGAACACCGGAATTCGCGGTCCCTTCGCTCCGCGCCCTGGTCGGCGAGGGGTTCGACGTCGCGGCCGTGGTGACGCGGCCCGACCGCCCGACGGGGCGGCACCGGTCGCACGCGTCGGCCTCCGCCGTCAAGACGGCGGCCCTCGCCGAAGATCTCCCCGTGCTCCAGCCGGACCGCCCCTCGGCGCCCGAGTTCGTCGCGACCGTCCGCGAGCTGGCGCCCGAGATCGCGATCGTCGCGGCGTACGGCCACATCCTGGCGACCGCCCTGCTCGAGGTCCCGCGGCTCGGCTCCGTCAACGTGCACGCGTCGCTGCTGCCCGCCCTGCGGGGCGCCGCGCCGATCCAGCGCGCGATCCTCGAGGGCCGCACGGAGACGGGCATCACGATCATGCGCATGGACGCCGGCATGGACACCGGGCCGATCCTGCACCAGGTCACGACGCCCATCGCGGAGGACGAGACCGGCGGCGAGCTGACGGTGCGGCTCGCCGAGCTCGGCGCCGAGGCGCTGATCGAGGCGCTGACCCTCATCGAGGAGACCGGGCTCGCGCCGACGCCGCAGGACCACGCGAGCGCCACGCTGGCGCCCAAGATCAAGCGCGAGGAGGAGCGGCTCGACTGGCGCTGCCCGGCCGAGGTCGTGGCCCGGAAGATCCGCGCCTTCGATCCCAAGCCCGGCGCCTGGACCACGTGCCGCGCGAAGGAGCTGAAGCTGTTCGGCGGCCGCGCCGAGCCGGCGAGCGGCGAGCCCGGCCGGGTGCTGGAGGCGGGTGACGTGCTACGGGTGGCGTGCGCGACCGGCGCGGTCGCGGCGACCGAGGTGCAGCCCGCCGGCCGCGCGCGCATGGCCGCGCGCGCCTTCGTCAACGGACGCGGGGTCGCCGCGGGAGACGTGCTGACGTGATCGCCGCGCTGCCCCGGCTGCACGCCGTCACCGACGACCGCGTCGTCGCGGACCCCGGCCTGCTGGAGCGTGCGGGCGCGATGGCGGCGGCTGCGGGGCCGCGGCTCGCCGTGCACCTCCGGGCCCGGACGCCGGGCGGCGCCGAGCGCCTCGCCCTCGCGCTGCGTCTCAAGGAGCGGCTTGCGGCGCACGGCAGCTGGCTGGTGGTCAACGACCGCGTGGACGTGGCCCGCGCCGCCGGCGCCGCCGCGGTCGCGCTGGGGCGCACGGGCCTCGCCGCGCGCGACGCGCGCCGCGTGGCGCCGGGCATGCCGGTGGCGCGCTCCGTGCACGACGCCGCGGAGGCCCGCGCCGCCGAAGGTGAGGGCGCGGACTTCCTCGTGGCCGGCGCGGTGTTCGCGACGGCCAGCCATCCCGGCGCGCCTCCGGCCGGCACCGCCCTCGTCGCCGCCGCGGCGATGGGAGGACTGCAGGTGGTCGCGATCGGCGGGATCACGCCGGCCAACGCGGCGGCCGCGATGCGGGAAGGCGCGTGGGGCGTGGCCGCGATCCGCGCGCTGTGGGATGCGGCCGATCCGGCCGCCGCCGCGCGCGCGTTTCTGGCCGTTCTGCCGGATGCCGCTCCGCTCGCGGTCGCCGTCAACGGCGAATCGCGCGCCGTGGCCCCGGGTACGACCCTGCGCGGGTTGCTCGAGCAGCTCGGCCTCGACCCGCGTGCAGTCGTGGTGGAGCACAACCGGCACATCGTGCGGCGCGACGATCTCGCGCAGGCGCGGCTGGCCGGAGGCGACGTGATCGAGCTGGTCCACTTCGTGGGCGGCGGTTGAAGACAGGCGCACGGCCGCACGGACGCACAGAGGCACGGAGAACAACGACGATGGCAACGACCGTTATGGCACCCGCCTTCCTGGACACGCCGCTGGTGGTCGGCGGGCGGACGTTCCGCTCCCGCCTCCTGGTGGGCACAGGCAAGTACAAGGACAACGCGACGATGGTGCGTGCGCTGGAGGCGTCGGGCGCCGACGTCGTCACCGTCGCCGTGCGCCGCATCAGCCTGGACCGGACCAAGGAGGAGGGCATCCTCTATCATCTGGATCCGGCGCGTTTCTTCCTGCTCGCGAACACCGCCGGCTGCTACTCGGCGGAGGACGCGATGCGCTACGCGCGGCTGGCCCGCGAGGCGGGATTCAACGAGTTCATCAAGCTGGAGGTGATCGGCGACCAGAAGACGCTGCTGCCGGACGTGGCGGGCCTGCTCGAGGCGGCGCGGACGCTCGCCAAGGAGGGTTTCACGGTGATGGCCTACACCAACGACGACCTCGTGACCGCGCTGCGGCTCGAGGACGCGGGGTGCGCCGCCGTGATGCCGCTCGCCTCGCCGATCGGCTCGGGGCTCGGCCTGCTCAACCCGTACACGATCCGCACCATCAAGTCGCGCCTGAGCGTGCCGGTGATCGTGGATGCCGGCGTGGGCACCGCGTCCGACGCGTGCGTCACGATGGAGCAGGGCGTCGACGGCCTGCTGATGAACACCGCCCTCGCCGAGGCGCGCGACCCGGTCGCGATGGCGCACGCCATGCGGCTCGCCACGGAGGCGGGGCGCGCCGCGTTTCTCGCCGGCCGGATGCCGCGGCGCGAGGTGGCCGTGCCGTCGAGCCCGGCCGCGGGGATGCTCTCGTAGCACCCCTGTTCGACGGCGCGCGACGCGCGGCCCGCTTGCGGGCGGCGCCCGAGGCCGAGCGCCCCCGCCGCGGGGTGCTGCGGCGCCTCGGCATCCTCGCCGGCGGTGTCGCCCTCACCGTGGTCGCGGGCTATCTTGTGGCGGCGGTGCTGCTGTTCCCGGCGCCGCTGCTGCCCAACGAGCGGCAGGTGCCGCGGGTGATCGGGGTCGTCGTGACCGACGCGCAACGCGCGCTCGAGGCCCAGGGCTTCCGCGCGGAGATCGCGGACTCGGCGCCGCACCCGACCTACGCGGCGGGCCTGGTGACCTGGCAGGATCCGGCGCCGGGCGTGGCCGCGCCGCGCGGCTCCACCGTCGCGCTGACGGTGAGCGAAGGATCGCCGCAGCGCCTGGTGCCCGACGTGAGAGGTCTCGACGAGGACGTCGCCGAGCAGATGGTGCGCGCGGCCGGCCTCACGGTGGGCACGGTGGACACGGTGCCCGGCACGCTGCCGGCGGGCGTGGCCGTGTCCACGGACCCCCATGCCGGCGACAGCGCGCAGACCGGCAGCAGCGTTCGCCTCCACCTCGCGAAAGGACCCCGGTGAGCGTTCGCATCGCGCCGAGCATCCTCAGTGCCGACCTCGCCCACCTCATGGACGAGGTGGAGCGCGTGCTGGCCGGAGGCGCCGACCAGATTCACGTGGACGTGATGGACGGGCACTTCGTGCCCAACCTCACCTGGGGCGCGCCGGTCGTCGCGGCGCTGCGGCGGTTCACCGACGCCCCGCTCGACTGCCACCTGATGGTCGAGCACCCGGAGGCGTACATCGCTCCGTTCGCCGAGGCGGGGGCCACGTACCTGACGATCCACGTCGAGGCGACCCATCACCTCGAGCGCAGTCTCGCCGAGATCCGACGCCACGGCATGCGCGCCGGCGTCGCGCTCAACCCCGCCACTCCGCTCGGCGCCGTCGCGGAGATCGTGGACGAGCTCGACCTCCTGCTGGTGATGACCGTGAACCCCGGATTCGGCGGCCAGAAGTTCTGGGACCCGGCGATCGACAAGGTGCGCCGGGCGCGGGCCCTCCTGGCCCAGCACGAGAGCCGGGCCTGCCTCGAGGTGGACGGCGGCGTCGCCCGGGAGACCATTCATCATCTCGCCGCCGCGGGCGCGGACACCTTCGTGGCGGGCAACGCCATCTTCACGGTGGCCGACGCCGCCGCCGAGGTGCGCGAGCTGCGGCGCCTGGCCGAGGCCGGTGCCGGTGGAAGGACGGTCAAGTCATGAGGACGCAGTGGATCGCAGTCGCCGTGGTGGTGCTCGTGCTGGGCGCGGGCGTCGTGCTGGGGCTCAAGCTCAAGCCCGAGCTCTTCCCCGTCGAGGTCGGCTCCACGGCGCCGACGTTCGCCGCCACCGACCTCGCGACCGGCAAGCGCGTGACGCTGGCCGACTACAAGGGCCAGGTCGTGCTGCTCAACATCTGGGCCACCTGGTGCGAGCCGTGCAAGGTCGAGATGCCGTCGCTGGAGCAGCTGCAGAAGGACATGGGTCCGCAGGGCCTCAAGATCGTCGCGGTCAGCATCGACGAGGGCGGCGCCGACGTCGTGCGGCAGTACGCGCGCGACCTGGGGCTCACGTTCGGCATCCTCCACGACCAGTCCGGCGCGATCAAGCAGATCTACCAGACCACCGGCGTGCCCGAGAGCTTCGTGATCAACCGCGCGGGGCGGATCGAGAAGAAGGTCATCGGCGCCACCGACTGGGACGCCACGGTGAACAAGGATCTGGTGCGCCGCCTGCTGGCGCAGCAAGGCTAGCGTGTCCCTCCGGGAGGCGATCGTCCGCCACTGGCCGCTCAAGCTGGCGGCGCTCGCCCTCTCGGCCATCCTGTGGGTGGTCGTGGCGCTGGAGGAGCCGGCGACCCATCTCGAGGACATCCAGCTCGACCTCGCGCTCTCGCCCACCGCCGCCCTCGCGCAGCCGCTGCCGCCGATCCAGGCGCTGATCGCCGGGCCGCGCGGCGAATTCCTGAAGCTGGGTTCCACGCCCCTGCTGATCCGTGCCGACGTCCCCGAGTCGGCGGAGGGCAGCCACCACCATCTCGTGATCTCGCCGAGCGACGTGGAGCTGCCGCGCAACGTGAAGGTCACGGTGCAGGAGGTGCTGCCGCGGGAGATCGACGTCGTGCTCGACCGGCGGGCGCAGCGCGTCGTGCCGGTCGCCGTGCGCGCCGTGGTCGAGCCCCAGGCGGGCTACGCGCTCGACGGGCCGGTGGTCGCGGCGCCCGCGACCGTACGGGTCACCGGCGCGCGGTCGCTGCTCGGCGCGCTGGACTCGATCTCGACCGAGGCGCTGCGGGTCACGGACGTCGCCGGCGCGTTCGAGCGGTCGGTGCCGCTCGACACCGCGGGCCACGCGGTGCTCCGGTTCACGCCACCCTTCGTCACGCTGACCGGCAAGACCAAGAAGACGTGAGGGTCCTCGGCATCGAAACGTCGTGCGACGAGACGTCGGCGGCCGTGGTCGTCGGCGACATGGCGACCGCCCGCGTGGCGTCGTGCGTCATTCTCTCCCAGGACGTCCACGCGGTGTATCGCGGGGTCGTGCCCGAGCTCGCGTCGCGCGCGCACCTCGTCGCCATCGGCCCCGTGGTCGAGCGCGCGCTCGAGGGTGCCGGCCTCGGCCTCGACGACGTGGACCTGGTCGCGGTCACGGAGGGCCCGGGACTGATCGGCGCCCTGCTGGTGGGAGTGAGCTACGCGAAGGGGCTGAGCCTCGCGGCCGGACGGCCGCTGGTGGGCGTGCATCACCTCGAGGCGCACCTGTTCGGCACCGCGCTCGACGATCCCGCCGCCGTGCCGCCGTTCGTCGGGCTCATCGTCTCCGGGGGGCACTCGCTGCTGCTCGACGTGCCGGCCTGGGGCGACTACCGGCTGCTGGGCGAGACGCGCGACGACGCCGTCGGCGAGGCCTTCGACAAGGTCGGCGCGCTGCTGGAGCTCGGCTACCCGGGCGGCCCGGCGGTGGAGCGGGCCGCGCGCGAGGGCGACCCGGCGCGCTACCGCCTGCCCCGGCCCATGCTCAACGCGCGCCAGCGGCCCGGTGACGCCGACTACTTCGATCTCTCGATGAGCGGGCTCAAGACCGCCGTGATCCACGCGGTGAAGGCGTCGAGCGACCTCGCCGCCGACCGCCCGCATCTGGCCCGCGGATTCCAGGACGCCGTCATCGAGGTGCTGGCGACCAAGACGCTGCGCGCCGTCGATCTGTGCGGCCGCCGTCGCGTCGTGCTCGGCGGCGGGGTGGCCTGCAACCGGGCCCTCCGCGAGGCGATGGCCGCGGCGCTCCTCACGCGCGGCGCCACGCTGCACGCGCCGTCGCCCCGGCTTTCCACCGACAACGCCGCGATGATCGCCCGCGCGGGCCTGTTCCGCGCTGCCGAGGCCGGACGGCCGCTCGACGCCGCCGCGCGGCTTCCCTTCCCAGGTCTGGTGCGCGCATGACCGTCTACCCGCTGCTCATTCACATCGGCCGCCTCACGCTCACCGGCTACGGGATCATGATGATGCTGGGGTTCCTCGTCGCCGGCTGGATCTACAGCCGGGAGCTGCAGCGCCGCTCCCTGGATCCGGCCATCGCCTGGGACACCGTCGTCATCGCCGTGGTGGGCGGCCTGGTCGGCTCCAAGCTCTACTTCGCCATCTCCGTCGGGCGCATCGGCGCCTTGTTCTCGCGCGGCGGCCTCGTGTGGTACGGCGGCCTCGCCGGCGGCACCGCCGCCGTCCTGGCGTACATGTGGCTCAAGAAGCTCCCCGTGCGCTCGCTCCTCGACGCCGTCTCGCCGTCCCTGGTGGTCGGTTACCTGCTCGGGCGCGTCGGCTGCTTCATGGTCAACGACGACTACGGCCTGCCGTCGCGGCTGCCCTGGGCGGTCGCCTTCCCCCAGGGCTCACCGCCGACGACGGCGTTGGTGCTCCGCGAGCAGTTCCACGCGGCGATTCCGGCGAGCATCCCGGCCGGTCAGGTGCTCACGGTGCACCCGACGCAGCTGTACGAGATCGCGCTCAGCTTCGTCGTGTTCTGGCTGCTGTGGCGCCGGCGCGAGCACCGCCACGCGGCGGGCTGGCTCTTCGGCCTCTACCTCGTACTGTCGAGCCTGGAGCGCATCGTGGTCGAGATCTTCCGCGCCAAGGACGATCGCATCTTCGGCGCGTTCACGGTCGCGCAGCTGGTGAGCGCGCTGCTCGTCGTGCTCGGGATCTTCCTGATGCGCCGCCTCGCACGGCCCGCGTCCGAGGCTCCACCGGCTTCACCCGCTGCCGCGTGACTTCGTCCGGGAGAGAGCAACCTCTCCACTGTCGAAGTTCGTGACACCTGTCTAGAAATTAGACAGCCAGCTAGTTGACAGTCGGCCAGCACCATGTGGCCTGAGAAGCACGTAACACGTTGTGATATAATGGCTTGATGAAGATACGCGCGACCGGCACGACCGTTGCGCTATGCGAGGTCGAAGCTGTAGCCGGTGGCGATGGAGTTCCTGAGGGGGGCGTCGCCTCGGTGTCCATGATAGCCTGCCAGTTGGCAGGCTATCGTGTTTTCAGGAGCGGCGAGCCTGCTCCGCCGGGGCGACCTGGCGGTCGTCCGCGCCGCGGGCCCGCCCCCGGCCGCGCGCCAGCCACCACAGGACCGCGACGATCAGGCTCGCGACGATCAGTCCCTGCACGGTCAGCGACTGCACCGTCGGGTAGATGCCGAGGAACTCGTTGCGCGGAGCGCCGGGCACGAGCGTCGAGGCGACGTAGCCGCCTTCCTGCAGCTCCTTCACACCGGTGCCGGCGAACACGAACGCCATGAAGAACAGCGTCGCTCCCGTCACCGCGAAGAACGGCCGGAGCGGGATGCGGATGCCGAACTTCTCGATGCCGATGTAGACCGCGACGAGCACGACGCAGCCGCTCGCGAGTCCCAGGGTGATCGGCGCCGCGCCCGCCGAGCCGCCGCTCACGTACAGGGCCTTGTAGAAGAGCACCGTCTCGAATCCCTCGCGATACACCGCCAGGAACGCGACCGAGGCGAGCGCGAGCGTGCGGCCGCCGGCGGCGGCGCGCTCGATCTTCTCGCGCACGAATCGCTGCCACGCGTCGGCCTCGACCTTGGACACCAGCCAGTAGGACACGTAGAAGAGCACGGCCGCCGCCGCCAGCATGACGCCGCCTTCGAGCGCCTCCCGCTGGGTGGCGCCGCCTTCGAGCAGCCACTCCAGGAGCGCCGCGGTCGCGAGGCTCGCGAGCAGTGCCAGGCCCACGCCCCAGCGCACCGAGCGGCGCTGCGAGGCCGAGCCGCTCCGCAGCACGACCGCCATGATCGCGGCGACGATGAGGATCGCCTCGAAACCTTCGCGCACGATGAGCAGGAAGCTCTCCGCCAGGAAGCCCCAGCCCGTGTGGCTCCGCCCCAGCACGGCCTCCGAGGAATCGAGGGTGGCCGTGAGCTCGAGGTAGCGCGGCTCGATCGGCGCCGCGCCGGCCTCGGCGGCCTCGCGCAGCGCGGCGAAGCGCCGCTCCGCGCGCGAGGCGAGCCCGGCATCGGCGATCCGCACGTCGCCCTCCACGCTCTCGAAGGCGAGGTAGGCGTCCATCACTCCGCCGGCCCCTTCGGCCCGGTTGCCACGGCGCACGTCGCCCATCGCGCGCGCCAGCGTGGCCCGCACCGTCGCGAAGCTCACGACGCCCGCGCCACTGGGGACGCGCCGTGCCAGCGTATCCGACAGGCTCAGCACGTACGCGATCGCGTCCCAGCGCTCCTCGCGCGAGAGCAGCGCGCCGAACGCCGGCATGGCCGTCCCCGCCACGCCGTAGGTCACGCGACGGTAGTAGTCGATGGGTTCGAACGGAGGAGCGCCGGCGGCGTACCTGAGATTCGCCGGCGGCGGGTTCAAGCCGGCGCCGGCCGGGCCGTCGCCGAGCCCGGCCGGGCCGTGACACTGCTCGCACCGCGCCGCGTAGGTCCGGGCCCCCAGGACGATGGACGGCGCGCGCGCCGGCCGCTCGTCGAGCGCGCGGCCGAGCGCCGCATTGATGCGGCCCTCGAGCGCGGCGGCGTGGGCCGCCAGGGAGTCCGCCGGCCCCGACGCGGCGAGGATGCGCGCCATGGAGGCGAGCTCACGGGCCGCGTCGGGACCCAGCGACGCGGGCAGGGCGCGCGACGTCCGCTGCGCCTCGTCCAGGAACAACTGCGCCTCCCGGGCCTCCTCGGGCTGCGTCAGGGCGCCGCGTTCCCACGCGAGGGCGTACTCCTGCGCCGCCAGGTGCACCGTGGCGACGACCCGGCGGGCGGCATCTCGCGCCTCGGGAGTGATGGGATCGGCGGCAAGCGGGGCGACGCGGGGGAGCGTGGCGAGCAGGGCGATCGCGAGGGCTCGGCAGCCCATACTAACGAGACTCATTCTCTGGCAAAGGTGCCGCAACGTAGCGGCACGCCGTGGCTCCTGCAACCCGATTACTCGAGGATGACGACGGCGGCCGCCACTCCCCCCGCGTGGGTGAGCGAGAGGTGGCAGCGCTTGGCGCCGATCTCCTCCATCCGGCGCTTGGCGGCGCCGTGGAAGACCATTCCGGGCCGGCCGTCGGCGAAGCGACGCACCTCGAGGTCCTGCCAGCCCACACCCGTGGCGCGGCTGTCTCCCGAGAGGGCCTTGTACGCGGCTTCCTTGGCGGCGATGCGGGCGGCCAGGTGAAGGGACGCCTGGGCATACTCCGCGGCGCGCTCCCGCTCCGCGGCGGTGAACAGCTTCTTCAACACGCGTTCGCCGTGGCGGGTGAGGAGTTCGTCCACCCGCGATGCGGGCACGAGGTCAATGCCTACACCCAGTACTCCCATGTCCATCCCGTCCGACGAGCGTGAAGGAAGGTCGCCCTACCCGGCGTGAAGCGCGACTCCCCAGTCGGGCCAGTCCGGCCGCTCCCCCGCGAGCGCCGCCAGGTTGAGAGCCGCCAGGCTGCCTGTCCTCCGGGCGTAACGCACCACGAAGTCGAGCAGGCGCTCGGCCGTGAACGCGTCGCGTGGAATGCCGCACGCCGCCACGGCGGTCTCGATGGCGTCGGGAGGGCCCTCGATTTCCAGCAGGACGTCCATGCGCGGGTACCACTCGAGCCTCAGCACGGCGCCGCCGAACTCGTGGAATTCGACGCAGCGATCGATGGCGTCGGTGACCGCGAAGCCGAGGCGGCGCAGGATCTCCTCGACCGGGGCGCCCTGCGCAAGGGCGAACTGCAGCTCCTCCCGCTCCTTGTAGCCGCCGCTCTGGCGCGTGGGTCCCTTCCATGCGACTTCGGCCAGGCGCCGCGGGCTTCCCGGCGCGGGGGCGTAGGTGCGCACCCGCAGCACCTCGTCGCGCGATTCGAGCGGGCGCGCGGTCAGGTCGTAGCGGCGATCGAACATGCCCCCGCGGAAGACGCATGGCGCTCCTCGCGCCGCCAGGCGTGCAGCGAGCGCCGCCGGCTCGTCCACCACCGCTTTCAGCTCCAGCTCGCGCGCGGTCACGGTGCGAAGGTGGCCTCGACGACCGCGCGCGTGTCCGAGAAGTCCGCGAACGCCGTGTAGGCGCCCGCGGCCAGCAGCTCGGGCACGGTGTACGACCCGGTGGCGACGGCGATCGCCCGTGCGCCGATCCCGCGACCGCACGCCACGTCGGCGGGCGTGTCGCCCATGATCACGACATCGCGGCCCGCGACCTCGAAGCCCAGCACCTCGCGCACGCGGCGCTGCGCGATGGCCGGCAGCTCGGAGCGCTCCCCGTGGTCGGAGCCGTAGGCGCCGACGCGGAAGCGGGCGATGTCCACGCCGGCGGAGCGCAGCTTCAGGCGCGCGCCCTCCACCACGTTGCCCGTCAGCAGGCCGACGACGCAGTCCTCGCGCCCCTCGAGCGCGCCGAGCAGGCTCAAAACGCCGGGATACACCGTCGTCCGCTGACCGGGCCGGTTCAGCTCCGCCTCCAGCAGTCGCACGTACGCGTCCAGCACGGCGGCCACGACCTCGGGGCCGTGCTCCCGGCCCGCCGCGGCGGCCAGCAGGCGCACGATTTCGGGATCGGTGCGGCCGTCGAAGCGGAAGCCGGCCGCGGGGTGCTCGATGTCGAGCACTTCCCGCAGGGCGCGGTGGATGGCGCGGCGGCCCGCTCCGTCGGTCCAGAGCAGCGTCCCGTCGAGATCGAACAGCACGGCCTTCACGAGCGGACCAGCGCCAGGGAGCCGAAGATGCCGGCCGCCCCGACCATCTGCCAGCGCGTCGGCACTTCGCCCAGGAGCGGCCACGCCGCGGCCAGGGTGACGACGGGCGAGAAGTTGGAGTAGAAGGCGGTCCGCGTCGACCCGAGGCGTGCGACGCCGCGGTACCAGATGAGGTACGCGGCCACCAGGGCGCCGAGCGAGGAGAACACCGTGCCGGCCCACGCCGCGGGCGTGACCGCGCTCCACCGCTGCGCCGCCGCGGAGGGCGCGCAGATCACGAGCAGCGGAATGGCGCCGAGGCCCATGGACCAGGCGGTGGTCACGTTCGGCCCGAGCGTGTCCACCAGCGGCTTGGCCAGAATGGTGTAGGCGGTCCAGCCGATCACCGCGCCGAGCATCAGCAGGTCCCCGGCGGTCGGGCCGCCGAAACCGACGGTGGCGCTGCCCGCCACCAGGACCGCGATGCCGGCGGTGGAGAGTCCGAGGCCGCCGGCGTCGCGCCAGCGCAGCTTCTCGTGACCCAGGAGGTGACTGCTCACCGCGGTGAGGACCGGGACGGCCGCCATGATCAGGGCCGCGTTCCCCGCTCGCGTGCGTGCCATGCCCTCGATGTAGCACAGCTGGTACAGGGTGTTGCCGAGGGCGCCGAGCAAACCAAGGCGCAGGAGCTGCGCGGCCGAGGGCCGGCGGGCTCCGGACGCCCACGCGAACACCCCGACGGCGACGGTGGCGAGCAGGAAGCGGACGCCGTTGAAGGCCAGCGGGGTGAAGACCTCGAGCGCGGCCTTGATGACGATGTAGTTGACACCCCAGATCAGCGTCATCACCACCAGCAGGCCGTCGGTGCCGGTCCACCCGACCGGCGCGGCGGCGGCGGGGCTCCCGGCGAGCGCGGCGGGCGGCGGAGGGGCGGCCATGAGACCGAACCTAACCGCTCCACCACCCCCGGCCAATCGCCCCAGGGACGGCCTCCGCGGGGGCGCGGCCCGTGGTTTGCGGCATCCCGGGGTAGCCGACCCGGAGGGTCTCTGAGCACCGGCACCGTGTTCGACATCAGGCGCTACTCCATCCACGATGGTCCCGGGATCCGGACCGCCGTCTTCCTCAAGGGGTGCGTCCTGTCGTGCTGGTGGTGCCACAACCCGGAGAGCCAGTCGCCCGCACCGGAGATGATCCTGCACGAGGAGCGCTGCATCCGCTGCGGCTCCTGCGTCCAGGCCTGCCCGCACGGCGCCGTGGCCTGGGTGGACGGCGCGCCCGTGACCGACCGGAGGACGTGCGAGTCCTGCGGCACGTGCGCCGGGGCGTGCCTGGCCGACGCCCGCCAGATCGCCGGGCGCGCGGTGAGTGTCGAACACGTCCTCGACGTCGTGGAGCGCGACCGGCCGTTCTACGAGCAGTCGGGCGGCGGCATGACCCTCTCGGGGGGCGAGCCGCTGCGGCAGCCGGAGTTCACCGCGGACGTTCTCCGCGAGGCCAGGCGGCGCGGGCTGCACACCGTGCTCGACACGTGCGGTCACGCGCCCTGGGAGGTCCTCGATCGGCTGCGGCGAGACGTGGACCTGTTCCTCTATGACGTCAAGCTGGCCGACGCGGCGCGGCACCGTCGCTTCACCGGCGTGGACAACGAACGGATCCTCGACAACCTCCGGCGGCTCTCCGTGCTCGGACACGAGATCGTGGTCCGGATGCCGGTGGTCCCGGGCGTCACCGACGGCGCGGACAACGTCGTGGCCGTGAGCGCACTGCTCGCCGCCCTCCCGCGTCCGCCGCGCGTGGACCTGCTGCCGTACCACCGCATCGGTGTCGGCAAGTACGCGCGACTGGACCGGCGCTACCGGCTGCCCCAGACGGACGCGCCGACCCGTGCCCGGATGGACCAGATCGCCTCGACCATGACCGCGGCCGGCCTGCGCGTCGGCGGGAATTGAGCCCATGATGACCGAGCGTGTAACCTGCCTGCGGCGCCAGAGCCTCGACGCGAAGCCCGCGATCTCCACCGAGCGAGCGCGGCTCGTGACCGCGTTCTACCGGGCCCACCCGGAGGCCGCGCCGGCGCCGCTGGTGCGGGCCGGCGTGTTCGCCCACCTGATGGAGCACCAGAGCATCTGGCTCGGTCCCGGCGAGCTCATCGTGGGCGAGAAGGGACCCGCGCCCAAGGCCACGCCGACCTACCCGGAGCTCTGCTGCCACACGCTCCAGGACCTCGACCTCCTAGACCGGCGCGAGAAGATCCCGTTCGCCGTGAGCGCCGCGGCGCGCGCCGAGTTCGAGCGGGAGATCATTCCATTCTGGGCCGGGCGCTCCATCCGCGACCAGCTCTTCGGCGCGATGACGGAGGAGTGGAAGGCGGCGTACGGCGCCGGCGTGTTCACCGAGTTCATGGAGCAGCGCGCGCCCGGCCACACCGTGCTCGACGACAAGATCTACCGTCGCGGCCTGCTCGATTTCGGCGCCGACATCCGCGCCCGCCTCGCCCGGCCCGACGTGCTGGACGCGGCACAGCGCGCGGAGCTCGAGGCCATGCTGATCTCGGCGGGCGCGCTGGTCCGGTTCGCCGGCCGCCACGCCGCGCGCGCGCACGAGCTCGCGTCCGCGGAGTCGGACCCGGCGCG
>Ga0335069_10008297_pt1 | contig 14869 bp, 14 predicted proteins | sample Lox_Sample_11_FD_206714 | JGI IMG/M metagenome (GOLD analysis project Ga0335069, IMG submission 206714) | Soil microbial communities from Loxahatchee National Wildlife Refuge, Florida, United States - Lox_Sample_1.1 | ecosystem: Environmental > Terrestrial > Soil > Wetlands | place: USA... | reverse complement strand
CTGACAGCGACCAGCCTCCCCCTGGCTCGAGCAACGCGATCGAGACGCGTGAATCCCCGTCCAGCAGCTCCCGAAAGCCATCAGGGAGCGCAGCGGCGAAGCGCGACAGGGCGTAGCGCGTCCCGACGCTGCCGAGAAACGCCACCGAGGCAAGGTGGCTGCCCACCGCGCGGGCCGCCAGACAGAGCTCGATCGCTCCGAGGTGGCCGTCGGGTCCGCCGAGCACGCCGAATTCGACAAGGCTCTCCCACAGCCGCTCGCGCTCCGCGTGACCCGCCTGCCACGCGGCGTCGGCGGGGGGCCACTGGCGATCCAGAAGCGTGTTGATCGACTCCTCGAGCCAGACCTGCTCGTCGCTCAGTTCGAGGTCCACGTGTCTACTCCTTCGGGAGCGAGAGGATGCGGTCAGCGATGATGTCCCGCTGGATCTGCTGCGTGCCGCCGTAGACGCTGGCCGCGCGGGAATACAGGTAGGTCTCGTACCAGAAGTCGTTTTCCGCTGCTTCGTCCGGATCGCCATGGAGCAGCGTCGGCCCGAGAACCTGGAGAACGGTCGAGGCGAGCCGTTGCTCGGCCTCGGCCATCAGCAGCTTGACGCTCGAGCTCTCCGGTCCGACCGCCCCACCGTTGAGGAACTCGCCGACCGTCCGGTATGCGTGGTGGCGCAGCACCTCGATGCCGATCAGCGCGCGCGCGAGCGCCGTCTGCGCCTCCGTGCTCTCGAGCACCGACTGCCCATCGAGGACCCGCCGCGCGGCGACCGAGACCGCCCGATCCAGCCACGTCCGGAGCTTGACCTGCCGGGGCAATGCGGCGGTCCCACGCTCATGTCCGAGTGTGTGCATCGCGATCTTCCATCCGTCGCCGAGCTGGCCGAGCAGGTTGCCGCGTGGGACGACGACGTCGTCAAGGAAGAGCTCGCAGAACTCGGCGTGACCTGTGATCTGCGTCATCGGCCGAACCTCGACGCCGGCAGAGGACATGTCGACGATCAGCATGGAGATGCCACGGTGGCGAGGCACGGACTCATCGGTGCGCGCCAGGACGCCGCACCATGTCGCATATTGGCCCCATGACACCCAGGTCTTCTGGCCGTTGATGACGAAGGTGTCGCCGTCCTGAACCGCGCGGGTGCGGAGGCTTGCGAGATCGGAGCCGGCTTCCGGCTCGGAGAAGCCCTGGCACCAGATCTCCTCCGCCGACAGGATCGGGGGGACGTACCGCGTGCGCTGCTCGTCAGTGCCGAAGCGCAGGAGCGAGGGACCGAGCACGTCGAGGCCGACGACGTTCACGAACTCCGGAGCGCCGGCTGCCGCGAGCTCCTGGTCGACGACGATCTGTTCGACGGGCGGGCGGCCGCCGCCACCGAACTCGGCGGGCCATGCCCGCCCCACGAAACCCGCCTCGTAACACGCTGCTTGCCACCGCCGGAGCACGCCCATCCGTTCGTCCAGCGCCCGTGGCAGTTCGGTGGCGTCGAACCCCTCGCGGGCGAGGAAGCTGCGCACCTCCTGGGCGAGCGCGTGTTCTGACGCTGTCTCCGCGAGTTGCATCGAACTGAGATCGTATCAGGAAATGCTCGTATTGACCGTCGGTCATCACGGTCCACACGCGAGGAATCCGGCACGTATGAGCATTGTCATCCGAACCGGGCCGTGATACCGTTGCCTGACGTGAGTTCGAATCAGGGCGTCAGCGGGGAAAGGTCACGAGCCGCTCGCCGGTCCCGGAACGAAGGCGCCAGGCGGGCCGAGATTCTCGACGCGGCGATCGACCGGTTCGGACGCAACGGGTATGAGAGCACGAAGTGGGCCGACATCGCCGAAGACGTCGGGATCGGGCCGACCGCCCTGTATCACTACTTCGACTCCAAACAGCACTGCCTCTATGTCATCGTCGAGCAGGCCCTCACCGACCTGCGCGGGAGGTTCGACGGCATCACGGCAGATCACACCGATGCCCGGGAGGCTCTGCGTGCCGTCTGCATCGACTGCTTCCGACTCTCCGAGCGTGACGTTCTGCGCAACCGCGTTCTCGTAGCCGAGCAGGCTCTCCTTGGCCACGAGGCCGGCTCACGACGCGAGGAAGAGGCACGCCAGGAAGGGCGGCAGGAGACTCGCGCGCTCGAGCTGGCGTGGACGCGGTTTCTCGAGGACGCGATGAAGAACCGCGCGATTCCAGCACGTGACCCGCGGATGCTCGCGAGGGCGATGCTCGGCCTCTACAACAGCATCTGGCACTGGTATCGGCCCGACCAGACCGTCCTCCTGCCGACCGTTGCGGAGTTCTTCGTGGCGCGCATGCTCGCCGTCGCCGGCGTGCCGCCGGACGGGCGGGACGGGAGCGCCACGGGCTGAGGGGGAGGCAAGGGATGCGATCAGCACTCGCGCGGTCCCGCAGGCTGGTGCTGCCGGAGCTCACTGGACGGGCATGCCGGACTCACCCTGACCGTCCCGCGCTGATCTTCGGCGACGACACTCGGACGCACGCCGAACTGCATGATCGAGCGGCACGGCTGGCCGCCGTTCTCGCGGGAGAGGGCCTCGGTCAAGGCGATCGCGTCGCGCTGCTGCTGCACAACCGGATCGAGTTCGTCGAGTCGCTGCTGGCGTGTCAGCGGATCGGCGCCATCGCCGTACCGATCAACTTCCGGCTCGCGCGTGACGAGATCGAGTTCATCCTCGCGGACTCGGGAGCCTTGGCGTTGGTCCGCGATGCACCAGCGCCTGAGGGCCAAGGCGTTCGGGTGGCGCTCGAGACGGGACCCGGGTACGACACAGCCGTGGCCGCTGCGGAGCCCCTGGTTGAGAGTGCCGACGTGCTCGGGGACGACCCCGCGCTCATGTGTTACACGTCAGGTACCACGGGGCGGCCGAAAGGGGCGCTCCTGACACAGCGGAATCTCGTGGCGAGCACGCTGAGCTGGATTCACGAGATGCGAGCCGGCGAGGATGACGTGTGGCTGTCAGGTCAGCCCCTCTTCCACATCGGCGGGATCAACGGCCTCTTCCCGTTTCTCGTGCTCGGCGCGACGGTGGTCATCACTCCGAGCACGACGTTCGACCCGGAGGCGATGCTCCGCCTCATTGAGGCTCACCACGTGACCATGTGCATCTTCGTGCCGACCCAGTGGACGGCGATCTGTGCCAGCCGTTCGGCCGCGCGCATCGATCCCCACCAGCTCCGCGTCACGATGTGGGGAGCCTCTCCGGCACCGCGGCAGACGCTCGAGGCGATGCAGAAGACGTTTCCGGACGCCGCGATCGTGAGTGCCTACGGGCAGACGGAGATGTCCGGCGCCACGACACTGCTCAAGGGCCCGGACTCGACGCGGAAGATGGGCTCGGTCGGCAGGCCCATGCTGGGCGTGGAATTGCGCGTCGTCGACGAGGCGTTGCGCGACGTGCCGCCCGGCAGTGTCGGTGAGGTCGTGTACCGGGGACCGAACGTGATGGCCGGATACCACCAGCAGCCCGAGGCCACACGGGAGGCGTTTGCCGGCGATTGGTTCCACAGCGGCGATCTGGCCACGTTCGATGACGATGGATACCTGTGGCTCGTCGATCGCAAGAAGGACATGATCGTCAGCGGGGGCGAGAACGTCTACCCGGCCGAGGTTGAGCGAGTGTTGCTCGAACATCCGGCGGTTGCCGAGACCGCCGTCATCGGTGTGCCTCACCCACGCTGGGTCGAGACACCAGTGGCCTTCGTCGTCCTGAAGGGCGACGGCGAGGTCGGTGAAGCCGAGTTGATCGCTCATTGCCGCCGGTACCTGGCCGGGTTCAAGAAGCCCTCCGCGGTGGTGATGGTCGAGGCGCTCCCGCGCAACGCCGGGGGCAAGGTCCTCAAGCGCCGTCTGCGGGAGGCGTACGGTGTTCGCACCTCAGCCGTCGGACGGGACGCCGGGTGATGTCTGTACATCTCACGACACGGAGGGTGGCGTCATGCCATACGTCTACGCCAACGTCAAGCTGAAATACGGCACGCTGCCGGCCTTCCATGAGGCGATGGTCACGATCAAACGGGTCATGGAGCAACACGGCTGGAGGCTCGTGGGCGCATGGAGCACGCTCATCGGCGACCTCCACGAGGTGCATGACATCTGGGAGGTGCAGGACGCGAACGCCGTGCCGGCCGCCTTCGCCGCGGCCTACGAGGATCCGGAGTTCGTCCAGGCGGCCGCGCGGATCTCGGCGATCGCCGACCGCGAGGTTCTCTCGCTTCTCACCAAGACCCCGTACAGCCCCTGACCGCGGCGCTCGCGGAGGTGGCGCGGCCGCACGCTGCGCGCATGCTGGCGGCCGCGCCCCGTTCCTTGTGCGATCAGCGGCTGGTGTCTACGCGTGCGCCGGCGCGGGTTGCGCGGACCGGACGACGTCCTCGGGGAACTCCTCTGAGGGGTCGATCGAGATCGTCTTGCTCAGCAGATACTCGTCGATCGCGTAGGGGCCGTGCTCCCGGCCGATCCCGGACTCCTTGTACCCGCCGAAGGACGAGTTGAAGTCCGCGGCCATCGTGTTGACCGAGAACGTCCCGGCGCGGATCTGGCGGGCGATCTCGAACCCGCGCTGTGGATTGCCGGTGAACACCGAGCCCGACAGCCCGAACCTGCTGTCGTTGGCGATCCGGACCGCCTCGGCCTCGTCCTCGTAGGGGATGAGGGTGATCACCGGGCCGAAGATCTCCTCCTGGGCGACGGTCATGTCGTTGGTGACATTGGTCAGCAGAGTCGGCTCGACGTACCAGCCCCGGTCGACGCCCTCAGGGACGCCGCCGCCGGTCGCGACCGTGGCGCCCTCGTCGACCGCCTTCTTGATGTAGCCGAGCACCCGCCGCTGGTGCGCCTCGGTGATCAGCGGACCGATGACGGTGTCGTCCGCGTGCGGGTCCCCGACCTTCAGGCCCTTGAACGCCTCGGTGAGCTTGGTGGCGATCTCGTCGTACTGGGACTTCGGGACGAGGATCCGGCTCATGCAGACGCAGCTCTCGCCCTGGCTCGTGCCGGCGCTCGAGCCGACGAGGATCGGCAGGACAGCATCGACGTCGGCGTCCTCGAGGACGATCGCAGCTGACTTGCCGCCGAGCTCGAGCACGCACGGCCTGATCAACTCGCCGCACATCTTGCCGATCTGCTTGCCGACCTCAACCGAGCCGGTGAAGCTGACCATGTCGACGTCGGGGTGCGTGACCAGATGCTCGGACGCCTCTCGCGTGGCGGCGACGATGTTGATCACGCCGGGCGGAAAGCCCGCCTCGGTGACGAGATCGGCCATCGCGAAGGTCGAGAGCGGATCCGGGTCGGGCGACTTGATCACGACGGTGCAGCCGGCAACGAGGGCGGGTGCCGTCTTCTGGGCGATGCCGGACAGCGGGAAGTTGAAGGCGGTCATCGCCGCCACGACGCCGACCGGCTCGCGTACGAGGAGGCTCTTGCTCTCGTACTTCATGATCAGGCCGCCGGCATTGCCTGCCATCGGCGACAGATCGGCCTCGCGCACTTCGGCGAACGTGTGCTCGCGACCGACCTTCGCGTAGTAGTTCCAGTGAAGCGTCGGCGCCACCGAGTGGTAGACCTCGGCGGTCAGCTTCGTGTGGCCGAGCTCGTCGACGATGAGGTCGCGGAACTCCGGCTGATGCTCGGCGATCAGCGCCGCGAGCCGCTCCATCAGCTCCGCGCGCTCCTCAACGGGCCGCGTCGGCCAGTCGGTCTCGTAGAACGCCTTGCGCGCAGCCTCGACGGCTCGATCGATGTCCGTGCTGTTGGCGGCAGGGACATAGCCGATCTGCTCGCCGGTGGCCGGCGAGACGACGTCGAAGCGCTCCTTCGAGTCTGGCTCCTGCCAGCGGCCGTCGATGTAGAGGTTGGGAAACTCACGGGGCAGCATGAAAAGAACTCTCTCCTCGTCTGGATTCGGGTCGTGTCTCAGAATGATGACCTGAAGTCGATTCGATAATGGTAGTGTGCCGGGCGCGTGAGTCAAGGGGCATCCAGTCGATCCTGGCCAACTGTCACCGATCGTGTGCGGTCCGCCAACGGGGTTGCGTTTACGGGCGGCTCTGGTAATCTTGAGCCGAATTCAACTCAGTAAGTGAGATGACGCGCCGTGCTCCCGACACCGCAGGTCAACGATGACAACCGAGCCTTCTGGACCGGAGGGGGCGACGGCGTGCTGTTTGTCGTGCGCTGCAATGGCTGCGGTTACTGGATTCATCCCCCCTCGCCGCGGTGCCCGCGCTGCCTCGGGGAAGACGTCGAGCCCACACCGGTCAGCGGTCGGGGTCACGTATACACCTACACGATCAACCAGCGCCATTGGGTGCCGGGGCTGGAAGTCCCCTACGTCATCGCCATCGTCCAGCTCGACGAACAAGCCGACCTGCGCCTGATGACCAACATCGTCGATTGCCGGCCCGACGAGGTGGCGATCGGCATGCCGGTGCAGGTGCGGTTCGAGGAGCGGGGAGGGGAGGTCTTCATCCCCGTGTTCGGACCCCAGCCGTCATGACCGAGACGCTCGAGCAACGCTGCATCATCTCGGGGATCGGGCAGTCGCAGGTCGGGCGACGGATGACGCGCGGGGTGATGGCGCTGACGCTCGACGCATGCCTCGAGGCGATTGGGGATGCGGGACTCACTCCGGCTGACATCGACGGTGTCATCTCCTGGCCGGGTGCGGTGACTCGGGCGGAGGGCCTAGCGCCGCCCGGCCCGGGTTCGTCGGGACCCGGTCCGCACGCCGTGATGGACGCGTTGCGCCTCAAGACGAACTGGCACTATGGCGGCCCGGAGACACCGGGCATGTTCGCCTCGGTCATCCACGGTTGCATGGCGGTCGCCAGCGGGATGTGCCGCCACGTCATCGTCTATCGCGCGCTCAACGAAGACACGGCCTGGCGGCTGAGCACCGAGCGGGTGGCCGCCGACCCGGGCGCAGTCACCGGCAACATGCAGTGGATCCTGCCCTTCGGCGCCTTCTCCGGGCCCAACTGGATGGGGCTCTACGTGCGGCGTCACATGCACGAGTTCGGCACGACGCGCGAGCAGATCGCCCAGATCAGCCTCAACGCCCGGCGCAATGCCAAGCTCAATCCCAAGGCGGTGCTGACCCAGGATCTGACGCTCGACGACTACATGTCATCGCCGATGATCAGCGACCCGTTGTGCCTGTATGACTGCGATATCGCGATCGACGGAGCAACTGCGGTGGTCGTGTCAACCGCCGAACACGCGGCTGACACCCCGAACACTCCCATCCGCTTCGAAGCCGTCGGGAGCGCGTTGCACGGCCGGGCCTCATGGGACCAATGGGAGGACATGACCACCACGGCGGCGATGGGCGCGGGGGCGCATTTGTGGTCGCGGACCGACCTCAAGCCAAAAGACGTCGACGTCGCCCAACTCTATGACGGCTTTACGGTCCTCTCGCTGTATTGGCTCGAGGGCTTGCAGTTCTGTGGCCGTGGGGAGGGCGGCGCGTTTGTCGAGGGCGGGGAGCGCATCAGCCTGACGGGCGAGTTGCCGCTGGCCACGAGCGGGGGCCAGCTGTCGGCCGGCCGGCTGCACGGCTTCGGCCATCTCCATGAGGCGTGTCTGCAGTTGCGCGGTCAAGCGGGCAAGCGTCAGGTTCCCGGAGCGAAAGTGGCGGCGGTGTCGGCGGGCGCGGGGCCATTGGCCTCGTGTCTGCTGCTCCGGACCGAAGGGTGAACAGCGAAGACAATGGAGAGAGGGAGAGATGAACCTAGCCGCTCTTGTCGATGAGCACGCGGCACGCTATGGCAATCGGGTGCTCGCCGTCTTTGATGACGACACCGTGACCTACGAGCAGGCCGCCGCGCGGGCCGGTCACGTCGCTGCAGGTTTGCGGGAACTGGGAGTCAGCGAGGGAGATCGCGTAGCGGTCATGATGACCAACCGGTCCGAGTTCTTGTACGCGTGGTTCGGCATCCTCAAGCTCGCAGCGATCGAGGTGCCGATTCACGACGCCGCCCGCGGTCCGGGCATCTCCCACATCCTCAACACCACCGACGCCAAGGTGCTGATCGTCGAGGACACGTTCACGAGCCACGTCCAACCGTACCTCGGGGACTCACCGAGCGTCGAGCATGTGGTGGTCGTCGGGGAGCAGCCGCCCGCGGCCAACGGCGGCGTTCCCTTGCACGACTTCGCCGGTCTCCTCGCCAACCCTGCTTCGGTGGAGACGATCGACGTGGCACCCCACCAGCCGGCCTCGATCCTGTTCACGGGGGGCACAACCGGACCCCCCAAGGGCGTGGTCCTGCCCCACAACCACAACATCAACCTGGGCACGAGCACCGCGGAGGTGGCCGGCTACAACGAGGACGACGTCCTGCTCTCCGTCTTTCCTCTCTTTCACGCCAACGCCAAGTACATGACGACGATCGCCGCGATGGTCGTCGGGGCGAAGGCGATCATCAACCGGCGCTTCTCGGCGAGCCGCTTCTGGGAGCAGTGCCGCCGCGAGCGCGTCACCGCGTTCAATGGCATGGGCGAGATGCTGCGGATCCTCATGAAGCAGCCCGAAGCGCCCGACGACGCGGAGAATCCCGTCCGCGTGGTGATCGGCGCGGCCGCGCCCCGCGAGCTCGTCGAGGACTTCGAGAACAGGTTCGGACTCGTGATCCTTGACGTGTACGGCCTGACGGAGACCGGCCCGATCACGTTCAACCGGTTCGATCAGCGCCGCGCGGGCTCGATGGGAGTTCCCGTTCCGTGGTACGAGGTCCGCATCCTCGACGAGAACGACATGGAGGTTCCCGTCGGCGAACCGGGGGAGATTTGCATTCGTCCCCGGCGACCGAGCGTGATGATGGGCGGCTATTGGAGCAACGACTCGGCGACGCTCAAGTCGATCCGCAACCTGTGGTTTCACACCGGCGACCACGGTCATCGCGACGAGGACGAGTTCTATTTCTTCAGGGTCCGGGAGACCGACTCGATTCGCCGCCGCGGTGAAAACATCTCCGCCTGGGAGGTCGAGCGGGTCCTCGCGCTCCATCCGCAGCTGCTCGAGTCTGCTGTGTATGGAGTGCCGTCGCCGATCGGAGGGCAGGAGGTGATGGCGGCGATCGTCCGCAAGCCCGGCTCCATCGTGGATCCCAAGGAGGTCCTCGACTTCTGCCAGGACAAGATGCCGCATTTCGCGGTCCCGCGGTACCTGCGCTTCGTGGACTCGCTGCCCAAGTCGCACGCCCAGCGGATCCTCAAGCAGGAGCTGAAGGCCGAGGGGATCGAGGCCGAGGGCGTGTGGGATCGGGAGACGATCGGCTACCAGGTCCAGCGGTAGCACGATGAGTCATCGCGCTCGCCAGGTTCAGCTCGTCAGATACCCGGTGGGGGAGGTCACGCCTGACGACTTCGTCACGGTCGAGGTCGACCTTCCCGATCCGCAGCCGGGCCAGGTACTCGTCCGCAACACCTTCACCTCGGTCGACCCCGGCATGCGCCTGCGGCTGCGGAAGAGCGGTCCCGCGGGCTATTTCAACTCGTTCCCCCTCAACGCTCCAATGGACGACATTTGGGCGGTGGGCGAGGTGATCGAGTCACGCGCCGAGGGCTTCGAGCTCGGTGATTCCGTCTGGCACGCAAAGGGATGGCGCGATTACGCGATTGTCACCGCGGGTGAGCCGGCGCTGGCGGGCATCGCCACGCTTGCTCGCATCGATACCACTGTCGCTCCCCCCGAGACCTACCTTGGACCTCTCGGCGCCATGGGCATCACGGCGTATGCCGGACTGGTCGACGCGGCCGAGCTCCGAGAGGGCGACATCGTCTGGGTCTCGGCCGCCGCCGGCGCGGTGGGCAGCCTTGCCGCACAGATCGCCAAGCTCCGCGGTCATCGCGTCGTCGGCAGCGCGGGCTCCGCCGAGAAGGTCCGCTACCTGCTGGACGAGCTCAGTCTCGACGCCGCTTTCAACTACCGTGATCGACCGATGATCGACCGCCTACGGGAGGCGGCGCCCGACGGGATCGATGTCTACTTCGACAACGTCGGCGGCGATCATCTGGAAGCGGCTCTCGCGTCCCTTCGCAACTGGGGACGGGTCGCACTCTGCGGAGCGATCTCCCAGTACGAGTCGGTGGGTCCGACGCTGGGCCCGAGCAACCTGTTCCAGGCCACGGCCAACAACCTCACGCTGCGCGGATTCCGCGGCAGCGCGTATCAGCATCGTTTGCCCGACGTCGTGCGAGAGCTCGGCGGGTGGCTTGCCGACGGCCGCCTGGTCTACCGCGAGACGATCATCGATGGCCTCGAGCGCGCGCCCGAGGCGCTGCACAGGGTGCTCTCCGGCGACACCACCGGCAAGACGCTGGTGCGCGTCTCGTAGCCCGAGGGTCAGGCCGCCTTGGGCGCACTGCGCGACCTGCGAGTTCGCTTTGCGGGAACGACGATGGGCTCGCCGTACCCCGCGACCGCCAGGCAGCGCCCGACAAAGAAGTCTCGTATGTCGTCGAGCGACAGCGCTCCGCCGGGGCGATACCAGTGCCAAATGCTGTTGTACAAGCCGAGCAGTGCCTGCGTCAGCAGACGGGGATCCGTCTCGGGAATCACGCCCTGCTCCATGCCTCGCGTGAGGAAGGCGGCCCAGGCGAACTCGATCTCGTGCATGCGAGACCGGGCGAGCCGTCGTGCCTCCTCCTCGCGCGGGGACGTGCGATGCACCGCGAGGAGGCCCCCCTCGGCGACGAGGACGCGGTTGCGCAGGACCTCGTGCTCATCGAGATCGAACAGCCCGCCCAGGACACGGACGAGCGCGGCGCCGAAGTCGTCTCGGTCCGCAGTGAGCTGCTCGAATCTCTCCAGCTCGGCCATCAGCGCCTCGGCGTGAATCTCATAGAGGCAGTGAAGCTTTGACTCGAAGTAGTGATACAGCGCCGTCGATCCAAGGCCGACGTCGGCGGCGACATCAGCCCATTTCGTGTACTCGTACCCTTGGCGGCCGAAATGCTCGATCGCGGTCGTCACGATCTCCTGGCGCCTGCTGAGGGAGCTTCCTGACCCGTCCCTCCTCTCGCGCGCCGGCGTCTGGCTCTTTCTGGCCATCCGAGCCTCTTTCTATTGAAGTGACACCAACTTTATCAGCGCGTCCGGCGCGGCCCGTCCGACCGCGATCCTGCGCCGCCGGCGCCCAGGTCATCAAGGCGTCGTCCGGGCGAATGCGCAGTTGTGTTCGTCGCCACAGCTGATAGAATTGAACTGACTTCAGGTGAGAGACAGTGAGATGAAGCAACTGGATGGTCGCGTCGTGGTCATCACGGGCGCAAGCTCCGGCCTCGGGGCGCAGCTCGCGCGTGCTGTCGGCGAGGCGGGGGGGATCCCGGTCCTGGCGGCGCGCCGCGCCGACCGCCTCGAGGCGCTCACCCAGGAGATTCCTGGCGCCGACGCCGTCGCGTGCGACGTGACCGACGAGGCTGACCGCCGGCGCCTCATCGACGGCGTCATCGAGCGGCACGGTAGGCTCGATGGGCTCGTCAACAATGCGGGCGCCGGGGCCACCGCTCCCGCCCTGCGCACGCCGACCGAGACATTCGCCCGGGTCCTCGATCTCAACGTCGTCTCTCCGTTCGCGCTCTCGTGCTTGGCGGCGGAGCAGATGCGGGACGGAGGTGGGCGTTCGATCGTGAACATCGCCTCGGTCATGGGGCTGCGCTCGATCGGTCAGATCCCAGATGCTGCGTACGCCGCGTCCAAGGCAGGCGTGATCGGCCTGACGCGGGAGCTGGCGTCGCAGTGGGGCCGCTACGGAATCCGTGTCAACGCGGTCGCTCCGGGGTTCTTCGTCTCGGAGATGACGGCGGAGCTCGGCGATGATCCTGAGCAGTTCCCCGAGTTTCTGCTGTCTCGAACGCCATTGCGTCGCGGCGGTCGCGCCGGCGAGCTCAACGACGCCGTGCTGTTCCTGCTTGGCCCCGGCAGCAGCTTCGTCACCGGAGCCGTGCTCAGCGTCGACGGGGGGATGGCCGTTGCCTGAGCTCCGCCCGCGGGACCGCCGCGACCACGACTCGACACTATGGAAAAGAGGAGGGCGATGTCGACCCTGACGTTCCAGCCTGAGGCCAATCGCTACTACGCCGAGGGATACTGGCGTGAGGGAGACCTATGGGGCGACTTCGCTCGTCACGCCGAGCAGAACGCGACCAAGCCGGCGCTGATCCTCGACGATCGCGTGTTCACGTTCGAGCAGCTCCGACGGGCTGCCGTCGGCGTCTCGCGGAGGCTCGCCGACGGCGGGGTCCAGCCCGGGGACGTCGTCGTCCTTCTCGGCCGCCACTCGATCGAGGCGGCGGTCGCGATGCTCGGCTGCATGCACCGTGGCGTGGTCATCGCGCCGTTGCCGCCGATGTTCAACGAGACGCAGCTCTCCGCGCTGATCGGGCAAACGAGCGCGACCGCGCTGCTCGCCTTCGGCGGCGAGAAAGAGCTCGCGAAGTGTCGGCGGGTCGCCGACCAGGTGCCATTCTTCTTCGCGGTGGAGCCCGACCTCGTCGACGGCTTCGCCGAGGAGGACCTCCAGGCCGAGCACGTCGCGCGCCACGCCGACGACCTGGCGATGGTGCTCCATTCCTCGGGCACGACCTCGATGCCCAAGGGCATCGCCCACTCGAGCAACACCTTGCGCTACGCGACCGAAGGCATCTGCAAGCGGTGGGAGCTGACCGGGGATGACATCTACCTCGTCGTCTGCGAGTTCGGCTTCGTCGGCGGACTCGTGTTCGGTTACTTCCCGCCCCTCTTCAACGGCGCAACGGGCGTCCTCGTCAATCGCTGGCGTGCCGAGGACGCACTGCGGCTGATCGATGAGCATCGGTGCACGTATGTGCTGTCGATGCCGACGCACTCCGCAGATCTGATCCTCGCCAAGTCGGAGAGCAAGCGCGAGCTTCCGTCGATGCGCGTCCTGGCGGCGCCGGGGCTGACGCGTGAGCGGCGGATCGCCATGCGCGAGGCGTTCGGCGTCCCTCCGCTTGGGGACTACGGCCTGTCCGAGGTGCCCGGGCACGCCGCCCACGGACTGCACGAGCACGACGAGAAGATCTTCCTGACCGAGGGCCGTCCCTATGACGGCACCGAGATCCGGATCGTCGACGAGGACGAGAACCCCGTTGCACCCACGACGATCGGCTCGGTGATCGTCAATGGCCCGAGCCGCTTCCTCGGCTTTCTGGGCAACGACGACTTGACCCGTGAGTCGCTGACCGAATGGGGCGGGTACCGGACCGGCGATCTCGGCTACCTCGACGAGGACGGGCAGTTCGTCTACGTCGGCCGCAGCAAGGACATCATCCGGCGCGGCGGCGTGACGATCGTCCCGTCAGAGGTGGAGCCTGTCATCCTCCGGCACCCGCACGTGCACGAGGTGGCGATCGTGCCGATCCCCGACGAGCGGCTCGGGGAGCGGGCGTGCGCCGCAATCATCCCCTCGGAGGGCAACCCCGCGCCGACGCTCGAGGAGATCCAACGCTTTCTGGATGAGCAGGGCGTCGCCAAGTACACCTGGCCCGAGTCGGTCGAGATCTTCCAGGAGTTCCCGCGGACGCCGTCGCTCAAGGTCGTCAAACGCGATGTCGTCAAGCAGATCCTCGAACGCTCGACGGTCACGGCCTGAAGCCGGGTGCGTGAGGCATCGTCATGACCGAAATGAGTTCACATCAATACCTCCCGGCGGCGAAGGGGACGAGTTCGATGACGTTCTTCGAGCGGTACTTCGAGCTCCTCGACGGTCCTGATCCCCACAGCTCCCTGGAGCTCGTGGCCGAGGACGTGGAGTTTTCGATCCAGTGGGCCGCCGACGACTCTCGCAAGAGCAGCCAGTTCCTCGGCGGTCGCGACGAGCTGCGCGGCTTCATCGACGCCGGCGACATGGCGGGATGGGCTCACCACGTCGTTCGCAGCGGCGTCAGCGGCGATGTCGAGTTCGCTCTCGGTGAGACCCGATGGGACGAGACGGGAGAGCGGATCGGGACGTTTCTGTGCGTGGCCCAGCTCGACGGCGACGGTCGGATGCGCCGGTACATGGTGGCCCGCTCACCCGCCCTCAGCTTTCCGGCACCGACACAATGACCGAGATCCGCGACGTCGAGCTGATCGACGACGCCGTGATCGGCGGCACCATGGAGGAGCCGAGGCTGATCGGCTCCGCCTGCGAGCGCTGCGGGACGGTGACGTTCCCGCGCCAGGCGTCGTGCCCGCGCTGCACCTCCGAGGACGTGCGGCCGCGTGAGCTCGCGACCCGCGGACGGCTGTGGACATGGACGATCCAGTGCTTCGCGCCCAAGGCGCCGCCGTACCCCGAGGGTGGCGTACGGGAGTTCGAGCCCTACGGCGTGGGCTACATCGAGCTACCCGGCGAGGTCCGCGTCGAGGCTCGGCTGACCGAGAGCGACCCGGAGCGGTTGCAGATCGGCATGCCGATGGAGTTGACGCTGATCCCCGTCCCCGGGGCAAGCGCGAGGCTGACCTACGCGTTCAGGCCGGTGAAGGAGGATTCATGAGTGGTGAGGACGTCGCGGTCGTCGGGCTCGGCATTCACGCCTTCGGCCGGCATGACGGTGTCACCGGCCTCCAGATGGGAGCGATCGCGGCGCGGCGAGCGCTGGCGAGCGCCGGGATCGCGTGGCAGGACGTCGACTTCGCCGCCGGTGGCTCGGACGCGGCCGGCAACGCGGACACGTCGGTGTCGATACTCGGTCTGACCGGCGTACCGTTCATCAACGTCAGGAACGGGTGCGCCACCGGCGGCTCGGCGCTCACGACAGCCCACGCGATGCTCGTTGCCGGCGCGGCCGAGGTCGCACTCGTCGTGGGATTCGACAAGCATCCGCGCGGCGCGTTCAATCCGCTGCCCGAGG
>Ga0335069_10008296_pt1 | contig 14870 bp, 31 predicted proteins | sample Lox_Sample_11_FD_206714 | JGI IMG/M metagenome (GOLD analysis project Ga0335069, IMG submission 206714) | Soil microbial communities from Loxahatchee National Wildlife Refuge, Florida, United States - Lox_Sample_1.1 | ecosystem: Environmental > Terrestrial > Soil > Wetlands | place: USA... | reverse complement strand
AACGCTGCCCCAAGTTGGTCTACTGCGACCTTTCCTAGTGGCGCTGGTGCTGCGGGTACTATTTTACGTTCTAATGGCACAGGATGGGTTGCATCGACATCAACTTTTGCTGATACCTATTCTGCAAGTACATTGTTATATAGTAATGGCGCAAATACGGTAACAGGGCTCGCAACTGCGAATAGCGCTGTTTTAGTCACAAATAGTTCAGGCGTTCCAGCATGGTCATCGACTATGACGAATGGCCAGCTAATTATTGGTTCAACAAGTGGCACACCAACAGCCGCCACGTTAACACCAGGAACAGGCGTAAGTATTTCAAATGGTACTGGAAGTATTACAATCAGCGCTACAGGTACAGGCGGTGGTCTGGCTTGGAATTCTGTTTCAGGAACCACACAAGCAGCAGCAGTCAATAATGGGTATGTTATCGCAAATGCTTCTCAAACCACAGTTACATTGCCAGCTACAGCAGCGTTAGGCTCTGTTGTGGCGGTCGCAGGATTGGGGGCCGGTGGATTTGTCTTGGCTGCTAACACAGGTCAAACGATTAAAATGGCTGCAAGTACTACATCCAGTGGTGGTTCATTAACCAGTGCAGAACAATATGACGCGATTCAAGTTGTGTGTGTAACCGCGAATACAACCTGGGTTGCGCAATCTGCCATTACTACTGGCTTCACTATTGCTTAGGAGAATAAATTATGAGCACCGTCAACCCCGTGGGTAATGGCCTTACAGGCGCAAGCGGAACAGGAAATTTTGCGGGCAACGTATCACCATCTTTTACGACCCCAGCGCTTGGCACACCTACCGCTGGCGTACTAACCAGCTGTACCGGCTTGCCACTCACAACAGGTGTGACAGGAAATTTGCCTGTAACCAATTTAAATTCAGGGACAAGTGCTTCCGCATCAACTTTTTGGCGCGGCGATGCGACTTGGGCAGTTGCAAATAATATTTCATTCGGCACTTTCACTTTCGATTTAACTAGCACAACCGGCTCAACAAGTGTTGTCAATTCCTTAGCCTTCCAGCCCAAAGCCGTTATATTCATGGGCGGCATAAATGGGACAAGCTGCGCATCTATGAATGGTTTTGATGTAGGATCTGCACGAGGTAGTGTTTCGGACGATACAGTAGATGGAGCCGGAACATATGCAGTGAGCACCACTTATTCAATAAGCTTTGCGCAAGCATTTGGAGCAAATCAACAGGGGTATATTACAACCTTAGCCTCAAATGGTTTTACTGTCACTTGGACAAAAGCCGGAGCGCCCACCGGAACCGCAACGATTATGTATATAGCTTTTGGTTAAATAAATTTGACCACGCTATTAGATAACATTACACTACAATTGCGGCGCAGGTTTTCAAACTTACTCCATGGGTTAATTTTTCTGCGCCGTAATAACAAGGATGAAACAATGAGTGATGCATTCAGTAAAGATGTGGCCCAAGTTATTCAAGATGAAGGCGGTTTATCTATAAACAAAGCCGATAAGGGCGGCATAACTAAATACGGTATATCACTCAAATTTTTACAAGAAATCGGCCTAGACATTAATAAAGACGGCATTATCAATGCTGAAGATATCCTCTCGTTAACCCCAGAAAATGCACAACAACTATATAAAATTTATTTTTGGGATAACCTAAAAATATTCACTATAGATAATCAAGAAATCGCCAATAAAGTTTTTAATCTTTCTGTTAACATGGGCGGCCGACAAGCAATCATGTTATTGCAAGAAGCGATTAACTTTCATGTTTCCCCGCATATTGTTGTGGATGGCATCATAGGAAAGAACACGCTAGCAGCAATAGACAAGATTAACCCCAATGTCTTGTTAGGTGATTATGGACTTGTTGCTAAACTTTATTATGAGCGCCTTGTTGCACAAAATCCGAATTACAAAATATTCCTAGATGGTTGGCTAAAGCGAGCCGCTGAGTGATTATAGAAAATCAGGGAAAATTCTTTATTATCTTTGGCCGTAGATTAATTGCCATTCAAGGCGAAGAGGCTTTGCAAATTAAGGTCATACAGTGGTTTAAAGAAACTTACCCAGAATATGCCGAGGATATCTTACACATAGCGAATGAGCGCAAATGCACGCGATTAAGAGGCTTTATCTTGAAACTCATGGGTGTACAGGCAGGTGTGGCGGATATCTTCTTAGATATACCTAAAAATGGCTATAGAGGCATGTGGCTAGAACTTAAGTACGGAAAGAATAAAGCCACAGAATCTCAGAAGCGGTTCTTAGCTAGAAAATCACTTCAAGGTTATGCGGCCGTATGCGTGGTTGGATTTGACGCCGCTAAATCCTTCATTGATAATTATATGCAATGATAAAACTAATTGCCACTGCTAAGCTTTACTGAGTTGCAACAAGAATAATCTTGCTTGCGCGTCGGTTAATTCTTCAAAGCATCCGACTTTATAATAAGCCAGTGCTTTAGTTTTTCTCTCCTCCGAAAAATCTTTTAATTCCATTAGCATCTCAATATCCTTTAATTGCCCATCACTAATCGGCAAATCGTCTCGTCCTGTGTAATAGGTTTCGGTGGTTTCTGCTTCTTCCGGCGTAACGTCAATAGTGTCAGATTCCTTTAAGGCGTTTTTTAGGCGTTCGGTTTGGGTTTCTCCATTTACGACTCTAGGCGATTGTTGCGGATCCATCTCTTCCTCGCCATACGTTCCACCGAGTAAATCTTGGAACGCCATTCTTAAAGCCTGGGATTCGGCGACCTTTTTAAGCATCGTTGCTGGTTTTTCTTTCCATACGCTTTGACGTTTGTCATATTCAGCCAAATCCACGAATACATACATTGGTCTGGAAGCGTTTTTACGTTTTACGATGCAATATGCTCCTACTAATCTTCCTCTGTCTTTGAGTTTATATTTATGATGTACATCGCCATTTAATACTTCAAACTCATCATTCTCATAAACAGCATCGGCTTGATGGAAGTCATAATCAGGATAGGATTGCGCAGCTTTACGATATCCGTCACGTCCTACAAAGATTTGCGCTTGATTTCCCCCAAATTTCACACCCCATATTTCACGTGTAAATGGGTTTAAATTGGTGGCTTTGCCAAGACCTACGAAAACTTGAAACTCAGAATCTGTAAAAGTAGGCGCAAAAATCTTTCGTATCTCTTCTATCTTTTTGCTGTCTTCCCACATGCTTATACTATTGTTTAATTGTGTTAATGCTGTACTCATTTATAATTCTCCCCACATAATCTACATGTTTGATATTCAAATTGTTCCCAACCGGTATTCCTAGGCTCATGTTTGCATTCTTTCTTGTGAATCTCGCATTTTGTAAAATAGTCACCATACATGTTGCTCATCGGATGGGCTTTCATAATTGTTTTGCATTTATAACATTGAACTTCCACCACTAAATTGTCGGGCTTGTTTATTACTAGCATTTTTAATCATCCTCAAAATTTTCTATACTGAAATTCGCATCATTAAGCTTTGTAACCATTCTGTAATGCGCCCGTTTATGGATTCTGTTAAATTTTGTAATAGTCATCTTATGCCCTCCTTCCGTCACTTTTTCCGCAAGCTCTCTAATTTTTTTGGAAAAAATATCCACGGCCAAATTGATGTAATATTCCGTTTTTTCATTCGTCATGGCTTCCTCATTCATCAGAATGTCCATATCTTGGAGGCATCGTAAGCGTTACTTCTATGGGATTTTCTAGGGGTTTAAGTAATGACCTGGCCCATTCAATATCAATATGTTTCACGCATTCATAAATCTCTTCAGGTGATACTAGCCCATTAAACATGGCTGCAGTTTTTTCTACACTCTTTTTATATTTATCATCGATACTCATTTAAATCCCCTTAATTAAAAACGTTCTGCTTCCACGTTTATTCGTTTTCCAACTGATTAACTCCTTGCCTGCATCATCAAGCAAAACTTCGCTATCCGTCATAAACTGCATGATGTTAAACTTAGTCTTTTCTTCAACATCTTCTAGTGCTTTCTTCTGTAGGCGCGTGTTAAATAGTTTTGACACGTGCTCTTTGACGTCTTCATTTACTGTCACGGATTTACGCTCAATATGATTTGGAAACATAATCCGTAAATCAGTCAAATTCGTTGCATCTGGTGGTGTACGATTAACAACGCATTCCCAGAACTTCCTGGCTGCTTCTATAAGATGCATTTCAAGCTCTAAATCACGCGTATACTTAAACTGTCTATATTGATTACCCCCAATGAGAACAGCGATAAAAGCGCTCTCTGCGTTCGTTATAGCGCAATAGTGGGCTACTTGAACCAAGTACTGCATTGGTATGACGTCTGAACCGTCCTCACCCCATTCATGTGACATGAAACTGTTTGAGCACTTGACTTCTAACACAGCGTTTAATTCTGGAATGAAGCCATCAAGATTACCGCGAAGAAAGTCATACATCGGATGAATAATCGTTTCACGTTCTTCTACTTTAACATTGTTGCGTATTTCAAATTCTTGACGGATTAGTGGTTCTATTCGATTGCCCCAGTATTGCTGCTCTGTTTCTTCGCGAATTTCACCCTCACCAATTTTATCTAAGTACAATTGATAAGGCGTCATGTAATTAGACAATCCTAAGATAATGGCTAAATCGCTACCGCCTATACCAAGCTTACGCTCTTCACGTTGTTTATCAGTTATCATTTTGTTTCCCCTTGTTGTTGATATAGTATGATAATCAATTATCATATAAATGTAAATAGCTTAATGCTAAAATATGATATACAATTGTCACACGGAGGTAATTGTATGACCATAGATGATATAAAAAAATATTTTGGTAGCTGCTATCAATTTAATAAGAAGACGGGTATGTCACATGCAAGTTATCTGAACTGGCAAACAAGAGGCTACATACCGATTGCAACGCAGCTAAAGTTACAAAACCTTACCAATGGTGAGCTTAAAGCAAGTTTCGATGATGTAAATTTAAATGACTATACAAAATGACAGAAGATGAGAGAAAGGAACTCGACGAGCTAAGACAATACAAAGCTCAGCATGAAGGTAAAGCACTAAATAGAGCATTCTCGCGTTTAGAGCAACTCTTAGATACACTGCATTTTGACCCAGTTATGCATGTGCGAGCATTCAAAGTCGTTGCTGAGTGCTTGATTTGCCTCAAAGAGGAGCTTGGAAAATGACAAAGGAACTTCAAATCGGCAAGGAATATTGGACATGGGTTAAATCCCACGATAGTCATGACATCCCTTTTGTAAGGAAGATAGTGATTAAAGACATTTTCACCGTGATGGTAACCGCAGATGTTAGCGGCACTGGATGGTCAATAGATGTCCCTAAAGAAGAGCTTTATAACACGCAAGAAGACGCCATTGAAGCATTGCAAAAGGAGTTAGATAAGAATGATTGATTACGATAAGCTAAAACATGATGACAAATGTTTCTGGATGGACTGCGGGTTTTTCAGAGGAAAAGTTGATGGCAATGGCTATATGTTAGCTGGGCGAGACGTATTTATCCCGTATGAGGCACAAGAACAATCAACGCTTTATGTTAACGGTAAAAACGCTGTTAATGCTTTGCGGCTATGGCTAGATGGTCTTGAAGAAAGATTAAAAGAAAATGGAGAATGGGAGTGATTGATTGTAAGAAATTAAAATTAGCTCATGATTTGGCCGAAAAATTGCAAAAAGAAATTGGTCGTGCATTCACAATTGACATATATGACACGATTTGTATACCTGACACGCCAAACGATGAATATAGGTATGTTTTGACTGATGGGAAATTATACTATGAAATCTTTAATGAAATTGACGACCTGATCACCAAACTCCAAGAACTGCTGCAAATTAATCCAACATACAAAATATGTGACGATGAGGTTGTTAAATGATTGATTACGATAAATTGAAGTTGGCGCATGAATTAATCCTTAAAGTAGATGAAAAATATGCCATTGCTACACATGCGGCATGTACTTTTGATACATATTATAGGCTTTACGCGCAAAATTGCGATTGGTTCGAGGATTATGAATCAATTGATGAATTAATCGCCAAACTAGAAGAACTCACAGAATCAAAACCTAAATACAAAATCGGAGATATTGTTTGGTTTGTTATCTTGGCTCGTGAATGGTTAGGCATAGAAACAGAAATTGATGCCATTGATGACAATAAATATCATGTTTCATATGGCCACTGGATGCATGAAAATGAATTATACCCTACTAAAGCCGCCTTAATCGAAGCGCAAATTGAATATTGGATAAGTCTTAGAGAAGTTCAACCAGGCATTAAGGGAACAACCGGGCCAATGGAATTATATCCGCCAAAAGAATGCCAACACGAAAGTGATGGCAGTACTTGGCTATTAGAGATGGGTAAGCATATGAAATGCCTCAAATGCGGAGAATTCTACAGATGAACCCGGCGGATGAAGAATTGATGCGAATGGCTCTCCCAAATGATATAGCATGGATAATCGATGACGCTCTTAAACATATCAATATGGGATTAGAAAAAGAAAGAAAAAGAATTATCGTATGCATGACAGAAAAAATAATTGAATGTTTAGCTAAGAAGAGCTACAAACCATTCAAGAACTGGTGATATGGGGAGATGACGCTTACGACCCACCTAGTGAACGTGTTAAATCAGTTCAAGATAAACTGCAATCCATGATTGATACCTATTGCGAGCATGAAGAAGATTTTGACGCGATTACCATATCGCCCATAAAAAAATGCTCTAAATGCAAGGAATATTATAAATGAATGACTTCACAAAAAAAGAGCTTCAAGACATACAGGAATGCGTTAATCAATTCCATAACGCTGTAGCAAAAGGGGGGGGTGATTATTATTCTGAACTTTTGAATAAAATTCAATTGATGCTCGATAACTACGATAAGAATGAGCAAGCATGGGCATATCTTGATTTATTAACTAAACATCAGGACGCCGGAAGATGAATAACTTAACGAAAGACCAATGGCTGAACGAGTTAAAACAAAAATGGATGGATGGGTTAACCGAATGCCAAATAAAAATACTACAAGAAATAATAGGCAAGAGAAATGATTCGACTTGCTGGGACATGAAAATGCGCCACAATGGAAAAACATTGCATTTTGAAGTTGATTTTTTCGCGCCTCTTTTACGGTTAATGTATGATTCAGAACGAGAAAAGAATTATATCGACAAAAAACTATATGACATTTATAGCATTGTTACGAAAAATTCTCCTGTTATTAATTACGCGAATGATTCATTTTGCAAGGATAGAAAAATAGAATGCAAGCATATCTATAAGCAAATATTTGTAGAAGCAGATTTTTCTGGATATATGCCAGATGCTCTGTATATTTGTAAATTATGCAATATAGAAGTCCATTTGATGGAAGGTGACAAAATTGTTCCGCCGGCTTCAGTTGAAATTACAAAGAATGATAGGGAGTGAGATAGATGAATGACTTCACTAAAGAAGAACTGAAAGAGTTATTGGATTGTATTCATTGGAAAATAAATGAAGGCCAAGAAGAGAATCTAACTACGGCTGTGGATAAAAAAATCCAATCCATGATTGATAACTATTGCGAGCATGAAGAAACGGTACAAGACAGCGCTATGGTTGATTGCTGTAAATGCGGATGGAGCGGATTTAAATGATTATCTCGGAAAAACAAATCCTGCTATTAATTCATCTAGCTGAATACGTACGTCTTCGTTGGTCAGCAGAAGATAATGAAGCACACGCTCTTGCTTCAACATTGCTTAGAGAGATTCAAGACCAACAATCCGAAGAACTCCAAGATATGGGACGAGTTTTTAATGATAAATGAAAAAAAATTAAGAATCGGATGTTGCGTTAATCCTATAGGAATTCCATTTTTAGTTTTAAGCGCATTATTTGAGCCATACAATTATTATGAAATAAAAATGGAGCAAATTGCGAACGGCCTAGAAATGCGAGAAGAAAAACAATCAAGGCTAGATAAAAATGGATTACAGAATTTGATTAAATTTTTACAACAAGTTGAAGAGGATATGGATTAAATGCTAATTTCAGAAAAACAAATCGTAGAGCTGATGAGATATTTATTCTCTAGCCTTACTGGAACCTTAACTGAGCAAGGAACAGAGCAAGCCAGACTATTATTATTCAAAATAGAAGCCCAACAATCCGAAGAACTAAAGGTGATCGAATGAAAAACCTCCTAAACCTAATCGAACACTGGATGGAATTCTCAATAGAAAACCAAGAGGAACTGAAATTAGAACATAAAGGCATGCCATTCCCAGAATGGAATAAAGGCTATTTGGATTGCTTATATGATTTAAAGAAAATCATTGAAGGAAAGGAAAAAGAATGATCAAACGCATAATCTGTTTTATCTGGGGCCATAAACTAGATTTCCAAAATAAAAGAGAATGGGGGCCTGTGAATGAAAATAATGGTCGTCCCATTTGTATCACGGAGATAGAAGTCTTCTGCACCCGCTGCAACCGTTACCGGAGCTTATAAAATGAAAATCGAGATCCCATACTGGCTTTTTAACGTTATTTTGCTGGCGGTTCTATTAATGTGCATGGATAATGTAATTAACACTATTCAGCTTAAATCGATTAAAAACGAGCTACAAAACATAGCTGGTTACTGTGAACATGGAGAAGAGAATTAAATGTCACTGAATGACTCACATTTATACAATTGCATTACGAATCGACGTGGGACTAAAGAGTTTTACGTTGATCATGATTGGAAATTCAAGCGCATCTTAGGCATATTGCCTTTTTACATCTGCTCACGCTGCAATAAAACCATCACAAAGAAGAGATATCTTGAATTAAATGAAGATATCGACATCTTTTTCTTCTAGTAAATCATAATTATCTATAGTAAATTAAGCGACTAGGCCAGTGTGGACGCACTAGCCCTGGTCGTGCGCGTAGCGCATGGAATATTTAACCTATAATAGGGTTAGGTTAAATACGATGATTAACCGTGCTAAAAAAGAGCATTGGTTAAAATACAACAACGCTAAATGGGAGCATTATTGCATGAAAAGAATATTACCATCCTATCTCACCAAGTCAACACTTTTCGAAAAATATTTATCAAAAAAAGAGCACAGCGTTTTTAATTCACACTCAAATAGGGCATATTATGGACAATAATAATAAAAAACGATACAACCCAAAATCCAATGCACCCGCGGTTTATATACCATGCTGGTTAATTCAGATTCCTATTAGCTTGCTATCTCATGGCGCAAAGATAACTTACGGCAGATTGTCACAATGGGCGGACGCATTAGGCCATGCTTACCGTTCATCTAAGAATCTAGCTCAAGAGCTTGGAACATCAGAAAAATCAATTGAAAAGTATCTGAAAGAGTTACGTGATAATCAACTCATCGGCACTTATCACCCTCAAGCAGGGGGCATAAATCACTTTGAATTTTACGATCATCCATGGATGCATGAGCCTATAAAAGAACAATTAGTGTACAAGAATGATAGGTACGACCCTCCCTCTAATCGTGGGGAACCCTCCCTACAATCGGAGGGACCCCCTCCCTCTAATCGTAGGGACATAAATATAAAAGAAATAAAAATAAAAAAAGATATATATATTGGCGATTCGCCTACGTCGAATACGCCGAAAGCTAAAGTTTCTCTTTCAAATTATTCTGAAGACGAACGCTTCATGAGTTTCTATTCTGAATACCCCAAGAAGGAAAAACCACGAGATGCATATAAGGCCTTTAAACAGATTGTTGGTGATGATGACGCGCTGCTAAGCAAAATCATTGATGATCTCCAGAAACGTAAAAAACAGCATTCTAAATGGGCTGAGAAGCAATTTATCTCTTATCCGGCTACTTACTTGAGAAGCCACGAGTTTGAGGGGGAGATTTTTAACCAACAGGAGGAGGACGTTAAGATAAAAGCCGAAAAAGAGTTGGCGAATAAGAAGCGTGAAGAAGAGCAAGAGCGCGTCTCTAAGCAAAACGCAGAATATGAGCGCAATAAATATCAGCAGTACAATCAGGATGGAAAGATTTTTAGAGAGATTAAGAAATTAACGCCTTCGCCGCGAATTCAGCCGCCACAAGAATTCAAAGATTTAATGGATTCATTGAAGAAGGCGAAAAGAAATGGATAATTACATGATTAAACGCAATCTAAGGCCTGTAAAATCCATTTTAAGATAAAAATAGTATCTCACAGGCGGGTATAAATTATCTCTTGGATTTCATGGGTATATTGCGGTCAATGCGTTCTTGGATTTCTTCTCGATGGATGGTTATATCGACAGGTGCTTCAATTCCAAGTTTGCATGCGCTTCTATTCGTGCCTAAGTAAGTCACACGAATATTGCCATTGATGATGACAGACTCGAGCTGCCGTCTTGTAATGATTAACATGATTGTCCTTATTTTGTGATTAGGCCGTAGTATACAATCCCTTCAATCATTCCTGGATAGCCAGCAAAGAAAAAAGGCTCGTGACCGTAATCTTTATCGAAGAGTTGCCAATCTTTGATGCGATTCATGAAATACGTTTCGTCACTATCGCTCATGCTTAGCTTGTCATGAAAGTAGACTACGTGTAGGTTATAGTCTTTCAGGTTGAGCACAAAATCGCTCTTTTGCGCCATTTTCTTGTAGTATTCATTAATTTCAGTTTTCATTTTTTATCCCTAGTTGTTGTTTAATAATTCCTTCGACTTTGTTCATCCACATACATAGGCCTGTTTCTTCTTTTAAGAATGCATCGATAGCTTTAATACCTATGAGTGCGTTGACTTCATCATCTATTTTCTTTGAATTGAGGTCGAGATTTATAATCCTTAACAATTCGTTAATGTTTTTGAGAATTTCGTTGCCTTTCTCGATTGCTTCTTCGCGTGCGTTCATTCTAATTCCTCAATTAAGTTAGTCATCTTTTTCTACCGGAGGATACATTTTGGCAAAATCTTCGCGTGTTACAGTCTTGAGAAATAAAGCTTCACCTACCTCGTTTAGTCCTTTTTGTATTTTTTTATCTTGATCTAGCACCATCTTGGCAAACGATACTAAACTATCCCATGCTGCGAGATGACTTTTTACATGATAGACCTCTTCATCGTATTCGTTTAAGACTTTTACGGTTACCCATTTGTCTGATTCGAGATTGGCTAAGACGTAGTGATCTTCACCCATGATGTCGTAAAGTGTTAGTTCTTTCATTTTGCTTTCCTTAGTTGTTTGTACGATTGTATGATAGCTCTCTTGTCATGGTATGTCAACTGTTTATCATAAAATAATTACTCATGGGGTTTGTGTCAGTCAGAAAGGGGACATTGGCTACTTATACACAGAGTTATAAACAGATTATGTGAATAAATAGTGGATTTAAGTTGACTATAATGCGAAGATATCGCTATTATGTTAGTGATAAGTAAGTGAAAAGGATTGATTATGAGGTGTCAACGTTGCTTTGGAACCGGTGTTTACATGGGGCCTGGCATGATGATGAAGGATTGCTATTGTGATGACATTGAAGATGTTAAAGTTAAAGCTCCAGAATCAATACAAATTGATAAGAGATCTAAGGCTTATCGTGATGCGATTGCGAAAATTATGCAAGAAAATAAGCTTTCCAAATCTGAGGCGACCGAAATGTTTGAACAAGAATTTAAAAAGTTAGCTTGAGGTTTGTTATGAGCGGCAAACCAATGGGAAGACCATCTATTTATTCCGAAGAATTAGCTACTAGAATTTGTGAGTTAGTAGCTACCCACCCTTATGGATTGCCTAAATTATGTGCTATGTTTCCTGAGCTTCCAACACGCGAAACTATCAACGTCTGGCGCTGGAATAAGAAAGACTTTTCTGACAAATACGCCGAAGCCAAGCGGTTTCAAGCGGAAATGATGGTCGAATCTTTTGAGGATATTTTAGATGAAACACAGGAATGTGTTTATGATGATGAAGCTGGTGTCAAACGTGTCGACAACGGCATTATATCCCAAGCTAGACTTAAAATAGATACTCGGAAATGGACCGCTTCTAAGCTAGCTCCCAAAATCTACGGCGACCAAAAACAAGTGGAAGAATTACAGTCGCAAAATGAGCGTTATCTTAAAGAACTTCAAGAATTAAAAGCACAGTTAGATGCTAAGAATAGAAAAGAGTATTAAAGTTCACTTGTCGGCCTCTTAACAATGCACAAATGATGAGCGGGCACCCCACTTGTCCGTATTGAGAGAGTTCTAGGCCTCATGTGGATTTTATTATGCGCACCTTCTACCTAGGTGTTGAACTGCCAGCCCTGCAGTGCGCAAAATGGGCATTAGATTATGACAATCGCGGCGTGGACAGTGACACGCTAAGCAGTTTGCACTAACCGTGAGGCGTGCGCTACCTAGTAAATGCGAATCCGGGAGAAAATGCGGAAAGTCCTGCCGAAGCATTGAAGAGAGTTGAACTCAAGGTACATAACCGAACTTAATATAGCACGTGCAATTCGTGCCGATTGTCGCTTCATTAGTTGATATCTATATAAATCAACTTGGAATTGATGTCTATTGATAGCAACTTTTAAAACCTCGAATTCTAGGGATTTGGAGCTTTAAAAATAAAAAGGATATTTACATGTCAAACACATCCGAAGTGTTAATCAAAATCAAAGACAGAATCGCAAATATCCAAGAAAAGCTTGAAAATCCTTATCTTACTGGTGAAATGCGTATTCTCACTGAAATATGGCTAGATTTAAACTATCTTCGATGGGAAACATTAGGCGATTGGGCTGATGAAAAGGATAATCAGTGATTAATCTCGAAAAAGAAGAGCTAGCGAGTGAGTTAAGAGGATCTTTTCTAAGATTCTGTGAATTCTTTTATCCTCTTCTAAATAGTCGTGATTTCTTGGTGCCAAATCCACCAGGCAGAGAACCACATGTAATTACTATCTGTAAAGTTCTAACCAAAGCTTTTAGACTAGAGATTCCCTCTCAACGCGTGTGGATTTCAGTTCCACCTGGGCATGGTAAAAGTACATTACTTTGTCTTTGGGTCGCTTGGACCTTAGCGCATTATCCTGATAGTAAATACATTTACATCAGTTATGCAATGTCACTAGCGTCAAAGCATACGGGAAACATCAAGCGCATCATCATGCTCCCTCACTATCAATTACTATTTGGAATTAAAATAAGGCATGATTCAAAAGCAAAAGATTACTTTCAGACACAAGAAGGCGGCACTATTGCTGCATTTGGTTCAACAGGTAGTATCGTCGGTATGGACGCTGGTTTGCCTGGAGAAGATAGATTTTCTGGGGCTTTACTATTAGATGATTTGCATAAAATAGATGAAGCACACAGCGATACAATGCGAAGTTCTGTTATCACAAATTACCGTGAAACCATACAACAACGTGGACGTGGTATAAATGTGCCTTATATCGGCATAGGACAGCGCGTACACGAAGAGGATATCACAGCATTTTTGTTAAATGGTGGTGATGGTAATAAATGGGAACATGTTATCTTGCCCGCAATTGATGTTGCAGGAAATCCACTATATCCTGAAGCCTTTCCTCTTGAAATGCTAAGGAAAAAACAGGAGTTTGACCCCTATGTCTTCGCAAGCCAGTTTCAACAGAATCCCATACCCGCCGGGGGTGCTTTATTTAAGCCAGAATGGTTCGTACTACTGGATGAAGACCCCAAAGTGCTGGCAACGTTCATTACAGCAGACACAGCCGAGACTAGTAAATCTTACAATGACGCTACAGTCTTTAGTTTCTGGGGGGTCTATGAGATTGAATCATATGGCAAAAGTACTGGAGAATATGGCCTGCATTGGATAGATTGCCTTGAATGCCGCATTGAACCAAAGGAGTTAAAACCTACGTTTTTGGATTTCTGGGCCGAATGCATGCGATATCCACATCCCCCAAAGCTAATCGCAATCGAAAAGAAATCCACCGGCGGTACGCTTCTAAGTTTGATAGATGAAATTCGGGCTGTCCAGTTACGAGACATACCCAGAACGAGAGAACAAGGCAACAAGACAAAAAGATTTCTTGAGAGCCAACCCTATGTAGCAGAGAGACGTATTTCATTTACTAACCACGCTAGACATGTTAAGTTATGTATCGAGCATATGAGCAAGATTACGGCCAATGAGACGCATCGATGGGATGATATCGCCGACACTTGTGCAGACGCCATTAAATTTGCATTGATAGATAAGATATTTCTTAAAACTACAATTGCTCCTACAGATTATAACCAACTAGCAAAAACATTAACAATCAATCATAATAAGGTCGACAGACTCAAGCGAGCTGCATATACAAGTTGATGACTTTGAAAGGGACCCTACGTTATGCGAGTTGCACAAAAACATCAAGATAGACTCGACAAAATCAAAAACCGTGTAAGAAACTCGCACGATTACTTTAGACAGAACTATGACAGATATAATGACTTCATTAAGTTTGTATTTGAATCAAATTTAAGCAATGATGAAGTCACGATGCTTGAGACGATGAATCGTCCTCAATTGCAATTCAATATTCTGGAATCTAGAATAAGTCGTCTTTTAGGTGAAATGAGCAAGCAGGAACCAGACATTGCGGTATCTGCTGACGACGAGTTTCAAAATGATTGGATTACCTTAAAAGTAGTAGAGCAGCATCTTCGTCATTTTCTCTTAGACATTGATAATCATCATACGAGATACTTGGTTTACAAGGATGTTCTAGCAGGTGGCTTTGGCGTCTTTAAAGTCTATACCGATTACGCCAATCCCATGTCTATGGACCAAGTTATAAGAATAGGGCGCGCTGAGCCAACA
>Ga0335069_10008295_pt1 | contig 14870 bp, 31 predicted proteins | sample Lox_Sample_11_FD_206714 | JGI IMG/M metagenome (GOLD analysis project Ga0335069, IMG submission 206714) | Soil microbial communities from Loxahatchee National Wildlife Refuge, Florida, United States - Lox_Sample_1.1 | ecosystem: Environmental > Terrestrial > Soil > Wetlands | place: USA... | reverse complement strand
CTTAGGCTTGCTTACTGAGCCGGAAAGTGCTTCTAGGTAAGTGTATGCATCATTGAACCGTGGTTCAGCCTTAACTTGTTCTGGAGTTGCCAAACCCTCATTCTTAGCGATACACAAAATCCTGCGCTTGGTATCCCCGACCGCTTGCTCTTTGGCTGAACGTATGGCGATCTCAGTGCGCAGTTCTGCCAGCTTCACATGGTACTTAAAAGAACGAAACACTGATGCCGGGGCCATATATAGAGCTTTGGCGATCTCTTCTGGAGATAATCCTTTCTCCAACCCAAGATCGTGCCAATAAGCCCTAAGGACATTGACGCCCCTCTCTGACACCTCTCGCACGATCACATCCAAGGCAAAAGCTGAGGACATGCGGAGCGAAGTATCTTGAGAGATAGTAGTGATGAAGTTGTGGATGTCCTCAGGAGTATCGAGGCATCTTGCTCCCGTATCATCGTGCAGATACAGGTTCACGGTTCCGTTTTCAAAGGTCTTGTGTAGTGCGATGGTCTTCATTTTTTTTTCTCCTTTTTAACAACGATTACCTGGGTTTCATGAATCCAGTGGTTTTAACTCAACATGGCACGGCTGGGTTTCACATAGCCTATGGTTTTAACTTAACACCTGCTTCTCTTGCTCCTTCAAGTCAGCCGGAATCCTTTTCTTGCTGCTGTGCTTCCGGTTCTCCAAACACCACGGGCATCCTCCATGACTGCGGCACGACTTGTCGAACGCCTTTGATTTCCTGAATGGTTTTCTCTTTTCTTTTCCATAGAGGACTGATTTGTCTAGACTCATTTGCTTCAGGAACTCCCTTCCATTTAACATACGACTGAGAGAAAGCACCTTCACTACTAACAGGAGAGCAGAAATTAGCAACAGAGACCCAAGCACCTCCATCAGTTGACAGAGGTGGAGTACAGGAAGGTCTACGGTCCTCATTTTTCGTTTCTCCTCTTTGCTGATCCTCTAGCTGCTTTTTGCCTGCCCACTCTTTCTTGAATTTGGATTCGTAATGCAGGTACGCTCCTACACACGTTGCTTTGCAGCCTTTTCTCCAAAGAGCAGTTTGAATCCTGCGACAGGTTGCTCCCGAAGAGATGAAGTCATCGATGATAATGTAGCTCTTGACATCGATATCTCCCTCTACCTCTTCGTTGCTGTGGCATCGTTCAGACTCTTTGCGCACAGCTAGAAGGGGCTTCTTGAGAAGCATGGCCACAATGGGGCCAATCAACAGGCCACTCAAGCCCTGTACAGCGATGGCTTCGAAGGGATGGGTTTTCTCCACCTCTCTCAGGTCTTTGATAACCTTTTTAACCACCCCTCGCGGGTCAGAAAGTGCGGGGTATAGCCAAGAGGCACACCGTGGTGTACTCATCCGACCCTCCTACGAGCACGCTTGGTGAGCCAGAGTACATCCGGTTCGTGCTTAAATCTGCGCTCAATGCTGTCGAGAATGATGTGTGCGCGTTCGTATTCCCACGCTTTTATTGCTCTGCGCATCTTCACCAAAACTCCGTCTATCTCCATTTTTCGTACCCAGACGATCATCTGTTCTCCTCCAACGTCGATTGTCTTGCAAGAATTTTTTGTAGGCCTCGCGGATTAACCTAATGTCCATGTCCACGGTTCTACTCCTTTTCTACGAGGATCAAAAGCCGCTGATAGGTATCCACCAAGACGCAGGTATAGCTCCTAGCATCCTACTCCACCACTGTTTTTCCCACCAGAAGATGTGGATGTGTTTATGACGAAGGCTCAAGACTATACGCCATTCTTGAAGAGAAAGATTAAACTTAGAATCGTTGCATCCTTTGCAGCACACCACTGTCGACTGTCCTTTACCCCCTTTGCTCCTTGGAATGACATGATCTCTCGTCAGAGCGAAGTCTGGAGTAGTGATCCCTTTTGCATTTGGTATGTGCTCCACGAAGATACCGCAGTAAACGCATCTCAGACTCATCTTACAGGCCTCCGAATTTAAAGTCTCCAATCGATTGTCTCTATGCGCATCCATTCAGCTATGTACCAGAGTCCTCCTTGCGCCGCTGGACGATGGTGCTCCTGCACTCCCCGCAAGCTGACGCGGCACCACACACGTCCTTTCTTAGAAAGGTGTGGAGCGTACGGCTTGGCGCACGCATGCCAGCCGGGACGGAAAGCAAAGCCTGAAGTTCGATGCTCCTCTGCCTTAAGCCACTTCCCAACAGGAATACGTTGAGTTGGGTTGATGAACAATGGGCTGAGACTTTTGTCTTTGCGTACACGCAGTAGTTTAAAACCTATGATCGTGTTCAAATGTGCGCCCTCCGTTCCGCCCTCCAGCATTGAGGACAGGACGCAGAGCGCACAAGCCCTGCGTAGATGTAGGGACCACCTCCCTCTTACTCTTTGTACTCTACCACCTTGTAGTCAGAGAGTTGTAAGAGGTAATCGTTCTTTTTCATGGATTCTTTGACGGCCTCTCTTGCTTCCTCTCTGGTGGGGTAGATTCCCGATACATTAGAGGAACGAACCCACTTAGAGCCATCCCCTAAGAGATCGAACATCACGACAAACGTAGGAGCTTCCACCTTTCGACGCTGAGTTTCGTACTTGTACAGAGGCTCAGCGTATCGCGTCTCCCCTGTTATCAGGTCTTGGTATTTCCGGTAGACCATCAACAATGGCAACTGGTCATATCCTTGGAATCCCACGGAGACTACAACTAACTCTCCGTTCTCTTCGTACTGGTCAATCACAATGTCTCGCATCTTTGTTTTCTCCTGTGTGGTGTATTAGACTGACTTGATCTTCCAAGTGGTTTTGCCGGATGGGGCGATTACTCGCTCGTTGTCCTTAATCAGACGTTCACGCGGTGTCTGTGGTGTAGGTTTGTTCTTGTTGCCGTGTTTCATTTTCCTCTCCTCCCTTTAAAAGGTTTTGATTTCTCCGCGAAAGTTAACTTTGAACCCCATTTCCACTTTCTGAGCGTCTTCCAACACAGAGATTGCAAGCTCTCCGTTAGCAGTGAGCGTAGCGAGGGTTACGCAGTGGCCATTTTTTTTTCTGCCTTGATACTAATCCCTCCGAAGATACGGGAATTCTCAAGGAAAATTCTGACAGGGGTCTCTCCATTTTCTTCCAAGGTATACTTAATCATTTCTTTGTCTCCTATGTGGTTGAAGGGTTAGTTAACTGCGTAGTGAAACAATGATGCCCACAGCGCAATTATGAATAGAATCGAAAGGGCTGCTTCCCAGTTGAACTTCAAGATGTCCTCCTTCAGTGAGAGACGTACGGTACATGGTTGAATTTCCTTGTCCAGCCGATCTCCCAGCCGAACAAGGTACGGTTGTGATAATACCCCCTGTAGGTTCTCCACCAATTCGCGGAGCCAGTGTTGCGCCCCACGTAAATGGTGCTGCCCCGTTTACATCCTGCGCCCGCACCGAACTGAAAAGAGTACACGAAGGACGCCGGAATCTTCATTCCACGGTACTGGCCGGGGACTCCGGGAATCCTCCAGCCCTTCTTATAGTCACCGTGTAGTGCAAGAAGCAACGTCTTTCCGCGATAAAGGTAGACGTGGAACTCGTTTAACTTTCGCTTTAGACTTAACATTGTGTCCTCCGATTTTCGCTACCTGCTCGGCATAGATTTGAGTGTCTTTCAGATTGGGTTCAAGATAACCGCCAGAGTTGCCGTCATTCCGGTGCTTTACCCAAGCCAAAATTTCATCCTTCTTCACCTCGCGTATGGTGTAGGGGTACTTTGTATATATCCCCAAAGAATTAATACCGTTGACATCAAGGTATCCCTTGGGGCACTTCACAAACACGTGGTCAGGGATATTGGTACCGTCATCAGAGAACGCGGCATACATCGGCCAACCAGTGATGGCGTTGACAGAGAGCGCTAGCGCGTGGCATTGTCCACTGACAAATACACCCCGAACATCTTTGGTTATTGTCTTGGCTTTAATTTTCACCTCTTCTACTCCATACCAACTAAAGCGCTCAAATACTGGCATTGTTTTCTCCTAAAGATATGCCCAATGCATGGGCGCGGATAAAGTCTTCGGGTGTGGGATTGAATGTGGGCGTAGATTCTGGTACTGGGGGAGCAGGGGAGGGTTCGTTAGTGAGGAGGTAGCAAGAAAAGTAGTGACCAATGGCACTGCCACACCCGCTGCATACTCCTCCGTTGTTTTGTCGGGCCAACTCTTTTATGTATGCATCCGTCCACTCATACTCCATCATATCAGGCATCCTCTCTCGGCTCTGCTCGGTTTCTTGGGAGGTAGACAAATTAGCCAATGGATGTTGTGCTCTCCCACCTTTTCCACCTCGACCCTACAGGCATATCCGAGGGTTTCGTGTGTCAACTTTGTCTGCTCCAAGATGCGCAGGCCGGTTTTTCCAAACCCAAATTTAAGCTCCTCGGGAAGGGCTGTCATGATTTCACCTCACACTTTGTTAACGTGGTACACCAGAACGTTGATGGTACCTACTTGGGAAAACAGCTTCGGTATGCCTAGATGCGCAGGGGCGTCCCAGCAATACTTCCGTGCGCTCACTTTCGTGCACGGAGCATAGAAAGAGTTAAACAATCGGGCGGGAGAGACAAAGTCAAACCTGTCTCCCACCGCAAGATCACGAAAGCGTGCTACGCTCCCCAGCTTTCTCTTCTTGGCCGTAGCCTTGGCTTGCTTCTCCAGTTCTTCCACTGTCATTGTCTTCTCCTAAGATTCCTTCAATTTCTGTCGGTCACATTCTTGCCAGACTACGCTCATTTGTCACCTCTTTTCAAAAGATGAACCGGACCCTCAAAGTTGGCTCGGAAGGATTCGGTCATCACTTCGCCAATTGCTTGTACAATTGGGTCTTTCAGTTCAGGAAACTCCTTAATCAACGCTCGGACAGGCTCGAAGTCGTCGTACAACTTCAAAGACCAAGCCCGCATATTTACCAACGAATTGTCGTCCATAAGTTTTAGTCTCTAACTATACGCAACTGCGGTTTAGCCACTCTCCCGCGCCGTAGCCTGAGCCTGTATCAGGACGGTTCTTGCTGTTAGCTGATGGCCTTCTCCATCATCGTGAGGTTGCCTACATGCTTCGCATGGCGATCCTCTACGATCTCTCCCACGGGGAGTGCTTCGTAATCCTCCGGGGTAAACGGTCGGGTGCTGTGCGGTTTCTTTGGGAACAGCTTCTTAGCAGCGCGGCGCTGCTTGTGAGTAGTCGACTTGGTCATTGTTTTCTCCTTTGAATTTTTACGGTGTTCTCTTCTGTTGCGATTCCGGGCGTGCCGTGTTTCCCGCCCATGTTAAGGACCCAGCCGCCATTGCTGCTGTACATCACAGCTTTGCCTGTACGCTGTGTCCACTCCACCCCGTTCCTGCCAATCCCAGCAGGGACGAGGATGGTAACGCGGTCTCCGTTCTTTATGGTGCTCTGGAACTGTGTCACGAGAATTACCTCCGTGTGCAAGGCAGACCAGCATCCACTGCTGCTAAAAGCTCCTGAGTGCCGGGGCCGGGGTTGGGAATGTTGCGGCAGAATTTAACGTAATCCTCATCTACTGAGAGGATACGATAAACTCGGCTGCGCGTAGTGGCCAACCCAGCCTTCCAGTCCACGCTCTCCACTGCGCTGGTGGTAATAAAAACATCATCCCCAAAATTCGGATGGTTGTAGACTTTACCGTGTAAGTGAAGGGTTACGCATTCGGGAGGGGTGTATGGATCAAAATCTCCACTCAAGGATGCGCACATAAGGTAGCAAAAAATCACTTTGGTTCCTCCTGTTGTTGACTCTGTTTGGCTGCGCTTCGCAGCACCTTGGCTAAGAACGCTTCGAGACGTTCGATTTCATTCTTTAGCCAAACCTTGTCCCGTTCAATGTCAGCCCTGAGTTCTTTGGCTCGCTTCTCAGGATCGTGCACGATGTAGTTAGGGCCTATCGCGTTCTTCTCCACATCGTACAGCGGGTGAAACAGCCAGTGAGTTTGGACGAAGATATCTTCCCCAGTCTCATCAGCTATGAAGTACATCCCGCTGTTGAAGTATTCTCTGCCCCTCGGCATCTGTTCCACAGGCAGAGACAACGTGTGGAGAGCACGCTGTCTTTTCTGCAGCAGCTTCGTGTTCTTCTGAAACAGCTTGGCTAAGGTCGGAGCGCTTTCCATGATCTTCTTGATGCACTCCATACCATACTCTTGCCGGAGACCATCTTTGTAGAGCACAGAGAATACATGCTTGATTCCTTGTGAGCAGCGGTCGCAGCAGTGCACGGGTGATGCTTGGAAGTATGATACTCGCACGATGCTGGTAGACTCAGGGTTCATATAAGCTCCGATTCTGCCGGGATATGTTGCAAGAGCACCGCTTGCTGCTGATTCGCGGTCTTGATTTCTTCTGAAGTTTGACGAGCAGCCTCATAAGAAGCTCCGTGTATTTCGATCACCAGCGAGGATTCCGTGGTACCTAGCCATACTCCCATAGCAGGTATAATTGTGTAGGAGTTGAAGTGGCAGTCAAGAATGCGCGTGATCTTTGACCGATTGATGTCCTCTGTGAAGATGCGATACATACCCTTCCTCCTAAGCTACTCGATTATGCGTGCTTCGATGCGCATAGCAATATCATGCCGCAAAGAGTTTTCTTTTCTCTGCAGCACTTCAATCGCTCTCCAATCAAGCCCCTCTATAGAGTAGGCTTCTTGGTACAAGTAATTCTTCGCCCTCTGCAGGCGTTCAAAGGCTTCCACCAAGTGCACTAAGGGTGTTAGCGGCTACGAGAGCGCATCACACGCTCTCTTGGTCTTATCCGCTGAAGCTTTCTACCAGCTTGTCTACCGCAGTTCCTTCGCCAATGTACTGGTCCAATAAAGCTGCACTGCAGTAGTCACTGATAACGTCCCAGCCATCGTTGCCATATACGAAGCGTACCCAATGGTCAGGACTGTCATCAGTGGTGTCAACCTCTTCCCACTTCTGCTGAGGACCTTTCGTGTACACATTGAGGTAGTCCTCATCCGTGTCGAATAGCGCAGCGAGGATTGCTGCACGATCACGGCTGTGGTGAATGACCACTTCTTCCCCGTTGTAGACGCCCAGCGCAAAGTCAGCAGCCAGCAGAGTGTCTACTACTGCTCGCGCTATTTTCTGCTCCACCTGCTGTCTACGCCTGACGCCTGCGGTATTGCCTGTGAGTTTGTAAGGAACGTCATCATCCTTGACAATCCCAGCCTCTTGGCGGCGCTCGTATGCAGCCTTGACGCAGCCATACACGCTGCCTCCCGGCCATGCTGTGTCGATCTCTTTAAGCTCTGGATGAGACTCGAACATCTCCAGTGCTAACTCCAGAGCGCGGATAATCTGCTTGCGAGCCTGTTGCTTGGATTCCATTTTGCCCTCTCCTCTTTACTGAATTTTCTTCAGCAGTTTGATGATTGCTTCAGCTTGTTGGATTGTGAGGCAACGAAGCTCTAAGCTTGCTGAGTCATTCGTAGCTTCAATGTGCCCGTATACCTCACCGATGTGCAGGTAGCCGCGCTCTGCATCTATATCCAGTTTCCGCATGTCACCGCCGAGGTTCTGAAGCTTCTGCAGGTTTTCATGCCTCGCTGTGCGGTATGCTTGCTGAGCGTCACGCTTTTGTCGTGCTTGCGCAAGAGCCGGGAGATACTTGGGCAAATACCTCATACGAATTTCACGTGCAATCGCTTCTTCACCACGCTTCAGAGCGACGCTGATAGTGCCGGGATCATTATCAGGCCGCACGTAACTTCCGGGATTGCCGAATCGATCTTTACCGATGTGAAAACTGCCACCAATGTAGATGCGATCTCCCTTAGTGTCACCTTCCATGCTGATATACAGCTTCGCTTCGTTGGGTCCAACCAAGACGTGATTGTGTTCATCATCAATCGGTGGAGTGTACGTGAATCCCTCCGGCGTGAGATAACCAGCCACATACGCGGCGATTCCTGTAAGGATCGCGCTCTGCTCTGCAATGCTCATATAACGGTGTGCCATAAAACCTCCGAGAGTTTATTTGCTTGTGGCCTTAGCCCGCTTCGCAGCGAGAATGCGTCCTGCGAGGAAAGCGATCTGCTCTCGCTTAGACGGTGTGGATTCGAGAATCTTCTTCATGCGCGGGTTCATGATAGCTCCAGTGAAAAGGGGATGTCATGCTGCTCACGCAACATCTTTTCGTGCACAGCGGCTTTGATGTAATTGAACACGTACTCTTCGTAGCAATATGACCAGCCACAAGTGTGCGGAGAGCAGAAGCAATCTGCCGAGTGTTCATAGTTGAACACCCCCTCAGCCACTTGCCCAGAGAGAGCACAATACTTTCTGATTACCTCTTCCGGCGTGTCCATTCTCATGCCGCTTCCATCCCTTCTGCGAATTCCTGTGGATGCTCCCAATCCAACGCACCCTCGGGAGTGTGACCAACATAAAACCATCTACGATTCTTCTGGTATACGCGGCCAGAAATGAATTCGTTGATGCGATCCTTTGTGGTCACGATACGCCAGCCACCAGTGTGCAGAGTCACGCGCCCATCCGGGTAAAACTTCACGATCTCTGTGTTGAGAAGACGGATGGACAACGGGCCAGATTGCTCTGCAATGTAGCTGCGACCGCGCTCCAGAAAGGTGTTATTTCCCAGCCGCACGCTGTCACGATTGCCCAGCACTGCTAAGGCCTGCTCAAAGTTCTTTGGTGTTGCTTTCAACTTTGCCATTTTGAATTTCTCCTCTATGTGAATGACTCAGGAAGCACTCAGGAGCGCTTGCCGCTTGCCTGTCGCTGCGCATGCCAGTAACGGCAGTACGCAATGATGTGGGGTGACCACATCCAGCGCTTGGAGTGCTTCCGAAGTTTTCACTCGGTAAAAAATTTCGTGTGGTTCTGATTCCTGCGATACTCCCTAGGTGTGCTACGGTTGCCAGCCGCTGCATTGTCCCTCGGTTACCTGTCACCCCGCTACCCTCGACCGCTTCGCCGTCCGGTAGGACTCCGCTCTGCAGCCGACCCATGCTCAACCCAGTCGCCTATAGGGAATGTGCTCCCGCGCTCGCCAGAGCTTTATAGGGTGAGATCATGCAAACCGCATGGGTGCGATTCTAGCTTCCTTGTCCGGTATCGTGTCCCGTATGCGCCGTCCGTGAAAGGCTCTCATGCGCTGCGTTGCATCCCGATACCGTTGGAAGAGTGACAGGCCGTGAGGAACACCCATAAGTGTGCCCCTAGGCCATCTCGCCAGCCCGCTGCCGCCCTGTCATCACGCCCAGCCCTTCAGGGGCCTACCGACCGTCACGCCCTCTGGTACTGACTCGGCTCTCGCCTCGGGTTCCCGGTTCTGCTTCAGTGACGGCTGCGATCCGACAGCATACAACGAACGCACTCCTAGTAGCAGGTGAGGTGCCAAACTACTGCGGACTGATTCCCAAGGACTTGCTACGGACTGCAGCGCCGGGGCGTGGCACATCCTTACCGCAAAGTGGCAAAGCTTTTCCTCTTTCGGTGCCTCGGGACATCGGTACGTAATACCGCTCAATCCCGGCCATAGGTAGTACGGTCTCCTATAGAGTATGAGAGCAGGAGCCACTAGGCTGTGTGGTGCGGACTTTGGACCAAAGCCCAGCCATAGCCCCTCTCAGCCGTTGCGCAGCCCATGCCAAGGTGTATCGGTGTTATAGTCCACTAAAACACTCCAAGTGTATCATTTTGAGACAGTCTATCGTGTGTGAGCGTCCATTACGTAACGGTTGAGCTTGCTGGGCTGCTTAGCATGTCTTTTCTTTTCATCACTTTACACATTACGAGATCACTGCCTTACCCCTGCTCAGTCCCCGCAGCCCTCCTTCGTATCCCTGTATGTGCGTGGAAACACAGCACTTATGCCCTGCAAACCCCTAGCATAACGCTAAGTACTGCATTGCCAATGGCTTAGCACATCGCTGCGCCTTGCTTCTGCTCCTCCTGATGGCCAGCATAGACATGGGCGAGACATCCACGGTACGCACATACCTTGCAGTGTCGACCGCATACCTGTGCATGCTCCCACCTGTGAATGGGACAGAGGACAGGACGAGCCACGCTCGCAACGCATTGACTTGGCTGGGCTTAGGAAATTCTTCGAGGGCAAAACACACGGGGGTACACCCCGGAAACGACACCCACAGGGCGGCGCGGGGGCACAGATCTGCAAGTTCATCCCTATGCGCACGGCCTCGGACAAGGCTGCGAAGAGCAGCGCTATCGCGCACGGCCTCGGACAAGCAATGCGGACTGCTTTACGTTGCCCTAGGAGCCGCAGCAGAGCGCGGGACACCCTGAGCCAAGGCATAGGAGGCCGGTGCCCGTGCTAGGCCCCGTAGCGTTGCAAGGCGTACGGTCGAGGAGGGTGGGTTGATATGTAGGAGCAGGAGGCTAAGCGTCTGGGTAGTCCGAAGGGGACCCCAAGGCTTTGGAGTCACCTTGAAAAGGGGACCCTACCCCGGCCTCGATTTGCGGAGCCACGCCGGGGGCACCCCCTTGCTCGGCTGGGTCCTCTGTGTAAAATTTTCCTATGTAATTTCTACACACGGACTGTCTCAAAGTGAGACGAGCTACGATCTGCTGAGCACTGCCGGGAGGTGGCGGCGTGGGGGCGGCGTGGGAAAAGTCCGCACGGACGGACAAAAAGCCGGTCGCGGTCGAAACCATAGGGGTTGTTTTCTGGGCAGGGACGTGCTATGCTGGTTGGGTGATGGTGATGACTGCCGGAATGTCTTAGCGGGCTGTGACCCCGTCTTCTCGTGGGTTCGACTCCCACCCATCACCCCAAAGCATAACCTGCGCGTACTTGAAGCACGCGAAAGTTAAAGGAGCACAATGATCAGACATGGAGATCCACCGTATCTGGAGTGCAGTTCCAAGGGCGACAAAAGATTCAGCGCCTTCTACGCACGAGTGAACGGGAGGAGTATCGAGGAGATCTACCAGAACAGCAAGGTGTTCGAGGATGGGAGCACGAATCTGGGATGGAGAGGGGCCAAAGGAAGGAAGGCTGTGAATCAGGCCGAGGTCTTGGAGCTTTACTCGCGGCTATGGGATCAGTACATCGCGGAGAACCCGCACCTCCTAGCTGTGCTGAAGGCTGCGACGGGAGTCAGTGACATCTTCGGCCAGCCGGGGAAAGCCTGTCAAGCCACCGAACTTTGGAGAATCAGAAACCAAGCTTAGCACCAAACAAAAAAAAAGCCCCGCGCCTTCAGGATGTACTCTGGAGATGCGGGGCTTTTCTTATTTGGAAAACTCAAAATAACCTCCGCAGGGGTTCGATCAATTCTCTGATCTGCTTTGCCTCCTGTTCGTACTTCAGGAGAAATTCGTAGGTTTCTATCAGCCGTTCCACATAGTACCCGATGGTGGACCCAGCTAAAGATTCCTTACACGCAAGTGCAGCTTCATACGCATTCTTCAAATGCGGAGGGATGTCGGGACACGTAGACCCTATTTGGTAAGTGAACTTCTCGGCAGCCTGCTGAACTGTAACTTCGTTCGGATCATCCTCCCTTAAATTTGCGAATCTGTAGTCAAGAGGCACCTCATTATCAGAACGATGCTGAACCAATCGATAGTTCATGAATCGGTTGGCAGGGTTTGCTATGAACTTCTTCCACGCATTCACAGCCTCCATATAGGTTTTGAAAGCTGCGGGAATAATATTTTGCGTCCTCACCCATTCATAAGAATTTACGTTATCCCCTTTGAAAAGCCGTACCTGAATCTCGAATGGAAGGGAAACCTTAACTTCAAACGTGGTCCCAGTGTTCATACTCTCCTCCCGGTATTTTTCTCAACAGAAATTGCTCGGTCATCCCAGAGCATGTACATGTGGTAGTCTTTGACGCAAGTGATAGGGAGGATGACCCCGAATTGCTCCTTGCACCATTTCTCGATAGCGTCCACAGCCCGCAGAGCATCTTGAACTCTGTCTTTGTTTTTGTCGTAGACCTGCGCGGTAGTTCCCAAGGGCCAGCACCGTGCGGTGAAGATCCTGACATCAGTTCCCTCTTCCAGCCAGTGCTTCACCCTGTTTACCATGGCAGGAATCGGCTTCCCGATGTGGTCGGCAGATACCCACTTGTCGTACTCGGCCAAGGTACCATCGAGATCGACGCCTACCCAGCCATTGCTTGTGTGAAAATTATCACTCACAGAATTCCTTTCCTTCTCCTTTAAAATTTTGCCTGAGAATCGCTTCACTCTTCATCGGAGTTCTTCCGGTTCCTCCAGCGCTAGGTCCCCGCTCAGGCACAAAGACCATGGTTTGTGAGTTATGAGCTAGGCGAAACTTAAAACTCTCAGCACTTCTTTCCGTTTTCTTTACGACGCTCTTCGATGGTGTGATCAGAACGCTTGCGATTGTACAAAACCTTTTCTACGAAAGCGCCGCCGACATCATACCCATGCTCTCCGGCGTAATCCAAGATCCTGATCATCGCATCAGCGAGTTCAACCTCTGCCATGGGTCGATGCGGAAGGTGATCATCCATCAGATTCTTGCGCTCGCCTTCAAAGGCCTCCGCAATCTCTGTGACAATCAGCATACATCGTTCGCCCTTGTTAAGGGTGATGCGCTCCCCGGTCTTGAGGTCGTAGTACCACTTGTCAGCCTCTTTGCGACACAGGTCCCGCATGTCGTTTATAGCCGCACTCATCCATTCAAAGCCTTCCGCTATCATCTACAGTTCTCCTTTAACTCCTTGTACAACTCCTTCTTTGAGAAAAAAATATTCGTTGCAAATTGGTACATAATGTCAACCCTAGAAGGCTCTCTCTCAAACAGTATGTACCCCGGTTTACCCCTGCCTATAAAGTAGCCCAATTCAAGGTGCCCAGATTTCCCTGCGGGCATGACAAGAACGGAGATATCACTATCATCCAGATTACTCTTATCGAACTGGAATGTATTTTGGGAAGCAGCGTCTTGTAGAGTTTCTTTGTAATTTAGTCCTTTCAACTTTGCGTAATGTTTTAAATACGAATCGGCAAGAGGACCAGCGGACCACCAATTATCAAAACAAATAAATCCTAGATTCCTAATCTCCTTGGCTATACGTGGAATCCGGTGATTTGCCAAGGCTCCTATCAGGTAAATCTTCTTTTGTTTATCTTTCAACACTGATTCTCCTGTCGATGATTTCTTTTTCCAAATTTTCTACAAAATCTTTTAGTTGCCCAAGAGACAGAGCGCCTTTTATTCGATTGGCTTTGTGACTTATCACCCAGATGTTTTCTTTGGTATAGCCCTTTTCATTATCTAATCTGTCTAAAGATGGGCTGCAATCCTTCAAGATTCCTTTACCCCTACGTAATACCAAGTTCAAAAGAGGACAATTTTTTGGAATCACAATATCAAAAGGAGATATAGAGAATACAAGTCCTTTTTCTCTTGCTCTTTTTTTCGCACCCATCCACATTTGGTACTCAGGAGTTCTATGCCCGTTTATTGCTAGGTAGTGTTTGTAGTTTCCTGATCTACATCGGCAGGACTTTACTTTGCTTTTAGTTAAGTGTCCTCCTCTTATAGAGACCACATTGCCACAAGAACATTCTGCAATCCAATAACTATTGGTGTTGACCACTTTGTCAAAACGAATAACTTTTAGATTTCCAAAAATACGTCCCGATAAGTCAACCCAGTTATGGGGCCTTTTCGTGTTCTTAGCCCTTAAGACCGTATAAGGGGTACCCTTCTCTTCCCGAATTCGTGTGTCCATGGCTAATTGTTGTTCCGGGGATAATCCTTGTAGCTGCATTTGTCTCGCTCTCCTTTTTCATGTACTCGCACATCCGTTGCGTAAGAATGTCCAAGCATTTATCTATGTCTACCAGAGTGTCTCTACTGATACGCTCTGCGGGATAAGACTCCGCTAACTGCTCAAGAGCCTTGACTATTTGTGGAAGGCCGACCTCAGTCACTACTGCTGCCATCGTTGGTTCCATTTTTCTCCTCTTCGTCTAAAGCTATATTGCATAGAGAATCTACTCGTTCATTACCTTCGATTCCCATATGACCTCGAACGTGGACGATCCTGTGATCTCCTCGTATGTACAGGGCTGATGCCTCGGAGTAGAACTTCTTCAGATGTTCTGCTCTGACTGCATACTTACCAAGGATCTGGTTAACAACAAATTGACTATCTCCGAAGATCGTGACGTTCTTCAGATCAAGCGTAGCGAGCATACGCAACAACATGACAAGAGCCGTATACTCTGACACGCTGTTAGTATTCAGACCGGGAAGAACTGCGGAGGCAGATAACATCTCTACCCCATCTAAATAGATTGCGTATGCAAAAGAACAGTGGCCGGGATTTCCTCCACGGCATGCACCATCGAAATAAGCTTCAAGTTTCAACAGGCATCCTCTCCCGGCCTAGCCGTATTCTGCTTTACATAGTACTCATGATTAGATGGGCACCTATACATCACAAGATTTTTGAATACCTTGCCAAGCGCACGCTCCATTGCTGAGGGAGGTAGAGGGTACGCTTGTGCAGGGCAAAATGGGCAACTAAGATAACTTGCTGGAGCCACGCTAGTTGCCATTAGACACTCCACTGATTATTTTTGCCATCTGTTTGAAATGTTCCCTTCAAATTCCATTACTACTTTGTGCATTACTTCGGCTGCGGCGCGGCGGAATGCATCACCGATAAGATCAAGTACCAAGGTTCCATATCTCTTTGGACATTGTATGACAAGCTCATCGTGAATCATGTTCAGAAGCTTTGCCTTGTACTTTCCCAATGTGTGCCAGAGATAAGGCTTGCCATCTTTATCGAACCCACAGCCCATAGCGCGTTTGATGATGCT
>Ga0335069_10008294_pt1 | contig 14871 bp, 10 predicted proteins | sample Lox_Sample_11_FD_206714 | JGI IMG/M metagenome (GOLD analysis project Ga0335069, IMG submission 206714) | Soil microbial communities from Loxahatchee National Wildlife Refuge, Florida, United States - Lox_Sample_1.1 | ecosystem: Environmental > Terrestrial > Soil > Wetlands | place: USA... | reverse complement strand
TTTTTCTAAATTCCCACGTGGGGGGGGGGGTTGGTTTTGCTGCCCCCCCTTCGGGGGGTGGCCCCCCGGCCCCCCCTCACGCCGGGACTCCAAACGAATCTCCAAACACGCTCTTAGTCTCGCCAACCTTCCAGGTCGGCGTGCGTCAGGCTTGCACGCAGCAAGCGGGACGCTTGCCGGGACAGTCGCAAGCCGGAGGCTTACGCTACTACATGATGGCGGTGTCAAGCTGTGCCTGCGTGATTCCACACGGCACAAATCGCATTGCGTCCCGCCCGGCCCTGGGCAAATGATGCCGCTGACATGAACGCCAAGACTGTTACCGTCATCGCCCGGATGAAAGCCCAGCCGGGCAAAGAGGGCCAGGTCCGGCAGGAGCTGCTTTCACTCGTTGCGCCCAGCCGCAAAGACGCCGGGTGCTTGAACTACGACCTGCACCAATCGCCGGACGATCCGGCCCTCTTCCTCTTCCACGAGAATTGGGCCAGCAAGGCGCACCTCGACGCCCATCTGCAGAAGCCGGACCTGCAAGCGACTCTCGGCAGAGTGGGGCAAATGGTCGCCGAGCCGCCCGAGATTTCGCTCTGGCACAAGATCGCCTGAGCGGGCCGCGCGTGTCGCCTGAAACCCATCTCCTGGCGAGCTGGATCATCGCCGCCAAGACGACCCATAACCCGCGGGACTGCCGGCTGGTTACGCTGGCCGGAATTCTGCCGGACGCGGACGGCCTGGGGCTGGCAGTGGACCTGGCGTCCAACTTGTTTGGCTGGAGGCAAACGCTCCTCTACGAGCGCTACCACCACTATTATTTGCACGGAGCCTTGGGCGCTATCCTGATTGCAGGGACGCTGGCTTGCTTTGCCCGCGAGCGCGGGCGCGTGGCGCTGCTCGCCCTGCTCGTCTTCCACTTGCATCTGCTTTGCGACTTCGTCGGCTCGCGCGGCCCGTCGCCCACGGACCTGTGGCCCATCTTCTACCTCGGGCCGTTTACGCGCGACCCGACGTGGGTCTGGAAAGGGCAGTGGCGCCTGGACGGCTGGTTCAACCGCTATCTCACCGTGGCGCTGTTCCTCTGGGCCTTATGGATACCCGTGCACCTGGGCTATTCGGTTGTGGGGGTGTTCAGCGCGCGGGCCGACAAGGCATTCGTATCCGTGCTGCGCAAGTGGCACGAGGCATGGCTGCGTCGCCGTCGTGCGCCGGGGTAGCCGGGCACGTCTCACCTTTTAACCAATCCCCGCCCACCTCTCATTGACACCCCGCTTCAGCGGGGTGGAGGCGGGCGCGACGACGCCCGAACCGCTTCAGCGGTTTACCCGCACGCGCGAAACCGCTAAAACGGTTGCCGGGCGCGGCGCCCGCCCGCCTCTCATTAACACCCCGCTTCAGCGGGGTGGAGGCGGGCGCAACGCCGCTAGAACCGCTTCAGCGGTTTACCCGCACGCGCGAAACCGCTAAAGCGGTTGCCGGGCGCGGGCTGCTCCTGCACCCCGCTGAAGCGGGGTGTTAATGAGACCCGTGCTCAGGGTCCGCACAGAAATTGAGCCGCACCCAGCCTACCCTCTCGCTTCAATTCCTCTTTGCGTGAGGCCGGAAGCACCTGTAGGCTCTCGTTCAGGATCAGTGCACCAGCGCTTCATGAGGAGCGCCCAGAGGAACTAAAGCAGCGACTATGAACAAGCCACTTTCACCCGGCCTGCTGGCGAAGATGAATGCCTATTGGCGCGCCGCCAATTACCTCTCCGTCGGCCAAATCTACCTCTACGACAATCCTCTGCTGCGGAAGCCGCTGAAGATCGAGCACGTGAAGCCCCGCCTGCTCGGGCATTGGGGCACCACGCCCGGGCTCAACTTCCTCTACGTGCACCTCAGCCGCCTGATCAAGCAGCACGACCTCGACGCCATTTTCATCGCCGGCCCGGGCCACGGCGGCCCGGCCGTCGTCGCCAATACGTACCTGGAAGGCACCTACAGCGAGATGTATCCCAATATCACGCAGGACGAGACGGGCATGAAACGGCTGTTCAAGCAGTTCTCCTTCCCCGGCGGCATTCCGAGCCACGCGGCGCCCGAGACGCCCGGCTCGATCCATGAAGGCGGCGAACTCGGCTATGCCCTTGCCCATGCTTACGGCGCCGCATTCGATAACCCGGACCTGCTGGTCGCCTGCGTCGTCGGGGACGGCGAGGCGGAGACCGGGCCATTGGCGACGAGCTGGCACGCGAACAAGTTCCTCAACCCCGCGCGCGATGGCGCCGTGCTGCCCATCCTGCACCTGAACGGCTACAAGATCGCCAACCCGACCGTGCTGGCCCGCATTCCGCATCAGGAGCTGGATGAACTCATGCGCGGCTATGGCTACAAGCCCTTCTGGGTCGAAGGCGATCAGCCCGAGCCCATGCACCAGCTCATGGCGGCCACGATGGACCAGGTGCTCGCCGAGATCAGGCGCATTCAGAAGGACGCGCGCGAAAACGGGTTTAAGCAGCGTCCCACCTGGCCCATGATCATCCTGCATTCGCCCAAGGGCTGGACCGGCCCCAAGACCGTGGACGGCAAGCCCACCGAAAACTCCTGGCGCTCGCACCAGGTGCCCCTGTCCGAATTGGCCGAAAAGCCCCAGCACCTCAAGCTGCTGGAGTCCTGGATGCGCAGCTACAAGCCGCAGGAGCTGTTCGATAAAGAGGGCAAGCTGAAGCCGGAATTGGCCGAACTTGCGCCCGAGGGCGACCGCCGCATGGGCGCCAACCCCCATGCCAACGGCGGGCTGCTATTGCGCGACCTGAGAATGCCCGATTTCGAGGATTACGCCGTAGCCGTGCCCAGCCCCGGCTCCGTCACCGCCGAGGCCACGCGCGTGATGGGCAACTTCCTGCGAGACGTGGTCAAGTGCAACGCCGAAGCCCGCAACTTCCGCGTCTTCGGCCCTGATGAGACCGAGTCCAACCGGCTGAGCGCCCTCTTCGAAGCCACCAACCGCGTGTTCACCGGCCAAATCCTCAAGACCGATGAGCACCTGTCCCCCGAGGGCCGCGTCATGGAAGTGCTGAGCGAGCACTTGTGCCAGGGCTGGCTGGAAGGCTACCTGCTCACCGGCCGGCATGGGTTCTTCTCCTGCTACGAGGCCTTCATCCACATCATTGACTCCATGTTCAACCAGCACGCCAAGTGGCTGAAGGTGACACGCCATATACCCTGGCGCCGGCCTATTGCGTCGCTGAACTACCTGCTGACCTCGCACGTTTGGCGGCAGGACCATAACGGCTTCAGCCACCAGGACCCAGGCTTCATTGACCACGTCATGAACAAGAAGGCGGAGATCATCCGCGTGTATTTGCCGCCCGACGCGAACACGCTCCTCTCGGTGGCCGACCACTGCCTGCGCAGCCGTCACTACATCAACGTGATCGTAGCGGGCAAGCAGCCGGCGCCGCAGTGGCTGGACATGGACGCCGCGGTGAAGCACTGCACGGCGGGCCTGGGCATCTGGCCCTGGGCGAGCAACGACGCCGGCGGCGAGCCGGACGTGGTGATGGCCTGCGCCGGGGACGTCCCCACGCTCGAAACGCTGGCGGCGGTGGAAATGCTGCGCGAGCACGTGCCCGGCCTGAAGATCCGCGTCGTGAACGTGGTGGACTTGATGACGTTGCAGCCCAGCTCCGAACACCCTCATGGCTTGAGCGACCGCGACTTCGATGCGCTCTTCACCACCGATAAGCCGGTTATCTTCGCCTATCACGGTTACCCGTGGCTCATCCACCGCCTGACTTATCGCCGAACCAACCACAGGAACTTCCATGTCCGCGGCTACAAGGAAGAAGGCACCACGACTACGCCTTTCGACATGGTGGTGCTGAATGACCTCGACCGCTTCCACCTCGTGGGCGACGTGATAGACCGTGTGCCAGGCCTGGGCGTGCGCGCGGCTTACGCCAAGCAGGCGATTCGCGACAAACTGCTGGACCACAAGAACTACATCCAACGCTACGGGCAGGACATGCCCGAGATTCAGAACTGGCGATGGGGCCAAAAGGCGGCGAAGAGCAGTTCCAGGGGGCGGAAGCCGGGATCGGCGGCCGGTCGCCCATCGTGATCGCGCCAACCGCAACGCACATCAGGCGCGTTCGGCTCGTCCCGGCACATAAAAGGCCGGGACCCCGGAGGTGATGAACAGCGCGCTTTTCTTCGCGCCGGTCGTGCTTTGCCTCGCGCTGGCCTTCTGCGGGATCGTTTGCACCCTTACCGCCGCGGTGGGCCTGAGGAGGAAGGCGCCGGGCAAAGAGCCCCAGCACAGCAGGCATGCGGAGCCGCCTGTCCTTAGCCGTGGCGACCCAGTTGGTGTGGGGGAGCGCACGCGCCTCGCGTGCTGCCAACGGCGCCCCGCCGTTGGTGCTCTCGCCCGCGAGCGGCTCGCTGCTTGGTGGCCCTTCCAGACGAGGAACCATTCGCGGCGGGGCGCCGCGAATCACACGCGAGGGCGCGTGTGCTCCCCACCTCTAACTGAATCGTCAGGGCTGGGGGAGGCGGCGCCCAAACCCGGCATAACGTCCGCCGCGCGTATTGCGTTCCTAAAAGGCCTCCTTGTGCTGGGGCTGGGGGCGCTGGCGGCCGGAGTGCTTGGCGCGTGGGCGACCGGCCCATCTATTGGCCTGACGCAGGCGCCGGTGGCCGAGTGGAGCGATGGGCGGGCGCCCGAACTGGAGCCGCTCATCCGGAAGCACTGCGCGCCGTTTATCAGCGAGGGCAACACGCTCGGGCTGGCGGTAGCCGCGGTAACGCCCACCAACGCGACGATCATGACGTTCGGCCTCCCCGCCCTGGGTTCAAGCGCCCCCACGGGGCCCGATACGCTGTTCGAGCTCGGCTCCATCACCAAGACCTTTACGGCGTTGGTGCTGGCGTGCGAGATCGAGCACGGCAGGCTGAGGCTTGACGATCCTGTTCAACAGTTATTGCCCAGCGGGGTCCGGCTGCCCGAAGCCGCACGCGGCATCACGCTCCGGAACCTGACGACGCATACGTCCGGGTTCCCGCACCTGCCAGCAGGCTTTTCGAGCGCGAGAAGCATTGGCATGTTGCTCTTCGGCACCGATCCCTACGTGGGTTACAGCCAGGCGGATTTGCTTCGCGACGTCCAAAGCGTGAAGCTGCAATCGAAGCCGGGCGCGAAGGCCTCCTACTCCAATTACGGCATGATGCTGCTAGGCGACCTGCTGGCCAGAGAGGTCGGCTGCACGTACGAGGAGTTGGTGAAGCGGGAAGTCTGCCTGCCGCTCGGCATGACGAACACCACGATCACCCTGCAACCAGGCCAGCGGCGACGGACGGCTCAGGCCTATCGCGCCGTGTTGCGGTGCGGTCCCCTGACGCTGGCCCTTCGCTCCGCGCCGTGGCTCGAGGGGAATCCCCTGGGCGGCGCCGGCGGACTGCGCTCGACGGCCTCGGACATGCTAAAATACCTCCGCGCGAACATGCACCCCGAGGGGCAACCGCTCGCGAACGCTCTGCGCCAATCCCATCGCGCGCTGTTCAAGGAGAACGATCATACCTCGTTCGGCATGAACTGGGTCATCTCGAACCAGTCGCACCAAATGGTGATCTGGCATAACGGCGGGACCGGAGGCTTTCGCAGCTACCTTGGCTTTACAGCAGACGGGAGGGTGGGAGTGCTCGTGCTCTCGAACAGCAGCGAGGACGTGGACGGCCTCGCCGAAGACCTGCTGCACGAACTGCAGTGACATACCAAACGCGACCCATCTCGATGCGGCGATTCCGTGCGAGCGTGCAGCTTTTGTTGGCGGTCTGCCTGGTGCGAGCTGCCGCCGGAGCTGAGCCCGCGTCTCCTGCCGATACGGCCGTCCTGCAGCGAATGCAAGAGGAAGTCCGGATTACCGCCGACACGAACGCGCCTGCCCCGGGCGCCTCGACAAGCAATACCGGCCGCACGTTCCGGGTGGAGGCGTCCTGGCGCGGATGGGAGGGGCTGCATTTGGAGCTGAATCAGAGTACCCGCATGGCCAATCCCAGCGGCCCCATGCTCCAGTTCCTGGTCAACACCAATGCGCTGCCGGCCATTTCCCTGGACCAGGTCAAGATGACCCTCAATCTCGGCGCCCGCATTGAAGTGGACGGCGCGGCTTATGTGACTTCCGGCAAGATGCCTGACTTTGCCGATGACATAGAGCTTCGGCGCGCCCTGTTCACCGCCCAGGGAGACTGCATCCTGGTGTTCCCGGTCAGCTACATGATTCAGCTCGGATACCGCCCCAACAGCTTCGAGCTGAACAAGGCCTACCTCGCCTCGCAGGAAATGAACTACATCGGCAGCGTGCAGGTGGGCGTGTTCTCTCCGCCGATGGGACTGGACCTGATCACCAGCAGCCGGGACATCACCTTCATGGAGCCTCCCGCCCCACTCCAGGCTATTGGCCCGCCCAACGAGACGGGCTTCCAGATCGGGCGTGCTGTTTTCAACCAGCGTGCTACCTGGAGGCTCGGAATCTTCGGCGATGCGGACACGGACACCGAATACGGCAATGCCAGCAAGAATTACGGAACGGTGATGGGCCGCCTGACCTGGCTCGCACTGGACCACCTCGATCCCGACAACCCATCCCAGAACCGCCTCTTGCACGTCGGGTTCAGCGCCAGCTATCAGTACTCGGTCACGGGGGACATCCGCTACCAGTCCCGCCCGGAGAGCTTTATCGCGCCGATCATCATTGATACGGGCGACATTGACGCCACCGGCGCCGCAACCGTCGGCGGCGAGATCGCCTGGGTGGATGGCCCGTTCTCGGCGCAAGGCGAGTGGATTTACTCGCGCGTGCAGGGAACCAACAACACCGCGCTGAACTTCGGCGGCTTCTACGCCCAGGCAAGCTGGTATCTGACCGGCGAGAGCCGGCCCTACGACACGACTTCCGGCGCGTTCAGGCGCCTGGTTCCCCGGCGTAACTTCGATTTCGGCCGGGGCGGCGCCTGGGGTGCCGTGGAGCTAGCCTGCCGGTTCTCCTATACGGACCTGGACGACCGCTACGTTCAGGGCGGGCGGCTCAATCTCTTCATGGCGGGCCTGAACTGGTATCTGAACCCCAACGTGCGGTGGATGTTCAACTGCGGCACCGGCCGCGTCTCGGGCGGCCCCTGGAACGGGCACATGTTCATCGCTCAGACCCGCCTCGGCGTGGACTTCTGAGCAGGACGCGCCAGCCCGCGATCGCTCCAGGCCGGTGGTTGGGCGCTGCTGTCATTGCTGCAACTTTGGTGGTCGCCGCTCTGGCCAGGCAATAGCAACCAGGCCAAGAGCGCCGGCGGCGCAGGCCGCCAGCAAGGGCCAGTGCACCTCAAACCCTCCAAATGTTATGAAACCATCCGCGGATGAGTCACTGTGCCAACTGGTCACCGACACCAGCGGCGTGCCAGAAAGACGAAGGGCCAAAACGGCCAGCAGTGACGCAGCCACCACGACCACTCCGAGGCTCTTGCGAATGTAGGTCTTCATACGTGCTTACGCTGCCCAACGCTGAGAGCAGCCGCCGGGCCATGGGCTTTCGATTCAAGCTGAGGCGCTCTCCGGGCGTTGGCTGCGGCGACGGATCGGGACAGGTCCGTAGGAGCGGCACGGAAGCGCGCTGAAGACAACATGCCGCCCCTACGGGGCTTAAGCGGATTCTGGCTGGATGCGCTTTCTATAAACATGTCGCTCCTACGGAGCTGGCCGGCTTCGCCCGCCACCATTCGCTCCGACGTAAAGTTGGCAGGCGTACATCTCACTTCTTCTTCCGCAATGTGCTCCTCAGGGCCGTATCGACAAGCCTGAAAACCCGCATGCCGTTACCGCGAGCTATCTGAACCAGATTTGCATCCTGCTCCCTGGCGAGATTCTGGGCTTCGGCGACGCTCAGGACTCCCAAGTCGGTCCCCCGCGCAGAAACGACGCGAATGCGGTCGCTCAGATTGCTGCACCCAAGGGGCAAGGCGAAGCCTCGTTTCATGTTAACATTCAAGGTGAGCGCCGAGGGGCGTCCGCCGCTGACGTCCGATTGCTCTCTGAGCGAACTGGCTGGTTCCCGTCCCCTCCAGTCAGCGGGGTTATGCGGCGCTATCCTGCCGGGCGTCTGTGGCCTTGTGCTTTCGGGTGCGCCGCAATTCAAGCACCACGCCACTCACTGCGAGCAGCACTAAGCACAACCAGAACCCTAGGTCCCACGAGCTTCCCCTCCCCTTGACCAATGCCTCGACCTGGCCTGCACACAACAGAAGGGCAGCAATGACAGCACTCACGACCGCCATCACTCTCCAGCGCCGCCAGAAGATAAGCGCAAGCCCGCTGCAGAACCATCCGCCGACCCAAAAGAGCGAGGATGAACCTGACGCCAAAAAGACGCCCGCCCCGGTACAAAGGGCCGCGCCGAATAGTTCCAACACGAGTGGGAGACGCTTGCTCATAGTTCAAATGCTATTAACGCCACATAACGTTGGGGATGCGCCATGAGGAGGAGCGCGGCAAAAGCGTCCGGATGCGAGACAAAGCTGAACGCGCTCCTCCTCATTGGCTCAATCCGCTTGTTGGGCCAGGTCATCCGCCCCCCGTCTAATCCTGCTGTGTGCACAGCCACACCTCATCGAAGTTCCCACTCGCCAGATCATCGCGATGAATCCAGAAGTAATAGCAAACAGCCTCGGGCGCCAGACCTTTACAAGCCGAGTTCAGTGCAAACAGCATCAACCAATCTTTGAACTCGTTTAGGCTGCGGCGGCCCGACGCCACATCAACCAGCGGCTGCATGTCCTCTTGCTGCTCGTTGGCAAAGCCGAACATTTGGACCAACCAATTCCACCTCGGGCACGCCATGACCACGCGGCGGAACTCAAAATAGCTGTCCCAATCTGCCTCATGGTTGAACTCAAAATGCTGCGCGCTGTCCGGCAACCAAAGCGACTCCGCATCAGGCGCTGACGCGTAGAGGGTGGGGAATACTTCCCAGTCGAAGCCGCGCTTCGGAAAAACTCGATGGGGATGCTCAAGCGCGGCTGCTGATTGCCCGCGCGGCACGACTCCAAAGAGTCCAACAATTCGCGAGACCAGAGAAGCTTCACGGCCGGGCTGGCCCGCGCCCTCACGAAGCAGCGGTTCACCACTGTCCTCCGACAGCACGTCTCCTGCGGGCACGAACAGCACTCTCCCGGCATCCAGTGACGGCTCATAGTCGTTTGCCTCACCCGTAGATGGAACGAAGAATTGCAGGACACCAGGCGGCAATGGGACCGGGGAAATGCCAGCCGGGAGCGTTTCAGTGTCAGTCTGCGCCACAAAGGTCAGCGGCGTCTCCTTGTGGCTGGGCCATTGGGGCGGCATTGGCGACGGCATCCCACCGATGAACGTCCTGTCCCCAGAATTGGCGTCGCGCATCGCTCCGTCTAGCGCACGAATCCCTGAAACACTCGTGGACAGCAATGCCTGACCAATGTGCTCTAGTTTATACTCGGCCGCCAATTTCAAGAACTCGGCCGGCGTCATAGCGTCGAGGTAGTGGCCCAACGACAAAACTGAGCGATGCGGGCGGCTAAGGGCGTCCGAATTGGCAACCGACACGGCCCGCCCGCGTTCGCTCCAGTGACCTCGTTATGCGCCGGTCGTGGAATAACCACTGTCGCTGAGAGAGGCTTGGGCGGCCTTGGCTGCGCAGGGAGGTGCTCCACAAGCCAGTCGGAGAGCCTGTTCCGAAACCCAACCCGCTCGCAGAGATTCTCCGCTTGCGTTTGGAGAGGGTGCCTCTGATACGCGAGGTGCACTCGACATGAATGGACCTGAGCCGGAACGGCAAATGTCAGCTCTGGGTCTTGCGTCCAGGGACCATCCGCGAGGCCGCTGGGTCCTTGAGGCTCCCTCCACTGGCCCGCAACAAGCAACTCCACAGGCCGATGTTCTCGGAACGAATACTCCCCGAGGGGGGTGCTCGCCTTTAACCTGAGGGTCACGAACCGTAGGCCAGCGACCTTCTGGTCACGGTCTGGAACGAACCGGATTGTATAACCGCTGTGACCGGAAAGACCGAAGGCTAATGCTCCAAGCCCAGTTAACCCGAGTGCAGCTAGGATGGCAGGCTTACGCCAGCGCATAACGACGAAAGTGAGCGATGGCGGCGGCCAAGCGCTTGCGGGTTCGCCAAAGGCGTCCGCCCGCCGCCATTCGCTCCACTGGCTTGTTCGGCGGGGGAGTCCACTGAAGCCGGGGATGATACTTGGCAAGCCACTCCTGGAAAGCTCTGACGTCCCTTGGAAACAGCATGACGGGCGGCGCGCCGACGGCGGGCAACGGGTCTGTGTGCGGATTGAAGAGTGGATTGGCGGCCAGGCTGGTCTGCGCGCATCCCGTGCAGAGGTGGTCTCCACCCACGGTTGGACCGGCCACCACGCGCTCCCGACCGACGGGGAACCAAGTATGCAGGATGGTGGTGATATGAACCTTCGCTTCCCTGCTTTGACATCTGTCACACAGCATAGGTATCGCTATTTGGCCGAACTACTGATTCAACAGACCATCGGTTCGTTTAGCAGGGGCCTGCTCGAAACGTCCGAACCTTTTCACGCTCAACAGCTTAACAGGTTTGGAGCCGCGCCGTCAACCCCCCAATTTAACGGAAAGCTTACAGAGCCGAGCCGGGCCGAACCGAACGCAGAGACGCAGAGGGTGCGGAGAAACGCAGAGCCAAAAGCCCACACGGTCTCTGCGAACCTCTGCACTGCAATAGCCGAGATTGTTCGCAGGCTTCGAACAATTTGCCAGGCCGTTGAATTCTATCCTCCATCTTCTATCCTCCATCCTCGTCGCGCCCCTGTTCAGTTGCGGCTTCGCCGCACGCCATACCGATACTCGGCCACGCCTGCGCGGGCGGTGGTTGCTGCGCCCGGGGACGGGCGCGCCGGTGAAAACCTCACTTGCGCATCGGTGTGATTTGGTGGATATATGACCCCTGCAGGATGAGTCTGGCTCTAAACGCACCGCGCATCGAAAGCAGTAATTATTATGAGTGAAGTCAGCAAATGTCCAGTGACCGGCGCAACGCACAAACCCGTCGCCGGCGGCGGCACGACCAACCAGGACTGGTGGCCGAACCTGTTGAATCTCGACGTCCTGCACCAGCATTCCTGCAAGTCCAACCCGATGGGCAAGGACTTCAACTACGCCCGGGAGTTCAAGAGCCTCGACTTCAAGGCGGTGAAGCAGGACCTCCAGGAGCTGATGACCAAGTCGCAGGACTGGTGGCCGGCGGATTTCGGCCACTACGGCCCCTTGTTCATCCGGATGGCCTGGCACAGCGCCGGCACCTACCGCACCGGCGACGGGCGGGGCGGCGCCGGCCACGGCAGCCAGCGCTTCGCGCCGCTCAATAGCTGGCCCGACAATGCCAACCTCGACAAGGCGCGCCGCCTGCTCTGGCCGATCAAGCAGAAGTATGGCCGCAAAATCTCGTGGGGCGACCTGTTGATCCTGGCCGGCAACGTCGCGCTGGAATCCATGGGCTTCAAGACCTTTGGCTTCGGCGGCGGACGCGAGGATGTCTGGGAGCCGGAGAAAGACATCTACTGGGGCTCCGAAGGCAAGTGGCTCGAGGACAAGCGCTACTCCGGCGACCGGGACCTCGAGAACCCGCTCGCCGCCGTGCAGATGGGCCTGATCTACGTGAACCCGGAAGGCCCCAACGGGAAGCCGGACCCGGTGGCCGCCGCGCGCGACATCCGCGAAACCTTCGCCCGCATGGCGATGAACGACGAGGAGACGGTGGCCCTCATCGCGGGCGGCCACACCTTCGGCAAGACCCACGGCGCGGGCGATGCGAAGCTCGTCGGCCCGGAGCCGGAAGGGGCCGCCATCGAGGACCAGGGGCTGGGCTGGAAGAGCAGCTTCCGCAGCGGCAAAGGCGGCGACGCTATCACCAGCGGCCTGGAAGTCACCTGGACCACCACGCCCACGAAGTGGAGCAACAACTTCTTCCAGAACTTGTTCGGCTACGACTGGGAGCTGACCAAGAGCCCGGCCGGCGCGAATCAATGGCAGACGAAGGGCGGCGGCGGCGCCAACACGGTGCCGGATGCGCACGACCCGTCAAAGCGTCACGCGCCGACCATGCTGACCACGGACCTGGCGCTGCGCTACGATCCCGCCTACGAAAAGATTTCCCGGCGCTTCATGGCGCATCCGGACCAGTTCGCGGACGCCTTCGCGCGCGCGTGGTTCAAGCTGACGCACCGCGACATGGGCCCGCGCGCGCGCTATCTCGGCCCCGAGGTCCCGGCCGAGGAACTCATCTGGCAGGACCCCATCCCGGCGGTGAACCACAAGCTGATTGAGGCAAACGACATCGCCTCGCTCAAAGGCAAGATATTGGCTTCCGGCCTCTCGGTATCGGAGCTGGTCACGACCGCCTGGGCTTCGGCGTCCACCTTCCGCGGGTCCGACAAGCGCGGCGGCGCGAACGGCGCCCGCATCCGCCTGGCGCCGCAAAAAGATTGGGCAGTCAACCAGCCGGCCCAACTGGCGAAGGTGCTCAAGACGCTGGAAGGCATCCAGAGCGCGTTCAACAGCGCGCAGTCCGGCGGCAAGAAGGTGTCGCTCGCCGACCTGATTGTCCTGGCCGGTTGCGCCGGCGTCGAGCAGGCGGCGAAGAACGCCGGCCATACCGTGACGGTTCCCTTCACACCGGGACGCATGGACGCCTCGCAGGAGCAAACGGATACCGCCTCGTTCGCCGTGCTCGAGCCGATCGCGGACGGCTTCCGCAACTACCAGAAGACCCGCTATTCCGTAGCTGCCGAAGAGCTGCTGGTTGATAAAGCGCAGTTGCTCACCCTGACGGCGCCCGAAATGACGGTACTCCTGGGCGGCATGCGCGTCCTGAGGACGAACGTCGGCGGCTCCCCGCACGGCGTCTTCACCAAACGCCCCGAGGCGCTCACCAACGACTTCTTCGTAAACCTGCTCGACATGCGCACGACGTGGAAGACAGCCGCGCAGGATGGTGATGTATTCGAAGGCCGTGATCGCGCAACGGGCGTCCTCAAGTGGACCGCCACCCGTATGGACCTGATCTTCGGCTCGCACTCCCAGCTCCGCGCCCTGGCGGAGGTGTATGCGTGCGCGGACTCCCAGGAGAAGTTCCTGCACGACTTCATCGCCGCGTGGAACAAGGTCATGAACCTTGACCGGTTTGACCTCGCCTGAGGGGTAATGCCACTGGGCTGTTGACGGTGCAAAACGCCGGCGCGGCGCGCCCAGACGCCCAAAACCTTTACGCCTCCGCTCCTTTGCGTCATTGCGCGTTAAGAACCTTCCGCATAGAACCGGGACATGCCTCAGCTCGCGCGCCTTCGAGTTCCCGAAGGCATATCCCCAACCACCTCAGCGCCGGCTGGCCGGCACTGCGAGCTTTGCCCAGGCCAGCCCGTCTGCCCCCGCCCCGGCATCTATCAACCCAGCCGATTTCCAGCTTTCCAGATCGAGCACGGCGACACAGCCACTGGCATCGCAGGATATGTAGGCTTGCTTGCCATCCGGCCGCACCAGCACTTCCTGCGGCGCCTTGGGCACGTCGAACGTCCGCACGACCTGCATTGTGGCAAGGTCAACCACGGCGACTTTATTGACCCGGTTGAGCGCGACGAGCAGCCAGCGCCCATCAGGAGAAGGAGCCGTCCCATAGGCGATGCCCGGCAATGGAATCCAGCGGCGCACCCCGTTGGTCGCGGCGTCAATCACCGCCAGCCGCGGTTTGGTCTGGTCCGCCGTGAAGGCCCAGTGGTCATCCGCAGAGACAGAGATGCGTTGGACGACGGGGCAGACGGGGATGACTGCCAGCAGCTTCCTGGCCTTGATGTCGAGCACGGACACGGTTCCCGGGCCGACGTTGGCGGTGTAGCCGCGGGTGCCGTCGTGGGTGATCGCGAGCATGTGCGACTCGCGCTGGCCCGTGGGGATAGTGCCGACGATCTTCAGGGTCCCGGGATCAATGACAGTGACCGAGTCATCCAGCTCCGTGGTAACATACAAGAGCCCGTCGGCGGGATTCATCACCGCGCAATGCGGGCGGACGCCTTTGCCGAAGTCCACCGTTCCGACGATCTTCCGTTCCGCAACGTCTATGACCCGCAGCAGCCTGCCGTCCGTTCCCGGCCGGCCGACGCCTGCATTCCCGTAGATGGGCACGAAGGCGCGCTTTCCGTCCATCGAGGCAGCGACCTCGTGCCCGGTGACGCCGTCTTCGGGAACCGCAGCAACTTGCCGGCAGGCCAAAGGGTCTATGATCCCCAGGGCGCGGTCACCCTTATTAGCCACCAGGACGAAGCCGGATGCGCTCACTCCGCCGGTCGCGCCCGCGGGGAAAGCCGCCGGCACGCCGGCCAGGAGTATGACGGAGAGCAGCAAAGCAAAGCCGTGCGCGCGAATGCGCGTTGGGCAGCTTCCCTGCCTCAGAGCTAAAGGCGCGGCGGGCGTGGCAGACGAGACTCGCGGCGCGGCACCCAAGCCCTGAGAAGTTTCCTGGTTCATTGGTCAGGAAAACGATTCGCACGGTCCTGGAGGAAGTCAAATGCCCAGAGCCATCAACCGGGAAACCAGATCCTCCGGGGCTGTGACCATCGAGTTGTGCCCGGTCTCCAGGGTCGTGAACCTCCACGTCCTGCATCATGGCAAAGGGTCTATCTCCACTCCACTACCCCTCCTATACCCCTCCTATACCCCTCCACACCCACACCGGAGGTTCAATTTGAACCTCCGGTGTGGGTGTGGAGGGGTAGAGGAGGGGTATAGGAGGGGTAGTGGAGGGGATCGGGACTAAATTCGAAACGAAACGGCTCGCGCCTGGGGCC
>Ga0335069_10008293_pt1 | contig 14871 bp, 14 predicted proteins | sample Lox_Sample_11_FD_206714 | JGI IMG/M metagenome (GOLD analysis project Ga0335069, IMG submission 206714) | Soil microbial communities from Loxahatchee National Wildlife Refuge, Florida, United States - Lox_Sample_1.1 | ecosystem: Environmental > Terrestrial > Soil > Wetlands | place: USA... | reverse complement strand
GAAGGAGCGCTTTCCGCTTGTTCATTTAAAAGCATTTACGATGGTCGAAGTGGCGTACCTGGCGAAGCGCGCCAAGTTGAGCATTCGCGAGACGCTGCTAGCCATGAAGGACGCTGGTGTCGACTCGCTCCCCGGCGGGGGAGCCGAGATTTTCGCCGAGCGCGTGCGGCACATCATCTGCGATCACAAGATCGACGGCGCGCAGTGGCTGGAGACTGCGAAGACCGCCCACGAACTTGGGCTGAAATCGAACGCGACGATGCTTTATGGTCACATCGAGACCGATGAAGACCGCGTCGATCACCTGCTCAAGTTGCGCGAGGTGCAGGACCAGACCGGCGGCTTCCAGACCTTTATTCCGCTGGCCTTCCACCCCGACAATACGCCCCTGGCGCATCTCCCGTGGACGACCGGCTTCACCGATATCAAACAGATCGCCATCTCGCGGCTGGTGCTCGACAACTTCGCGCACATCAAGGCCTACTGGCAGATGCTGACGCCGAAAATCGCTCAGATCTCGTTGCGGTTCGGTTCGGACGATCTCGACGGCACGGTGATCGAAGAAAAGATCTATCACGACGCTGGCGCCGAAACTCCGCAGGGCATGCGCCGCCAGGAGTTGGTGCGGCTGATCACCGAAGCAGGACGCGAACCGATCGAGCGTGACACGCTCTATCGGCCGGTAACCCGGACGGAAACGACTTTTACCGTTGCGGTGTGAACACATATGTCTTTGCGAACGGGACGCGGGGCGTCCCGTTCCGCACTTCAGGTGAGAACGACGACGGTGCTACACTCGCCGGTTCGCTTTGGAGGCATCGCTTTGATCCCCCGTCATGTCCGGCCCAGATTCTCCTCCCTTCTTTTTTCACTGCTCATACTGAGTGTTTCGCTGCTGGCTCAGGAACCCGGCCCTGCCACCTGGGACAAGATCGCGCAAGACATCCTGCAGAAGACGGGCGTTCCTAGCGCGAGTGTAGCCATCGTTCGCGATGGCAAGATCGTGTACACCCACGCCTACGGCCTCGCCAACATTGAGGAGAAAACGCCCGCCCAGCCGGGCATGCGCTACAGCATCGGCTCGATCAGCAAACAGTTCACTGCGGCGGCGATCTTGCTTTTGCAGGAACAGGGAAAGCTTTCGCTCGACGACAAAGTTTCGAAGTGGGTACCGGGCCTGACCGATGGCGACAAAGTCGCCATTCGGCAATTGCTGTCGCACACCTCCGGCTACCAGGATTACTGGCCGCAAGATTACGTCATGCCGGGTATGTTGAAGCCCGTGAGGGCGAAGCAGATCCTAGACCAGTGGGCGAAGATTCCGCTCGATTTCACGCCCGGCACCAAGTGGCAGTACAGCAACACCAATTACGTGATCGCCGGACTCATCGTCGAGAAAGCGGCGGGTAAGCCGCTGTGGTCGTTGCTGCAGGAGAAGGTCTTTGGTCCGCTGGGGATGAAGTCAATCACCAACACCGACGAAGCGAAGTTGCCGTCAAGCGATCCGACCGGCTACATGCGTTATGCTCTCGGTCCGCTGCATCCCGCGCCCAAGGAAGGGAAAGGCTGGATGTTCGCTGCCGGCGAACTGGCGATGACCGCCGAGGATCTCGCGCGCTGGGACATCTCGCTGATCAACCAGACGGTTCTCAAGCCGGAATCGTACCGGCAGATGGAAACTGACGTCCTCGTCACCGACGGCGCGGGAACCGGTTACGGGCTCGGCGTAGATGTCGGCTCGAAAAACGGCCATCGCTACCTCGGTCATGGCGGCGAGGTTTCCGGATTCGTTTCGCAGAACACGGTGTTTCCCGACGATCATGCAGCCGTCGTCGTTTTGACCAACCAGGACGCGATCGGCGCCGCTGGGCAGATCGCCGACAAGATTGGCGACACCTTCTTTGCTCCGGCCGCCAGTTCGTCCACCACCATTGCGAAGCAGGTCTTTCTTGATCTGCAGCAAGGGAAAATCGACCGCTCCCTATTCACCTCCAACTGTAACGCCTACTTCGACGACACCTCGCTCCGCGACCATGCCGCCAGCCTCGGGCCGCTGGGCCGGGTGCAGGAGTTCGAACTCGTGCGTGAATCGCTGCGCGGCGGAATGATCCATCGTACCTATCGGGTTAAGCTCGATGCGCGTGCGGTGGGCGTGAACAGCTACTGGATGCCGGACGGCAAACTGGAGCAGTACATCGTCACCCCGCGCGACTGAGTCTTCCCATCCATTATGATCGGCAGATCGTCGCCGGGGTTCAGGCAAATTCTGTGCACCCCGGTACCTTGTGTAATCTGTACTTCCGCCAGATTCCGCGCTAGGCTTCTTGGGAACGAACTGCTCGTATGAGTAATGTAGATTCCAGCGGGATCGAACATCGTCGGTTCCAGAGATTTGACGTGGATTGCCGGGTCAAGGTCATTCATAAGCGCTTCGGCAACACTGCGGTTCTGTATGGGCGCGCGAATAACATCAGCATCGGCGGCATGATGCTGATTGCGCCGGTCGATTTCCAGGGTGGCGAAAGCGTCGATCTCGAATTCAATCTCCCGCATATGAGCGAAGTGCTGCGACTGCGCGCGATCGTGCGCCACCGATTCGGCGACTACAGCTACGGCATCGAGTTCCGCGACATGACCGACCAAACCCGCCAGACCATCACCCGCATGTGCGAAACTCTCAGCGTCCTCTAAGGCCTCAGATGCTACCTTACCCTGACAGCAACAACGGCCCTTCCCCGGCCCAGTTACGCGAGATGTTGCAAGTCGCACATGAAGTTCGCGCACGCCTGATTGACTCGAACCGTAAACTCAGGCAGCGAGACGTCTACGCTCTCTGCTTCCATCTTGCGCAAGAGCTCCGGGCACAATTTCCAGACATTCGCATTATGGTGGGCGACCGCGCCGTGGAACACGGCTTCGCTCAGCATCTCTGGCTCGAGATTCCGTCTGGTGCTGTCTTTGTTGATCCGGCCTTCGATGCCATTGACCCGTTCCAGTTAGTACGCGTTGGCAGAACCACGGAATCCGATTTTGCGGCGCTGTATCACGCAGGCCAGGACGGCAACTTCGATCTCGACGATCCGCGCAACCGGCCAGGCGAGCTTTTCCGTACACGAACCGCCTGGGATGGAGAAGTTTGAGTTGTTGCACAACTTGTGGTGCAATCTCATCATCAGCTCACAAACCTCACCACAACAATAACTTGCGACCAATTCCTCAATTGCGAAGGCAACGTTACATCGGTAGGCCCGCTTCCTACGAACAGGTGTAGAATCCACCTATCAAGAAGGTGGGCGACATCGAGGGTAGCGAATGAATGTCCACATCAGCTACAAAGTCCCAAAATCTGCAGACCTCGAACAACAAATCCATCTCAGCACAGAAAAACTTCGCCGGCGCTTGCAGGTCTTTCGGCCGGACTTGATCCATCTGCACGCGATTCTGGACGAACGTCCGGCGCGGGCCGGATATGACGTGCGGCTGAATCTGCGGCTGCCTTCCGGCGAAATTGCCGCGCGACAAGAAGCGAAGGTCATCGATGCGGCGGTGAAGGGTGCTTTTGACGACTTGCTGCTGCAAGTCGGAAAGCACAAAGACCGCCTGCGCGCCCACCATCAGTGGCCGAATCGGCGGCGTGCCGGTAAGCCAAGGACCGTGCCGCAAGTTCCTTTCGAGGAAACCTTGGCTGCGGCTCAGCCCGCGACGGTGTCGGAAGACGACATCTCTTCGTACGTGAACGCAAACCTTCCTCGCTTGCAACGTTTTGTCGAGCGAGAGGTGCGCTTCCGCGAGAACAATGGAGAACTCCGTCCTTATCAACTTTCTGCCCGCGAAGTAATCTCGGAAGCGATTGCCAACGCTCTCGGCGACGACGACCGCCCGGAGAAACTCGCTTTGGAGCCGTGGCTTTATCGTATGGCACTACGCGCGATTCGCGACCTGATGCACCGCAGCACGGAAGACATTGAATCGGTTCACCTGGAAGACCTGCCGCGCGGACGAGAGAGTCACTTGGGTCAGGGAAGCGACGAGCCGTTGTTGCAGTTCCATCAGCCCGACGAGTCGATTACCGCCGAAAACATCATCGCGAACCGTGGAGTAGCAACGCCGGAGGAATCGGCGGCGTCGGATGAGATGATCCGCATGATCGAGCTTGCTCTACACGGCACCAAGCCGGAAGATCGCGAGGCGTTCCTGCTGTACGGTATCGAAGGATTTACGGTGGATGAAATCTGTGCCATCAGCAGCCGCTCGGGAGACCAGGTGAGGACCTCCATTAAATCGGCACGAGAGCACTTGCGCAAGAACCTGCCGGCTCCCGGGGAGTTCAAAGACAAGCTCCTGCAAAACACACAAATCGCATAACCGAAGCCAGTTCCGGCAGAGGAGGGGTGAGATGATCACACGCGAAATTCTTCGCGAAATAGCCGATTTTCAAGCGAATAATGCCGATGCCATCACGTTTTATTATCAGCCCGTCACGCCACAGGATCATTCTCACCGACAGGAAACGATCCTGGTCAAAGACCTCGTCAAGGAAAACATGCGTCGTTCCGAGCGTTCCGGAAAGAACGGAACCGTTCGCGCTGACTTGGAACGCATTCTTACGCTTGCGGAACGCCTGCACGGCAACCAGGGCCGCGCCAAGGCAATCTTCGCGTGTGGTGCACAGAACTATTGGAGGGAAATCGACTTTCCTACGCGCGCTGTTCCCTTCACCAAGCTCAGCATGAATAGCCGCTTCCACCTGGCGCCGCTGTCAGCCGCTCTTGGCGAAAGCCTGCAGAAGACGTGTGTGTGCCTGGTGGACCGCTCCAGGGCGCGATTCTTCTTGCTGGAAGGCCAGCGGATCAGTGAAGCCGAAGGATTCGTAGACGAATTAAGCCGCCCTCGCACCGATGGCTTCGAAGGTTACAACGCCGGGCATGTCGAACGGAAACTCGACAATGAAGCTGTCAGCCATTTCAAGCGCGTGGCGGAGAAGTTGCTGGAGCGCTACACCGGCGATTGTTGCGACAAGGTCCTCATCGGATGCCGCGATGAACTGTGGCCGGCGATTGAGAAGCAACTGCATCCCTACGTCAAACAGCGCCTGATCGGGCAGTTTTTGATCGATCCGGCCATTACCTCTCCGGAAGAAGTTCGGCAGCACGCAGTACAAGCGGTTCGGAACAGTAGGGAACTGCATCGCGCTAACGTTTTAGGAGAGGTCCTCGACGAAGCGCGCGCCAACAATCGCGGGGCTTTGGGACTGCGCCGGGTCTTGCGTGCCATGGAGCAGGGCGAGGTCCAAGTGCTGCTGCTCGCCAGCGATCTGGCTGCCGAAGGCGTCGAGTGCACCAATTGCGGCCACATAGACATTCGCATGGTGCACCAATGCGCTGTTTGCGGCCAGCAGACGCGCGTTATCGAAGACCTTCCTGAGACGCTGATTGGAAAGGCGCTCAGGAGCGGCATTGAGGTGATGCACATACCCGCCTCCGATGACTTCCGGAAAGCTGGCAATATCGGTGCGTTATTGCGGTTCCGCGCCGATCGCAGCGTCGGCGGAAAACTGGCTTAAGCTGCTCATTTCGTTGGTTCGGTAGGCGCCCTCGTTCTGGGCGCCTTCTTTTTTGGAAGTGCAAAAACGTGCAAAAATATTCCGGTAACTTACTCGAAAGTAACCTACTTAGGGAAAATTCCCTAATCTCCCTATGCAGACGATTGCACTAACGGACGGCCCAGGAATGCACAGATTCAACTAATCTATTTGTTTTCAAATACTTGACGAAGCTTTTGTTTGGAACTAAACGTGCATGGAAGTAAGTGACCTAATCCTCTGGGAGGACAAAACCATGAAGCGCTGGCTCGTTGCGCTCGTTTTAGCTCTCGGCTTAATAGTTGCTCTGCCTATGTATGCGGACTTTGTTCCGCCTTTCACACCCGCGCCCGGGGCGGCTGTTACTCCCATTTCCGTTGACCCGATGACCCTCGGCACTGTTGTGGCAAGTACCGGACCCGTAGGATTCAGCTTCGGTGGTATGCACAACAACAAGAATATCGGCAACGTCTCGGAAACCGTCCTTCAAACGCCCGCTAGCAACCTGATTTTTGTCTTCCAGGTGACGGTTACCGGAGGCACAACCGGAGATATCACCCGCATCAGCACCGGCGATTGGGACAATTCAATCGTGATCTGGGCCTTACAGTATCAGGATGGCGGTACGGTGGCTGCCACCGGCGTCGATCGTAACGGCTTGGGCACTGTCGGAATTAACTTCATGTCTCCGCTGGTGACAAAAGGACTGTCCAGCTGGGAGGTCGTCCTCTACACGAATGCGACGGTCGTAGAGCCCGGAACCATTGGACTGATTGATTCGGGTTCGAACCCATCCATTCCCGGATACGTCGGTGGATTGACGACACCCGAGCCGGCAACGATGACCATGCTCGGACTGGGTCTGTTAGCTCTTGGGGCCCTGCGGAATAAAAATCGATAAATTAACGTAACGCTTGGTTCTCCTGCAGCCACCCCGGAGGGTGGCTGTTATTTTTTTGCGCCTGCAGCGATGTAAACCGCAGGTCATAGGCGACGTCCAAAGGTGGCGTGGGCCGGAGCGACCCTGCCGGCGAGCGACGGCAATGCCTTTCGATCTCATCCTCATCATTTTGGCTGCTGTATTTCCGGCGGGGAGTTGTGCTCTGTTCCTGATCTTCTGGTGCATCGCGCGTGACGACGCCAAGCCGGATCCGATTTACGACGCCCGCAAGACCTGGCAGTACTGAACCAGCCTAGTCTTTCTTCACCCAGCGACAGAAACCATCCTTGGTCCGGGCGGCGACAAACGAAAATGTCTGCTGCACGTGACGCACGCCCAGTACGGCGTAATTCACACTTACCTGCAGCGTTACCCCGCCGGTTTGCGGGACCGCTCCTCCACCCGTCTGGAAGCAAGGAACACTGACCGCGCTCTTCGAGCCGAGACGCTCGGTGACCTGCGTGTGGCTGTCCTTCAGGTGCGCCGATGTAGGCCCGAAAGTCAGGCTGCAATCTGCGTTCAGGTCGGTCACTGCCAGCGGTATGTCGTTGGCCAGCACGAAAGGCGCTGGGTCCGCGTGATTGCTGGCCTCCACCACCGACAAAGCTGGAAACAGGAAGACCGTTGCAGCGATGACGAAGGCTGCACTCACCCCAAGCGCGCTGTAGAGTACTGTCTTATTTGCTTTCCGAGCCGGTTCCGACGCGCTCCTGGTCACAGCTTCTTCGGCCGCCGCCGCCGCTGCCGCTATTTCCGCTGAGAGATTCTGCTCTTTCTTTTTGACAGTCTCATGTTTCCTGACGGCGAGAGGTTCGTTAAGAAGCGCCGCCCGGACCGTGATTTGGGCGTCTGCGTTACGCACGCAGCGGCACTCGGAGCGCATCGCGATCTCCGACAGGCCATCGGATATCCGGCGCGCCGATTCGAGATTGCTGAACGGCCCGTACCACTCCCGCAGTGAAGGATTGCTGTTGCCGCTGCTTCCTTCATCGCAAAGCGGGCAACTTCCAAGATGGATAATCGCCTTCCGAGTCCCGTTGACCTTGGCATCCTGAACCCAGAAGTTGAAGCCGGCCGTCGTTTTTGGACCCGATCCGCCCACCCACTCCGGCGAAGACGTTTGTAATGACTCTACTCTCATTTGCCTGTTCTCTACTGCGGATAGCTGACCCAGCTTAGGCGCTGCGGCTGCGAAACCGTGACCAGCGGCGCTGCGGCGTTGGTGATGTCCACCAGGGGCAACGTGGTGGACGGGAACCACGGCGGTGCAAAGCCGGGCTTGGATGTAAAGCGGCGATCGAAGTACGTGTTCTCCGTCTGCATGCTGGCGGAAAAAATGTTGCCCTGGATCTGCCCGCCGACGTTGTTAAACGTGTTGATGGAACCGCTGACCGTGAAGCCGCAGGAGTTCGACGCGCAACTGCTGCCGATCGCCGCCAGGCTGCCGTCCACCTGCAGGTTCTTGTTCGAGTATGGGCTGCTCAGCTGGATGTTTCCGGTGGCCGTAAACACTCCCAGCACCTGGTTGTAATCGTTGCCCGATACCAGCGTGTTCGCGGTGTTCATGGTGACCGGCTCGTGCGCGTAAATGACGTCGCCGGTGATGTTGACGTTGCCGTTTGCGGCGATCGTGACCTGCGAGTGATCCTGCACCGCCGGCACTCCCTGCCCGGTTCCGCTCAGGCTGTTCACGTTGCCGTTCACGTACAGCATGGTGGCCGGGGAAGCGGCTGCGCCATTCAGGTTTTCCGGCACCCCGGTCAGATTGAGCGTGGTGCCACCGGAGACCACCGTAGTGGTGTTGGCCCCGATGTTGGTCGTGATCGTGGTGGTCGTGCTGCCCTGGGCAATGCTGTAGATCTGTGTCTGGTTGCCGTGCGAGTCGGTGCCGATCGACATCGTAACGTTGGCGCTTCCCTCGACGTAGATGCCGCCTCCGTTAACCGTGTTCGGTGCCGAACATCCCGTCATGCCGGTCGTGCAGTAAGGCAGGTAGACGCCGCTCGACGCACCACCCGTCGGATAAGAAGTTCCGCTGATGTTCTTCAGGTGGGCGTTGAGGTCGCTGTTGGTCGGAGCCGGAGGCGCCGTCGTGCCACAGGTCGTTCCACCCTCACCGCAGCCTTTGCCGTCGAGCACCGCCCATTTTTGGCTGAAGCTGTTTGGCGGCAACGAGACGGCCGGCTGGTTCAGGTTCAGTCCGCCCTGGAACGTGGGTCGGATCGTCTGCCCGCCGTAGGTGTAGCTGCTGGTCGCCGACTGGATGCAGTTGCTGCCGAAATAGTAATCGGCCTTGGAGTTCGCTTGTCCCACCGGGTCGGTGAAAATGTACGAGCCGCCCGTCATGAACTGCCAGGCGCCGTTGGTGAACATCGGACCGGTCATGGTGCCGGGAATGAGTGGTCCCAGGCATGGCGGGTAGTTGTTGATGAAGGCGCCGAACGCCGCGAAGCTTACCTGCGCTTGCTGCGAGGTGGTAGTCTGCGCCTGCACCATCATCACCAGGCTACCGCTTTCCTTCACCATGACTTGCTGCAGCGACTGCGCGCGCCCGGTGGAGCATAGCGTGTAGTTGAAACGATAGGTGTAGGAATCGATCAGCCCGGAAGTCGCGTTGACGTGCGTTTGCGGATAGCCGGTCGCCGCTGCCAGCGCGTTCACGCAGGGCGTGCTGCCGCTGGAGTTATCCACGATCTCAAAGCTGCCCGGCCACGATCCTGAAGGGTTCATCGCAGCGAAACTGCTGTAGCTCGACTTGACCGTTGACAACACGCTGCCTGCATTCGTTCCCGACAATGGATCGGTGGTGCACCCGGACGCCGCGCCCGTGCCCCAGCCCACGCATGGAGTCATATTCACCGACGCGTTGAAGTTGTTCATCAGCGCCTGGCGCGCGACGTTCAAACCGGAATCGGCGGCGTAAAACGAGCTGCGAAAGTTCCCGTAGTAACCGTTGATCATCATGTCGGAGTTCACCGTCAGCATCATGGCCAGCGCCAGCAGGCTGACGAGACTCAACAACAGCAGAGTGGTAAAAAGGGCGATGCCGTGCTCGCGCTGGGGAAGAGCGGGCGACAGCTTCAACTTACGGCCGGTTTGCAACCGCTGGAAACGGATAATCATGGTGTCCCCTCAATCGTTCATCGACATGTTCCGGGGGTTGACCACCACGGCCATTCCCTGTACCTGGTACCGCCCCCCGTCAAACGTGTTGCGGAACGTGTAACTCGCGCTCGAATTGGGGGTGGTTCGAGCAATAATCGAGGCACGAATCGATCGCACCATCGTGAAGTTGTACGCGCTGTCGTTAGCCGTCGAGTTGGTGTACGTCGACGAATCGTAGTTGTACTGCGTGGACGACGAATCCGATGCCGTGTTGAAGATCGCCGCTCCCACCTTGAAGCCGATCACCTGGTCCATCACGATGTCGGTTTGTGGGCATCCGTTCGGGCACGAAGAGGTGACAACATTGTAGGTCCGCTTCAGCTTGGGGTCGGCGATGTCGTCCGACGTCGTGCTGGTGTCGCACGGAGAGGCGCTGCCCGGCCCCGCGCACACCTGGTAAATGATCGGGTTGAGCTTGATGATGTAGTCCCCGCCACAGTACTGCGTGCCGAACTTGGTGGCGATCGGGCAGGGCGTCAGGTTCGATGCGTTGGTGCTGTCGCACGCCGTAATGTCGAGCGGGTCGTTGGCAAGGACGTTCGTCCCGTCGGCGTGCGTCGCGTTGAAAACGAACTTCACCGCCGAGCCGACAACCGCGGCGTCAGCCGTGAGTACCACCGTGGTCAGTTTGCTTCCGGTGCTGTTCAGGAAGAGCAACTGGTCGCCACGTTTGAACTCTCCTGCCGTGGTCGCCAGCGTCCACGGGGTCCCGTTCACCACGGCCGGCTGGCTGTAGGCGACGCCGGTCGAAGTGTTGGAGCAGTTTGTGGTCGGGCTACTTCCTCCCGTGCTGTCGCTGGCTTGGACAGGCGGAAAATTCGTCGGATTTGCCGCTGCGATCACGTTGATCTGGTCGAAGCAACTAGGCCCATACGTCGCCGTCGACGAGGTGTAGCACGAAGTTCCCGAGGCGACTACGTGATTGATGATCGTTGCTCCCACCGGCCAGCTCGGAATGTTCACGCCCTGGAAGTAGCCGCTGCCGGCATTGGAAACATCGATCTGCATCTGCGCGACCGCGTTCCGCAGCGCCATGTTCAGGCCCATCTGGTCGCGCGTGAGCTGCGCCGAGGTCTGTTGCTGGAAAAACAGCCGGAACGCGATCCCGCTGATCAGCATGAAGATCGCCATCGCCACCAGCAGTTCGATCAGCGTGAACCCGCCGATCGTTCTCTTCTTCGAACGTCCTGCACGAAACTTGTTCTTCATGGCCGCACCGCGCTCATCTGGAAAGTCACCGGCGGACGAACCGAGTTATCCATCAGTGTCACCAGCACGGTCGTACGGCGTACTCCGTTCACCGGCGTGTTGTTTTCGATCAGCCACGTGCGGCGAAACGTTTCGCGAGTGCTCGGAGTCGTCGTTGGGGCGCTGGTTGTGATTCGTCCATCGGGCGAGTGATACGTCGTTACGTACTGCGTGTTTCCGCCACTCACGCTGGATACCGTTTCCGCGAAGCATCCGCCCTGGTTCGGGCAGTCTCCGCTCGCGTTGCTGAAGCTGATGCTCACGTCGTCGTAGTAGGCGACGCTCGCCGAGGCTCCGGAAGCGCAGGTCGTGGTCTGGATGACCGGCGACGATGTGCTCAAGGCGCCCACGCTGGCGTTACCGGTTGGAACGCAAACCTGCGGCACATCGTTCGGAAAGCGGCTCAGATCTTCAAGCTTTTCCGACGCCAGGCTCGAGGCCAGCGCCATGTACTTCGAGCGCTTGCCGGTCGCCAGCATCGTGGTTGCCAGCGCGGCTACCGAAATCAGTCCCAGGGTCAGCACCGCGATTGCGATCATCACCTCGATCAGGCTGAACCCTTGGGGCCGCTTACTTGACCTTGACATTGCCTACCCCCGATACCGACACGACCTTGGTCATACCGCCAACACCTACGGTGAAGGCCATTGCACCCGTTGTTGCTTGTACCGTCCCGTTGGGATTGAACTGCAACGTGGTGTTGGCGCTGATTTTGATTTCCGAACTCGTCGCCCACGGAATCGCGCCGCCCACGTTGGAGTAAGTGGTCGCGCACGCCGGCGGCGTGCCCGTGATGTTCTGGGTTTGTACCTGGTAGGTATCGGTCGAGGTGGTGAACGCAATCTTGTACGGACACCCCACCATGATCGCCTGGTAGCGCGTGGACTGGATTGCCCCGGCCACCGCTGACGCCGCTGCGTTCAACCGGTAGCTACGAATCGTATTGCGCGCCACCGGCAGGGCCAACGCCGCGACCAGAATCGCGATCGTGACGACCACTAACAGTTCGACCAGGGTGAATCCTGCGGCTTCCTTCGATCGCGCTCTGCCGCGTCTGCGACTGGTCTCCGCAGGCGCCCGTCCTGCGTCGAGTTTGGTTACTAACGTCATTGTGCCCTGTCCTCTATCGCACTGTTATATCGGCTATTTACCCAGTGCTGCGCTGAATCGTCAATCACCGCTGGCGTTACGGAAGACCCGTGACCGTCGGTGGGGAACTGTCACGGCAAACAGACGTGACATCCCCCTCAAAGCAGTTGCAATTGATGATCCAGTAGCTGTGGAACTTATTTTCCTTAAGCTTCAATCGGTTACGCGGATCATGGCTCCAACATCCATGCACAAACTGAGACACAATCGAATCAGTTGAGACAGATTGTCGTAACTCCGTCTCAGCTTGTGGACAGAAGGTCGTTCCCTTTCGATTGGCTGGTTGGACATCGCTTCGCTGGCGAGAAGGACAATAACGGGCCAGTTACCACCGTGTTATGGCGCGACCGTTTCGCCTGCAACCTTGCCCCGGGCACGTGTCTGCAAGAGCCGGACTTGAAACCGGGCGTTGGTGGATTTTAGAAACATTGGGCGAGAGCCCCAAGTTCACGCGATGTATTCGCGGATGTACTCGTCTGGAGAATTCACCAGCTCGTAAACCGAACCGTCGAAGATGATCTTTCCTTCGCGCAGGACCAGGAACGTCGACGGAATTTGGATCGGGCTTTCCGGCGGGATCGGCTTCATCTTGTTTTCCGTCTCGTCGAAGTAATGCGAAGCCATCGTGAACGTGTCGGGCAGGCGGTGCGTCACCATCAAAGCGCTCGTGTGATACACGTCGCGCTGCTTGACCAGCAACTCGATAATCGTCGTCGATGTCACCGGGTCCAGTCCCGCGGTTGGTGAGTCGTACAGCAGTACTTCCGGATGCGAGATGATTGCACGCGCGATGGCTACGCGCCGCCGCATGCCGCCGGAAAGTTCGGCGGGGAACTGGCTGATCGTATGTTCCAGTTCCACGAAGCGCAATGCCTCGCGCACGCGCCGCTCGATCTCTTGCTGATCTACTCCCTCCTCGATCAGGCGATACGCCACATTCTCCCGTACCGTGAGCGAGTCGAACAGTGCGCTCTCCTGGAACACCATTCCCACCTGCCGCCGCAAGTCGAACAGTTCTTCTTCCTTCATCGAATTCACGTGGTGTCCCAGCAGGTAAATGTCGCCGCGATCCGGCCGCATCAGGCCGATCACCATCTTCAAGATCGTGCTCTTGCCCGACCCCAGTACGCCGAGCAGCATCTTGGTCTCGCCGCGATTGAGCTCGAACGAGACATCATCGAGCACCACGTTTTCGTCAAAGGCGATCGAAACGTGATCGAAGATAATCGTTTTATGAACGGTCCCTTCAGGCGCTGGCGACGGGTTGGAAGTAGTCAGTACCGACATCAGTGCACGTGCATCAGCGCCATCAGCAGCTTGGTATAGAAGAAATCGACGATGACAATCAAGACGTCAGCCGCCACGACAGCTTGCGTGGTCGCGCGGCCCACTCCCTGCGTTCCACCCTTGGCCGACAGGCCGTAGTAACAACCGATCGTCGCGACCACGAATCCGAACAGCAACGGCTTCGTCAGTCCCATGAACACGTCGGGGAATTCCAGCGACTGCCAAGCGGTCTGCCAGTATTGAGCGCTGTCCAAGTTCAATACTAACCGCGCCACCGACCATCCTCCGGCCAGTCCGACGATGTCGCCGATGATCGTCAGGATGAACAGCATGAACGTCCCGGAGATCACCCTCGGCGTGACCAGCTTCTTGGTGGGATCGGTGCCCAGCGCCCGCATGGCATCAATCTGCTCGGTTACCTTCATCGAACCAAGTTCGCTGGCGATACCCGACGAGTTGCGCCCCGCCACCATCATTCCCGTCAGCACCGGACCCAGTTCCCGCACCATCGACAGGCTGACCAGCTGTCCGGTGAGCGACAGCGATCCGAAACGTTGCAGCGTGTTTGAACTCTGCAGCGCCAGCACGGCGCCGATCGAGAACCCCGTCATGATCACGACCGGAAGCGACCCGACTCCGATCGAGTCGGCCTGCATCAGGGTGTCATTAAGGTAACGGGGGCGTCGAAACAGGTTGGCCACTGCTTGACCTGAGAGCAGGGCGTAATCCTGAATCGCGGAAAGATATTCCTGGACGATTTCCGTCGGAGAACGAAGTGCCATGTTCGGCTATGCCGGACTGCCTGGAATCACTGCAAGGCAATATAACAGAACGAGATACCAAGCACGAAGAATGAACTGCTCGGTCGCAAGTGACAAGCGCGAGAAAATCGTGGTTTGGTCTATGCTTGCGCCGCAAGGCTCTTCGAGAGTGCCGTTACGGCCTCGGCCACGCCCGGGTAGAATTGGAACAGCGTGTCTACCTTGGTCACCGCGAGGATCTGCTTGACGCGATCCGGCACCGCAGCGAGCGCCATCTTTTTTCCTGTCTTTGAGCAATGCACGTGGCAGTTGACTAGGGAGCCAATGGCCGACGAGTCCATATAGATGAGATCGGTAAAATCAAAGACCAGGATCTGTGACTTGTCGGCGCGCCATGCATCCTGGAACCGAAACAGGTTTTCAATCACCAGCGGACCGGACGCTGTTATGACTGTCGAGTTGGGGACGGAACCGGGCTTAACTTCCAGATCAAAAGGACGGGAATCGGGCATTGCCTGAATGCGCTCCTGGGTTCAGAACCTCTTTTTTAACCGAGCAGACACACTGACACAAGCTTGCCGCCGCGAATTTCACGGAAAATTAACAATGGCGAGACTGCCTAGAGCGTGTTTCATAAATAGGTTCGGCCTCATGTCAGATACTTACCTGTGAGGCTGGTTGACTGGTGAGCTTCTGGCATGAAGAAACGGCAGAAGCTGTTGACCGACGAGCAGTGGGAA
>Ga0335069_10008292_pt1 | contig 14873 bp, 10 predicted proteins | sample Lox_Sample_11_FD_206714 | JGI IMG/M metagenome (GOLD analysis project Ga0335069, IMG submission 206714) | Soil microbial communities from Loxahatchee National Wildlife Refuge, Florida, United States - Lox_Sample_1.1 | ecosystem: Environmental > Terrestrial > Soil > Wetlands | place: USA... | reverse complement strand
AGTCCCGACAACGGACCGAACGAGAACATGTAAGTCTGCGTTCCGTCGGCCATCGTCGCGTAACCGTCGCCACCGGAAATCTGCTGGCACTTGATCGCGCCATTTACGCCTCCCGGGCTATTGGCGGTATAAGGAGGCTCAGAATTGTTATTCGCTGCTACGGGGTGCGTCAGCGTGCTGGTCGGACATTGAACGCGAAATGACTGTGCGCTCGCGGCTACCGTCGCAAGACAGATAAGAGAAGTGAGCAACCAAAACCGATACGACGTCCTCATGGCTGTGCAGCCTCCTTCCAGACTTGGCGCCTTCCGCGCCCCTTCCAATAAGCCCGCAAACTTCGCAAAGTTGATGTTCATGCAGACACCTGAAAACATGCGCCGACCCGACATTCGGGTTCTACAGCTCGCTGCGACACACTACTAGGCTTGGGATTCTTCTCTTTGCGGATGCACAAACATGAATGTAAAGTTTTGTAAAGAACGCGAAACCCCGCAAGGGACGCGGCTTTCCGCGCGTTGACTGAAACGAATCAATAATGAGACTCAGGAGCGATAGTGGATCGATGAGCGTCGATTCCTATTTCCTTGCCCTGGAAAAGCTCCTTCTTTGATCTACCGTTTACCTGTGATTTCGTCAGAGAAGGGCCCAGTTCTTTGCGCTGGAGCAAACACGGAGGCGTGGCGCTGGTTTATCAGTAATAGCTGTCGTGCGCGCCGGTAGACATCCTGTTGCCGGATAGAATCGCACGGCTCCCCCAAAACATCCGGACGCTTGCGGAAAGACGACTGTGTGCACGGCCGGACCGCACTTCAGCCCAGGGCTCAGGTGAAGTCATGAAAAATGTGCGAATCGTGGGGGCTTTGATCCTCGTCCTGCTGGCGGCTATGCCGTTGTTCGCAGATGCGGCGAAGTCTGCCTTCAATCGCGGGGTTCGTGCCGAACAGCAGAACAAGTACGACGAGGCCTTCCAGGCTTACAACCAGGCACACACCCTGAAGCCCAGGGACCCGAAATACTTCGCCTCGTTCACGCGCATGCGTTTCTACGCTGCCATCGAACACGTGCGGCAGGGCCAACTGTACCGTGATAGCGGAAAACTCCAGGAAGCAGTGATGGAGTTCCAACACGCCGCCGACATCGATCCCACGAATTTTGCCGCCAAGGAAGAAGTGCGACGCACCGAAGAATTGGCGCGCAAGCAAGCGCACACCGAAGAGCAGCCGAAGGTTCCTACACCGCTGGACAGGCAGGCAGAAGAAGCATCCGGACCTGTGGAATTGCAGCCGCTCTCGAATACGCTCATCAATCTTCGACTGACAGAGAGCGCGTCCACCGTCTACAAGACGATTGGCAAGCTCGCGGGCATCAACGTTTTCTTCGACCAGGATTTCAAGCCGCAGAAAATCACCATCGAGTTGAACGACGTCACTCTTCGCGAAGCCCTCAACATGGTTGCCCTGCAGACCAAAACGTTCTGGACGCCGATCTCGAGCAACACAATCCTTGTTGCAGCGGACACGCAGAACAAACGCAAGGAAATGCAGAGCTCGGTGATGAAGACGTTTTACCTGAAGAACGTTTCCACCTCAACTGACCTGCAGGATGCGGCCAATACCTTGCGCGGCATACTCGACGTGGGAAAAATCCAGTTAGTGCCCAAGCAGAACGCGCTTATTTTGCGCGGCACGCCCGACCAGATGGTTCTTGCGCAGAAACTGCTGAGCGACATCGACAAACCTGAACCGGAAGTGGTCGTCGACATTGCCGTGTTGCAAGTCAGCCGCGACCGCATTCGCACGCTCGGCGTCAATCCTCCAACTTCTGCCAGTGTTTCGTTAGTTCCGGGATCCGGCTCAGGCGGTAGCGGCACGCTGACTCTCAATACCCTGCAATCGCTCAATGCCACGAATTTCCAGGTAAGTATCCCGGGGGCGTCTCTTACCATGCTGATGAGCGACAGCGACACGAAGCTCATTCAGAACCCCGAAATTCGCGCGCTCGACAATCAGAAAGCAACCCTAAAAATTGGCGACCGCGTTCCCGTTGCGACGGGCTCTTTCGGAGCCGCAGCCGGTGGAGGCAGCGTCAGCGCCCTGGTAAACACCCAGTTCCAGTACCTCGATGTCGGCGTGAACATCGACATTACTCCCCATATTCACTCGGATCATGAAGTCACGCTGAAGATGACTTTGGAAGTTTCTTCGGTGAGCGGCACCCAGAACATCGGCGGGATCAGCCAGCCGATCATCGGGCAGCGGCGCATCGAACATGAGACACGCTTGCAGGATGGCGAGGTCAATCTGGTGGGAGGCATTCTCGAGGACACGGAGACCAACTCTCTCAGCGGGTATCCGTGGTTAACAAAGGTTCCAATTCTGAAATACCTGTTTGGCCAGGAAAACAAAGAGCGGCGCGAAAACGAAATCGTGTTCGCGATCACACCTCATATCGTCAGGTCGCAGACGGTTACCGACGAGAACCTGCGGATCGTCGACCTGGGTGCAGGTGGATCAGTCCAGGTTGGCCATCGCGATCCCCGGAAAGTGAATGCTACCCAACCGGCCGGCGCACAGGAACAGACGGTTTCGCCGGCCTCTCCCGCACGCACGCCTGACAAGCATGCCGCCACACCTTCCTACACCCCGAACAACGCTCCAGCCGCACCATCGAAAACTCCGGCGCAACCAGCTCCGAGCAGCAGTGGGACTGCAACCAGTCATGCTGAGGCTCCCAAGATCGCCGCGGAAAAAGAGCCAGACCGCGTCCCGGCCAGGACAGAGCCTGCGCCGCGCGAACTTCGGCAGGCGAAAGCAGATCCGTGTCCTTATGGCCAGCACTATGTGGGCCAGGAAAACGGCATCACCAATTGCGCTTTCAACTGATCGGCAACTGTGACCTTACAAAACTGAAGTTGGATGGAAGGGCCAGAATCCGGGTGGGATACGGTGTGTCTGAGACAAGGCCCGCTTCATTTGGAAGCGGGCCTTCCTCTATTCACTTTGTTGGGATAATTGGCTGAGCGCCGCGAAGTCCTGCACCAGGACGGCCTCTCGACGGATCTTGACGATTCCAAGATTCTGCCACTGGCAGAGCAGGCGACTGACTGTGAACAGCGTCGTGCCTGTAAGTTGCGCCAGTTCTGCCCGCGATAAGGTGATCTCTAAATCGCCGTTGGAATGGCGTCCAAGCCGGTTCGATAGGCGCAGCAGTTCGCTGCTCAAGCGTGAGCCCACGCGTTCGGTTGATACTTCCCGAAATCGCTGCTCCATCTCTCGGAGCCGCTCCTCAAGGGCCCGCACCGTGTTTCGCCGGAATATTGGATACCGCTCCAAGAGCTTTTCAAAAACTATCGCATCCCACACCAGGGCGCCGGAAGGTTGAACGGCTTGTGCGGTAGAGCAGTGTGTGCAGTTTCCACAAAGCCGAAACGCTCCCACAATCTCACCCGCTCCGTTCAATCTCAAGATTACTTCGCTTCCGCTCATGCCGATTTGTGTGATCTTCACACATCCGGAGAGCAGCATTACCACCTGCCGGACAGGATCGCCTTCGGAGAAAATATTTTGGCGCCTCAAGAACCGCTTTTCGCGTGCGGCAGCTAAGATGGCGGCGCAATCGGCCGGAGCCACATCCTTAAGGAGGTTAAAGCTTTCGATTAACGTAGTTTTTGGAACTGCCAGAGTGGCATTCACTCAGTTGCTCCTGAAGAAGATTCAGTGCCCGGACTCCCCATAGCCCTTTTTAAGCACTGCATGATCTAGTCTCCGAGCCAGAGAGGGAGGCAGGAGCAGTTGATGCAGTAGCGCTTGCAACCAAACTTCTGCCGCGACCGGGAACGTACGAAAAACTTCTCGCGGCTGTTAAAGGATGCGCCCTGCCCCGCTCAGGGTCAATCACACGGTCGTGTAGCCACGTAGCACCCTTGGGTGATGTGCGAAAATTTGCACAAACGCAAGCTCTCATTCTTTCCCTCGTGGGATCTCATTGTTTCTAAACAGGAAACTTGTCGCTTGACTTTCGGGGGATCGGCTCCTATCGTGTTCAGAATTCGGCGGACGGGAAGCCAAGAGGTATTTCTTCGGATCTCTCATCGTAGGAAATGGGGCCGCCGACTTCCCCAAAATTTGAAGCCTTAGACTGCGCTCCGGTATGAGCAGCAGCGATCGTTCTCCGCCAGACCTGTTCGAGGTCAGGTGTGGAACCCTCATTACTTCTCCCCGGGCGGAGGTTTTATGCAGAAGATGGCCGGTCTGGGAACGTTATTGGTATTGGGGCTTGGATTGGGAATGTTGCGCGGCTCTCAAGGAGCGCCGGCAGACATACGGTCTGCAGGAGGTCAGGGTGCGGCCGATAAACGTTCCATCCAACAAACGGAATCTACCGCTTCCGCCAGGTTCGCCTGTGATTACCCCGCGTGCGTGGCCAAGGACCTTCTCAGTACGATTTCCGCTTTCAGTGGTGTAGAGGGCAAAGACGACCGGCGAACGACTCTGGCCGAAGCAATCCAGCAGCGCTCGCAGGCCCTGAAACTTTACTATGCCGTGGCCATCCTACCGGATCCGGTTCATACCCACCTGGGCCTGTTTACAGACCGCACCATAGATGCCATTCAGCTGGGAGCGCAACAAGCAAACTGGATCTTCGATCGTGCCTGGCTGCCCTGGGATGCTGACGAGCACCCGCAGTCGACAGACTTCCGCATCCGTATGCAGCAGAAAGAATATGAAGACAATGAGCAGGACGTACCGGGCCTGCTCATCTTCCGAAAGCTCGGGCGGGAAGAATCGGGATCGACGCTATTCGTCTTCGTGGTTGGCGAGACGCCCACTGGAGGACTGAATAAGACACAGTTCAACGCCGCCATGGATGTAATCAGCAGTGATCCTCATCGAAACAAAACCCTGCGCATCATTGGACCGACTTTCTCCGGTTCTCTGTATTCGCTTCGCATCGCCGTAGATTCACTTCCCAGGAAACAGTACCAAGTCATTATCCGCAGCGGAACCGTCAGCAGCCAGAAGTCGATTCACGATTTTCTGGCCGATCCCAGTAGGGTCGATTTCGCTACTTTCCAGTTGAGCGATGATTACCTGGTTTGTAAGTTCCTCGAGTTCGAACGAAAACGAGGATACGAACCGAACACCATCGCGATTTTGACAGAAGATGAAACGATCTACGGCACCGTGAATTCTTCTGTTTCACAATCAGGAACAGATTCTCAACTACAACCGGAGAAACCACCTTGCGACCAGTTTGCCCTGCACCTCTATTTCCCGCGCAATATCTCGCAATTGCGCAGCGCTTACCAACACGGGCTCGAACAAACGTCATCCTCCAGCAGTGACCCGTATCAGATCCGCTCGACGCTCCCTCTAAACCTGCAGGACACTGGAAGCGACGACGACACAGTTCCGCAATTCTCCCACTCGCAGACTCCGCTCTCCCAGGAAGCAATACTGATTGGAATCGTTGCCGCCATCCGAAAAAACCATATCAAGTTCGTCGTACTGAAGGCCACCAATCCCATGGACATGGTCTTCCTCAGCGCTTTCTTGAAGAAGGGATATTCCGACGCCCGGGTCGTTGCTATGCCGGCGGACTTGTTGTTGAGTCGCGATGTCGATGACGTCTCCCTACTTCATGGCGTCATGGCCCTCACCACATACTCCTTACTGCCGGGAATCGATGAGGCCAATGCGGCAAGTGAAAACAGATCATCGGAGTTGCATACTGCCCGTGTCTTCCCCGCAGCCTACAGTGCTGGAGTATTCAACGCTGCACTTTCACAGATGACTTGCATTGGTGCGGAGGGACCGGACTGCCAGTACTCCGAAAGCACGCAAAGTTCCCTCCCACGTCAACTGCCGAAGGCACCCTACACCGAGTATGGTTGGCCAAGTCTCGGTGGAACTCTTCCCAATGCCCAAAATCCATACTCCCCGGTGGGCTGGATTACAGTCCTGGCGCGCGAAGGTTTTTGGCCAATGGCTGTTCTTGAGGCTACGACGAAGAAGACCGCGAACGATCCCCAGTCTTCAACCGGAGCCATGGCTGGCACTCCGTCTCAGAATTCCGGGAAGCACTCCAGATTCTCCACGCGCTGGCCTCTATTCTGGAGCGTAATCTGTGGCATCGTTCTGCTGCTGGTTACCGCTTACTGGCACTTGCTCCATCGCGGCTCCATTGGAAATGCTTCTTCTGCGATGTCTTTGCTGGCTGCGGTTCGGGACCCACATCGCTCAGCCATCATTGTGATTCTCAGCTTGCTTCTTCTCTGCATCATCCTTCTAATGGCGTGGCCATGGGCCATTCTCGGCCATGGTTTGCTTGAAAACTACTCCTACCTGGCAATAGCCGTTGGGCTTGTGGTGTTTCATTGTTGGATGACAGTCAGCGAATTACAGCAACGCAAAGCTCCTGCGGCTGTTCGAAACTTCCTGATCGGAGCCAGCCTGCTGGTCGCCTTCTCGCTATATGTATATTTCATTGGCGGACACCTGCAGTACTCATTCCTTTACCGATATGTACACTTGGCCTCAGGCGTCTCTCCGTTACTTCCCTTTCTCTGTCTCCTTGCAGGTGGACTCTGGTGGGTGTGGTTCTCTCTGTCAGGTCTTGCACTGATCGATAAGCGCAGGCCCTGCATTCCGACGAAAGAGGATTACACGGCTATCGGATCAACCGGTCACAAAGCCCCCGACGCCTCCATATGGATCACGAACATGGATGGCATCCGTCACATGGTGAACGTAGCCAAGCCCGCGACCTTCGATGATCGGGTATTTAAACCTGCAGTCATTCTCCTCGTTGTTGGTGCCTTCGCTGTGGACTTCTCGCACCCTATTTCGAGCCTGGAGACAGAACATTTCGAGTGGATCTACGGAATCTGCCTTGCCGTCGTCATGTTTGTACTGCTCTGCACGCTCTTTCGCTCCCTGGTGCTCTGGCTAGAATTGAAAAGAATCCTGTCGGCACTGGATCGCCTTCCTTTGCGCCGCGCCTTCGCCCAGCTGCGCTTTGCTTGGCAGCCCATCTCGCGGTTCGGCGCTGGACGTTGGCAAGATCTTTACCGCTTTGTTTCACGCCAACTGGAAACGCTCGAGCACTTGCAACGGGAACTGACAGAGGATGCGAAACTCGACAACGACCCCGACCGTAATCTTCTTCTATCCCGGATACAGGAGACCTTTGACCAGCAAAGCCGGATTCGCGCCGAATACGGTGCGGCTGTGGCCAGGAGTGCCACTGCCTCCAACAAGCACGAATTCTCCGATCAGATCATTGACCTCTATCAAGAACTGCAACTGACGTTGGCACGTACCTGTGCAGCCGCTGGTGAATATCTCGACGCACGCCGAGACAAGGAAGAGGCCATGATTCTCTGCGAAGTCGCCTCCGACGGTGAAATCGAGAAAGACGAGGACACCCCCGACATCCCGCTTACTACGCGGTTGACTGAGCGCTTTGTCGCTCTCGTTTATCTCAATTTCATTCTGACCTTTCTTCTGCGAATGAGAACTCTCGCCATCACGGCAGGCGGTCTCTATATCTTTCTGCTGCTGTCGGTGAACTCTTATCCATTCGAACCGAAGGTCACGCTCCGATCTCTTGCCATCGTTATCCTCATGTTCGTGGTGGGGATGGTCGGTTACGTGTTCGCGCAGATGCACCGTGACTCGATCATCAGCCTGGTGACTCAGACCACGCCCGGGGAACTCGGTATCGAATTCTGGCTGCGGATGGCCACCTTTGTCGCCTTACCGCTCATCAGCCTGCTAGTTTCGCAATTCCCGTCGCTGAACAACGCGGTATTCTCGTGGCTTGAGCCGGCCGCCAACGCATTGAAGTGAGCGCGTCCCGTTGCCTGCACCCGCCAATGTCTCTACACTCATTGTTTCTCCTGGCGGGCCCGCACTCGGTGCGGATTTTTGACTTGGGGTAATGCGTGACCTGGTACTTCATCTTTTTCTTCCTCTCGGGATTCTGCAGCGTTCTTTACGAACTGATCTGGCTCCGCCTGTCCATGGCCCAATTTGGAGTCACAACGGCCATGATCTCGATCGTCCTCTCCGTATTCATGGCCGGGCTCGGATTGGGATCATGGGCCAGCGGCCGCTGGTTGCGCGGCACCCGAGGGTCATTTCCGGCTTTGCGCGTCTACGGTCTGATCGAACTGATGATCGGGCTGTCCGGAATCGCCGTACCCTACGGTCTCCTTTGGGCACGGCATCTGCTCGAGAAAGCCGACTTCGGTTCCTCCCTCGGCTACTACATGGCAGCCGGTATCGTTGTAGCGGTCATGCTGATTCCCTGGTGCGCGCTCATGGGCGCCACAGTCCCGGTGGGAATGCGCGCGATTGCGCAGACACAAGCCGAGCAGGCAACTCGTTCGTTCAGCTATCTCTACTCCGCAAACGTCGCCGGCGCTATCGTGGGGACGACAATTCCTCTTCTGCTGATCGAGTTGCTGGGATTTCGTGGCACTGCCCGAGTCGGCACGGCGGGCAATTGCCTGATTGCTGTCTCCGCCCTGGCCCTTTCTCTTCGGGCGCGAGAAAACCGTGACATCACCAGGATGGAAGAATCGCGCGCTATACCGGCGACGATAGGCGGCCGTCACCTCCTCGTTCTGCTCTTTCTCAGCGGACTGACATGTATGGGGATGGAAGTTGTCTGGGTGCGCCGTTTCACGCCCTACCTCGGCACCGTGGTCTACGCCTTCGCGTCCATCCTGGCAGTGTACTTACTCGCGACCTTGATTGGCTCGGTCGTCTATCGCAGGCGCCATTCGCAAAGCTTCACTAGCAATTCCGTCCTATGGATTGTGGTTGCCGCGACCGCATTATTCCCATTGATTTCCGCCAGTCCTGCGCTGGAGTTCGACTCCCTTCTTCGCTTGTTCCTCGGGGTAGCCCCATTCACGGCATTGATCGGTTTCATCACGCCTATGCTGGTCGATCGCTTTTCCGCAGGAGACTCGACGAAAGCGGGCACTGCCTATGCTGTGAACATCATCGGATGCATTCTGGGCCCATTGGTGGCCGGATTCGGCCTCTTGCCTTTTATGAGCGAGCGGGCGGCACTCGTGTTACTCACGCTGCCATGGTTCATTCTCGGGCTCGCTCCTCTTCGTCCCGGCGCCGCAGCGCGCCGCACTCGCATCGCGGTCTACGCATGTCTCGCCATCATCTGCATAATCGTCGTGGCTGGCCGAGGATACGACGAAGAAGTTGGCATGCACGAGAAATTGCTGCGAGACTCCACCGCCACGGTGATGGCAACGGGCGTCGGCATGGACAAGAATCTTCTGGTCAACGGCTACGGCATGACCTCTCTGACCACCATCACCAAAGTGATGGCTCATCTGCCGCTCGCCTTTCTCGATCGTCCTCCGCAGAGTGCACTGGTCATCTGCTTCGGCATGGGAACCACGTTTCGCGCCCTGCATTCCTGGGCGATTCCGGTGACTGCCGTCGAACTAGTACCCAGCGTTCCGAAGATGTTTGGCTTCTATCACTCGGATGCGGCCGCCGTCCTCGCCTCTCCGCTGTCGCACGTCGTCATCGACGACGGCCGCCGTTACCTTGAGCGCACTCGGCAGCAATACGACGTCATTACAATCGATCCTCCGCCGCCATTGCAGGCCGCAGCTTCCAGTCTTCTTTATTCCGAGGAATTTTATCGGGCCGCGCGAAAACGGCTTGCGCCGGGAGGAATTCTGCAGCAATGGATTCCGACTACGATGGAAGACGACCCGGTGGATATGGCTGCAGCGGCACGTTCCTTGAAAAATTCGTTCCCCTACGTGCGCGCCTTCGGAGACGAGTTCGGCGTTCACTTCCTTTGCAGCGAACGGCCTCTTCCCCCTCGAACCGCCTCAGAACTGTACTCGCGCATGCCCAAAGCGGCGGTTCAGGACCTGGCCGAATGGGAGGGAGATGGGAATCCCGACAAGACCGCATTCCTCCAACTCGAGACAATTCTGCAGCACGAGTTGCCCATTGACAGGCTGGTTGCTGCATCTCCGGCAACGCCCGCCCTCACCGATGATCGCCCGATTAATGAGTATTACGCATTTCGTCAGTGGCGCGCCGGTAAAAAACCCTTTGCGGATCAGAACTCGGAGTAGGAACTCGTGCTAGGTGGTCGGGCCGCGGGCTTCAATTGTCATCTTCATGCCGTACTTTGGCCGAAGCGTGATTAAGGGTTCGGGCTCAACTGGATGACCTGGAGCCAGGCGCAACTTCCACCTCTGTCCCAAAGTGGCGAGCAGCAGGACACCTTCCATCCAAGCAAACGCCTCCCCGATACATTGCCGCACACCGGCCCCGAACGGAACATAGGTGAACTTCGCGCGTCGTGCCTTGGCTTCCGTCGTGAATCGCTCGGGATCAAACTTCAGAGGAGCAGGAAAGAATCGTGGATCGCGATGCAGCACGTACTGGCTCATCAGAACAGTGGTCTTCGCAGGCAGGAAGTAATCTCCGAGTCGGAAATCACGGCGCGCATAGCGGCCCATCGCCCAGGCCGGAGGATACAGTCTCATCGATTCGGCAAACACCATCTCGACATAACGCAATCGCGGAATATCATCGAACGTCGGCAAACGTCCGCCGAGTTCCCTGTCAATCTCACAACAAAACTTTGCCTGGCAGTCCGGGTTTTGCGAAAGCAAGTACCAGGTCCACGCGAGTGCATTGGCGACCGTTTCATATCCGGCCAGGAAGATCGTGATGACCTGGTCGCGCAAGGACTGCTCCGACTCCTCGCTGTGATCAGGAGATGCTGCCATCATCATGTCAAGTAAGCTGCCGCGGTTCGTGCGCCCCCGCCGATGCGCTTCGATCATCCGATACACGACCGCATCGATTCTCTTCCGGGCCCGGACGAAGGCCGCCAGTCCCGGCGGACGCACATGCACGAGCCACTCCGCCGCAGGCAACAGCACCAAAAAATTGTACAAGGCCATGATCCCGTTGATGGCGTCAGCTAGTTCATGCACCTCACCCCGGAGATCTGTGGCGAATAAGGTTTCTGCCACGATGTTCAGCGTAAGATGCATCATCTCGCGAGCAATATCTCTCTCTTCTCCATCCCTCCAGCTGTCGCGCGTGCGGGCCGCTTCGCGCACCATGGTGTTCGCGTACTCGGGAATGCGCTGCCGATGGAAGGCAGGCTGTGCCGCCTGCCGCTGCGCGCGATGTAGTGGTCCTTCGCTCGTGATCATGCCCTCACCCAATAGCATTTTCGAGCGCTGCACCGTCCGCTCTTTGATGAAGTTGTCGTTCTGCACGACCAGGATCTCGCGAATGTAGTCGGGGTGATTGAGGAACACGATGTGGTTCCATGCAATTTTGTAATGCGCGATATCGCCGTACTCGTCGACCAGATGCTGGAACAAGAGAATCGGATTCGCAGGCCGAAACCGCCGCAAAGCGAACCACAGCAGGTTGCGTTTAAAGCCAGGCGGGAAGCGGTATCCGGGTGCTGGGGTTGATTTTTCGGGATCGTTTCGGACCGCGGTCGCCATGCCTCTAGTGTAAGGCGTTTGCAGGCGTCAGCAACCAGCGCGCAGCGGAAAGTAACGACTTTTCGAGAGGGTCAAATGCACAGCGTCACTTTAACTGACATTCAACATTCTGCTTAACGGGTCGACTTCGCCAATTCATCCAGTTCGGCCAGCACTTCCGCGCTGTGTCGCTGCGGGTTCACGCTGGTGTACACCTTGGCGATCTTCCCATCTGGATCGATCAGGAAGGTATGTCGCGCCGAGAACTTGACGACCCCCAAGTTGGTCAAGGATCCGTACGAATCACTTACCTTGTGATCCGTGTCGGCCAGGAGTTTGAAATTCAGACCTTCTTTCGTACAGAACTTCTTGTGCGAGTCGACACTGTCCACGCTCACCCCCAGCACCACTGCATTCCGCTCAGCATACTTGGGCTGATCAACCTGGAAGTTATGAGCCTCGCGAGAGCAGCCGGGAGTCTGGTCCTTTGGATAGAAATAAAGCACAACCCACTTACCCCGAAAATCATTCAGCCTTACTTGCGTCCCTTCCTGTGAGAGCAGGCTGAACTCCGGTGCGCGGCTTCCAGTGCCGGGAGTTGCTGCGCGGGACAGTAGCCGCGGCACCAGCATGACCAGCACGAGCACAACGAACACCAGCAGCAGAATCCGTAACATGAATCCTCCGAACGGGACCAGATGTCCGGATTCTAACTCAGCCGCGGAACATCGACTTAAGGGCGCTGCTCCATCTCCAAGAGGGTTTTCTTGCGCTCGATGCCCCAGCGATAGCCTCCCATGCTGCCGTCCTCGCGAACCACGCGATGGCAAGGAATTTCCACCGCGACCGGATTCGTAGCGCAGGCACGTGCTACAGCACGAGTTGCGCTTGGATGTCCAATTCCCTTCGCCACCTCGCTGTAGGACTGCGTGGATCCGAAAGGAATGGATTGCAGATAGGCCCAAACGCGCCGTTGAAATGCGGTCGCGCGTATGTCGAGCGGAAGCGCCGCATTCAAATCCTTGCCACGCATATGATTCAACAGCGACACCGCCCACAGGCGCAGTCCACCGTCGTCTACTTTCCGTGTCGCGAACGGAAACTCGCGGCGCAGTCCTTCGATCAATTCGGCGTCGGACCGTGCAAATTGAATCGAGCATATTCCTTTGTCGGTTGCCGCGATCAACATGCGCCCTAAGGGCGAGTCCGCGCAGGTGTACCGGATGCTGGCTGCCACGGCCCCGCGCCGATATTTATCCGGTGTCATTCCCAGCTGCGAAGCCGTTTTCTCGTACAGTCGACTGCTCGAGCCGTATCCCGCGTCGTACATAGCGCGGGTCACTGAATCCCCCGCCTGCAGATTGCGCTTCAGAAGGCGCAGCCGGCAGGAATCGGCATATTCGCGGGGAGTGATGCCTAACACTGCTTTGAACCGCCGCTGCAGATGAAACGCACTTTGCCCGAATTCCCTCGCCAGGCGGCTGAGCGTGACAGGTTCATCGATATGCTGCTCGATGAAGCGGCAGATGGCCTTCACCAGATCGGCCTGGGTATCGCCGGTGATCGACTTCGGCTTGCAGCGAAGGCACGCCCGATACCCCCCTCGTTCCGCAAGATCCGGCGTCAAAAAGAACCGTACATTCTCTCGTCGCGGCCGTCGGGCCGCGCAGGAAGGCCTGCAATACACACCTGTTGTCGAGACCGCGAACACAAATTTCCCGTCTTGCTTCGCATCCCGGCGCACCACAGCCTCCCACCGCGATTCTTCCGTCCCATCCTGGATCATCGTGGATTTGAGCGCGGCCATGGTGTCGATATCCTCAGCGAGTATGGCATTGGTCGTCATAGTAAACAAAGCCTACGGTCGACCAGCCCAGGCGGACTATCCGATTCTTGCGGGCAAACCAAAATACCCAAAATGCTCCTATGTGTTCGCGGCTCAAGCCCTGGACAACGGGATCGTTCCGCACCGTTGTTAGTTTGCCCAATGAGCAGTATCAAACCTTGACCTCGCACCCAGTACCGACGGGAACCGCATGGAGGCACATCCAGTTGCACCCCTTGCCGGAAACAATTAATGTTTCCATGCAAACTTCTATTCCCATAGAAGAGGTACATTGCCGTGAAGACTCATCGACTCACCCTGACGCTCATTCTCGTTCTCTTCGCGGTCGCGGGAGCGATCGCCCAACAAAAGCATATTCTCGGCGCCGAAGAACTCAAGAAACTAGTGCCCGCCGAATACTTCTTTCGCGGCCAGAAAGCCCCTGTGCAACTGCGGAACGCGGTGGGATTTCAACTCGCCGATGGCAAGATGGTTTTGGCATCCCTAGTTGACGCCTCCGGATATTCGACGGCCATTCAACAGAGATACCAGGGATTGCTCATCACAGAAACCAAGCTCAATGTGGGAGGCTCCAGTTTGCCCCCAGGCCAATACGGCTTCGGCTTTGTTTCCGGCGATAAGTTCCTGGTGATGGACGTGGCCAACAACGACGTGCTCAGCGTCTCCTCGCAGGCGGACACGAGCAGTGAACACGCCGTGCCGCTGAAACTCACGGCGGATGGGGACGGCTATAAGTTATCCGCGGGGAAGAAGTGGGTGGCACTCAAACCCGAATGAGACTTCCATGCTGCGGTACGACCTGATCAACAAATCCTGGATCGTGGGTCCGCATGCGAGACGCGCATATCGGGCAGCAGCTATCTTGTCCTTATTTCTGCTCCCGGTCGTCCTCGCGATCAAGGAAGCCTATCCGGTCCCGATTTATCTCAGGCAACTTCTCCTCCTCACATTGTTGGGAACGTCTCTGAACTGCATCGGGATGGAGTACTTCCTGTTCCGCTTTGATGATTCAGGCGCACTGAAGCAGATCTTCTGGTTTTTCGTGATGTTGTTTGTCCCGTTTGGGCCCGCCCTCTATTGCTTTATTGTCTACTCTCGATCGAAGGGTCACGAGCGCAGTCTGATCGATGGAGGGAATGAGATCGGAGTGTCGAGCGAAAACCGTCTGCCTTAGTCCGAGAGAGGTTGAAATGGACCCAACAACGAATTCACGCCGGCTCGCTTGCGCAGCTCAGTCAGTATCGCATTCGCGGCGTTCTGGTAAGTCTTGTTCGGATCCGAAGGATCGGCCCACACCGCGTCATAGATGATCTGTGCCGCTTCCTTCAGGTCAATGTGAAGCGCGGCCTCGCAAACGTCCAGTCGTTCCTGCAACTTCTCGTAGCAAGCCTTGCAGACCTCCGCCGGTGCAGGTGCTTCAGGGTGTTGTTCGCTCAGGCTGCAAACAGAATCCGACCCCTGAACCACTTCCGCGTGCGCCTCAAGCAATTGCGACTTGAACTGCTTCAGAAATTCTTC
>Ga0335069_10008291_pt1 | contig 14873 bp, 12 predicted proteins | sample Lox_Sample_11_FD_206714 | JGI IMG/M metagenome (GOLD analysis project Ga0335069, IMG submission 206714) | Soil microbial communities from Loxahatchee National Wildlife Refuge, Florida, United States - Lox_Sample_1.1 | ecosystem: Environmental > Terrestrial > Soil > Wetlands | place: USA... | reverse complement strand
ACCAACACTTCACGCCCGCAGGGCGTGTCCGCTGAATTTCTGGCAAAGCGGTAAAAATTATCCGGGCATCAGGGATTTATGACTCAGGGGAGGTTTCTTGCTCAGGCTGAGACGCCGGACAAACCGCCAGTTTCCCGCGCCGCCAGCGCCAAGCCCATGCGGGCCAGGGCCGCGGCCAGGGCGTCGCCCGGGTCGCTGGCCAGTGCCGTCAGCACCGCCGCCCGCGACAGCCCCATCCTCTGGTCCTGCGCCGCCTGGACCAGCGCGCTCGGCAGCGGCGGGTGCGCGCCCCAGGTGCCAGGCTCCGGCCGCTCCGGCATCGCCAGCGCGGGCACTGGCCGGTAGCCCCGCCATTGCCCTTCCCCCTGCACCGCATAGGCGTTGCGCTCCTGCGCCAGGACAAAGCGACCGTCGCGCAACGCGCCGGCGCAGCGGCGGACCCAGTCTAGGATGCCCAAGCGGCGCAGCCGCGCCAGCGCCCGGCCGACACTGGCCCGGCTGACCCCCGCCTTTTTGGCGATGCCCTCATAGGACGGGTCGAGCTGGCCGGTGCGGTGATTGAGGAAATCGAACAGCAGGCTGTGCAGCACCAGCAGCCCGATGCGGCCGACCTTGCCACCATGCCGGCCCGGTGCCCGGGTCGAGCGGTCCCACTCCCGCGCCCGGTGCCACAGCCGCACCGCCGCCTTCTTCGGCAGCGGCATGAATTTCACCTCGGCCCGCACGCTGCCACGCCACACCGGAAACACGCGCCGCGCCGGCTCCGCTCCAAGCTGGAACTCCGGAAGTTTTCCCTTGATCGCAATCATCTATACCCCGTCGAGCTGCTTAGCAGCCCGCCGGAAGCGGCCGGAAATCGGCACAAGTCCGCCCGTGGCAAGAAAACTTCTTGCAAAAGACGGAAAGGTGGGAGAAAACGTGTTTACCAGACAGCGTTATCTCCGGCCTTTGCCGGTATGCACGGCCCGCCTTTCCGGCGGGTTTTGCTATTTCTGGGCTATGGTCTCCAAGCCAGAAGGTTGATTCCACACGGCAACGCCCATCGCTCCCGTGTCCTCAAGGGGCGGTAGCGCGAATCGCTACCGCCTCCCAAGTGAAGTGCATTCCGTAGCAGCTAAATCTGAAAGTCCAGTAATTTCAGGATTATTACGGACCAGTTCCTGCATGTGAACGGTTGGGGCGTGGTCAAGTCGGCCAATGCTCTCGATATCCTTCATACCCACGTCGCAGAGCGCACATCGACATTATAATCCACAATAAGTGGATTACACTATTTTATGGATGCTTTTTTACGATCCTTTTAATATTCAAAATTACTTAAATATGTCCCCCTCAAGAGCGCGGTATAGTGCCATGTTGATGACCGCTGCCCGTGCCTGGCCGGTACGCTTTGCGACCTCGTCCACCCTGCGGAGCATCTCGGGCGCGATCGTCAACGTGATCTGCCGCTTGTGCCCCTTCTGAATCCCCTTTTCATACACTGCGACCGGCGCGACCTGCGCCTCCTGCCTCTGCGCATCCGGCGCCCCAGAAATGAACGCATCCTGAGCGGCGCTCGTGGATTTCGGTCTACGCTGAATTGCCATTTTTATAACTCCTCTTAGACACTTCTTTGGATATTAAAAAGAGATGCAATCAATGCATCCAACTCGGCGCAAGCCTTCGGGTCGCGGGGCGACAATTCCGCCACCGACACGCCTGAGCCGCCGGCATTGCTGAATGCCTTACGGCGTCTGATCGGGGTCGGAAGATAGGTGAATTGAGGCACATCGGTGACAGCGGCGGCTGCCTCGGCGTTGTCGGCTGATGACTCGCCTGGATCGGCCAGATTGAGAACGGCGAAAGCCCGCAGGCCGTCGCGCACGCTGCGGGCCTCGTCTACCAGTGCGGCCATGTCGTCGAGTGCCCACACGTCATAACTGCGCGGAGCAAATGGCACTATCAGCACGTCCGACAGAATCAGGGCCGCGCGCAGGGCAGTGCTGTCACGCCCGCCTGCGTCGATAATGATATCGTCCCACTTTTCCCGCTGCTGCTGAACCTGACTCCGCAGGGTAGGGCCGTCTGGGTATTGCGCACAAGCAATGCCTGGCTGTCGTCCGGCATCCGCGCGGGCAGCAATGGCGGCTACCGCCGTGGCCTGCCGATCACCATCGATCAACCATACGTCCCGTCCGGCTAGCGCGCGGGAAATAGCGATCTGTACCGCCAGCGTCGTCTTACCGACACCGCCCTTTGTATTGCCAACCGTCAAGATCATAAGAAGGTTCCTTTATGATGTATTATGTTCGTTTTTAATATTAAAATAACGTTCTATCAAGGCTTTTAACAACCCACGAACAACGCTCTTGAAAAACCCAACATGATGGGTTATTAAGTCGAAATGGTCACTGTATTTCGCGCTCACGGCCTGCGCGTGATCATCTTCGTTGACGATCACCTACCGGCCCACGTCCACGTCTTCGGTGACGGTCATGCTAAGATCAATCTGCACAGTGCTGATGGCACACCTGAACTGGTCTGGTCTGAAGGTATGACCCGCGCTGAGGTCCGCCGCGCCATGCGGATTGTTCTTGAGCAGCAAATACTGCTGCTGGCCCGATGGGAGGAGATCCATGGCTGAATTGACTGACGCCCAGATCGACGCCGCGATGGAACGCGGCAAGATCGCGCACCTGAACGAGCCACGCGCAACAAAAGCTCGCTACAATAAAAAACTCGGTCGCGTGGTCGTTGAGCTTACAAACGGATGCACCTTCACTTTCCCGCCGCATCTCGCCCAGGGATTGGAAACAGCAACGGATGAGCAACTGGCCCAAGTCGAAATTCTTGGGGCCGGATATGGCCTTCATTGGGAAGCACTCGATGCTGATTTGTCGGTTCCCGGCCTGCTCACGGGCCTGTTCGGAACCAAAGCCTACATGGCCCGACAGGCCGGTCGAGCAACGTCCGTGGCAAAAGCCGCAGCGGCACGCCAAAACGGCGCAAAGGGCGGACGCCCTCCTAAATCAGCTCGCGGCTGATAGCTTGGTGCGGAATTTAAGAGAATTTTGCACCAGACGATCTCCAGCCGGGGAGTTATAAGATCTCGCCTACGCCGGCACAGATTGACCCATTGGCCGAGGATATAACCATGGTACTCTTGCTGTATGAAAACAAAAATTTCGGGGGTGGATTTCCCTATCTCACTCCTAGCCGGCGTCCTGCTACTCGAAGCTCTCGCTCCAATCCCACATTGGCACGAACCCGAGCATATTGAGACCGCAGAGTACTATCCTTTGCCTCCCGTAGCAGGTCTTACCACCATGATGATGGTGGTAAGCGGAGCAACTGCTGGAGGCTTAGGAAGATAATGAGAGATTTTTTGGAGTGGAACTGAAAATGACCACAGATAATCCGCCACCTCTTACCGTTGGAAAAGTGTGGGTGCCGAACTCCACTAATGCCGACGTTAGCGCGCGTAAAATCATTGAAATTGTTCGGGACTTAACGCCCTTTAAAGAGGAAATGGAGCAAATTTTTTGGGAAGAAACTGGCGGATCAACTTCAGTTTCTAATAGACGGCAATGGGACAATTGGGTCATCGAAACGGGTGCCCGCGAAACCTAGACATGGATCAGTCGCATTCCTGGGCTGCGTGTCCTTAGTTCCCTCGTTGGTGCGTAATTCACGAATTATGCACCAAAACAAAGTCTTGGCTTAAAGCGGGGTTTTCTGGTGCAGAAGTCCAGTGCATAGTCTGGGCATGATTTACGGCTATGCCAGGGTATCGACGGATGGCCAAAGCGTGGCGGCACAGGTCGCCCAGCTCAAGGCGGCTGGCTGCGAGCAGGTGTTCCGGGAGGTCGCCAGCGGCGCCAAAACCGACCGCAACCAGCTCCGCCGGGCGCTTGAGCACCTGACGACCGACGACGTGCTGATGGTGACCAGGTTGGACCGGCTGGCCCGTTCAACCCGCGACCTTCTCAACACCCTGGCGGCGATCACCGGCAAGAAGGCTGGTATCCGGTCCCTGAATGATGCCTGGGCCGATACCACCACGCCCCACGGTCGCCTGATGCTGACTGTCCTGGGCGGCCTGGCCGAGTTCGAGCGCGAGTTGATCCGCACGCGCACCAGCGAGGGACGCAAGCTTGCCAAAGCGCGGGGAATAAAGATGGGCCGCAAGCCCAAGCTAACCGCCCACCAGCAGCGCGAGGCTCTGCAGCGGCGCGATGCCGGCGAACCAATCCGCGAAATCGCCCGGAGCTACAATGTCAGTCACAGTACGATTTCGCGGTTAACGGCGTGAACCATGGAGCAACTCTAATGGAAGAATACAACCTTGGATAGTATTTTTGGGCGACAGATGCCATCTGATATTCTGGCTCAGAAAGATCTCAATGCCTTATTTATTCCAGCTCCGCGTAGTGGAGTATTGAGCGCTTGGTATGGTCACGTTCCGTTTGCCTACTGGATCATAAATGCACTACGACCTCGCCGCTTGGCAAAAACAAAACTTCTGGAAGTCGTAAAATTTACCATCATCCCAAGCGCCCCACCGGCGCATACGGCGATTACTGGAAACTCCCGGCAGATTGAAAAATGTGTTGTCAGGTACCAGAAAGTCACACAATAAATCGTCCCACCAATCGCATTAACGGCGACAAATACCAGCCATTGCAGGCCGATCTCAGCGTGGTTATGTTCAGGAACACGGGTTTCCATAAATGTAAAATTTCGGTTCAGTAGCCAAGTCACCGTTGCTGCGACAAGGAAAGCCAACACGCTGGAGAGTTCCAGGTTAATCATGGGTTTTACGAGGTAAACCATCGCAATATTCACGAGCAGACCGACAAACCCGACCGAGCCAAAGCGTAAGCCCTGTGCAATAAAAGAGGACATGAAGTCAGCTCATCGACCGTCGGCGGATGCTCAAAAACAGGTTCGAACTGCACGGTCCCGCCGCAATTCCAGTATAGCCGACAGTCCAGTCCACCGGCGAGGTCAACCCACGGGCAATCTCCGTCAGCCGCATTTTGGAGATTAAGATGAGAGTGGCTTCCTCCGACCATTTGGTCTTGCCAAAAATCCGACAAGCCGACCTGAAGCTCCAGTTCGTCCAGTGGACAAAGGGCAGGAGTGTGTGATGCTCGACGAAGAAATACCGATTCGGCACGGTGAGAAAAGCTTGGTCGGAAACCCTTACCATCTCCTCCACGAAGCGTTGCTGTTCATCGTGGGATCCAACATGCTCCAGCACAGCATTTGATACGGCGGTTTTGAAATGCCGGTCCGGGAAGGGCAATGCAGCACCAGATTCGACCTGGACATATCGGGCATCTGGAAAAGCCTGACAAAAGCTTTCGCCTTCGCCAAGCCCGGCGGCGGTGATTGTCGATGGATAAGGATGCTTGCGTTCGATCATATTGTCGCCGCCGGTGATAACGTCGGAAACACCAATATCGATAATGCTATCCTCCGGGCTGACTCCGTGCAGTTTCACAAAAGTCTTGTACATGGCGTCGCGGGCCGCAACCATTACTCTTTCCGCGGTGGATTTCGGCTTAGCGACCTCATAATATAAATTGTCAACCGTCTTCGGGTTCGGCGTCGCCGACATGTTAAAACCTCCGCATAGAGTTTCACCGCTCCCCTCTCTACCATAGATCGCCCCAAATATAACCAACGCTCAATTCATTCCCAAACAGAGGTGGCTGGCCAAATTCGAACACCGGGATAAGTGGAATTTCTGCCTGACCGTGGCGATTATGCCGCAGATCAGGAGAGACGATGACGAAGCGGGTGCCGCCGGGCTTTTCGGCGGGGTGCCGACCGCATAAAATCCGAAAAAACAGAAATTTCCTAAACTCTGCCGATTCAAAGTTACCCGTTTGTCCGCTTATGCTACAACGCCATTATCAACCAAAGACCGTGAATTGACTGGAAAGCTCGGATTTTCCGTAAATCACGAGGCTAAGTTTTTTGAGGATGCACGCCCCATTTCTGTCTTTGGTTGATAATGGCGTGCTACAATTTTGGGCCGTTCGTTACTTCGGGCCAATTTGGCCAGCCACCTCTAAGTTCAGCGCGATCGAACTTGTCCGTGCCATGGCGGGCATCCAGCGCGGAACCGCGAGATAAGCTAGGCGCTTGGCTTCACGTCTTCCGCGCGCAACCGAATCCAGGATCAGTCCACAGGTGAAGGAGAGCATTGCCACTACCACGAACCCCATTGAGAGCACGGCAGTCGGTAAACGCGGAACCAAGCCGGTGCGGAAATAGGTGCCCAGCACCGGCAGCGAGACCAGCAGCCCGAACAGCAGAAAGACCAAGCCGGCGATGAAAAAAAACTGCAAGGGCCGCTCCTCCTTCACCAGCTTGATGATGGTGTTGAGGATGCAGATCCCGTCTGAATAGGTGCGCAGCTTGGAGATCGAGCCCTGCTGGCGCTCCAAGTACGGGGTCGGCACCTCGGCCAAAGGCATCAGCATGTCCAGCGCATGGATGGTGAATTCCGTCTCTGTTTCGAAACCAGAGGCCAGGGCCGGAAAGGTTTTCACGAAGCGCCTGGAGAACACTCGGTAGCCGGAGAGCATGTCCTTGATCCGGTCGCCGAACACAGCGCGCACCAGCCCGGTGAGCACAAGATTGCCGGTGCGGTGCCCGCGGCGATAAGCGCCGATCGGCCCCTCCCCCGCCACCTCGATGCGCTGGCCGCTCACCATGTCAAGCTGCTCCTCCAGCAGGCGGCAGACCATCTCGGGCGCGGCGGAAGCATTGTAGGTGCCATCGCCATCCACCAGCACATAGGCATCGGCCTCGATGTCTGAGAACATGCGGCGCACCACATGGCCCTTGCCCTGCAAGCTCTCGGTGCGGACAATGGCGCCCGCCGCCGCCGCGACCTCTCTGGTACGGTCCCTGGAGTTGTTGTCATAGACATAGATTTTTGCGTGCGGCAGGGCGGCAGCAAAATCCCGTACCACCTGGCCGATGGCGATCTCTTCATTATAACAGGGGATCAGAACCGCGATTTGAGCGTCCGTCATATATTGAACCAACCAAAAATCATTTATGGTCACAGAACGAAAGTTTTGGGTTTAGAGACCGGCTCTCTGAATGGTATAATGGAAAATCAACAGAGACATTAAATGTCTGTCACGTGTGTCATAGCTACCAGATCCAGAAAGCAATTCGGCCACGGAAACGCGCAAAACTAATCAGCGAAACCATTACAACTACAGCTGAAATAGGTCGGCTTACGAAAAGCCTTGATGCTCGTCTCGGGCGGCGCAAGCTTGGCCATGATGGTCTAACCTCTAGTGTACTGGGTTCCGTACGCTCCCAATAGGCATATGGCACCGAGAAGCAAGCGCCGTTTAATGCCCCTTGAGCACGCGCAGATCATACGGACCGCCTTGAGGTCCAAACTGCCCGGCCGTTTCATCCACCGCGACGCAGGGCCGATTACCGGGATTACACCTCGTGATCTTATCCAGCATACCCGCCTGCACCCAGCTCGCCTGATTGGCTTGTAGATTGGCGATCTCCTGCTGCAGTTGGTCCTTTTCGTTCAGGTCCTGCGCGATCGTCTTGGTATCCCACCATTGCACGCCAGCGCTCACCAACCAGCCAAAAACACCTAAAACCACCAGCACGCCCACGACCAGCCCCAGCAACCGCCAGCTCGCCCAGTTTATCAGCTGCTGCACGGCGATTTCGGCGTTGGCGATTCTGCCGGTGAGGCTCCCCACCTTGCCTTCCAGGTTCCCCGTTTTGCTTTCCACGGTATCCACGACGCCGTCGGCCGCGCCCGCCAAGCTCGTTGTCACCGCAGTCGCGACTGCCTCCCGCAGCTGCTTCTGCAGCTCCGTCACCTGCCCTGCCAGCGCCGTGCGCTCTTGCCGCAACGCCTCGCGCTCCGCCGCCACGCCATCCAGCATGGCCTTTACCGCCCCCTGGTTGGTTTCGGCCAGGAGCAGCAGCTCATACAAACGCTGTTCCGTCTCGCTCATCGCGACATCCCCCTATCCAATCCCTGCGAAATATCGGCGGTGCGCTGCTGTGCCGCCCGCGCCCGCAGCTGCGCCCGTATCTCCGTCTCCGCGCCCTGCATCAGACCGGCCAGCGCCCGCCCCGGCTGCGCGTCGGCCACTACTTTGGCCAAGTCCGCTCCTTCGCTGACACCAAACTCGGCGCCGCGCTCGCGCAGCACCGCCAGCACCCCGGGCTGTGCCTGCAGCCGCTCGCCGAACTGCGCCAGCCGCTCCTTGGCACCGCCAAGGCTGGGGTCCTGCTCCAGTCCCGGCAGCGCCGTGCGGTACGCCGCCTCCAGCCGTCCCCAGTCACTGACCAGGCTCTGAGCGGCACCGGTGAGCTGTTGTTGTTTGTTGTCGGCAAACCGTGCCCACGCCGCCGCCTTGCCGGCGGCGACCATTCCCGCGAACTCCAGGTCAGCCGTTCCTGGCTGCGGCTCTGCCCTTGCCTCCAAACCGGGCCGGGACGCCTCTCGCGCCACCGCCGCGAACCGGAGCGATGAACCCCGATCCTCGCGCGGCTTCTCGATTTGCCCGGCCAGCGTCGCCAGATCCGGCGCCAGCTCTTTCGGCACGAACAGCCGGTAATCCTCGCGGTGCCGGGTGCCGATGACATAAGCGGCGCGATTGTCCCAGGCATAGGCATTGTCATAGACGGCGGCGGTGCGCGGCTGCGTCTTGCCCTGGCCCTTGTAACCGGTGCCGCTATAGCCCAGCCCCCATTGGTCATAGGCCGCCGGATCGAAGCTGACCGTTTCCCCGTCGTCCTTGACGATCTCCAGCCGGTCCGGCGCCACCGCTGTGACCGTGCCAAATTCCGAGGTGGCGATGCCAAGCTTGCGGTCGGTCTCGTAGAACTGCACCCGCTCGCCGGCCGCGATCGACACCGCGCCCCGCACCGTCTGGAAGACGTGCGCCGCGATGACCTCGCCCGCGGCGGCGCGCTGCGCCCGCCGCCGCTCCTGCTCGGCCCGGTTCAATGCCTCCACCTCTTTGTTGGTACTGGCATAGAGGAAGCCCGGCCCCTCGACCGCCGCCTGCGCCGCCACGGCTTGCGCCCGTGCCTCTTCCAGGCTGTCGCACCAGACGATCTGCCCGCGTTCGGCATAGGCTTTCAGCGCGGCCAGCATCTCGCCACGGGCAAACTCCTCGCTGGCCCACGCCTGGTACGCCTGTTTCTGCCGGTGCACGGTGGTCAGTTCGGCAGCGCCATGCCGCACCACCAGCTCGCTAAACATGCCGCCGCGGGAGACCGACTGAAACTGCCGATCATCGCCGGCCAGGATCAGCTTGGCGCCGGAGCGCTCGGCCGCCTGCAGCAGCCGGGCCATAATCGCGTTGTCGATCATCGCCGCCTCGTCCACCATCACCACCGTGCGCGCATTCCAACTGGTCTTGCCGCGCTCCAACTGCCCCAGCTCGCGGTGCAGCGTGGCGGCGTGGCTGTAGCCGTCCTGGCGCAAATCCGCGACCACGGCATTGGTCGGCGCCAGCCCGATCACCCGGTAGCCTTCCGCTTCGAACGCCTGCCGCGCCGTGCCCAGGGTAAAACTCTTCCCCGTCCCGGCCCGGCCGATGACGATAGCCAGCTGCCTGCCGTCGGTGATCCGCGCCGCCGCAGCACGCTGCTCCGGCAGCAGCGGGGCAGCATCGAGCCGGGCGCGGCCGGCCTCCCCCAGCCCGCGCCCGGGCGCGGCGCCGAGGCGTGCGGCCGCGCCGATGATCGCCTGCTCTTCCGCCCGCACCTGCCGCGTGGTCCAGCCGATCGCCTCGCCCTTGCCGTTGGCCAGCGGGATGACCTCCGCGTGCCCGGTAATCGCCGCTTCCAGGGCCTCGCGCTCTTTTCCCTCCAGCCCGGATTGGTTCAGCGCCTGGCGCACCTCGCGCGCGGTAAACACCGCCCGCTGCGCCGTCAGCTGCTCCAGGATCTTTGCCGGATCGCGCAGGCGGGCCAGTTCAGCGGCCGCGTTTTCCTGCGCAATCGCGGCGCGCTCGGCCGTGACCTGCGCGTCCCGCATCTGCCCGCGCGTGTAATGGCTCTCCGGCACGGCCCGACGCTCACGCAGATCCGCAGCGATCCCGTGTTCCTGGAAATAAGTACTCTGGAATGAAGCCCAGCGCTGATCCCAATTCTCCGCCTCGCCGATGAAATGCCGCGCACCTTTACTGGCAAAGTCCGGGTTCATCCCCCGCGCCTTCTTGCCGAAACCGTCACCGTTCAGGCTGCGGGTGCTGATCAGCAGATGCGCATGCGGGTTGTTGTCGTCGCGATGGATCGCCCACTCGACGGCGACGCCATGCAACTGCGGCTGCAGCTCGCGGGCGATGAAGTCCAGCAGCATCGCCTGGCGCTGTTCGGCCGTGGCCTCGCGCGGCAGGGCGATGGTCATGTGCTTGGCGATTTGCCCGCCCTTCTTCCAGCGCCACTCGCCACTTTGTCGATCCAGCGTCTGCTCGGCCCGCTCGGCTTCACGCCAAACCCGCGCCGCATCGCCAGCCCATTCCGGCGCGTCCTTTGGCAAGATCAGTCCGCCGGCTTCCAGCTCACTGGCGCGATGCGCGAAGTTGAAACGCTCGCCGCTGTGATCGCAGCGGGCGTCACGGGCGATATAGGCCGACAGGCCGGTGGCGCTGCTACCCGCCCCGGCCTTGACAATCTCCACTCGAACAAACCGGCTCGCCACCCTTTTTGCTTCCCTGCCGCCGTGCCAACTTTGTCAGCGCAACATTATCACTAAGCTCTTCCTCAATAACCACATTTTGCGCAGCAAAATGTATATTGAGCCTATACTGTTTTTCTGGCCTTTTCAGCTATGAGTTGATCGTCGCCGGATTTGCAGATTAGACTCCGGGCGAGCATGACATTCTTAGGGGTTACGGATGGCTGGATTTGACGAAGTGGCGCTGCAGCGGCTGGAAGCGCTGACGGCGCAGGTGAAGGCTGGGGCAAAACTGAGCGCGGCGGCGGCGCTGGAGCTGAAGGAGCTGAAGCTGCAAAAATCCGCGGCGGCGCTGGCGCAAAGCCGGGCGCAGCTCGCGGTGGCGCGGCGCAAGCTCGAGGACCGGGAAAAATACCGGCTGGGCGGCCTGGCCTTCGCCGCCCAACTCAACGGCTGGCCCGAGGATGCGCTGCGCGGTGGTTTCGCCATGCTGGCGGCGCTGCACGCAGACGAGCAAGCGGCACTGGCCGCACGCGGCCAGCAGCAGGCCCAGGCTATACCAGCGAAGCCGGTGCGGCAGCTGCGCGTCGCCTTTGCCGAAGCCCCCGGCGAGGCGATCACCACGGCGCTGAAGAAGCGCGGCTTCAAGTGGAATGGCACGGCCTGGGACGGCGCCGGTGATCCGGCTGAGCTTCGCGCCGAGGCGGAGCTTGCCGGCGGCGTGGTCGAGCTTGTCTGAGCCGGCCCTGCGCCACGGGAAGGCGGCTATGGCAAAAGCATGAGCGTGACGTTGGGCCCGGGGCGGTAACTCGCTCCTACCTTTCCGGAGCCATCGGTCCGGGTCACCGCCCCGGACCGATTCGGGGGGGCGCGCTCTGGGGCCACAAAAGTGCAAGACCAACACTTCACGCCCGCAGGGCGTGTCCGCTGAATTTCTGGCAAAGCGGCAAAAATTATCCGGGCATCAGGGATTTATGACTCAGGGGAGGTTTCTTGCTCAGGCTGAGACGCCGGACAAACCGCCAGTTTCCCGCGCCGCCAGCGCCAAGCCCATGCGGGCCAGGGCCGCGGCCAGGGCGTCGCCCGGGTCGCTGGCCAGTGCCGTCAGCACCGCCGCCCGCGACAGCCCCATCCTCTGGTCCTGCGCCGCCTGGACCAGCGCGCTCGGCAGCGGCGGGTGCGCGCCCCAGGTGCCAGGCTCCGGCCGCTCCGGCATCGCCAGCGCGGGCACTGGCCGGTAGCCCCGCCATTGCCCTTCCCCCTGCACCGCATAGGCGTTGCGCTCCTGCGCCAGGACAAAGCGACCGTCGCGCAACGCGCCGGCGCAGCGGCGGACCCAGTCTAGGATGCCCAAGCGGCGCAGCCGCGCCAGCGCCCGGCCGACACTGGCCCGGCTGACCCCCGCCTTTTTGGCGATGCCCTCATAGGACGGGTCGAGCTGGCCGGTGCGGTGATTGAGGAAATCGAACAGCAGGCTGTGCAGCACCAGCAGCCCGATGCGGCCGACCTTGCCACCATGCCGGCCCGGTGCCCGGGTCGAGCGGTCCCACTCCCGCGCCCGGTGCCACAGCCGCACCGCCGCCTTCTTCGGCAGCGGCATGAATTTCACCTCGGCCCGCACGCTGCCACGCCACACCGGAAACACGCGCCGCGCCGGCTCCGCTCCAAGCTGGAACTCCGGAAGTTTTCCCTTGATCGCAATCATCTATACCCCGTCGAGCTGCTTAGCAGCCCGCCGGAAGCGGCCGGAAATCGGCACAAGTCCGCCCGTGGCAAGAAAACTTCTTGCAAAAGACGGAAAGGTGGGAGAAAACGTGTTTACCAGACAGCGTTATCTCCGGCCTTTGCCGGTATGCACGGCCCGCCTTTCCGGCGGGTTTTGCTATTTCTGGGCTATGGTCTCCAAGCCAGAAGGTTGATTCCACACGGCAACGCCCATCGCTCCCGTGTCCTCAAGGGGCGGTAGCGCGAATCGCTACCGCCTCCCAAGTGAAGTGCATTCCGTAGCAGCTAAATCTGAAAGTCCAGTAATTTCAGGATTATTACGGACCAGTTCCTGCATGTGAACGGTTGGGGCGTGGTCAAGTCGGCCAATGCTCTCGATATCCTTCATACCCACGTCGCAGAGCGCACATCGACATTATAATCCACAATAAGTGGATTACACTATTTTATGGATGCTTTTTTACGATCCTTTTAATATTCAAAATTACTTAAATATGTCCCCCTCAAGAGCGCGGTATAGTGCCATGTTGATGACCGCTGCCCGTGCCTGGCCGGTACGCTTTGCGACCTCGTCCACCCTGCGGAGCATCTCGGGCGCGATCGTCAACGTGATCTGCCGCTTGTGCCCCTTCTGAATCCCCTTTTCATACACTGCGACCGGCGCGACCTGCGCCTCCTGCCTCTGCGCATCCGGCGCCCCAGAAATGAACGCATCCTGAGCGGCGCTCGTGGATTTCGGTCTACGCTGAATTGCCATTTTTATAACTCCTCTTAGACACTTCTTTGGATATTAAAAAGAGATGCAATCAATGCATCCAACTCGGCGCAAGCCTTCGGGTCGCGGGGCGACAATTCCGCCACCGACACGCCTGAGCCGCCGGCATTGCTGAATGCCTTACGGCGTCTGATCGGGGTCGGAAGATAGGTGAATTGAGGCACATCGGTGACAGCGGCGGCTGCCTCGGCGTTGTCGGCTGATGACTCGCCTGGATCGGCCAGATTGAGAACGGCGAAAGCCCGCAGGCCGTCGCGCACGCTGCGGGCCTCGTCTACCAGTGCGGCCATGTCGTCGAGTGCCCACACGTCATAACTGCGCGGAGCAAATGGCACTATCAGCACGTCCGACAGAATCAGGGCCGCGCGCAGGGCAGTGCTGTCACGCCCGCCTGCGTCGATAATGATATCGTCCCACTTTTCCCGCTGCTGCTGAACCTGACTCCGCAGGGTAGGGCCGTCTGGGTATTGCGCACAAGCAATGCCTGGCTGTCGTCCGGCATCCGCGCGGGCAGCAATGGCGGCTACCGCCGTGGCCTGCCGATCACCATCGATCAACCATACGTCCCGTCCGGCTAGCGCGCGGGAAATAGCGATCTGTACCGCCAGCGTCGTCTTACCGACACCGCCCTTTGTATTGCCAACCGTCAAGATCATAAGAAGGTTCCTTTATGATGTATTATGTTCGTTTTTAATATTAAAATAACGTTCTATCAAGGCTTTTAACAACCCACGAACAACGCTCTTGAAAAACCCAACATGATGGGTTATTAAGTCGAAATGGTCACTGTATTTCGCGCTCACGGCCTGCGCGTGATCATCTTCGTTGACGATCACCTACCGGCCCACGTCCACGTCTTCGGTGACGGTCATGCTAAGATCAATCTGCACAGTGCTGATGGCACACCTGAACTGGTCTGGTCTGAAGGTATGACCCGCGCTGAGGTCCGCCGCGCCATGCGGATTGTTCTTGAGCAGCAAATACTGCTGCTGGCCCGATGGGAGGAGATCCATGGCTGAATTGACTGACGCCCAGATCGACGCCGCGATGGAACGCGGCAAGATCGCGCACCTGAACGAGCCACGCGCAACAAAAGCTCGCTACAATAAAAAACTCGGTCGCGTGGTCGTTGAGCTTACAAACGGATGCACCTTCACTTTCCCGCCGCATCTCGCCCAGGGATTGGAAACAGCAACGGATGAGCAACTGGCCCAAGTCGAAATTCTTGGGGCCGGATATGGCCTTCATTGGGAAGCACTCGATGCTGATTTGTCGGTTCCCGGCCTGCTCACGGGCCTGTTCGGAACCAAAGCCTACATGGCCCGACAGGCCGGTCGAGCAACGTCCGTGGCAAAAGCCGCAGCGGCACGCCAAAACGGCGCAAAGGGCGGACGCCCTCCTAAATCAGCTCGCGGCTGATAGCTTGGTGCGGAATTTAAGAGAATTTTGCACCAGACGATCTCCAGCCGGGGAGTTATAAGATCTCGCCTACGCCGGCACAGATTGACCCATTGGCCGAGGATATAACCATGGTACTCTTGCTGTATGAAAACAAAAATTTCGGGGGTGGATTTCCCTATCTCACTCCTAGCCGGCGTCCTGCTACTCGAAGCTCTCGCTCCAATCCCACATTGGCACGAACCCGAGCATATTGAGACCGCAGAGTACTATCCTTTGCCTCCCGTAGCAGGTCTT